>Ga0247825_10001099_pt1 | contig 17608 bp, 17 predicted proteins | sample 13C_Vanillin_Day_FD_194413 | JGI IMG/M metagenome (GOLD analysis project Ga0247825, IMG submission 194413) | Soil microbial communities from agricultural site in Penn Yan, New York, United States - 13C_Vanillin_Day48 | ecosystem: Environmental > Terrestrial > Soil > Agricultural land | place... | reverse complement strand
GCAAGGAACACGCGAGCCTCACCGAGCTGGCTCTCGACTGCGGCTACTACGATCAGGCGCACTTCGATCGGGACTTCCGCGCCTTTGCCGGCGTCACGCCAACGGAACTACTGAGTAGGCTAGGCAGCCACGGCGGCTTCTCGTCCGAGTGGGTAAGTTTCGTCCAAGACGTCGTTCACCCACCCGGCTACGCTGGGGCCCATGAAGCCAACTATATTTCCAGCCCTACGCTACAAGGACGCACCCGCCGCGCTCGAGTGGCTGTGCCGAGCCTTTCTGTTTGAGAAGCAGGCCGTCTTTCCGGCAGCTGACGGGACCATCGTGCACGCCGAACTGCGACGGGACGGTGGTGTCGTCGGCATTAGTTCCGCAACGCCGCCAGTGGAGAGCAACCCATGGTCGTCGGTCTCCAGGGCGTTTACGTGACCATCGACGACGTGACGCGCATCACGCGTGCGCACAATCGGCTGGCGCTCGTATCGCGATCACGCCGTACGACACTCATTACGGTTCACGCGAGTACTCGGCGTGGGATGTCCAGGGCCATCTCTGGGGCTTTGGGACCTATCCGATGGGCGCGCCATCAGGGGAACCGAGTATTTTCCGTGAGCTTGCATATCGACATGACCCCGACGCCGTCGCATGGCTCGCGCGTGCGTTCGGATTTCAGCCGGCGGTGCAGATCCCGGGTCCCGACGGCAGGCCGCTGCATGTGGAGATGCGCCACGGCGACTCGACGGTCATGCTGAACCTCGGTGACGGGCAGACCTCGAACGACGCGCTCACTCAAGCAATCAGCGTGCGGGTCGATGATCCCGATGCGCTCTTCGCTGGTGCTACGAAGGAGGGCGCAACCGTCGTGCAGGCTCCCACGACGACGCACGAAGCTGCTGGCTGCGCGATCCCGAACGTTTTCTCTGGGGTTTTACGACCTATCGCCCGAAGGTCTGATGGCGCTGGCCTTGTAAGTGTCCTGCTGACCCGGTTTCCGCCCGTTTCACACCTTCCTCCGCGGGGAGCATTTGTGGCTTCGGTAATAGCCGTGCGCTTCTCGTGGAGGCGGTGTGACCGGTTCGACTCCCGCGCATCGGACGCGGACGCGATGGATACGCTTCAATCTCGTCGGCGCCATGGGGTTCGCGCTGCAGACGCTGGCGCTGTGGCTCCTGGTGACCGCGGCCGGTCTCAGTGCCGGCGTCGCGATCACGATCGCGGTGCTGGCCGCCGTGTCGCACAACTTCGTGTGGCACGAGCACTTCACCTGGCCGAACCTGCCGCGCGAGAAACGATTCAATCGCTGGCTGGCCTTTCACGTCTCGACAGGTGTGGTGTCGGTGCTGACCAATCTCGGGATCACCATGATTGTGATGACGGCGACAGGCCTCGCCGTCGTGCCGGCGAACATCATTGCCGTGGCGCTCGCCTCTTTCGCCAATTTCTGGATCAATGATCGGCTCATCTTTCGTTCCGCACTTGCGGTAAACAAATCCGGAGGGAGCTTGTCGTGATTGGGCTGCGGTGGGAGTGGGTCGCCATCGGGTACTACGCGTATCTGCTAGTGCTGGCGCTCGCCATCAAGCGGTTCGCCCGCGCGCGGACGGCGGCCTTTGCGGGAACGATCGCAGTCATTGTTGTGATCGGTGCGCAGTCGCTCGCGCAACTCGGACCGACCATCGGTCGACTCACGTTCTCGCTCCTGATTCCGCTCGTCATCCTGCTGGTTGGCTACTGGCTGTCTGGACTGTTCTTCGTCAGCCCGATGCGTGCCGTCGAACGATGGCTGATGGCGATGGACGACCGGTTGTTGCGACGGTCTGGCATCCTTGCGGCGCACGACGCTGGCCCGCGAATCGTGCGCGAGCTGTTCGAGACGGCGTACGTGCTGGTCTACCCGGTGGTCCCGGCCGCTGCTCTGACGCTCGCGATCGGTGGCCATCTCGACGCACTGCCTCGCTTCTGGGTCACGGTATTGCTCGCGGAGTTCGTCAGCTACGGCATGCTGCCCTGGCTGCAGACGCGTCCACCGCGCGCGATCGAGAGCGCAGCCGGTGTGATGCATCCGCCATCGGCCGTCAGGCAATTCAACGCGGCGATCCTCAGCCGAGGCAGCATTCAGGTGAACACTGTGCCGAGCGGTCACGCGGCGGGCGCGGTCGCGACTGCGCTCGCGGTCGCCGATGTGATGCCGGTCGCGGGTATCGTGTTCGCTTTCCTTGCTGCGGCGATCGTGGCGGCCACCGTGCTCGGCCGCTATCACTATCTCGTGGACTCGCTGCTCGGTGCGCTCGTCGCCGTCAGCGCATGGCTGATCTGTCGTTAGTCGGCGGGCCGCCTCTACGATCAAGGCACTGCAGTGGGGCGTCTCGACTTCTCGATTGTTTCGACGATGCGCGTGACCTCGCGGCGGCGTTCAGTGAGATCGACGAGGACGCGCTCGTGACGCGCTGAGTCGCGCGCCTTGAGCGTCTCGGTTCCGTGGCCGCTCCGGATTTTCTCGATCGCCTCGCGGCGCAACGTGATCGACAGCTCGTAGCACTGCCCCGATTGCTTGAAGGCAGCGAGCGCCTCGGCAACTTTGCCGAGTTGATCGCGAACGACGCCGAGATCGAACGCAGCCTCGCATTCGCCGAGGTCGATGGCGAGCGCACCCTCGAAATCCTTCTCGGCACTCTCCAGTCGCCCGAGCCTCCACTCGATCACGCCAGACAGCACCATGACGCCGGAGTTCGACATGAACATCCGCGCCCGATCAGCGTCGGCTCTGGCCTGCTGAAGGTTCTCGAGCCGCAAATAGTTCCACGCGCGCCAGTAGTACGCCTCGCCGAGCAGCCATTGGCCGCCGTCGATCAGGCGCGTGGCCGTTTCGATCGCCTCGTCAGAGCGTTCGAGACGCGACAGGCTGACCGCGCGACCGATGGTGGCTTCGGGATGAGTCGGTGCCACCGCCAGCGCGGCATCGAAGGCGGCGAGTGCTGGCGTCCAGTCTTCCCACATCCGAAACAGATTGCCGATGTGGGTGGCAATCGCAGGCGACCGTGGAAACGCACGCGCTGCGGACTCCCACCGCCTCAGGCTCTCTTCGGCATCGGGGTTGACCGGATCGTCGAGCGCGTAGCGGCCCAGCGCATAGTCGGCATCGACGAAGTCGGCATCCGAGGTTCGGAGCGCAGACAGGCGTGCGCCGTGGCCCACATCGCACGCGCCCACCGCGTACTGAAAGAGTGGGGTTGTCGCCACCGGATCCAGCGTCGTCGAAAAACTCTCCGGCGTCTCCTTCAACGTGCCAAACGCGCAGATCAGAGAGACATCGAGATAGGCGCGAAACGCGTCGGAGCCGGCGCCGTCGCGCAGGTAGGCGCGCCATATCTCGAGCGAGCTCTTTACGCGAGTGCGCCGCCGGATATCGAACAACGCGTCGCGGTTCTCGCTCAAGCGGTCTGGTGGAATGACGTCCACCATCTCGAGGTAGGGCAACAACGAGGCGTCGGTTCCCGCAAGAGTGCGGGCGCGATCGAGCCAGTGGTCGCTTGGGAGTCCCAGCTCTTTCGAGCGCAGGGTCAGCAGCGTCGCGGCCTCGAAGGCCTGCATCCGCGCACCATGACGCTGCGCCTGCTCGAAGGCCTTCTCGAGGCAGCGATAGCAGCCGTGCCGAATCAGCTTGTCGGCGGCAGCGTCGAACTCGAGGGTCGGAGAGGTTGCGGGCGCTGCGGGTGAAGTCCGAGCAGCGCAAGCCGCCGAGAGGAGCACGAGCGCAAGAATGAAGTGGCGCATCGATGCGGGGCTATGGGTCGCGCCCAGAGCCGAGAGCCTAAAGCCTAATACAGCCCCTTCGTATTTCCCTCCTCGACCGCGCGCTCGTAGTCCTGAAGGGTCGCGTCCGACGGCTTGATCTGATCGAACAGGACGCACGCCATCGACGGCAGCGCGTCCGGGGCGGGCCAGGCCTCGTGATGCCACAGGTGCGAGCGGATGAACGCTTTCGGGCAGTGGAGGAAGCACTGCTCGATCTCGACGCCGATGGCCACGAGCGGCACCTTTCCTTGCGCGACGCAGCGATTGAGCAGGTCAGGGTCGCGGGTAATCCGCGCTTTACCGTTGACGCGAAGCGTCTCGTCGCGGCCGGGGATGAGAAAGATCAGCCCGATGTGCGCGTTCGCCAGCATGTTGATCATGCCGTCGAGGCGTTTGTTGCCCGGGCGCTCCGGGATGACGAGGCGGTGGTCGTCGAGAATCTGGACGAAGCCTGGTGCATCACCCTTCGGCGAGACATCGCAGCGGCCGTTGGCGTCGGAGGTTGCGATCAGCAGGAACGGCGACTGCGCGATGAACGCGCGAGTGTGTTCGTCGAGCGACTTCTGTTCCTTGAGCAGCGAGCGCACACCCGGCGTGCCCATGATCGTCCGCAGGTCCTGCTCAGTCGTCACGATGTCATCAAACGCAGCCATGGTGACCTCTGCATTAGCGTAACCCCAGTTCAGCTCTGATCCAGAAGTGTCCGGGAGACAATGCTCGATCTCATAGGAGAACCTTTATGAGCTATGTAGATGGATACATCTGCCAGTTCCGAAGAAGCACGTAAAAGCGTATCGCCGCATGGCGGAAATGGGCCGCGACGCATGGATGAAACACGGCGCCCTCGATTACAAGGAGAGCGTCGGCGACGACCTGGTCGCAAAATGGGGAACCGCCTTCACTCGCATGATGAAACTGAAGGCTGGAGAGACGGTCGTGTTCGCCTACATCGTCTTCAAGTCGCGCGCGCATCGCGACCGCGTCAACAAGAAGGTGATGAAGGAGATGAACGACATCGGCGGTTCGAAGGACATGCCCTTCGACGCGAAGCGGATGGTCTACGGCGGGTTCAAGACGATCGTCGAGTAGTCGCCTCCGCCTGGATTCGCTTGCCCTTTGTGCGCAGGGAATAGCGGTGCTTGCGCATGTCTGCCCAGAGGTCGCCGACGGCATCAATCCGGTCGGCGATCGTTTTAAGCGTGAACGTCTGCGGCGCGACGTCACCCTCTTCGACTTCCTCCCACGTACATGGAGCAGAGATGGGCGCGCCTCTTCTGGCGCGAACAGCATACGGCGCGGCGAACGTCGCGCTGTATCCATTGCGGCCGGTATCGATGAGGATTCGTCCGCCGCGATCGACCTTGCTGAACTCCTGTGTCAGTCGCTTCGGATCGCGCGACACGAGCACGGCACCGACCTTGTGCGCGAACTCGTGTACGTCGCCGAAGTCAGCCTTGCCGTCGAGCGGCACGACGATGTGAAAACCCTTGGAGCCGGAGGTCTTGACCCAGCTCTCGAGCCCGAGCTCCTTCAGCAGGTCGCGCAGTGCGAGCGCTGCGGCGCGAAGCGCCTCAGGATCCTCTTTCGACGGATCGAGATCGAAGACACAGATGTCAGGGTGTTTGAAGTCGGGTGCGCGCGACGTCCACACGTGCGGCGTGATGCAGTTCTGATTGGCGAGCCAGAGCAGCGAACGAGTGTCTCCGGCGATGGGATGATGAACCGTGCCGTCCTTCTTTGGCACCTCGACGCGCTCCAGCCACGAGGGGAACCCCTTCGACACGTCTTTCTGGATGAACCCCTTGTGCCCGATGCCGGAGGGGTAGCGCTCCATGGTGATCGGGCGCCCCTTGATGTGCGGCAGCATGATCGACGCGACGGCCTCGTAATACGCTGCCACCGCGCCCTTTGTGATCCCATCGTCGGGGAACAGCACCTTCTCGGGATGCGTGATCATGCCCGCTCCCTGACGACTTCGCGCGCGCTCTTGTCCGTGCGAGTCCCCAGCAGTCGCGGGTGACGCAGCTTGTCGTGAACGGTCCACTCGATGAAGGCTACCTGCACGACGATCTGCGGCTTCACCCAGTGCGCGCGCAGACGCGGCAGCCCTGTCGCCTTGGTGAACGGTGGCTTGTCGATCTCGATGCGATCGAGCTTCGCGCGGAGGTCCAAGAGCATCTTTGTGTCAAACCCGGTGCCGACCTTGCCCGCGAACACGAAGTCGTCACCCTCGCCCTTCGACTCTCGCTCAGGGCGCCCCGAGCCTGGTCGAGGGGCGAAGTAGCCGACCAGCAGTGCGCCCAGACCGACTCGTGCGCCCTGCGGATCGGTGAAGCCGCCCACGACCAGCTCCTGGCTCGCCTCGCACTTCATCTTCAGCCAGTTCGGCGATCGACGATGCTCGTACACCGAGTCGCGGCGCTTGGCGATCACGCCTTCCCAGCCTTCCGCGCACGCGCGCTCCCACGGCTTCTCGTCGTCGAGTGACGCCACGCGTCGCAGGGGGGCCCGAAGGGGCAGCGTCTTCAGCAGCGCCCGCCGTTCGTCCAGTGGGAGAGACATCACGTCGCGCCCATCGATCCAGAGGACGTCGAAGACGTGATACGCGAGGCCGCGTGGTTTATCCGCTTCGCGCGTCGATGCCGGTCCCCAGACTCCGGTGACTTCACCGTCGAGAATCAGTTCGCGATGTGGCAGCCCTGCGATGGCGTCAGCGAGAGCCGGGTTGTGCTGTTCGAGCTGGTTGCGTGAGAAGAGCTGAACGTCGCGCCCCTTCTTGAACGCGAGCAGACGGATGCCATCGAGCTTGCGCTCGAAGATCCATTCAGGACCGGTGAAGCGCTTGTCGGTCAGGGTCGCCGCCATCGGGACAACCCAGTCCGGGAACGATGCAGCCACGAAACGATTTTGACCTAATCGAATCCCGAATCCCGAGTCCAAGGACGAGCGGCTAGCTGAAAATCTCGCGCAACTGGCAGCGGAAGCCCGAAACGACGTCGCTCAAGTCGATGACATCGGTTTCCGACTCGAGTATGACTCTGTCCGCACCAGGTCGGGAGATAGTCGCCATCTGACTGTGGGGATCGACTACGAGGACGAGAAGCACGCCGCGCGCTAAGTACTCGTCGGTCTTCGCGTTCAGCTCGCTTGCGCGATCGTCTGGCGACATGACTTCGATGGCGAGGTCTGGCGGGCCCTTGAAGAATCCCCGGCCGCCTGTTGACGGAACACGCTCGCTTCGGACGAAAGCGATGTCAGGTCCTCTGACAGTGTCGGGGTTCGCTGCCAGCTTGAAGCCGATTTCTGCGCCAACCACGCCGACAGGATGTTGCTTGAGATGACTACTCAGGAGGAAGCCGATCTGCATCACGATCCGGCCATGGTCAAAATTGACCGGGCTCATGCGAACGAGCCGGCCTTCCACCAGTTCGTAACGGTAGCCGTCGTCCGGCAGCCGTGCCAGCTCCTCAGCGGTGACCAGTGGTGTGTTCTCGGACATCGCTCGGTCGCTTCGCATGGCATCTTAGCATCGTCATTGCGAGGACTCTGCCGATCGGATTTGCGAGCGAATCAGGTGCGGGTCGCTGTGGAATGCGCAGAACGCGCGTGGCTCTTCGCACTCGAAGTACGCGACTCTTGCGAACCCGGATCACGAATCCCGAATCCCGGATCCCGGTTCAGCTCATTCGTACCGAAGCGCCGCCACCGGATTGAGCCGCGTCGCTCGCCGTGCTGGCCACACACACGCCGTCACGGCGACGATGACCATCAGCAGCGCGATCGAGAGGAGCACCGCCACCTCCCGGCCGTTGGACTGCACGAGGATGCTCTGTAGAAGCTTTCCGACGCCGAACGCGCCGCTCATCCCGATCGTGAGTCCGATCGCGACGAGCACGACAGTGCGTCGCAGAAACAGCCACACCACGTCGCCCGGCGGGGCGCCGAGCACCATGCGCACGCCGATCTCGCGTGTGCGCTGCGTCACGGAGTACGCCATCACCGCATACAGCCCGACCGCAGCGAGCAGCAGCGCGATTCCGGCAAAGACGGCGAACATGCCACCGAAGATCTGGTACTGCCAGCGGCGCTGTGCCAGCAGTTCGTCCATCGTCCGGACGTTGTAGACAGGGAGGTCGGGGTCGAGTTCGAGCACGGCCTGACGGATCAAGGGAATCGCGGCGGCTGTCTCGCCCGATGTGCGCGTGACTACTGCGACGGTGCGCCCCATGTCCGGCCCGGTGAAGTAGGGGACGTACACGACCGCGTCGGGTTCGAGACCCTGGATCTCGCGCTGTCTGACCGTTGTGGACACGCCGATGATGGTTTGCGACCTGACCTCGATGCCGTTCGGTCTCTCTTCGGTGAGCGTGATCTGACGGCCGATCGGATCCTCACCTTTGAAATGCATGTCGGCAAAGCGCTGGTTCACGATTACTCCGCCGCGGCCAGGAGTCTCGTCAGCCTCTGTGAAGCCGCGGCCGCGCAGAACCGGGATCCCGATCGCGTTGAAATACGACGCGCTCACGCTGACCATCGAGACCATCGGCTTGCGTGCGTTGGGATCCGTACGGCCGTCGATCGTCAGATCCAGGCCGGCCGCGCCACCCAGCGGGAAGTTGCTCGCGGTCGTGACGGTCTGCAGTGCTCCGATGCCGCGCAGCCGCTCGGTCAGGCGTCGTGCGAAGTTGTTGCGCAGCTCGGGCGTTGGATACTTTCGATCGTTCAGGTTGATCTGCAGTGTCAACAGGCGGGGCGTCTCGAAGCCGAGGTCGAGACTATAGAGCACGAGGAAGCTCCGCATCATGAATCCGGCGCCCGCGAGCAGCACCAGCGTGAGCGCCACCTGCACGACGAGCAGGCCGTTCGTCCATCGGTTCGCCCTGATCCCGCTCGACCCGGAGCGTCCGCCTTCCTTCAATACCTCGTTCAAGCTCGTCTTCGACACGTGCAGCGCCGGGGCCAGCCCAAAGATGATCCCGGTGGCGAGGCACACGCCGAGGAAGAAGAGAAGGACGATCGGATCGAGGGAGAACACCATCCAATAAGGTTTGCCGACGTCCTGCGTGAGCGAATCAAAGACGCGAATGCCGGCATATGCGAGCGGAAGGCCGAGGAGCCCCCCAATCAGTGAAAGCATCACGCTCTCGACGAGCAACTGCCGGATGACGCGTCCGCGGCTTGCTCCGAGCGAGAGTCGGACACCGACCTCCTTCGCGCGCTCGGCGGAGCGCGCCAGCAGCAGGTTGGCCACGTTGCTGCAAGCGATCAGCAGAACGAAGCCGACGGCTCCCATCAGCGACCAGAACACGAGCCTGATCTGCTGCCCGTTCACGCGCTCGTTGTAGGTGACGATCGTCGGCTCGATGCCTTGATTGGTCTGTGGGAAGTCGCTGGCAAGGCGAGCCACGATCGTTGTCAGCTCGCTGCGAGCCTGCTGAATGGTGACGCCGTCAGCCAGCCGCGCGATGACCTGGTAGTTCCGCACTTGACGGCTCTGGCCGCGATTGACCGTTGCCTGCCCTAGCGGCAGCCACAGATCCGTGTTCGGTGGAAACTGCATGCCCTGCGGCATCACACCCACGACCGTGGCTGGAAGATCGTTGACCTTGATCGTCTTGCCGAGCACGCCTTTGTCGCCGGCATAACGGGATTGCCAGATGTTGAATCCGAGAACGACGACGGGCGTGGCGCCGTCGAGATCGTCCTCTGGAATGAATCCGCGGCCGAGGACAGCTTGGGCACCAATCAGGCGGAATGTGTTCGCCGAGACGTAAGCGCCGTTGTAGCGCTCAGGCGATGTGCCCTGCTCGCTGACGTTGAACGGCGGCTGACCCATCAGCGAGATCTCCGAAAAGCTCTTCGCCGCCTCACGTATATCGAGGAAGTCGTAGTACGACACGCCGAATCGACGGCCGCGCGCGTCCTGTGTACCCAGCGCGACGACCCGATCGGGATTGGGGAAAGGAACGCCGCGCAGCAGGACGGCGTTGACGAATGTGAAGACGGCGCTGTTCGCGCCGATGCCGAGGGCAAGCGCGAGAACAGCGACAGCGGTCATCCATCGCCATTTGATGAGTACTCGCGCGGCGAATTGAATGTCTTGGAGCATGGGTGGACCCTGGCTCTAGTCCTCAACCGGTCGTTCGGCAGACTCGATCACCACGACGTCAACCGGGCCGCGCTGTGCGTCGAGCTTCAGCCCGAGTTGTTCTTGAGCCGCAGTGAAGAGGGATACGCTGTCACTAGACGGCGCGGTCTGAGATTGAGTTCCCTCAGGACCCGCTGGTCCTTGTTCCGGCGTCCATGTCAGATCGAGGTCGAATGCACCGCTCAAGCCTGTCTTGTCCACGACCGGCCGGCCTGCGAAGGGAGCGAGATTGCGAGCGAGATCTGACATCGCAACGCCGGTTGTCATCATGTTGCCGCGCGTCGTACGCGTGCCGCACGTGGGCCGGCCGTTGGTAGTCGGTGGTGGTGCCTCGCCCCTCGCCTTCGCAGCCGAGAAGATGACAGCGCAGTCCGTATTCGAGGAGCGCAGCTGCGGTCCCAGGCGGCCGTCAGCGCGGGCCATCGACAGCGCGTAGATCGGCATCTCGCGTGTCTCATTGCGGATGACGAGCTTGAACCTGTCGGCCAGAAGGTCCGCAGCATCAGCAGCAGCTGCTGCGGCGGGGCATCTTCAGGTGCTTTCGCGGTGATGTCCCAGCGGACGGTGTTGATCCAGTCAGGCCCACTGACGATCTGGTAGTTCTGAACGCTGTAGGCGTTCCGGATGATGCTTCGCAACGAGTTGTTGCTCACGGAGACACGGCCACCGGGCTGCGCCCGCACCGACGCGTTATCGCTGCCGGAGACGTTCTCCTTGATCGAAGCCACCTCGAACTCATGAGGCTTCGGGGGTGTCTGTCCGTTAACGACCACAAGACACGCTGCCGCGCCCATGCCCAGGCCAAAGAGAACTTGAAGTGTCGTGCTTCCGTCCATGCCACCAATAACGCTTGGCAACGAGAAGGGTTAACAGGCGCAAACTCCCAACTCCCGAGGGCCCAACCTCCAACGCCGACATTGGGAATTGGAAGTTGGAGTTGGAGGTTGGAAGTTGGGAGTTGACAGGGCCTTGGGCAGGATTCAGAGCCGCCATCGTCCCCGGCCCCAGCCACGCGGAGCTGGATCGCCTGGGCGCATTCCCACTGTGAAGCTGGCAGCGTAGCCCTGACCGCGTTCCGTCACCGGCAGTGTCAGCTGCAAGCCGCCATCGCGGAAGATGCCATCGCTGTCATTGCGCATCCGTTGACCGGTACGCGTCGAGTACGGTTCGCGTGCATGGACGCGATCGGTCAGACGTTCGTCGAAGTAAAACTGCGAGGTGAACTCGTACGCCGGCGACGAGCTCGCCACCGTTCGCACCTTGAAGTGGACGTGCACGGCGCGACCCGGATACCAACCGGGATAGATCGTCGTGAACTGCACGCTCCCTTTCGCATCAGTGACTTGATGACCGCGAAGGAACGTCTGTCCGTTCGTGCTGTTGCGGCGATCGTTCACGTCGGAGTATCTGCCCAACGCATCGCACTGCCAGATGTCCACCTGCGCTCCGGCGAGCGGCGCGCAGGCGCCGGCAGCGCTGACCTGCGCGATCGACAGCCGCAACTCGAGCGGTGAGCCGGCGCTGACGACGCCCGTTCGCGAATCCGCGCGCACATCCGATCGCAGCAGCCGTTCATCGACGAAGAAGGGCCCTTCCGTCTGCTGCGGATGCACGACACAACTGGGGACGATTGTTGATGGCTGGCCCGTGCCCGACTGCGCGGAGGCGCTATGAGCGAAGGATGCGGCCGCCGCAGCGCCAAACAAAGCCACTAACTCCCGTCGAGTGAGAACGCGGCCGACCGTGTGATCGTCGTCGTGCATGGCCATCTATCCCTTGAACGTTAATCCATGGAGTATGACGCCGTCAGTGTGACGGGCGTGCAGCATTTGCTTGAAACGGTGATGGCTACCTGTGCTAGGGTCGTCGCCGATGCCGCTCGCCACTGGAGCCGCGGTAGGAGCGTACGAAGTGCGCGCCACTCTGGGCGCCGGAGGTATGGGGGAAGTCTACCGCGCGCGTGACGGCAAGCTCGGCCGAGATGTGGCTCTCAAAGTGCTGCCAGCCGCGTTCGCCGCGGATCGGGATCGGATGGCTCGTTTCGAGCGAGAGGCGCGACTGCTGGCGTCTCTGAACCATCCGAACATCGCCGCCATCTACGGCCTCGAAGACTCCGCAGGCGTCCGCGCTCTGGGCGGTACGGTGAAGATCCTGGACTTCGGCTTGGCTAGGGCGCTTGAGCCTCACCCGACTGGGTCCGAATTGTCACAGTCGCCCACGCTGACGCAACGGGGGCTCACGGAAGCTGGCATCATTCTGGGCACCGCGGCCTATATGGCACCCGAGCAGGCGATGGGCAAGGCCGCAGATGTCCGATCGGACATCTGGGCATTCGGTGTGGTTCTCTTCGAGATGCTGACCGGCCGTCCAGTCTTCGCCGGCGAGACGGCGCTCGAGCTGTTGAGCAGCGCTCTCAAGACGGATCCCGATTGGGCCTCACTACCTGAAGGCACGCCGCCCGCTGTTCGATCGCTGCTGCGACGCTGCCTGCAGAAGGACCGCAGCCGCCGGCTTCGCGACATCGTTGACGCTCGATTTCAGATCGAAGAGGCGATCAATGAGCCCACCACGCCGGTCCTTGTCGGCGCCTCGGGACGTAAGAGTCGCGAGCGGATTGGTTGGATAGTCGGATCGGTTGCCGTCGCGGCTGTGGCGGTTGGCGCCACGCACTATCTTTCGCGCCCGCAAGCTATCGGAGAGGAAGTTCGCTTCGAGGTTGCGACGCCACCCACTACGGATCCAACCGCGTTCGCCATCTCACCCGATGGGAAGAAACTCGTCTTCGAGGCCACATCCGATGGCAAGTCGCATCTGTGGCTGCGGTCGCTGGATGCCGTTCTCGTGCGGCCACCCGCCGGGACAGATGAAGCGACATCGCCGTTCTGGTTGCCCGACAGTCGCGTGATTGGCTTCTCCGCCAATGGGCAGGTAAGGGGTATCAATGTCGACACGCGGGTTGTGCAGCCTTTAGCCAGAGCAGGCGCCTGGAATCAGGATGGCGCGATCCTCTTCTCCAGGGGAGGAGGCGGCCCGATCTACCGGCTTGCCGCCAACGGAGGAGAGCCAGCGCCGGTTACGCCAATCCTTCAGGGAAGCGACCAACAGGCGCCGCGGTTCCTGCCTAACGGGCGCAATTTTCTGTTCACTGCGCAGGGGGGGACGACGCCGGGCGTTTATGTCGCTCTGCTCGGAGGGTCTGACCCTCCGCGCCGCATCGTCAACGACGCAGCCGTCGGAGCGTACTCCTCCGGGCATCTGCTCTTCGTTCGTCAAGGCACCCTGTTCGCGCAGCGGTTCGATCCCGTGCGGCTTCAACTCGATGGAAGGGTGACCACTGTCGCTGATCAGGTGGTCACGGCGGGGGGGAGATCGTTTGCGTTGTCCGCATCGGAGGCCGGCCCCATCGCCTATCGAACAGGTCCGCCGGCGCAAACTCAATTCGTGTGGTTCGATCGATCAGGCTCTCCACTCCAGGCTGTTGCTGGTTCTGACATCGCGTCCGGACTCAACTCGTCGTTGTCTCCAGACGGCCGATACCTGGCGATCAGTCGAAATGTCGGAGGGGAAGCAGCCGATATCTGGTTGCTGGACCTGAGTCGAGGATTACCCACCCGTTTCACGGATGACCCGGCGTTTGAGCTTACGCCGGTCTGGTCTCCGGACGGCCGTCGCATTGCGTACGGCTCGAACCGGAACGGTACGTTCGACCTGTATGTGAAATTCGCAGATAGAACCGGGAGCGAGAATCTGCTCGCAGGCGACGACATCGACCCTCCCAGTGATTGGTCGCCGGACGGACAATTCATCCTCGCGGCGTATGAGGGCGAGCGCCAGCAAGATATCTGGGTTGTGCCCGTCGATGGTGACCGAAAGGCGTTTCCTGTTGTCGAGTCGAAGACGTTCACCGAGTCGGGAGGGCAGTTCTCTCCAGACGGCAAGTGGATTGCGTTTCAGTCGAACGAGTCCGGCCGCTTCGAAATTTACGTCCAACCGTTTCCGGGACCGGGATCCAGAGCGTTGATTTCAAGTGACGGCGGAGTCCAGGTACGTTGGCGGCACGACGGCCAGGAACTCTTCTACCTCGCGCCCGACAATCGTCTTATGGCGGTGCGCATCCAACTCGATGCAGAGGGAGGGAACGTTGAAGCCGACAGGCCCCTTCCGATATTTGCGACCCGCTTGCCCATGGCGGCCGCGACGCTCAATGCGCGGCACTACATGGTGTCTCCGGACGGCCAGCGCTTTCTCATGCAAACGGTTAAAGAAGTTACGCTCCCGATCACGGTCATACTGAACTTCAACCCGAAGCCGTGACGAACCGCTATCACTTCGGCAGCGTTGCGCCCTCGGCCAGTGCGATGTCGATCGCGATGCGATCGGTGCCTGGGACAGCGCGCGACTTGTGTCCCTGACCGGTCGTGTCCTCGGCCAGCAGGATGTGGCCTGGGCCGAACCTCATCGTGCGGCCGCCTTCGAGCTCGATCTCGCTTTCGCCGCTCAGCGTCACGACGAGTTGCCGGCGCGGCGCCGGATGCCAGTCAAGGTTGTACGCCGGTGTCGTGTGCCGGAACTGCAGATTGGTGACTGGAATCGAACCGGTCAGCTCGCTTCCACTGTCACGAGGCTTCATCGGAAGTGTGATTTCTTCCGCCTTGGTCTTGCCGTCAGGTCCCGTGTAGATCCGCGTGACCTTGAGTGGTGTTCGCCCCTGCGCGAAGAGCGCCTCGGTCCACCGCGCCCCTGCCACCACGGCGAGCGTTGGAATCCAGCCGAGCATCAGGACACCGCACATGACCTTCTTCATTGGCGCCTCCGGGTGTGAAGACTACCAGTACCCGATAAGCCTGCCTGCGCCAATCGCCGTCAACCACGACAGCAGTGAAACGCCTCCGAAGACGGACAACTGACGCTGTTCCGTCGTCGAGAGCGTTCTCGCATCGTGCTCTTTCCACGCAGGCAGCCGGCTGAGCACCGCCACGTTGACCAGACCGATGAAGATCGCCGGGAACTTGATCAGCAGAAACGGATTGCCGACGTACTCGCTGCCGTTGGTCGAGATGAGACAGAGTCCGCTCGTCGCCGCGACGATGAATCCGACAGTCGCAATCGGCACCGTCGGCCGTGCAATGGAGGCGAGCGGAACGCTTCGCCAGAATCCAAGCAGTCGCAGGTCCAAAACGAGGACGGCGCCGAAGAGCGATGAGACGCCGAGGATGTGCGTCAGATTGACGATGCCGTAGGCCCAGACTCCGGCGTTGCGCATGGCGTGGCCAAGGGGAGAACCCTCGAGCCACGCCAACAAATCGGCCACGTCGTGTGTGATTGCTGCGTGCGAACGGTGGACGCGGCGCTACTTGCGATCGGGGTAGACGTTGAACGTCTTCCCGTTCCACGTCACGCGCTCGGTCTTGACCTCGAACTTCTTCGAGTCCTTATTGCGGTGCCCGTGGATCGTGACCTGCGCGCCGACCGGGATCACGCCCTCCTTGAGGCCGGCGTTCGCGGTGCGTGCGCCGGGCGCGAGCGTGACGTCCCAGACCTGTCCTTCGGATTTGACTTTCATCGTGGCGTGAGGTCCCGCGAGGCTCACGCCGCTCTCGACGGTGCCGGTCAGTTCGAATTCTTCTTCACCGTTGCCGGCCCACCCATGGTGCGCGGCGACTGGAAGCGCAGCGATCGCCAGCGCGGCGGCAACAATAAGCGGAATGAATCGCACATGCATGGCTACCTCCTTCTATCCATGACGCCACTCGGCATCGATGACGTCGTCGGTCGGCGTCATCGGCGAGTATCGTCTGCGTTGAGTGATGGCTTCACGATGAAACGTGTGTGCACCGCCGGGACACAGTCGCACGAAGAGTTCGAGCGCCGCCAGGACGATGCCGAGGTCATCGAGTTGCCCGAGTCCGGGGATGAAATCAGGAACGAAGTCGATCGGTGAGACGACGTAGAGGAGAGCGAGCAACGGGACGGCCTTCATCACCATCGGCACTCGCGGTTCACGGAAGAGCCTGAATGCGAGCCTCCCCTGTAGCAGGAGCGAGCGCAGGCTCCAAGGCCGTGTCAGCCAGGACGAGATGCGAATCGCCATGCCGTTTCCCTCTCGTTACCCTACCACTGAATGGCACGGAGGTGACCTCGGCTATGCCGATCGCGGTGACGAATCGATCGCTTCCGCCGCCGGAGAGTCCGGCCATACGGGTACCGGCGCAGATACGTAGGACGCGTGCGCGAGGTTCGCCTGGAAGAGCGCGATCTGGGAGGCGATGAACTGCACTTTCAGCAGCAGACGCGCGACGATGTAGAGCTGAGCGACGACGAAGCCGGCCCACATCGACAGACCGGCGCCCCCCACGCCAGGAGCAAAGAGCGCCCACACCGCGATCAGCACCAGGAACGTCAGGCTGTTCAAGGCGTAGAGCGCCAGTACCTGACGCAGGTGAGTGCCAATGAACCGCACGGCGGCGGCGATTGCGCCGATCGCGCTGCGTCGATCCTCCACGACGATCCGCACCTTGGTGTAATCGACGACGAGATTGACTGCGAGCAGGACGCCACCGAAGAAGACGTAGAAGATCGCGCGCACGAGGAAGGCCGCGCGCTCTGTGTTCATGCCGCGCGTGAGATTGTCGAACTGCGTGTCGAACAACCACGGATGAATGTAGGCGAAGAGCCACCAGTAGATGAGACCAGCAATGACAGCGAGCCGCACGAAGCGGACGCCGTACGCGCCTGACGCCGCACAGAAGCCGTGCACGTGGATTGGCCGCTGTCGCGCGTATCGATCGAGAATGCCGCCGGAGAGGAACGCCCACCCCACGAGATACAGCGCGAGCGCCGTAGCGAGCGGACCGATGCGGGCGCGCGCGTCGAGCACGCCGCTGATGTTGTCGAGCACCGTCGCGAAGCCGATGACGCTCGGCGTGAACGTCGTCCCCAGTCCGGTGGCCTGCGCGGTGAACTCCTGCCACCAGTCGTAGTTGATCCCTGACGCAGCCGTCTCGGCCGCGAGGCTGCCGCCCAGGTGCGCCGCGAGCATCCCGCGTAGAGTGATGACGAGCGGCAGCGCCAGCAGGAACGTCAACGCAAACACGCCGGCGACCAGAGCGGGCGCCGCGAGGACGCGCTTCCAGCCGTCCCGCCACGCGGACCGAGGACCGAGGACTGTGGACCGTGGACTGGTGACCAAGGACTGTGGACTAGACAAAGAACCCATACGTCAGCATCAGATCCTGAAGCCACACCATCCACCTGAGGCTCCATTTGAGGCTCGCCTTGCCACTGCTCGGCCTGAGCGTGCGGCTGTTGTTCGTGTAGGCCACATCGAGCAGCAGGACGTGGTCGGGATCCACCTGCACGGTTGTTCCTCTGACCGGTTTCTCGTACACGTAAATCGCGCGCCGCTCCTGGCCGTTCCACGTTTCCTTGATCTGCTCTCCGTTCTCGAACGTCGTCACCACATCCACAGGGAACGTCGCCTCGCCGTAGCGCCGGACGACCACAGAGGTGCGGAAGGTCTTCTCATCGACACGTTCGCTTTGAAACTCCTGTACGCCGTAGTCGAAGATATTGGAACTGCGGTACACCTCGTCGAAGAACCAGTAGTGCCAGTGACCCGTGACCTCGCGCACGATGTCGAAGAAGTCCGATGGCCTGGGATGCTTGAAC
>Ga0247825_10001097_pt1 | contig 17640 bp, 11 predicted proteins | sample 13C_Vanillin_Day_FD_194413 | JGI IMG/M metagenome (GOLD analysis project Ga0247825, IMG submission 194413) | Soil microbial communities from agricultural site in Penn Yan, New York, United States - 13C_Vanillin_Day48 | ecosystem: Environmental > Terrestrial > Soil > Agricultural land | place... | reverse complement strand
GTGCGCGCCCGGCGAAGGATCCATCGAATTGGTGCGGCGATATCACCAGGCGACAGCGTTGCCGTCGCCACCTGGTAGAGGAGCGGCTGGAAGACGTGATGATTCCGCCGGTCGAGCAGCGTGACTCGGCAATCGCGATTTCGGAGTACCCTGCTCGCGGACAGGCCGGCGAATCCACCGCCGATGACGACCACGTGCGGCTCGGACATATGCCAGTATTACTGAACCACAGGCCATGAATTCCAGCGCCTTCGCGAGCGAACACGCCGTCTCGACCGTCTGTCCGCTCGACTGCCCGGACTCCTGCAGCCTCGATGTCCGCATTCAGGATGGACGCCTGACGTCGATCGATGGATCGTCGTTGAACCCGGTGACCGATGGGTATATCTGCGCTAAGGTCCGCAGGTTTCCGGAGCGGGTCTACGGACCCGATCGACTGCTCTATCCCACCGTCAGGAAAGGCCCCAAGGGCCTCGCGCTCTTCGAGCGCACGTCGTGGGACGACGCCATGAGGCTCATCGTGGATCGGATGCGCGAGGCGCGCGAGAAATGGGGCGGTGAGTCGATCCTTCCCTACTCATACGGCGGATCGAATGGACTGCTGACGCAGGATACGAGCGACGCCACTCTCTTCCGGCGCCTGGGCGCCTCGCGGCTGGCGCGCACCGTCTGCGCGGCGGCAACCGGCGCGGCCAATGGCGCGATGTACGGAAAGATGCCGTCGGTCACGTACATCGACTTCCGGGAAGCCCGCCTGATTGTCGTCTGGGGCGCGAATCCGTCGGCGTCGGGCATTCACCTCGTGCCGCACATCCGCGAGGCTCAACGCCGCGGCGCGAAACTGATCGTGGTCGATCCTCGAACCACCCAGCTCGCGCGCCATGCGGACATTCACCTGCCGATTCGGCCCGGGACGGACCTGCCGGTCGCGCTGGCCTTCCACCGCCACCTGTTCGAAACCGGAGGCGCGGATTCGGAATTCCTGGCGATGTACACGCACGGCGCCGATCGCCTGCGCGCGAAGGCACGCGAATGGACGTTCGATCGGGCGGCCGGGGAAGCCGGCGTTCCGGCGCAGCTGATTCAGGAAGCGGCAGAGCTCTACGCGTCTACGAGCCCGGCCGTCATCAGGTGCGGCTGGGGACAGGAACGAAACCGCAACGGCGGCAACGCCACGCTCGCGATCCTGGCTCTACCTGCGGTGGGCGGTAAGTTCGGCGTCCGTGGCGGCGGCTACGCGATGAGCAACACGTCAGCCTGGGGCATCACGCGTAACTGGGTTCCTGCCGAGGAGCCGGGCACGCGCATCGTCAACATGAATCAGCTCGGCCGGGCGCTCACCGAGTACACGGATCCACCGGTCAAGGTGCTGTTCGTCTACAACTCGAACGCCGCGGTCACCTCGCCGGATCAGGCGCGCGTCCTGCGCGGGCTCGAGCGCGACGACCTCTTCACCGTCGTGTTCGATCAGGTCCTGACAGACACCGCGCGGTATGCGGACGTAGTGCTGCCGGCAACGACGTTTCTCGAGGGATACGACATCGCACGGGGATACGGGCCAATCAGCCTTCGGCTCGGACAGCCCGTCATCGAGCGCGTCGCCGAATCGAGGCCAAACGCCGACGTCTTCAGCGAATTGATGGAGCGCATGGACGTCAGGAAGGCGGGCGAACCATCGGGCGAGCTCGAGGAGATGCTCGACGTCATCGGTCACCTGCCGCAGGCGATTGCCGAGGATCTCAGGGAGATCGGCGCCGCCACGCCGCCTTTCAGCGGCCGGCCGATTCAGTTTCGCGACGTCTGGCCGATCACCCACGATGGCAAAGCGGACCTGTATCCCGAAGCGCTCGAAGCGGACGCCCCGGCCGGGCTCTACGGATATCAGGTTGATCCAGCAACGCCCGAGTTCCCGCTGGCGCTGATTTCACCGGCAAGCGAGCGCACGATCACGTCGACACTCTCCGAGCTGCCGAGGCCGGAGGTTCGTCTGCTGATGCATCCCGATGATGCGTCGGCACGCGACCTCGCTGACGGCGATGCGGTCCGCATCTTCAACGAGCTGGGCGAGGTGCGGTGCAACCTGCAGGTTGGCGCCTGGATTCGCACCGGCACCGTGCTGCTGCCGAAGGGACTCTGGCGGAAGCACACCGCCAACGGCTTCACCGCCAATGCGCTGGCACCTGACACGCTGACCGATCTGGGCGGTGGCGCCTGCTTCAACGACGCGCGCGTGCAGGTGGAAGCCGATACGCGGAAGACAACCTGACGACACGGTTGCCACGCGGCCGGCGGGGAACGCTCCTGGCGTGACTCAGTCTGTATCGGCCTCGGTACGCGCAATCTGAGGCGCCGCAATCAACCAGAACACGGCACTGGTCAGCGCCCCGATGGCAGTCCCGAGCAGGATCGCCCGCCAGCTGCCACCCAGGGCTCCCGCCAGCGCGCCGACGTCACGAGCTTACCGCGAAGGAACTCCCTCGTTCCCCGTCCGCCGTGACCGTGCCCTGCACCAGATGTCGAGGGAGACGGCAAAAAGCGAGACGTAGCTTGGCGCGATCGTTGCCCCTTTCACCATTGAACAAGTGGATTGATGAAGTGGAAAGGCGGTGGGTCATGAAGGCGCTCTCTATTCTTCCTCTCGCGGCGTTCGCGCTGCTTCTGCCCACGCTGACCTTCGCACAGGACGTGAAGACGGTCTATCGCCCTGAGGTGCACGGGACGACCGCCGCCATGCCGCCGACGGCAGTGGTGCCAGGCACCAGGACTGTCAAGCAGCCACCGACACCGCAGCAGGTGATTGACCGCAATTACCGATGGGCCAACGCCTACCGTGTTGCGCCGCGCGTGAACTACCCGGCTGTGGCGATGCGTGAACGTGCAATCGCTAAAGCTCAGGCACAGCTGCGGAGGAGTTCGTAGCTAGTACGAAAAGAAGAAGATGAGGTCCAGGCCCGCTCGCTCGACTCGCCGGAACGTCACGCGTTCCGTGCCGGCGGTCTGCGCCGCCGTGCCCTGCAGGCGCAGGAAGTCCTGCAGCTGGTACTCGAGCACCAGCTCGGTCGCCTGAGCATCGCCGAATCCCTGCTTGATCCTGAAGAAGAAGTGTTCGCCGACCTGCTCGCCGACGCTCAGCGTCGGTCCCAGGCCGCGCTCGCCGGTCTGGATCTCGAACTCGTCGAGCTCGAGTGCGTTGCTGATCGATCGCGTCAGGCCGGTTGCCAGATACCCACCGGCAAGCGACGAGGCCCGCTCGACGAGCGATACCTGCTGTCCCTCGCCCAGCTCGTTGATCGGCTGATTGAAGACGATGAGCGACAGGATGTCGGCCTGGTCGAGCGGCGGGTTGCTGCTGAACGTCAGTTCGGGCTGCTTCATCGTGCCCTGCACGCGAACGAACGTCTCGACGCCCGAGATGACCCGACGCGCGCGGATGTCGATTGAAGGGTTGAGCTCGTCAACGCCGACGAAGCGGATGCGGCCTTCGCGCATGATCTCGAACCGTCGTCCCTGGAACGAATAGTTGCCGCGGACCGTGTTCACGTCGCCGACGATGTGCAGGTCAGCCCCTGGCGCCTTGCGAACCCGAAGCAGGCCGCCGACAGTCACGCTCATGTCGCCGACGTCGATCGGTGCGTTGGCCGGACGCAGGTTGTTGCCGCGCAGGACCAGATTGCTCGGAACGTTCAGCGCGATATCGAGATCGAGCGCGCGGAACAGCGGCTGCGGTGCCTCTGCCGGGGCCGCCTCGGACTCCGGTGGCGTGGCACGCGCCGCCTCGTCAGCTCCCTCGAGGCCCGTTTCCACGGGCTCGATGGCGTACGGGTTTGACGTCGTCTGCTCGATGAGCTCCGCCAGATGGATCGTCCCGTTTTCGACTTCGACCGTGCCGACGAGGCGCGGCTTGCGGAGCTCGCCCGTGATCCTCACATCGGTGTCGAGCTTGAGATCGGCAACCGCGTTGTCGACGACCTCGAACGCCTCGGACTGCAGCCGGATGTCAACGGCGCCCACTTCGCGTTCGTGCACCGCCAGCGTGCCACCCACGGTCATCGGAAAGCCACGGCTGTCGAGGATCTTGAATTCCTGAACGGTCACCAGGTCCGGCGCCAGCTCGACGCGCGTGTCGAGCCCGCTGTATCTCGTGCCCAGTTGGGGGACCTCAAACGCTCCGCCGCGAATGTTGACCATCCCCTCCGCGTGCGGGTCGAATCCAGAACCCGTGACGCGAACGTTCGCCTGCATCGTGCCGGTCACGTTGGTGACGTACGGCGTGAACCCCTGGACGAAGCCGAGGCCGATATCGCTGCTCACGATCTGGATGTCGAGCACTCCGCCAAGGCGGTCGGCGTCGTGTTCGTCCACCCCGGGCGGCGTGGGCCGGAAGAGTGTCGCCGGCGCCAGCCCCTTGGCCGTAATCCATTCCGTGGGCGTTTGTTGCAGCTTCACGTCAAGCGCGACGCCGCTGGGCGTGTAGTCCATCGTCCCGCTCAGCGCCTCGAACTTGTAGGTACGGAACGCCCCGGTCGTCAGCGCGAAGTTCGACGAGACACGCAGGGCGCTCGTGGAGCCGGACACATCGGCATCTCCGGTCAGCCGGCCGGCCAGGCGGCCATCGCCCAGCAGCAGCGTGTCGAGCTGGGCGACGTCGACGTTGTCCACGTGAATCTTCAGAGTGTCGCTGTTCGAGCCGACGACGCCGGTGGCCGTGATCCGCTGATCCGCGTTCGCGAGCTGCAGATTCTGAATCTCGATACGATTGCCGGCGTATCGCACCGCCGCTGGCTGGCTGGCAGGCGTGCGCCACTCAATCTGCTCGGATCGAAGCGCAAGCTCTCCGATGTGGATTTCGTGATGATCGGGGTGGAGGACCACATCGCCGGCAGCCGCCAGCTCGCGCCGGCCTTCCTGCGCCACCGCCTTGAAATCGAGCCGCGACTGCGAATAAGTCGTGTCGGCCGTGAGGGTATTCACCTTCTGGCCGGCAACCTCGAGGAACGTAGCGCTGCTGCTGGCCTGGACGCTGGCCTTTTCGAACTGGAGCTCAGGCACCGTCGCGGTCAACGTGCTCGTGAGGCTCAACGCCTCGCTGTCGCGATAGCCGACACCACTGCCGGTCAGCTTGCCTGCTGCCTTCAGTTCGCGTGCATTCCCGGTGATCGTCGCGTCGAGAATGGCGCTGCCCTTCAGCGGCTGGCCGATGATTTCACCGATCCGATCGAGCGACGGCGAGTCTGCGTGCAGAGTCAGATTCGATGCGCCGGTCTCGTTGAGGGCAATGGCACCCTGACCGGTCACGTTGACGTCCGGGCCGGCGATCTGCAGCGACTTCAGCTGCCCTTCGCGACTTGCGTAGACGCCCTCAACCACCGCGGAATCAATCGCCACATCGCCGATCATTGAAGGGCCCAGCTCGATCCGGCCCGCCGTATCGAGCGTGTCAACCGTGACGCCGCCCGCGTAGTCACGAATCGTGGTCTCGGCGTCGATCGAACCCGAAAGCGTCCCGGCGGCACGCCGGTTTCCTGTCACAACCGCGGGGTCCAGGCTGGAAAACGTGCCCGTCGTCTTCACTCGGGCGTTTCCGTCCGAGAAGCTGGTGGCGAACTCCATCCGGGGGAATGCGGCGCCGAACATCACCGAGTTCACGAGCGTCCCTGTCGCTTCGAGCGTCAATGGATACTGGCCTCCGCCGGATCCCTTCACGTCGAAGCTGCCACTGACGGTTCCGTGGTAGCGATCGTTCGCCAGCGCGGCAAGCTCAAAGTCACGCCCGATCCGCACAACGTCCAGATCGGCGACATCGCCCTTCGCGGTGTACGTCGGCGCGCCGGCACCGAACGCGAACGTGCCAGACGTGCCCGGACCGATCGATGCGCCGGCGAGGGCCGAGCGCTCGAACGCAGCCGTTCCCTGCCATTCGCTGCCGCGCGCGTTGAGCGTGTATTCGAACTGCAGATTGCTCTCGACGTGCGGCACCTTCACGATCGCCGGCAGCTTGCGCAGGTCGACGCCGCTGGCGCGTCCGCGCAGATCGAGAGCCAGCGGCGCGCCTGCCCGGACGACTCCGGCAGCCGTTGCCTGCCCGCCATACGCGTTCCCCCGTGCATTCACCCGCACGGTTGTGGCGTCGAACCGTCCGTTCGCGACAACGTTCCGTGCCTCGTATCCGGCAATCCGGACATCACTCAGCGACACGGCGTAGGAGCCGCTGATCGGTCTCGAGCCTTCCGGGAGGGTCAGATCGAACCGTCCGTCTCCGCTGATATCGCTCGCGAGTCGCGCGGTCGCTGGTGTGGCACGGCGTGCCAGCGCCTGGACGTTGAGGTGATCGACGCGCGCCGTTCCGCTCGCCCGCAGACCGGGTGCGTCCCCGTCAACGGTCAGGTCCGCGCGCACGTGACCAAGTCTCGGGTCCCGCAGCGCCAGGTCCACGGCCATCTGGTCGGCCGGCCCCTTCGCCGTGATCTCGAACGCTGGCTGCAGCCCGTAGCCGCGGAGCGCGGGAACCAGCCTGGCGATTTCATTGACGGCTAGTTTTTCGGAGGATGCCTTGATGTCGACGACCCGCGAGGCGCCCTCGATGTTCCGAACAGTGCCGTGAACCCGAAGCTCGCTCTCTTCGGTCTGGATCGCCACGTTGTCGAAGTGGAGCTCGTTCGGCGTCCTGCGGATGACACCCGACATCGCATTGATGCCGATGTTCGGCTCCGCCGCCCGCAGCGAGACGCGCTCAATGTCGACCGTCAGCTCGTCTTCGTTGGTCTTGAGGGCGACCAGCGCATCGAGTTTCTCGATCCTCGAGGGGACCTCGACGCCCGACGTTCCGACGGACCCTTCCTGCACGTACAGCGTGCCATCGCTGATGGCGAGCTCGCCGATTTCGAGCGTGCGGCGGTTCTTCGGCTGGTCGGGGTCCGGCGTCCGGGCACGGATCAGGTGGGCCAGGTTCCAGCCGCGCGCATCGCGCGACAGCCGCAGCACGGGCCGTGTGAGCCTGATTTCGTCGAGGACGACTCCGCCGCGTATCAGCGTGAAGGCGTTGTAGTCGAGCGCGATGTCGTCGATATCGACAACACGCTCGCCGTTCACGGTAACGTCGACGTCACCCAGGTCGACGCCGAAAAAGAGATTCCCGTCGAGCCGCCCGATCGTCAGGCGCCCGTTGACGTAGTCCTCAGCCTGCTTGACGATGAACCCGCGCAGCCATTCCTTGAACCAGGTCGTCTGCGTGACGATGACGGCCATCGACGCGGTGCCGACAATCAGCGTTGCGAGGAACGCCACGACCTGCAGTGTGCGTCTCGTATACGACATATCAGAAGGCCTGCCCGATGCTGAAGTGAAGGCGGAATCGCCGCTTCTGCGGCTCGCCGTTCACCAGAAGCCCTTCGATCGGATTGAGCTGGTAGCCCACGTCGAAGCGCGCCGGGCCAATCGGTGTCTGGTAGCGGAGGCCGGGACCCACCGCGTACCGCAGGTCTCTGAGGTCGACGTTCCAGGACTCCCGCCACACATTGCCGAAGTCGAAGAACGCGGCCACGCCGAACTTGCCAGCAAGCGGCAGGCGCAATTCGGACGACCCCTCGACCATCGACAGACCGCCGATCGGGAAGCCCTGCTCCAGCGGGCTCACGTCGAACCGTCCCCAGCCACGGATGCTCGAGGAGCCGCCGAGATAGAACCGCCGGTAGAACGGCACGTTGGCCTCGTTGCCGCCGGTTGCCACGATCGAGCCGATCCGGATGCGGTTGGCAATCGTGAGCCGGTTCGCAATCGTCGCGAAATGGCGGCCTTCGGCGGTGGCCGACCAGAAGTTGTAGGTTCCCCACAGCCACTTGCCGGCCTGCTCGACATGGCCGGCAACCCTGTAACCCCGGGTTGCGTTCAGCAGGCTGTTCGTCGTGTCGCGCGTCACGTCGAACGTGATCGCCGAGAGCGTGCCGGACGACTCGCCCGTCGTCGGATCGAGACCGAGTGCGATGAGGTCGTCGCGGATCGTCAGATCACGGAGCGCCGCGTCGTCGATCGTGCTCCGCTGGTATTCGTTGGTCAGGCCGATCGTCCAGAAGTTCTGCGCGTTCGGCTGGTGCCGCAGTAGCACCCGTCCACCGAGCTGTTCGGTCGAGTAGACCGGCTCCGCCGCCTGCCACGCCTGCGCGTCGAAGTTGAGCGACATGCGGGATGAGAGGAAGTACGGCTGGCGATAGTCAGCCCGGACGCCGCGGTCGAGGGACGACCACTTGGCTTCCACGCCGCCCTTCTGCGCGCCGCCGAACAGGTTCCGGTGCTCCCATCGAATGCGCGCCCGCGCCTGCTCTTCGGTGCCGTAGCCGATGCCCGTCATGATTCGCTGCTGCTTGCCCTCGGCGACGGTGACGCGCACCGGGACTTCCTCGTTCATCAGCACCGGCTCTTCGAGCGGCTCGATGTTGGCGAACTCGAACAGCTCAAGGCCGTACAGCTGACGCTGGCTGTCTCGCAGATCCTGCCGTGCGTAGCGATCGCCAGGCTTGAACGTGAGCTGACGGCGGATGACTTCTTCGCTGACCGTGGCGTAGCCGCGGACGTCCACCTCGCCGAAATGCGCGAGGACACCAGGCGTGGCGTCGAGCACGACGCGCAGCGCTCTCGCGCCGGCCTCTTCCTCGCTCACGGTCACTTCGGCGTACGGATAGCCCTCGTCCCGCAGGGCGTTGAGCGCTCGCTCGCGTGACGCAATCAGAAGCTGACGGTCGACCGGCTGCTCGGGCCGCAGCGGGAGCGTGTCGTGGAGCGTCTTCTGCCGATCGGGCGGGAGCACGTCGAACCCTCGCATCTCGATCGCAGCCACACGGATCGGTTCGCCTTCGGTGATGTCGAGTGTGACGTCGACCTTGTCCTGCGCGTCGTTCAGCTTGACGTCGAACGAGCGCACCCGGGCGTCCGGAAACCCCCGGTCGCGATAGAAGGCTTCGATGCGTTTGAGGTCCGCTTCGAACGCACGCCGATCGAAGAAGCGCTTCCGGCTCCACGGAATCCAGGAGCCTTGCTTCGTCTGAAGCGCATTCGCCAGCGCGTCCTTGTCGACCTGCTTGACGCCGTTGAAGGTCAGACCGGAGATCTGGATGTCGCCGTCTTCTCGGCAGCCGGCGACCCACATGGCACCCGCGATGACCAACATGAGGAACGCCGCGCGGTACCTGGGCATAGCGACCTGTGCAGAAACACAGTGCGTGCCAATGGAAGGCCTAAGGCGAAAGGCCTAAGGCCCAAGGCTGTGCTTGGGCCTAAGACTGCCCTTAGGCCATGGGCCTCATCCCTTGGGCCTACACATCTTCAGTCGTTGTTGTGGTCACCGCGCGAGGGCTCGAAGCGACTGCGAGCATGATTCCGAACCCAACCGCGACGATGATCCCGATCGCGAGCCATATGCCTGGGATATCGTCGAGCACGCCCGCCTGCCATAACGCGAGCCCGGCTCCGATGAGAAGCACGAAATAACCGACCAGGTAGAGTTTCAAGTACTTCATACGCAGTGCTGGTAGCAATTACAGGGCCCTGTCAGCGAGGCTCAGCAAGAATCGAGGCAGGCGTACATGAAAACGGCCCGAGGCGCTGAGCGCCTCGGGCCGTGTGGCTTTGAGCCTGGTCTTGCGCCTACTGCATGATCACGACGAGGTGAGCGCGCCGGTTGCGTGCGCGGCCGGCTGCCGTCTCGTTCGTATCAATCGGGCGATCCTCGCCGAAGCTCACGGTGCGCAGGCGTCCTGCCGCGATGCCGCGCATCAGGAGGTAGTCGCGCGCCGCGTTCGCGCGCCGATCACCCAGCGCCAGGTTGTACTGCTGCGTTCCGACGCTGTCGGTGTGACCTTCAATGGTCACGTTGATGCTCGGGTTCGCCTGCAGCTTGGCAATGGCCTCGTCCAGAATCTTCAGCGCATCCGGACGCAGGTTGTATTTGTCGAAGTCGAAGTGAACGTCCTCGAACTCGATCACCGTCCGCGGCCGAACCAGGAGTGACGCCGACGCCGACGCTTCGTTCTTGGCGTTGTCGGTGGCGGTGACCGTCACATTCACGGGACCTTCCGTCTGCGGCGCCGTGAGGGTGGTATTGGGCGCGTCGTTCGGGCTCAGGTTCCCTCCGGACGTCGTCCACCGGTAGGTCAGCGGTCCACCTTCCGGATCAGTCGCCTGCGCCGTGCAGCGCGATGTCTGTCCCGGCTCCAGCACCGTCGGGTCGCACGTCAGCCGAACGGTCGGCGGACGATTCGGTGCCGCGGGCGGCGGTGGTGGCGGCGGTGTGATGGTCACCGTGTTCGTCACCGTCGTCGTTTCTTTAATGCGGCGCACACGCTGACGCGGAGGCGTCACACCGGGATGGAAGCCGATGCGCAGATCCAGGCCCCACGGGCTGTGCTCGATATCGCGGCCGGCCACGACACGTCCACCGGTTCCCGGGCTGTAGTTGCCGCCAGCGTGGAAGAACAGGCCGTTTTTCGCCTGCCACACGCCGCCGAACTTGAACGCCGTCGGATCCCAGGCCCGGCTGAGCGCCGGAGCAACGGTTCCGTCTTCGGCGACAAACGGTGCGCCTGTGACGAGCGTGTTGTCCTTGATGACGAACTCACCGTTCCACTCGAGCAGGGCACGCAGCTGCGATCGACTGGGGAACGTGGCACCCAGTCCCCACTCGAGGCCGTCGGACAGGCGGAACTCATCCGGGTCTCCGCGCAGCACGCCGCCAAACATGCCAGTGAGTTCAACGGATCGAGCGAATTCGCGGCTGCCGACCAGGCCGAGATGGCCGTCCCAGTCATTGGTGCCGGACTCGGTCTTCCCTGTCGGGAACTTCACGACCACGCGGGGCGCCAGGCTCATCGAATCGCCCTGGCCCTGCTGGAGCAGGCTCCACTTGGCGCCAAGCGTCAACGGACCACCCAGATTGCCCGTCCATCCTTCCCGCACGTACGGGTAATCGTGGACGACGCCGCCGAGGCTTGAGTCACCGGGGAATACGGGTACAACGTCGCGGTCCAATCGAACCAGCCGCCACGATCCGAACACCTCGAATCGGTTGGCTATGCCGATCGCACCGGTCACGCCGATTGAGTTGACGTCGGTCAACCCCTGCTTGCGGTCGAAATTGGCTCGAAACAGGCTGGCTGACCACTTCCCTGCCGGCAGTGTTTCCGCCGTCGGGACAAACCAGAGCCCGGTGTCCCCGTAGATTGTGGGAAGTGCCGGTCGTGGCGTCGTATCTCCTTCGAGAACGACTTCATCCGACGTCACGACCGGGCCTGAAGTTGTGGTGGTGGTAGTGCTTTTGCCGCCGCCTTGCGGTGCCTGCGCTGCGGCGGGAACCGTCGCCAGCGCGCTCACCAGGAACGCAGAAGACAAAATGCGCACGAACACTGAACGCCTCTCTTTTCCGGCTCGATGTCGAAAAACTGGCCGAGTGCTAATGGTCCATCCTGCCCGGGTTATTGCCGGCCGCTCCGTTCTCGCGGCCGGAAACCGCGGTCGGAGGCTAGTTGGCATCAGGACATATCCCTGCTGATGCCACCACTAGTCTACTCTTCCAGGCTCCATTCCGGATGCTGGAACCGCGCCGACTGTACTAACTTCGGCCGGAGTCGGTACGGAAACTAGTCTCCCGCGTCCGCCGCGACTGATCTGCCCGCCCTTGCGTCCAGCGGCACGCGCTTCATCAGCGGTCCACTCGTGGGCGGTTCCCTTCTCGTGCGCTGCGCGTCCTCCCTTGCTCGCGATCTCACGCTGCTTCTCCGGAGACATTGATGCGAAGCCACGGCGCTCTTTGCGAATTCCGTCCACAGCCATCCTCCTCGTTCAACGCCGTGACCTTCACGGCCGGCCCAATCGATACGTGCTCGTGCGGATGCACGAGTCTGCAGGCCGGGCTACAAGGCGTGTGCCACGATGAGCCTTCACGGCTGACTTGGAACAGTCGAGGATTCAACAACTTAGCAGTAGGGGTCCGAAAGTGCCGGGAACGGTCTGACGTAATCCGCTACAGATGAGGTTCTTAGTGCGTAGCATTTTCCAACTCCCTTGAGAGGTAACATGCAGGCCATGGACGATTGCGCTCCTTCCCCCTCACAGGCCCCTGTCGGGAACAAGACAGGCCGAATGGTCAAATGCGTGAAGTTCGGCAAGGAGCTTCCGGGGCTCGACTCGCCCCCGTGGCCGGGCGAGCTCGGGCAGCGGGTCTACGAGAGCGTGTCCGCGCAAGCCTGGAAGTTGTGGGAAGACCGCCAGAAGATGATCCTCAACGAATACCGTCTCATGCCCTGGCAGAAGGAAGCGCAGCAGCTGATGGCCAAGCAGATGGAGGATTTCTTCTTCGGCGAAGGCGCCGCCCTGCCCCCCGGCTACGTTCCGCAGCAGTCGAAGTAGATCAACCTGCCAGCGGCACTTCGCGTTCGACGTCGAACCGCAGCTGGGCGTGCGCGTTGCGAACTGCGCGCTCCGCGCCGACTGGATCGCCGGCCCGCGCGAAGATGAAGCCCAGATAACTGCGGCCTTCCGGCAGCGGGATCAGCAGCGCATCCCGTTTCGCCGTGATCTGGATGCCGTCCACGCCGTCCACGCGGCTGGCCTCCTCCACTCCGTGCACGCCGCGAAAGACACCGCGGCCTGGAATCGGAATCATCATCACGGCCGACGCCCGCGTCTCGCGACGAAATCCGCCAACATCCTCGCCGAGCGCATGCCGAAGCAGCACTTCTTCAAGCGTGACCGTGGCAGTCGGGCCGTCCGGCGGCACGAACCGCAAGGACTTCGAGCACAGTCCACCTATGGGACGGGCCGCCACCTCGAGGACATACACACCGTCCTCGTTGACCCGGCACTCGGCGTGTATCGGTCCATGGTGAAGTCCCAGGGCACGGGCCGCGTCGGCAACGGCCGCAACAATACGTTGCTGCTCTGTCGCCGGCTGTCGTGACGGCGTGACGTAGATCGTCTCCTCGAAGAACGGGCCGTCGAGCGGGTCCGGCTTGTCGAAGATCGCGAGCGGCTCGAAGACGCCCTGCGTAAGGAGACCCTCAATCGCGAACTCAACGCCTGGGACGAACGATTCGATGAGCAGTGCATCGTGAGCCACGTCCCGTTCCATGCGGATGTCGACAGACGCCAGCATCAGCGTCCGCACGCGATTGAATGCGATCACAAAGTCCCGGGGGTCGTTGACGCGGATGACGCCGCGGCTCCCGGAGAGCGCCAGCGGCTTGAGCACCGCGGGATACGGTGCTGCTGCCGCCAGGGTCTCAGCATCGTCGTTCAGCGAGGCTGCGACAAACTCGGGAGTTGGAAGCCCCGCGCGCCGGAATGCCGCGCGCGCCTCCAGCTTGTTCCGGCTGCGCACCGCGGCCTCCGGAGGATTTCCCGGCAACCCGAGCGCCGATGAGAGCTGTGCGAGCAGAACCGTCGGCCTGTCGCCGACGGCAATCAGTCCATCAGGCCGCTTGTCGGCAAGCGCCGCGAGCAAGCCATCGGCCGTTCGAGCGTCGTCGGAAAACCGGACAGGGATCGCGTGGTCGGCCCAGGGATCGTCGAGCTGATCGCACCGATCGCTCGCGAACATCAGGGACGCGCCAACCGCGCGCGCCGCCTCCCCGAAGGAGCGAATCTGGTATCCGGTCGTCGTTGCGAGCAGAAGAACGCGCTTCACACGTAATTGGCTATGTCGGGGCCGGGCTCCGCACAGCAGTACCACGCTTCCGTGAGACAAGGCGCCGGCGAATCCGTCCTGCGAGCCGCCGATGTCGTCCGCCGCTCGAATCCGGCGCATTCCCGGGCCGCGGCATCGATCACTTCGAATACGTCGCGCCGTGACGCTCCACGCGTGGACGCGACAATCTCCATCACTCTCGCCTGAAGCCGATCGATCGACGGATCACGGTGGCGCCACGGCCATGTCAATGACTCAGCGTCGAAGGCGTCAACTGCGGCGCGAATCTCGTCGAGCTCCAGCAATGCGGAGTCCGCCGTGACCAGCAGACGGATGCCGAGCTGCACGGGCGCCACATCATCTTCCAGGCCCAGCACAGCCAGCTGATCCAGCAGCTCGACATAGCCGGCGGCCGTCGTCCATGGAGTGAAGGGCACGAATGTCGGCGACAGCCGCACTCCAGCGTCACGGCACAGAGACACGGCGCGTACGAAGTCCTCGCGTGTGTGCCCCTTCCGCAGACGGGTCAGCACCGATTCGTCGATCGACTCGACGGCGCTCGTGACGAACAGGCAGCCGGTGTCACGCAGGAGAGGCAGCATGTCGGCGTGTTTGAGGAGGTGCTCGATCTTGATGGTCACGTCGTAGGTCACGCCGGGGCATTCGACCGCGAGGCGCTCGACGATCCGGCGCGCGTGCGCCGGCCCATTCAGGAAATCCGGATCGCCGAACGAGATGTGCTGGGCGCCGGCGGCCACCTGCGCTCGCACGTCGTCCAGCACGGTAGCAACAGGGATCACGCGGAACGCGCCCTTGTAGACCGGAACGATCGGGCAATGACGGCACAGGTGCTTGCACCCGCGGGTGGCGTCGGTGGCGCCGGCCACGCGCCGCGATCCGTCCGGCATCTGCAGCGCCGCGTACCGCTGCAACGGCGGCAGCGTCGTGCGGTCTGGCTGAATGAACTTCAGCCGCGGAAGTTCCTCCGCTCGGGTTTGGACGTTGGGAATTGGGAGTTGGGAGTTGTGTGCGGCGTGCGACTTGGCAAGACTCACCAGCTCCTCTTCCGCCTCCGGCCCGAGCACCGCAGACACACCGCGATCGTGGAGCCACTGGGCATTGAGCGGTGCATAGAGCCCGTACGCAACAACGGTCGCCGAAGGGTTGACGGCACGCACGCGGTCGATGACCGGCGCGGCCAGCCGGGTTGCCGTGTGCATCGGCAGGTGGAATGCGATGAGCGAGGCCCGCCGAACGGTCTCGTCGTCGAGTGCCTGTCGGGAAGTGTCGACGCAGTCCGTCTCGACACCCGCGCGTCTCAGCCAGGCTGCGGGCGAGGCAAGACCGAATGGCTGGCGGCCCAGGTCATAGGTCGAGATCAGAACTACCCGCACGTCTTTCATTGTTCCACGTTATCCTTCAATCAACCGCGGGGTTGGACTTTTGACTACCCGCGAGCCCTCGGCTGATTGGCAGTATCTACTTGGCCGCGCCTCGCGCGGCTAGGGAGGACCCGTGAACCCACCGACTGCGACAGGCGCTGCCAGGCATACGGATGTGACGGCAGCAGCCAGTTCGGATACGAGCTTTTTTGGCCATCCTCGCGGGCTCTCGACGCTCTTCTTTACCGAAATGTGGGAGCGCTTCAGTTACTACGGGATGCGCGGCTTCCTCATCCTGTACATGACGGCGAGCGCTGCCACGGGCGGAATGGGTCTGGACGTGGCCACCGCAGCGGCGATCTACGGGACCTACACCTCGCTCGTGTACTTGATGAGCGTTCCAGGCGGCTGGCTGGCGGATCGCGTGCTCGGTCAGCGCAAGGCGGTGCTGTACGGCGGCATCCTGATCGCGGCGGGACACTACACGCTGGCTGTACCGGCGGAGACCGCGTTCTATGTCGGCCTCGTGCTCATCGTGCTCGGCACCGGCCTGCTCAAGCCGAACATCAGCGCCATCGTTGGTCAACTATACGCGCCAACGGACATCCGGCGCGACGCAGCCTTCTCGATCTTCTACATGGGCATCAACATGGGGGCCTTTTTCGGTCCCCTCGTCACCGGCTTCCTTGCGCAGGATGCGCGCTTCCGCGCGATGATCGAGGGCTGGGGATTCGACCCGAATTCGACGTGGCACTTCGCGTTCGGCGCCGCTGGTGTCGGGATGACGTTCGGGCTCCTGCAGTACGTCCTGGCTGGCCGGGCGATGGGATCGGCCGGTATCACTCCAGGTGGTGCCACGACGCCCGCTCTCGTCGCGAAGTACCGTCAGCAGGCGTTCGCCTGGGGCGGTGCGGCGGTTGCGGGACTCGCCGTCCTGACCCTGCTGGCGTGGACCGGTTCCGTTGTGCTCTCGCCTGAGTTGATCAGGAACCTCACAGCCTACTCGCTCCTCGCGATCACGGTCGTGTTCTTTGCCACGCTCTTTCTCGATCGCAGCTGGACCCGCGAGGAACGAGGCCGCCTCTGGGTGGTCTTCATCTTCTTCGTCTGCGCGGCGCTCTTCTGGTCGGTCTTCGAACAGGCGGGCTCGACTCTCAATCTCTTCGCCGATCGCAGCACGCGGAACGAGTTCTTCGGGTCTGCGTTCCCGAGCAGCTGGTTTCAATCGCTGAACGCGCTCTTCATCGTCGCCTTTGCGCCGCTGTTCGCCTGGATGTGGGTGAAGCTCGGATCGCGGCAGCCCGCGAGCCCGACCAAGTTCGGAATCGGCCTCATTGGCGTCGCGCTCGGTTTCATCCTGATGATCCCTGCGGCTCAGATGGCAGCGTCCGGCGGCAAGGTCAGCCCGATGTGGCTCACCTCCGTGTATCTGGTCCACACATTCGCCGAGCTGTGCCTGAGCCCCGTCGGTCTCAGTTCCATGACCAAGCTGGCGCCGGCGCGCGTCGTCGGCTCGATGATGGGCGTCTGGTTCCTTGGCGCGTCGGTCGGCAACTTCATCGCCGGGCAGCTTGCGTCGTTCTACGAGGAGATGCCGCTCCAGGAGCTGCTCGCTGCCGTCAGCGTGCTGCCGATCCTGGCAGGGATCGTCATGCTGGCCTTCTCGAAGCGCTTCACGAAGATGATGAGCGGAGTGAAGTAGGAAGTGGCGCTCGAGAAGTACAAGGCCAAGCGCAACTTCTCCGAGTCGCCGGAACCAGCGGGAAACACAAAGCACCGCTCGCCCGGCGGACGCACGCCGCGTTTCTTCTGCGTGCAGAAACATCTGGCGAGCCACCTCCATTACGACTTCCGTATCGAGCACGAGGGCGTCCTGCTCTCTTGGGCCGTTCCCAAGGGACCCTCGCTCGACCCATCCACCAAGCGTCTCGCGATGCACGTCGAGGATCACCCGGTCGAGTACGGCGACTTCGAAGGCGTGATTCCTTCCGGCTACGGCGCTGGGATCGTCATGCTGTGGGACCGCGGCACGTGGACTCCTGAAGTTGACGACGTGGATGCGGCGTTGAAGAAGGGCGATTTGAAGTTCACGCTCGACGGCTTCAAGTTGAAGGGGTCCTGGGTGCTCGTGCGCACGAAAGGCTGGGGCGGCGGCGGAGGCGACGGCCGCTCCTGGCTGCTGATCAAGCACCGTGACGACTGGGCCGGCAACGTGGACATTACCGAGTTCGCCCCGCTCAGCATCAAGGGCACCGGCGACTTCGCGGACATCCTGGCCCAGGACAACCCGGCAATCTGGATCTCGCACCGGCCCGCTGAGGGCGGCGAGACCGGTGAAATGTTCAGGAAGATCGTCGAGCGCGCGGTCGCCCTGCGCTCCGAAGGCACAGGCGGCAAGCCGGCGGCGAAAAAGAAAGCGGCGCCGGCTGCGAAGAAGAAGGCAGCAACGAAGAAAGCGGCGGCGAAGAAAGCTGTTACGAAGAAGAAAGTCGCGACGAAGGCAACGACGCGGACACGGACGCGCTGACCCGCTGATCGTGCAGCAGCCGCTGGCTGAGCACGGTCCAGACCGCAAATGACAGGCGGCAC
>Ga0247825_10001096_pt1 | contig 17641 bp, 18 predicted proteins | sample 13C_Vanillin_Day_FD_194413 | JGI IMG/M metagenome (GOLD analysis project Ga0247825, IMG submission 194413) | Soil microbial communities from agricultural site in Penn Yan, New York, United States - 13C_Vanillin_Day48 | ecosystem: Environmental > Terrestrial > Soil > Agricultural land | place... | reverse complement strand
CTCGACAACCTGTTGGGCGGTGTCGTGCGCAGGCGTGTGATGCCGATCCTCGACGACACGCCGCTCGCCGAGAAAGTGCGTTATGCGAATAACGTCCTCAGAAGCCGCCCGCGCGATCTGGAAGACACCCTCGCGCAGCTCGTCCACGATGACGACCCGGTCATCGCGGCATCCGCGATTCATTTCGGTGCACAGCGACAATTCGATTCGCTGAAGGAGGACTTCGAGTACATCGCGACGCATCGCTCGCAGCGGGACACATTCGTGCGCGAGGCAGCGCTGTGGGCCGCGCGGGGGGGCACTCCTTCGAGCGAGGGACTGCCAGTTGTGGCGCTGGTCGATCGCATCAGGACGACGCCGGTCTTCATCGCGCTGTCGATCGATGAGCTCTTTCGCGTGGCGGAGGTCGGTCTCGAGATTCGTCACCAGGCCGGCCGCGAGATCTCTCGTGCGGGCCAGCCGCCGGACGAAGTGTTCTTTCTACTCGAGGGTGCGCTGGGAGTCCGGAGCAATAGCGAGCCTGAAAAGGAGTTGTCTGCACCCGCCGTCGCGAACGTCGAAGAAGTGTTGCAAGGTATCCCGCTCAGGAACACGATCCGGGCAATCGAGCACACGATCGGCTTCCGTGTCCCGGCGCCGGTGTTCCTCACCATGGTGTCGGACAACGTCCTCATGGCGCAGGGTCTCTTCCGGCTGCTGCTCGGCGAGTCGCCGGATCGGCTGCGCGAGGGCGCGATCGGCACACGACTCGATGGTGGGAGCGGCAGCCATTCCTTCCGCCGCGACCCGCTGCTGTCAGCGGCCACGGCTGCGCAGTTGCTCGCCTTGCGTGCCTCGGCATCCGACATGCCGCTCACGGCCGGAGGCGTCGTGTTCGACACCGACTCCCCTCCTGCCGTGTACCAGATTCTCGACGGCGACGTGCGCCTGGAATCGCCCGACCGGCCCCCGATTCTCCTGCCGAGGGGGACGACGTTCGGTGTTGCCGACACGCTCGCGGGCACGCCGTCGGGATGGCGGGCGGTCGCGGCGACGAGCGGCCGCGCGTTACGCCTCGACCGCGACGATTTGTTCGGTGTGATGGCCGATCACGTTGATCTGATGCAGAGCCTGTTTGTAGAAGCGCTGCGACTGCGTGACCTGGCGCCGCCACATGGCGTGGCCCACCCGGAATCACAGTTTTTCGCGTAGAGTCCGGCTCATCCGCGTTGTTGCAAGGGGGCAGTCCATGGATCGATTCCGTCGGGTGCCGATCTTCGTGGTCGTCGCGACTTTGTCTCTCAGCGCTTCGGCGCTCGCGGGTCAGAGCAAAGCGACCACCACGTCCCAACTCACACCGGCCGACATGGAGACGTTTCTCCAGAAGGCTCGAATCATGTCCAAGAGGGATGCGGGTTCCGGTGTCACCGGGTCACTACGCGTCACACTCTCGGACGGAAAGCTCACACACGACGCCCACGTGCAGTCCGTCGACATCGCGAAACCGGTGTTCGAAGCAGGCCAGCACACCGAGTTGAATTTCAAAGACTCCTATCGTTTCAACATCGCGGCCTACCGGCTCGCGCAGCTCCTCGAGATCAACACGGTCCCGATGTCGGTCGAGCGCAACGTCGATGGCAAGGTGGCCGCCGTGACGTGGTGGGTCGACGACGTAAAGATGAACGAAAAAGATCGCATGACGAAGAAGACGATGGGACCGGACCCACTGCGGACGTCGAATCAGATCCAGTTGATGCACATCTGGGACGAATTGATTCAGAACCGCGACCGTAACATGGGGAACATCCTGTGGACGGGCGATTGGACGATGTGGATGATCGACCACACGCGGGCGTTTCGCCTTGGAAAGAACCTGCTGAAACCGGAGGACGTGACGCGCTGCGATCGGGGTCTGCTGACTCGGCTCAAAGCACTGACCGACGCCTCGATCGAGAAGGCGGTTGGTGATTCGCTGGTGAAAGGCGAGCGTCAGGCCGTCCTGGAACGACGCGACCGCCTCGTCCAGATCATCGAGGAACGGGCGGCAAGGCTCGGTGAGGCGGTCGTCCTCTTTAACTTCTAGCTAGATCGCTAACGGGACGCTGCGGGCGCAGCGGATTGAAGTGCGGGCGCAACCAGCGGCTCCCGGCGATCGAGGTAGATCGCCGTCACCATAGTGCCGTTCCATTCAAGCGCCGAGCTCACGCCCCCGGGATAGAAATCGCCGTTCACCATCCCGGTATCGATCAGGATCACTCTCCCGTCCAGACGCGACACGATTCGCCCGGGTAGCACCGTCGAGTGGCCGATCACGATTGCCCTCGCTTTCATCTGCTCGAGCGTCGTCGGGAGCACGGGCGCAACTTCTTCTTCCTTCTGCAGTGCGAGCCCTCGATACCAGAGAGGCCCCGTCTCACTGGCGGCCATCAGCGAAGCGGCCTGTTCAGGCGGCGGCAATGCGGCCAGCTCCTTCGACACAGCGGCATTGATGCCTTCGCAGCCGAGCGGCGCAATCTCGGGACTGATCCCGCCGTGCAGGAACAGCACGCCGTTGATCTTCGCGACGGCCGGCCGCTCGCGCACCCACTTCGCATATTCGCCCTGCGGGCCGAAGGCCTGACGCAATTCGATCATGCCGAGGGGCACCTCTTTCATGAATTGCTCTCGGTACGCAGCTGCATCGAACTCACGCCCCTCGGTCTTGGCGCGCTGTTCCGCCTGCTGGCTCAGCGCCGCGAATACCTGATCGCGGAATTGCGCCGAATCGCCCGTCTTGAACGCGTCGATCTCGCCAGGGCTGACGTATCGCCAGTCAGACACGAGGCGCATGAACTCGTGATTGCCGAGCAGCGACACCACTCGCCCACCCGCGCGCTGTGCGTCGCGCTCCAGGCGACGAAGAAGATCGATGGCCTTGCGCGAGTCTGGACCGCGGTCGAGGATGTCGCCCGTCTGCACGAGCACCGTGCGTCGTCCGCTCCATCGACTGCGATTGTCGATGACTTGCGCCGCGCGAAGGATCGCGACGAAGTTGTCGAACGCCCCGTGTATGTCGCCCACGGCGACGATGCGCTCGGTCGTCTGGATGTTACAGACAGAGTCGGCCGGCTTTGGACTCTGCGCGTGGACGCTTCGTTCGACGTGAGCCGACACGGCGACGGCGAGCGCAAAGGCGACGGCTGTGGCGGCGCGGGCGGTTCGCAAAAGTCCGGAATTACTCACGTGACGATTGTAAGATCGTTCCGTGATTCCTGTCCGCCAGTTCGTGCCAGATGCGGTCGCGGAGATTATCCGCAAGGCGCCGTTGTCTCCAGAGAAAGTCGCATTCGCCTGGCAAAGCGTCGTGGGTCCGGCCATTAGCCAGGCGACGTCGGTGAACTGGGGCGATGACGGTGTTTTGCGGGTGAAAACCAAGGATGCGGCGTGGCAGCGCGAGGTCGAGCGTTCCGCCTCGCTAATCAGATCGCGGCTGGACTCGCTCCTGGGCGAGCGCGTCGTACGCTATATCGAGGTAAAAAGCGTCTGAATCAGTGACGGCAGCGACCAGACGAAGAGCACGACAGCCGCCGCGATCCCCGCTGCGATCTGAATCGGCTCCATGACATCGAGCGGGGCCTGAGCCTTCCGCTCCGCATCCCACCGCCGCAGCATCTGCGCCTTTACCCACAGCACGCCAGGATCGGCCACCTGAGACATCTGCGGAGGCGCGGCATTCGCCAGTCGAGTCATATAGTCGACGACAGCCTGGTCATCGTCATTGCCGTCGCGGTCGAGCCATTCCACCATTACGCCCTCGCCGTCAGTCCTTTCGTCACCAGCAGCTTCCTCAACTTCGCACGAGCTCGTGAGAGCAGGACCTTGACGCTCCCGCGACCGATGCCAAGCGCGCTGGCAATCTCCTGATGATTGTGCTCCTCGACGTACGCCAACCACAAGAGCGCACGATCCCGAGGCTTGAGCTCGTTGAACTCCTGGCTCACCGAGTCGTCCGGAGCCCCACCGGGATCGAACTGCGGTTCACCGCGAAGTCGATCGAGCCAGCGTGTCTCTCGCTCCGTCCGCCGCCAGCGATCGGTCATGAGGTTCCCAGCGATCCGGAAGACGTAGCGGTGCAGTTCTTCGTCGTTCAACCCCTCGACGTCGGCGCGCAGCAGACGGCAGAAGGCATCCTGCACGACGTCGTCGGCGTCGCCCGCGTGACGAATGACGCGGTAGACATACGCCCACAACGGGCGCGCCGTGCGCTCGTAGAACCGCGCGAACTGGACCTCGGTCAGCGCAGCACCTAGACAGATCGAGCGACGTCTTTCGTGGCCTGGGAGTGCGACTGGCCATTGATCAGTCCCATCTTGCGCGACAACTTGAGCGACACGTAGCCGGAGATGAGCAGACCCAAGCCGATAGCAAACGACACCGTGCCCACGAAGCCCAGGCTCTCGTAGGTTTCTCGATCGAAACGCACATCGCTGAGGTACAGGAAGATCCCGATTCCAAGGCAGACCATGACGATGCCGGTCTGAACAGCGCGCAGGACACGCTGATGTGCGGAGCCGCCGTCGCTCGCAACCGTTCCCAGAAGCTTCTGCCCCCCCTCGGTGTCGAGGAACTGGCTGAACTCGCCCATGTTGCCCATGCGCTCCAGCAGCTTGGTCTGGAACTCGGACGTGGATCTGACCTGCTGACGCCGGGTGAACGCGCTGGCAATCACGTAGAAGACGTAGGCAACCAGCAGGAATGCCGACGGAACGATGATGATCTCTGAACCCATCCTGTCCTCCTGCAGCTTCTTAGGCCGCTGACGATACAACAGCGTCAGCATGCCGGCGGTTAACACTCGACTTTGGGGCTCTAGACTTTGGGCTCTGGGCTCCTGGCCCTCGGCGGGGTCTAAGATCGCTGTTATGGACGCCGTCATCGTTTCCGCCGTTCGAACCGCGACCGGCAAGTTTCTCGGGGCCCTGAAGGCGTTCACCGCGCCCCAACTGGGCGCCATCGTCATCCGCGAAGCCGTCGCACGCGCAGGCATCGATCCCGCCATCGTCGAAGAATGCATCATGGGGAACGTCGTCTCTGCCGGACTGGGACAGGCACCAGCCAGGCAAGCAGCATTGAGCGGTGGTCTCGGAAACGATGTCGCGGCGCTGACGATCAACAAGGTCTGCGGATCAGGGTTGAAGGCGGTGATGCTGGCCGCTCAGGGCATCGCCGTTGGTGACACAGACGTCGTGGTCGCCGGCGGGATGGAGTCGATGAGCAACTGTCCGTACCTGCTGTCAGGCGCCCGCGAAGGATTACGACTCGGTCACGGTCAGGCGGTTGACTCGATGATCAACGACGGTCTGTGGTGCACGTTCGAGGATTGGCACATGGGGAACTCGGGCGAGGTCGTGGCCGGTGACTACGGCATCACTCGAAGCGCCCAGGATGCGTACGCGATGGGCAGTCATCGCAAGGCGGAGGAGGCCACAGCCGCTGGTCGATTCCGCGCAGAGATCGTGCCGGTCAACCTTCCCCAGAAGAACGGTGATCCGATCTCGTTCGATCGCGACGAATCGATCCGCGCCGACACATCGATGGAAGCGCTCGGCGGACTCAAGCCGGCATTCAAGGCTGACGGCACTGTGACTGCGGGCAATGCTCCCCCCGTCAACGACGGCGCCGCGGCAGTCGTCGTGATGTCCGATCGCCGTGCGCGTGAACTGAGCGTCGTGCCGATGGCTCGCATCGTCGGCCAGGCGACGAGTGGACTGGCACCAAAGTACGTCCTCATGACTCCGGTAGACGCGATCAGGCGAGTCGTGAAGAAGGTTGGCTGGTCACTTGACGATGTCGATCTGTTCGAAATCAACGAGGCGTTCTCTGTTCAACTGATCGCCGTGCTTCGCGAGCTGGAGATCGATGCGGCGCGTGTGAACGTCAACGGAGGCGCAGTCGCACTTGGACATCCGATCGGCGCCAGCGGTGCCAGGATCCTCTCGACACTGTTGCACGCGCTGCAGCAGCGCAACCTGAAACGAGGGATTGCCGCGCTCTGCCTGGGGGGCGGTAATGGTGTAGCGATCGCCGTCGAGCGGCTCTGAAGAACTCCCATATCTGGACTTTCAGGCCGCGGCAAATCTTGCCGAATGCGGCGCATGAGGCGAAAGTCCAATCCAGCTGTAACTAATTGACATTGTTGGGCTGACTCCCATCATGCTGCACGGATTTTCGCTTGACTTTCGTGCGGCACACTCCTAGGATCAACCCCGGCCGTGACCTTCCCTGTCACACCACCAAGCCACGCTACTCACACACGGCCAACGCCAAGGAGACCGCATGCCGCTCGACGACCTGAAAGAACGCACCAAAGCCATCGACATCGCCGTCGGACAGATTGAAAAGCAGTTTGGGAAGGGCTCGATCATGCGCCTCGGGCAGCGCGGCGCGATTGCCCAGATCGAGTTCATTTCCACGGGTTCCATCAGCATCGATTACGCGCTCGGCGTAGGTGGGCTGCCCCGCGGTCGCGTGATCGAAATATTCGGACCGGAATCCTCCGGCAAGACGACGCTTGCGCTACAGGTGATTGCCGAGGCCCAGAAGACGGGCGGCATGGCCGCTTTCGTCGATGCCGAACACGCGCTCGACGCGCAATATGCGCAGAAGCTCGGCGTCGAGTTGGACAACCTCCTGGTCTCGCAGCCGGACAATGGCGAGCAGGCGCTCGAGATCGTCGAGGTGCTCATCCGGTCGAACAGCGTCGACGTGGTTGTCGTGGACTCCGTCGCCGCGCTCGTGCCCAAGGCCGAGATCGAAGGCGAGATGGGTGAAGCGCAGATGGGTCTGCAGGCCCGCCTGATGTCGCAGGCGCTGCGCAAGCTCACCGGCGTGGTGTCGAAGTCGAAGACGACACTAATCTTCATTAACCAGTTGCGCGAGAAGATCGGCGTTATGTTCGGCAACCCCGAAACGACGACGGGCGGACGTGCGCTGAAGTTCTACGCATCGGTGCGCATCGACATTCGCCGTATCGCCAGCATCAAGGACGGAGATCAGGTCGTCGGCGGGCGCACGCGTGTGAAGGTGGTGAAGAACAAGGTGGCACCTCCCTTCCGTGAAGCCGAGTTCGACATCATGTACGGCGAAGGGATCTCACGCGAAGGCGATCTGCTCGACCTCGCCGTCGAGAAGCGCATCGTCGAGAAGAGCGGCGCGTGGTTCGCGTACAACGGCGACCGTCTGGGCCAGGGTCGCGAGAACGCGAAGCAGTTCCTCAAGGAAAATCCTGAGATCCGTCAAACGATCGAAGATCGCGTGCGGCGCGATTTGGGGATGGTGCGCGAAGCCGAAGTCGCAGCGGTGTAGGCGGTTTGGATCAGCACGGGACGCCTGCCGGCCTCGACCGTCCCGTGCTGGTTTCGCAGAGCGCTAGTTCGCTATTTCTTTTCCGCCTCGACCGTGATCATGGTGGCGATGCGGTCGGCGCCTTTCGTCTCGAAATCGATCGTTACCTCCCGACCGGACATGGACGCGAGTCCCGCAACTCCGCCCTGCGCGCCAGTCACTTTCGTCGAACTGCTGTACTGAAAGGTCTGCCCGTTCGCGAGCGTCAGCGTCATCTTCTGTGCATCGACAGACTTCAGTTCCCCTTTTGCCGATTCCGGTTTCTGAGCCTGGGCCGGTGCGGCCGCGGGCGCGGGCGCCTGAGCTCCAGGAGCCTTGGACCCCGGTGCCGGTGCTTGCGCATACGTTGACAGGCTGAAGGCAGCTACGAACACAAATGAACCAAGCATCGCGACAGTTCCGCGAGTCATCTTACACATGGTTGAGACCTCCACTCCGCCAGTTGGCGAAGAGTGTGCCAACCAATGTCGACGTACGAGAGGAGGCTTCTGAAAGCTCAAGCGATCGAACGGTCGCGTAAGTCTTTCACGATGAGTTGCGATGCGAGTAGTTTCGGCTTTAGCGAGTCGTGTCTGAGGCGAGCCCTGCAGCAGCGGGCTGTGCTGTAGGCGGCGGGCCCAGGAATCGCGCGAGATCGCCCTTCGTGCCACCGCGTTCCCACACCTTCGCGTAGACGCGCTCGAGGCTGCTGCGGCTAACTGCGCGCATGGCGATCTGGTTTGCCAGCTCTTCGGTCTGCAGATACGGATGGTGCGTGAAGATCCATACGTGCCCGAGCTCGTGCGCTATTGCTGCCTCGATCTCCTCGTCGTTGAGCGTATTGAGGAAGCTCGCGTCCACACTCAACAGGAACGGCTTTGCCGGCTCTGTTGGTGCCTCGACGGACATCATCAACGCATTGCTCGGCACGATCGTCACGACGATCGCCGGCGTAATCTCGAGGCGTTTCTTCAGCTTGCCAACGAGCGCCTGGAGTCTGCCTTCGATTGCCGTCGGCGTGGTCGTCGGCTCCGCGCCAAATGTCGTTCGACTGACGGACCAAACGAGGATTGTGAGCGCCAGCAGTGCTGAGGTTCGCGAGAGGCCAGAACGAGAGCGCATATGGAGCAGATCCCTCTTTCAGAATCCGATTTCTAGACTTACCGTCCGAACTCACCAGGGTCGAACTGACTATCGGCATTTGAAAGGTAACACAAAAGAGGGCGAAATGTGTCTTGAATCAAAACTCAACCATGAAAAATTGGTGAGTATAATTTACTGAAAATCGTCCCCGCCTAGCACTGCTGAGTTCGTGGGATGTGGCGAGTGGCGGATACATCTGCGCAGACTAATGTGCCTGCGTGCGATCGCGTGCAGTTGAGCCAGAGCCAGAGCGACGTGTATGAACGAACAGGGAGGCGGGGGAGCTCGACTCAGGCGTTATTCAGGCCGTCGCGCACTCGTTGGGCGAGTGTGTCGAGGGAGAACGGTTTGGGAAGAAACGCCGTGCCCCACTCCTGCTCATGCGCGAAGACATCGTCCGCATAGCCGGATACATACAGGACCCGGAGGCCAGGATGCCGACGGGCGAGATGCTCGTACAGCTCGCGCCCGCTCATCCCGGGCATCAGCACGTCTGTGACCAGCATGTCGATCGTCCCGGAGTCATCCGCAAGCAGCTGCATCGCGTCTGCTCCACTCGCAGCATCGAGAACTGTGTAGCCTTTCTGGCACAGCGCGGACTTCATCACCGATCGCACGTCGTCTTCGTCGTCCACCAGCAGGATCGTGCGTCTGTCCTTCTTCTCCGTAGGTGATTGCAGGCTTTCAGTCGAGCGAGCCGCGCGAATCGTCGACGCTCGGCGAAGCGCGATCGTAAATGAAGTCCCCTGCCCCACTTCGCTGTCAACGGCGATCGCGCCGCCGAGCTGATTGACGATTCCGTATACGACGGGCAGTCCGAGTCCCGCACTGAAGCCGGCAGACTTGGCGGTGAAATACGGCTCGAACACATGCTCTCTGGTTCGTGCGTCCATGCCGGCACCGGTATCGCGCACGGTGAGCCACACATACTCGCGCTGGTCGATCTCGGGATGATTGCGAGCACGGACGTCTTCTGAAATCGTCGACGACGTCGTGATCGTGATCGCGCCTTCATCACCGATCGCGTCGCCGGCGTTCCCTGCCAGATGCAGGAGCACCTGTTCGATCTGTTTCGAGTCGCCTTCAACGTCGGGGAGCGATGGCTCGAGGTTGAACGTACACGTCGCCATGGGGCCAGCGACGCGACGCAGAGACGCTTCGAGCGTCGTGATAATCGCGTTCATGTCTACCGGGATGCGATCGATTGGCTGCTGACCACCGACGGCGAGAAGCTGCCTCGTCACGGTGGCGCCGCGAGTGGCTGCACGCATGATGGCCTGAAGGTGCGCGCGCGCGTCCGGATCGAACGGTTGATCCGCGAGCAGGATCTCGCTGCTGCCGATGATGACGGTGAGGAGATTGTTGAAGGCATGGGCCACGCGGCCAGCGAGCCGGCCGGTGGCCTCGAGTGTCTGGACGTGGCTTCGTCGCACAGCCTCTTCCGCCGCCGCGCGCTCCGTCACGTCGATCGCGTGCCCGAGCACATACGGCCGCGCACCGGGCTCCGCATACAGGATGTTCCGATACATCCAGATGCGCTCCGTGCCGTCCTTTCGCACCACCCGCATCACTCCGCTGTCATGCGCGCGTTCGCGAATGCGCGAGAGGTAGTGATCGAAACGATGTCGCGTGCCGGGCGAGAGGAAGTCGCGAAGGTTGCGCCCGATGCCGTCGCATGGTTCGTATCCCAACGAGTTGGCGGCTGCGGGATTCACGGAGAGGACGATCCCGTCGAGATCGTGCGTGCAGATCAGGCCGAGACTGTTCTCGACGAGATGGCGATAGCGCTTCTCGCTTCTGTCGAGCAGGTCGTCTCGAGCTGACTCGGATGTGCTGCGCGCGATGCGCTGCTCAATCGCGGCCAAATCGCTGAGAAGCCCGACCCTGAGATCGGGAAGTTGCATGCACACCCTCCTGACGCGACGAAACATCTCGTCAACGACAGATAGTCGATGCTAACAGAGGGATGCAGAGCTGTCGCAACGAAACAGCGATATCAATTTTGAGTAGGGGTTTTCCCGGGGAACCACGTCTATTGAACGGGCCGCCGCAGTCAGCCGTATCCAAGCCGCAATGCTTCCCCGAGTACGCGGTGCACAAACGGTCCTTTCGCGGTCGTATGAGCCTCTCGGTCAAGTCCGTGCGCATCGACAAGTCTGCGCTTCCATGCAGCGTATTCCAGAGCCACATCGTGGTGAGTTCGTAGGTAATCGCGAAACGCCAACTGCTCGATCCAGAGCGGGCTCCCAAGAGGGACCAAGTGTAGGTGGTGCGTGCGCTGCGCCGGTGAGGGTTTGCAAAGCCAATGCATCACCTCAGTTCGATACGAGGCGTAGCAGTACTGGTAGCGCTCGAGGACGGCCAGAGCCGCACGAGAGCTGTCGAGACTCTCGACGCCAGCCATGATGTCGATCACGGGTTTGGCATCAAGGCCCAGTATCGCTGTGCTCCCGATGTGTGCAATCGCGTCGGCGACCAGCCATGGGCCAATCGCATCGACAAGAAGCTTGCGTTCAGCCTCAAATCTACTCGGCCAATCCCGATCGTAGGGAACGACGAATACCGGCGCGTCGTTAGACATAGAGAGCGCATCGCGGCCGGAAGGACGGCACACAGTCGATTCGGTTGAGCGTCGGTCGTGGGCAGCGATCGTACTCGATGCCGCACGCCGGTGTTCCACCTCCGCGCTGGCTTGGTGGCGAGAGATGACGGAGGCGAATCAACGAACGAGTGTGACGCTGTCTTCGCCCACCACGGGAACAGTGTCCACGAACGAGCGCCATGCCTGCGCGACACCGATTCGATTCTGCGACAACGCCGCACCATACCAGACGGCCGGCAAGCGGCTCGATGCGGACAGACCACGCCTGTTTTTCTGTGTCGGCGCCTGGCTCGTTGACGCGAACACCTAGCAGCGGCGCAAAGCCCGTGACCGCCATCCGTGCGCAGCCGTGATCATCGTCAATCCCAGTCCAAGCAGCGTGAGCGATGTCGGCTCCGGAACGGCCGTCACGCTGCCGCTGACGATCACTTGATCGCCAGTGCCGCTGATGGTGAAACAGGTCGCGCTTACACAAGTGCCCTCGAAGTTGCCGACGGCATGGCCCGGGACAAGAGAGAGAGGCAGGGTGCCACCGGCATTGGTAAGGCTCCCCGACCAATCGAGCCAGAGTGTGGGCTTGCCGTTGAGGTCGTTTGCTCCGAACCCGTCTACCAGTGCCAATCTTTCCGCACCTGAAGGCGGGCCCTCCCACAGATCGGCGGTCTCGTACGATGCCCTATCCGTGGTGATGAACACGTCCGAATAGACGTTAAAATCCGCGTCAAAGACGAACGACCCTGTGGCCGCGGACCCATTTCCAAAGAAAACGCCTGACAGGTTCCATGTAATGGGAGTCGCGCCAGCCGGAGAAGCGACCAACAAGAGGCAAACGATAGACAGTGAGAGACGGCCAGCGAGTGTGCAGGACATCAAGGCCTCCGCTGCCCGCGCATTTTACCCCCATAGTGGCTGCGCAGGTCCGTCATGACTGACAGCGCGCGCCGCAATAGTCAGGCGTCAGTGACCGTCCTCCACGAGCGTCCACCACTTCGCGACGATCTCGCGCATGCGCTCACGCTGAGTCGTCAACTCCGTCAGTTGTCAATGCACCGTCTCGACGCGCGCCGCGCGCAACATCTTCGGCAATTCCTCGCGGAGCGTGGCGACGGCTAGCTCGTAATTCGAGACGTCGGTGCGCTCCAGCATGTCGAGCACGCGCTCAACGTCCGCGGGCGGGAGCCGGGCCTCACGCAGGCTGCGACGTGTTGACCGGACGCGCGTCATCGACAACTCGGAGTCGCTCTCAATGACACCGGCGCCGCAGGACCTTCTCGATCTCCCGCGCGGCGAACGTGCGGATCTTGGGCTCCGCGACGCGTAACACGTACGCGATCTCGGCCTCGGAGTATGTGCCCTCGTCGCGCAGCGCCGCCTCGATCACGGTCAGCGACTCCGCGATCGAGTCGGTAAACACGCGGCGCAAATCGCGCTCGAAATCGGGGCTTTCGGCGGTCGTCGGATAGTCACGATCACCGCCGCCGACGTCCGGCGCTACATCGACGAACGGCAGCAGGCAGGAGCGTCGGCCGCGACCATCAATCGCGAACTGAGCGCGCTCAAACGGATGTTTTCTCTCGCCCGGAAAGGTCGCCGGGTGCTCGCCGACGCCGTGCCGCATATCGCCTTGCTACGCGAGGACAACGTCCGCCAGGGATTCTTCGAGCGTGAGGCATTCGACTCCGTCCGTGCACACCTGCCGGCCGCGCTGCGTCCGCTCGTCACCTTCGCATACCTCACCGGCTGGCGCGTGAAGTCGGAGATCCTGCCGCTCGAGTGGCGCAACGTCGACTGGCACGGTCGATTGGTGCGTCACCTTAGAGCCCGGTGTGGCGAAGAACCGTGAGGGCCGCGCCTTTCCCTTCACCGTCGCGCTTGAAGCGCTTCTGCGGGAGCAGAAGGCCGAGCACGACCGGCGCAAGATCAACGGTCGACTCGTGCCCTAAGTGTTTCACCGCGACGGCGCGCCTATTCGCACCTTCCGCCGATCGTGGTTGTCGGCATGCCGTGCCGCGGGCGTGCCCGGGCGCATCCCGCACGACTTCCGGCGGACGGCAGTCTGGAACCTCGAACGCGCGGGTGTGCCGCGCTCATCAGCGATGGCGATGGTCGGTCACAAAACCGAGACCATTTATCGGCGCTACGCGATCGTCGATGCGGGCGCGTTGCAGCACGCGGCCGCGCAACTCGACCGCGCGATGGGGACACTTTAGGGACACGCGGGGGAATTTGGAAATTGGAGCGCGGCGAAAGGTGCGGATTTACTAAGGATGGTGGTGGCCAGGGGCGGAATTGAACCGTCGACACCGTGATTTTCAGTCACGTGCTCTACCAACTGAGCTACCTGGCCGCTCGAACGCGATGTTTCGAGGAGGTACGAACCTCCACTATAACATGCCGGTTTGACCGAACGGAGCGGGCATCGTACGCTGTGTTGGTATCTCTCTTAGCGCCTCACCAACCATTTCACCAGGAAAGAAGTTCATTGATGCGAGTCTTCCCGCTCATCGTCGCGGTCGTCGTGTGTGGGTGTTCCAAGACAGCTACCGAAGCTGCCACTCCTGCGAAGGCAGGGGCATCACAGACTGCAGCTGCGACCTCGGCGCCGGCGAAGCCAGTTCCCGCGCAAGTGCCCGACGTGCTCGCGCGCGTCAACGGCGAAGCGGTCAGCAAGAGCGACTTCGATCGAGCGGTGCAGGCGGTCGAGGCACGGGCGGGTGGACCCGTTCCGCCAGAGCAACGCGACCAGGTTCTGCGGGGTGTGCTCGACCAGTTGATTGGGTACAAGGTGCTTGCGCAGGAAACGAAGACGCGCAACGTTGCTGTGCCTGATGCCGAGATCGATGCGCGCATCGGTCAGATTCGCGGTCAGTTCCCCAACGAAGAGGCCTTCACGCAAATGCTCGCCCAGCGTAAGCTGACGCTCGAGCAGGTGAAGTCGGATGCACGACAGGACATGGCCATCGCCAAGATGATTGAAGACGAGATCGCTCCGAAAGTCGTCGTCAAGCCGGAGCAGGTCACAGACTTCTACGCCAAGAACCCCGACCAGTTCAAAGAGGGTGAAAGCGTTCGCGCGAGCCACATATTGATCGCCGTGCCGAAGGGTGCGGATGCCGCCACCAAGGCACAGGCGCGTGCGAAAGCCGAAGGCGTCTTGAAAGACGTGAAAGCCGGAAAGGAGTTCGCCGCACTCGCCAAGGAGCACTCGGCCGATCCCGGCAGCGCCGCCAACGGTGGCGACCTCGGGTTCTTCCAGCAGGGTCAGATGGTGGGTCCGTTCAATGATACGGCGTTCAGCCTTGCGCCTGGCGCGACGAGCGATCTCGTGGAGACCGACTTCGGTTTCCACATCATCAGGGTGGCCGAGAAGAAAGAAGGCCGCACGATTCCGCTCGAAGAGGTCAAGCCGCAGGTCGAGCAGTACCTCCAGCAAAGGAACCGCCAGGAGCAGACGGAAGTTTTCGTCAATAGCCTCAAGGCCAAGGGGAAGATTGAAGTTCTGATCTGAGGGTCGGTGAGCGACAACGCCGCGGACAGCGTTCGCCTCGACGTCTGGCTCGACGTTGCGTGTCTCTTCAAGACGAGATCCGAGGCCAAGCGCGCCTGTGAAGGTGGCAAGGTGGAGGTCAATGGCGACGGCGCCAAACCACACCGATTGATTCGTGAGGGCGATCGGATTCGAATCGGCCGCGGCTTCGGGCGCTTCCAGGACGTGATCGTCCGCATCGCGATCGATCAACACGTCAAGAAGTTGGAGGCGCGCGCCCTTTACGACGACGCCACGCCCAAACCGACACCAGAAGAAGTCGAAGCCAGACGCGTCGAGCGTGTGTACCGGGCGGCCGCACAGGCCGCCGGCACGCCCGATCGCCGCCGCCGCCGCGAGATTCGTCGTTTCAAGGAGGGCGGCAGAAGTTAGGATCCCTCCGTGCCCCGCAACCAGGAAGTCATCCGTCAATGGAAGCTGCTTCACGCCCTTGAATCGTCGCGGCACGGCGCGTCGATCGATGCGCTGTCCAAGGGACTCGAAGTCACCACCCGGACGATCCGCCGCGATCTCGCTGCCCTTCAGGAAGCTGGTTTCGCGCTCTACGATGAGCGCGATGACGATGGGCACGTCAGTTGGCGACTGGGCGGTCACGTCCTCAAAGGGATGGACACCGGCTTTACGTTGTCCGAACTGTGCGCCCTGTATTTGAGCCGCAACATCCTCGAAGCCGTCACCGGCACACCGTTCCAGCGTGACCTCACAAATGCGTTCGAGCGACTCGCGAAGCTGCTGTCGCCACGCATGCGACAGTTCCTCGATCGACTCCCCTCGGTGCTCGTGGCAAAGCCGGGCCCGCGTGCACGTGGCGGGGCGAGTTCGCCGGACATCGTTGCCCGCCTCCTCGAAGCAACATTGCACTTCCGCGTGACGACAATGCGATATCACTCGGTGTCGAGCGCGCGCATGAAGGACTACCTCGTCCATCCGTATCGCCTGGCGCTCGCCCAGGGAGGCATGTACCTGCTGGCGTACGTGCCGGAATACAAGGCTGTCCGGACGTTTGCGGTGGACCGTATCGCGTCCGCGTCACTCGAGAAACAGACCTTCACGCCGACGCAGGCGGTGGGTGACGACGTGTTCGCCAACTCGCTCGGTGTAAACACTGGACCGGCCGAGCGAGTAGAGATTGAATTCGATGCACGTGTGGCTCCTTACATCAGGGCTCGGGTGTGGCATCCGTCACAGGAGCTCGAGGACGTCAAGGATGGACGCGTGTCCGTGAAACTAAACGTGTGCCACGATTGGGGTCTGCGAAGCTGGATCCTCAGTTGGGGCGCGTTCGCGCGTGTGGTCTCACCGCCACGACTGGCGGAGGAGATTCACGCCGATCTTGAGGCAGCAGGTAAGAGATACCAATGAAATCTCCTCTTCGTCTGGTTTTTCTGGCGCTCGGTCTCATCGTGTTCCTCGGGGGACCGTCGCTTCTCCGTTACTACACAGACTGGTTGTGGTTCGGAGAAGTGGGGTACCGCCAGGTCTTTCTCACGATGATCCGGAGCCAGGGGACGCTGTTCAGCGTCTCCTTCCTCGCGGCCACGATCTGGCTGGTCGTCAATCTGAACGTTGCCCTGAACGCAATCGGCAGCGTGCGACCGGTGTTCACCACCCGCGAAGGTATTCAGGTAACGCTGCCGGGAGGACAACAGCTCCGAACACTCGCCCGTGGTGTGGCGATTCTCGTCGCGGCACTAATTGGCCTCTTCGTCTCTGGCCAGTGGCAGGAATGGTTGATGTGGCGGTTCGGCTCTCCGTTCGGCGTGGCCGATCCGATTCTCGGCCACGACGTCTCCTTCTACGTCTTCTCCCTTCCGTTCCTGCGACTGATCCTTCGTCTTTCGCAGACGATGGTCGTACTGGCGGCGCTGACCTCGGGCGCGATCTACCTGGTGTCCGGACATCTGACGTCTGGCTTCCCTGCCCGGCTCTCGATGTCACCCGTCGCGCGCCGGCATCTCGTGTTCCTCGCTGCGGCGTTTTTTCTCCTGCTGGCATGGGGCGCGTGGCTGACGCGTGCCGGATATCTCGTTGAGCCCTCGGGGATGATCTTCGGCGCGAGTTATGCGGACGTGTACGGTCGCATGCCGGCGTCGCTGTTGTTGATGGCGGTTGCCGTCGTCGGGGCTGCTCTGGCGGCGTGGCACGGGTTCGGAGAGAAGAACTGGCCGATTCCCCTCGCGATCGGCCTCTATATCGTCGTGTCGATCGGCGGTGAGGTCTACAGCTCCGTCCTCCAGCGTTTCGTCGTCACCCCCAACGAGCAGGTGCGGGAGACGCCGTTCATCGAGAACAACATCGCGGCGACGAGGCGGGCGTTCGGCCTCGAGAACGTCGAGGAGCGTCCACTATCCGGCGATGCGCTCCTCACACGCAACGACGTCACAAACAATGCTGCGACGCTCGAGAATGTGCGTCTCTGGGATCACCAGCCGTTGCTCGAGACGTTCGGGCAGATTCAGGAGATCCGCACGTATTACGACTTCGTGTCGGTGGACAACGACCGCTACGTCATCGACGGCAAGTTGCGTCAGGTGATGCTGTCTGGGCGCGAGCTGAACTCTGCGAGCCTGCCGAACCGCACATGGGTGAACGAGCGACTGACCTTCACGCACGGTTACGGCCTGACGCTGGGCCCGGTGAACCAGGTCACCAGCGAAGGGCTGCCCGTCCTCTTTGTGCGCGACCTTCCTCCTCAAAGCACCATCGATTTGAAGATCGACGAGCCCAGCATTTACTTCGGCGAGCGGTCCAATGACTACGTGATCGTGCGCACACGCACGCGTGAGTTTCACTACCCGCGTGGCGACGAGAACGAGTTCACGGAATACAGCGGCACCGGCGGCGTGTCGTTAGGATCGTTCTGGCGAAAGCTGGTCTTCGCACTTCGCTTTGGCGCGTATCAGATCGTACTGAGCGACGACATCGGCGCCGAGAGCCGGATCCTCTTCAATCGAAACATTCGTGAACGTATCTCCGCCCTGGCGCCGTTCCTTCGCTTCCTCGACCAG
>Ga0247825_10001095_pt1 | contig 17657 bp, 12 predicted proteins | sample 13C_Vanillin_Day_FD_194413 | JGI IMG/M metagenome (GOLD analysis project Ga0247825, IMG submission 194413) | Soil microbial communities from agricultural site in Penn Yan, New York, United States - 13C_Vanillin_Day48 | ecosystem: Environmental > Terrestrial > Soil > Agricultural land | place... | reverse complement strand
GCGGCACTTCGACGTGCAGCTGATCGGCGGGATGGTGCTGCACAACGGCACGATCGCCGAGATGAAGACGGGCGAAGGCAAGACGCTGGTCGCGACGCTGCCGACCTACCTGAACGCCCTTGAGGGGCAAGGGTGTACACGTCGTGACCGTCAACGACTACCTGGCGCGACGCGACTCGGAATGGATGGGCCGTCTCTACCGGTTCCTCGGGATGAGCGTTGGCGTCATTCAGCACGAACTGAACGACCAGCAGCGCCAGGTCGCCTACGGCTCCGACATCACCTACGGGACGAACAACGAGTTCGGCTTCGACTACCTGCGCGACAACATGAAGTTCGACCTCGGCGCGATGGTGCAGCGAGGGCACCACTTCGCAGTCGTCGACGAAGTCGACAGCATCCTGATCGACGAAGCCCGAACCCCGCTGATTATCTCCGGGCCGGCCGAGGAGTCGACCGACCTGTATTACGAGGTCGATCGGATCATCCCCAGGCTGAAGGCTGGCGCCGTCACCCGCGGCGACACCAAGGCCGAGGATCGCGAAGCGCTCGAAGCCACCGGCGACTACATCGTCGACGAGAAGCACAAGACGGTCACGCTCACCGAGAGCGGGATGGCGAAGGCCGAGCAGATGCTCGCGCACCGGCTCGTGGCCAATTCGGGCGGGATGTACGACCCGGCGAACATGCCGCTGCTCCACCACATTCACCAGGGGTTGCGCGCGCACACGCTGTTCAAGCTCGACGTCGACTACATGATCAAGGACGGCGGCGTCGTCATCGTCGACGAATTCACCGGCCGCCTGATGCCGGGACGGCGATGGAGCGATGGCCTGCACCAGGCCGTCGAAGCCAAGGAGAAGGTGAAGATCGAGCGCGAGAACCAGACGCTCGCCACCATCACCTTCCAGAACTACTTCCGCAAGTACAAGAAGCTCTCGGGGATGACCGGCACGGCGGAAACCGAGGCGCCGGAATTCGCCAAGATCTACAACCTCGACGTCATCGTCATTCCGACCAACCGGCCGCTGCTGCGCGTCGAGGAGCCGGATCTCGTCTTCCGCACCGAGCGCGAGAAGTTCGAGGCGATCGTCAACGACATTCTCGAGAAGCAGGGGTCTGGCCGGCCGACGCTGGTCGGGACGGTCTCGATTGAGAAGTCGGAACGTCTCTCTGCCCAGCTGCGCAAGCGCGGCATCAAGCACGTCGTCCTGAACGCGAAATACCACGCCCAGGAAGCCGAGATCGTGGCGCAGGCTGGTCAGCACAGCAACGTCACGATCGCGACCAACATGGCCGGCCGCGGTACGGACATCCTGCTGGGCGGGAACGCCGAACACAGGGCGCGCCAGCAGACGCTGGCAGAAGAGGTCGCCGAACGGCTCCCCAGGGGCGAAGAGAAGTATGTGGACGACGAGGAATTCGTCTACTTCTTCCACGTCGACGCGTTCTACCGCGTGCCACGGCCCGACTGGGAACGGATCTTCACACACTTCAGGACCGAAACCAGTGAGGACCACGACAAGGTCGTGACGCAGGGCGGTCTCCACATCCTCGGCACCGAACGTCACGAAGCCCGCCGCATCGACAACCAGCTGCGTGGCCGCGCCGGCCGCCAGGGCGACCCGGGTTCGTCACGCTTCTACCTTTCCCTCGAAGACGACCTGATGCGCATCTTCGGGTCAGACCGCATCTCGGGCCTGATGCAGAAGCTCGGGATGGAAGAAGGGGTTCCGATCGAACACGGGATGGTCACCCGGGCCATCGAGCGCGCGCAGAAGCAGGTCGAGGCGCAGAACTTCTCCGTCCGCAAGCATCTGCTCGAATACGACGATGTCATGAACAAGCAGCGTGAGAGTGTCTACACGCTGCGCCGCGAGGTCCTCGAAGGCAAGGTCCACCTGACCGAGGAGGACATCGTCGATACGCGCGAATACCTGATGGCGCTGGCGGAGGAACTCCTCGACGAACAGGTCGAGCGCTACGCGGGCAAGGAGACGGACTTCGACGAGTGGGACCTGCCGGCGCTGGTGCGTGAGGCGTCGCGCGTCTTCGGCCTCGAACCGGAAACGCTCGAGGCGCTCGAACTCGACCAGAAGAGCACGGAAGAGATCGGCGACGCTATCTGGGCGGTAGCCAAGGAGAACTACGAGAGCAAGGAGTCGCTGGTCGGCGCGGAACTGCTCCGGCGGGTCGAGCGCGACATCATGCTCCAGATCGTCGATACCCAGTGGAAGGATCACCTTTACTCGCTGGACCACCTGAAGGAAGGCATCGGCCTCCGCGGGTACGGTCAGCGCGACCCGCTGGTCGAATACAAGAAAGAGAGCTTTGCCCTCTTCCAGGACATGAAGGCGCGGATCGAAGAGGAGATGGTCCGCTACCTGTTCTGGCTGCGCCCCGTCCTGGCCGAGGGCCAGGGACCTGACGAGGGACCGGATGACGCGCGCGTGGCAGCCGCCGTTCCCGTCGGCCCGCGGCGTTCGCAGCCGTCGCGCATGATCACGAACAACCCCGGCGCCGAAGCGGTTCCGGCGTTCGCGGCAGCCCGCACGCCGGCGGCGGCGTCCGCGACTGCCGAGCCGATTCCCAGCGGGCCCGGCGGCCCACAACCTTCCCGCACCGGCGGCGACGATGTCGTCAAGACGGTGCGGCGGGAGGAGCCGAAAGTCGGGCGCAATGATCCGTGCCCGTGCGGCAGTGGGAGGAAGTACAAGAAATGCCACGGAGCCGCTGCGTGAGGAAGTCAGGGCCGACGGTGTGTCGGCCCTTCGTGTATATGGACGCCTAGAGGATTCATGGAACTGAAGACCGCCTCGTTACCCCTCTCCTCCATCGAAGCCGGCATCACCACCGCCCTGACGTTCGATGACGTGCTGCTCGTTCCGCAGCACTCGACGATCCTGCCGACGCAGGTGGACGCGTCGTCGTGGTTCACGCGAAACATCCGGCTGAATGTCCCGTTGGTCAGCGCGGCGATGGACACGGTCACGGAATCAGGGCTCGCCATCGCCATGGCGCAGATCGGCGGCCTCGGCATCATCCACAAGAATCTGTCGATCGAAGAACAGGCGTCCGAAGTGGACCGCGTGAAGCGGTCCGAGAGCGGCATGATCGTCAACCCGATCACGCTCGCGCCGACCAACCGGATCTACGAAGCGCTCGACCTGATGAAGCAGTACCGGATCTCGGGCGTGCCGATCACCGAGGACGGCAGCAAGGAAGGACGCCTGGTCGGGATCCTTACCAACCGGGACCTCCGGTTCGAGACCAACATCAACCGGCCGATCGACGACATCATGACGAAGTCGCCGCTGTTCACCGTGCCGGTCGGCACGACGCTGGACGAGGCGCGCGAGTTCCTTCATCAGCACAAGGTCGAGAAGCTGCTGGTGGTGGACAAGGACTACCGGCTGAAAGGGCTGATCACGGTCAAGGACATCCAGAAGGCGATCAAGTACCCGAACGCCTGCAAGGACGCGCTTGGCCGGCTGCGCTGCGCGGCGGCGATCGGCACGTCGAAGGACGCCGTCGACCGGGCCGCGGCGCTGGTCGCCGCCGGCGTGGACGTCCTCGTGGTCGATACCGCCCACGGGCATGCGCAGGGTGTCATCGACATGGTGGCGCGGATCCGCCGCGAGTTCCCGAATACCGATCTCGTGGCGGGCAACGTCGCTACCGGTGCCGCTGCGGAGGCGCTGATCGACGCCGGCGTGGATGCCGTGAAGGTCGGCATCGGCGCCGGTTCGATCTGCACGACCCGCGTGGTGGCGGGCATCGGCGTGCCGATGGTCACCGCCATTAACGAATGTGCCCAGGCGGCCGCGCCCCACGGCGTCCCGATCATCGCGGACGGCGGCATCCGCTACTCGGGCGACATCGTCAAGGCGCTGGCCGTTGGCGCCAGCTGCTGCGTGATGGGCAACCTGTTCGCCGGCACCGACGAAAGCCCGGGCGAGCTGATCCTGTTCCAGGGACGCACCTACAAGGAGTACCGCGGCATGGGATCGATTGGCGCCATGCGCCGCGGCTCCCGCGACCGGTACTTCCAGGATGAATTCGACCTCGAAGGCGGACGGAACACCGACAAGCTCGTGCCGGAAGGGATCGAAGGGCGTGTCGCGCACAAAGGCAGCGCCGCCAACGTGATCTACCAGCTGATGGGCGGCCTCCGCGCCGGCATGGGCTACTGCGGCAGCGCCACCATTCCCGAACTGCAGCGCAAGGCGAAGGTGATTCGGATCACGCCCGCCGGTGTCCGCGAGAGCCACGTCCACGACGTGACGATCACCAAGGAAGCACCGAACTACCGGATGGAATAGACCATCGGTTCATGATGCACGATTGCGCGGCTCGCCAATCAACAGCCGATTCTTGGGCGTAATTGCCACCGGGATGGTCTGCGTCCACACGCGATAGCCGCGCTGCTCCAGGCGTATGGCGCGCATGGCATCGATCGCCAGCGCCTGGTCCATCCACCCGCCAAACGGGCCCGCATCGCACGTCTCGAAGTCATGACAGCACGGCAGCACTGCCACGGGCACGCGGGCGGTGGCGGCGCGATTGATGATCGTGTCGGTCAGCGCGCCGCACGCGTGACAGGACACCACAACGTCCTCAGGCTGCAGCGGCTGTGCGTCGATGTCGGCGGTCAGGAATGCGACACGACCGGCGAGCTTCGGCCAGACGTCGACCAATGCGGCGTGCAGCGTCGCCGCGCTTGGCGGGGTCGTCCGATCGACCACCACGGCGGCCGGTGACGAGTCGTCGAGCAGCAGCATGACCTGGGCGAGCAGCCCGTGACCGCCGCCGGCATCCACGATGCGGCCACCGCGATGCAGGCGCCGCACGCGACGCGCGACTTCCCACGCCTCGTACAGCTCCTTTCGCGGGACACAGCCGGCGTAGGAGACGGCCCGGCCCAGCCGGTCGAACAGCGTATCGGTGGCAAACCGGCCGAGGTCGTGAGGCGTCAGGCGATTGCGTGAAGAAGACGAAAACGTCACCGTCTAAGTATCTGGGGCCCGATCACTTTCCCTTATCATGCGGGACAAGAACAGTGGTGGTTTTCGAAGCGCTGCTCGTACCAGCGGTGCACTGCACCGCAATGGTATAGACGCGGCCGTCTTTCAACCCACCTTTCGCCAGGCGTTCTGCTCGCAGTAGCACGGTGAGATTACCGGTCACTTGCCAATCGCCTTCCGGGCTGGCGGGATCGCTACTGCCCACCGTGGTGATTGCGCACGTTGGGGTTCCGCTGAAGCCCGTGGTCGTGGGCGTGAGCGTGACCAGCGTCATCTTGTGGTTGGCCGGCCACAGCACACTCGGAGTTGCCGTCAACGAGACGCTCACTTCCGGCACCTCCGTCAGGATTTCCAAGTGAAGTGTCACCCTGGTGACTGGCGCCGGGAACCGGCTGCGGAAGGCGTCTGGATCACCTCCCGCGTACACGTGGTTGCTCTGCACGAACACGACCGTCCCAGGCGTCGTCTGGTCGCTATTGACCCACTGCGGGACGAGCGTCAGGGCCGGGATGTTGATGGTCCAGACTGCAGACTCGCTCTGCTTGTCGAGACCGGTTGAGGCCTGGAAGTAATTCCCGACGCTCTGAGGCGGTGAATTGGGTACGGTTTGATTCGTGTGGCCGAGATACAGATAGTTGAAACTGCCCGGTGCGATATCGGAGCTGGTGCTGTCTCGCCCCATAACAGGACCGAAGTACGCGAACCCGCTGCGCGGATCCGTGGCCAAGTCGATCTGGGTGCCGGTCTGGCCATTGGGGAGCCTGAAGCTCACAATCATGGCACTGGCGGAATTCGGTGTGAGCAGAGGGGTCCAATAGTTCGGATCTGTCTGGACGTAACCGAGCGACGTACCGCCATCGCCTTCGACTCTTATGATGGCGGTGTAGTTGACGGCCTGGGCTGACGCAATCGCCGGTACACATAGATCGGCCAACGCCAGGATGATCAGACCGACGCCTGTAAATGCCAGGTTACGTTTCATGCCCGTTCTCCAGTTCGTCCGGACTGTAAGCAGCGGAGCCTTTTGTTCACGCGTCTTACGCTTGTAAGAGCGCGGACGGTGCATGTCAAGCAACATTCACGTTTACATGCTGCATTGAAGCGCGCGAACGAGGGACGCGCGTGTTTGGCACAGGTCGCCTGCTGGTATTTTTTCGAGAGCCGCTCGCAACAGATCGACGCGATCGACGGCGCTCGCTGTCAGAACAGCTAGCGTCACGTTTCTCCATGTTGAACCGGCCTGTCGATCATTGGATGCGATTGTGCGAAGAAGACGAAACGTCACCCCCAGGTATGATCCTGGGCATTTCTTTCTCGCGGATGCATCGGAGGAACTCGTCAATGCGCGGTCTGGCTGCTCGTCTCGGCGTCGTCGTCGCACTCGTCCTCGGGATGTCCGCCATCGGTCTCGCGCAGTGGGTCCACTATCCGACGGCCGGGATACCCAGGACGGCAGACGGCAAGCCGAACCTTTCCGCACCGGCGCCGCGGCTGCCAGACGGCAAGCCTGACCTTTCGGGCATCTGGCGCGGCAATCCGAACCGGTGCGTCTCGAAGGACGGGCAGACCATCCCGTGCGGCGTTGAAATCGGCGGCTCACCGCTTGGGAACGACCTCGGGCGCAATTTAGAAGGCGGCCTGCCCTACCAGCCGTGGGCCGCGGACATCGCGCGGAAGCGGCGCGCGGACTTCAGCCGCGACGATCCGCACGTCCGCTGCATGCCGGACAACCCGCCGCGGACCTGGACGCTGCCCCACCTGACCAAGATCATTCACCAGCCGAAACTGCTCGTGACGCTCTACGAGGTGAACGCGCAGTATCGCCAGATCTTCCTCGACGGCCGTCCGTTTCCCGAGGATCCGACGCCGGGCTGGCAAGGCTATTCAGTCGGACGATGGGAGGGTGAGACGCTGGTGATCGAGACGCGCGGCTTCCGCGACGAACTCTGGATCGACAACGGCGGCAGCCCGATGAGCGACGCCGCGAAGATGACCGAGAAACTGCGTCGCGTCAATTTCGGGACGATGGAGCTGGAGATCACCATCGACGATCCGAAGGTCTACACGAAACCGTTCACGGTCAAGCAGACGGAATACCTCGAAGCCGATACCGAACTGATCGAGGAATTCTGTGTCGAGAACGAGAAGTCCTACGAGCGGATGCAGCGCTCGCGCGAGTTCGAGAAGTAGGGCGACCCTTCAGGGCCGCCTGCCTATCGCAATCCAAAGGCGATGATGTTGGAGCCGGCCGCAACGGCAACGTACTGCCGGTTGTCGAACTGATACGTCATCGGCGACGCCTTCCACAACTGGCTGGTCTGGAAACTCCAGAGCCGCCTGCCCGCGCGCGCGTCGACGGCGGCCAGCGCTCCGCTGTCGTCGCCGAAAAACACCACGTCGCCAGCGGTGCTGAGGACGCCGCCCCACGAGTTCACCGCGCCTGACTGCGGCACTTCCCAGGCCGGCTTGCCGGTCGTGATGTCGAACGCCCGCAGCACGCGCTGCGCCGGCTCGTCGGGCGCCTGGCGGAACGAGCCGCCCATGTAGCCCTTCCCCGCTTCCCACTCGAGCGGCGTCCTCGTGAAGATGCCGCACTTGTCGTTCGTCTGGACGTAATAGAGGTTCGTCAGCGGGTTGAACGACGCCGAATACCAGTTCGTCGCACCGTCGAGCGAAGGACAGACGCGCTTGCCTTCGGGCGTTGGGTCCATGTTGGGGATCTTGATCGGGCGTCCCTTCGCATCCAGACCGCTGGCCCACGTGACGTTCTTCACGAAGTTCGTCCCGAACAGGAATGCGCCATTCGTGCGGTCGAGGACGTAGAAGAACCCGTTGCGATTGGCCTGCACCAGCAGCTTGCGCGGCTGCCCTTGCCAGGTGGTGTCGATCAGGGCCGTCGGCTCCTGCGCGTCGTAGTCCCACACGTCGTGCGGCGTGAACTGAAAGTGCCACTTCAACCGGCCGGTCTTCGCATCGAGTGCAACGATCGAATCGGTGTAAAGATTGTCGCCAGGACGGTCGTCGCCGATGAGATCCGGACCGGGGTTGCCGACAGGCCAGTACAGCATGTCCAGCTGCGCGTCGTACGTGCCGGTCATCCAGGTGGAGCCGCCGGGATGCGCGATCCCCTTGCCCTGCCATGTCTCGGATCCCGGTTCGCCCGGAGCGGGAACGGTCCAGAAGCGCCACACTTCCTTGCCGGTCGCCTGGTCGAACGCGGCGACGAACCCGCGGACGCCTTCATCGCCGCCAGACGTGCCGGTCACCACCAGGTTTCCGACGGGCAGCGGCGCCCCAGTGGCGTTGTAGTTCTGCCGCCAGTCCGCCATCTCGGTATCCCAGAGCAGCGCCCCGGTGTGACGGTCAAGCGCGATCACATGGGCGTGATCCGTGACCATGAACACGCGATCGCCGGCCACGCCGACACCACGGTTCACGCCGCCCGCGGCGTTGCCGATCAAACCCTTCGTCCGGGGCCGCTGGTAATGCCAGATCTCGCGGCCGCTGCCCGCGTCGAGCGCCCAGCACTCATTCGCGGTCGTGACGTACATCACGCCGCCGACGACAACCGGCGTGACCTGCAGGCGCCCGCCGTTCGGCACGCTGAAGATCCATTTCGGCGCCAGGCCACTGACATTCGCCACCGTGATTTGCGAGAGCTGGCTGTAGCGGCCGCCGCTGTACCCGCCGTTGTACGACGGCCAGTCGGATTGCGACGTGACCTCACGATACCGGCCACCGGTGTCCCCGAGCGTGGTCAAGGGCGTCTCGCTCCGCAGCAATCGCAGGCGGCGATTCCCGTCCAGCAGTTGCACGTCCTCGTGCGTCCGGTTCATCACCCGGCCTTCGAGCACAGAACCGCTGGCGAGGGTGAGGCGGGTCGTTGCCGGTGGCGCGGCGTTCCGCGGCCGCAGTGTGCGCAGGAAGGCCACGAGATCACCGGACTCGGTGCTGCTCAACGAGGCGAACGACGGCATACCTGCGCCTGGAAAGCCCGTCCGGATGACGCCGAGCAGATCGTCGTCCGTCCGGAGGGCAGCGCGCGCCGCGATCGCTGGACCGAGTTCGCCGCCATTGCCGTCCGTGCCATGGCATGAGGCGCACCGCGCAACGAAGATCTGGCGCCCGGGCTCGACGTTCTGGGCGGACGCGATGGACGTGGCGGCCAGGGACAGAAACAGCGCGAGCGGAAGGCGTGTCAGCACGAGCGGAATCTACGCGCGAGCTGTGGGCAGGGTCAAGACGGCAGCGTCACCTCGAAGGCGAGGACCGCCTCGTTCGGACAGTCGAATGCGCAGATGCGGCTGCTGACGAGGAGCCGCCGCCCGTCACGCGAAATCGCCTCGATGCTGACGTACGGCTGTATCCCCAGCGCCGAATGCAGGGCGTAGCGCTCCCAGCGGCGCACGTCGATCGCCATCAACGGCTCGGTGAAGATAAAGCGTGCGTCCGGCGTCACGTATGCGAACCCCGTCTTGCCGCCAGCCGAGAGCGAGACTGGCCGCGCACCAGCACGCTCGAGGATCAGCGCCCAGCGTGCGATGTCGCCTTCTTCGTCGAGATCCGCAAAGCGCAGCGCGTAGTCGCCCTTTGCCGGACGCCACGTGGGCGGCTGCCCGAGCTTTACGTCGGCACGAATCCAGGCGCGGCCATCCACCGCGGGAACTGCCGCCAGCCGCCTGGCCGAGAAGCCTCCATTGCCGCCGGCATCCACCGGCCACGAACTGGCTCCCTGCGCCCTGATGAAGACCGGCGCGACGATTGCCAGAACGATGACGATGGCTAGCCGCATCGGACCCTCCGAGTCTGATCATCGACGATCTCGATGTCGACGACGCGGGCGCCCGGCAGGGCGTGCGTGAGGCGGTCAGGCCATTCGATCGCCAGAACGCCGTCGCTGACGCCCAGTTCCTCGAGACCAAGGTCGTCCGTGGCGGCACGTTCCAGCCGGTAGAGATCGACGTGATACAGGGTCAAGCGTCCGCCGCGATACTCGTGGATCAGCGTGAAGGTCGGACTGCTGACGTCATCGGGATCGAGACCGAGTCCCTCCGCGAGGCCGCGGACGAAGGCCGTCTTGCCGGCCCCCAGGTTCCCCGAGAGCAGCAGCACGCTACCGGCGTGCAGCGTGCCGGCGAGTTCGCGGGCCAGTGCAGCGGTCTCGGACTCGGATCGCGTCACGCGTTCCGTCTCCTGGCTCCGCCCCGCAGCGTGTTGAGCCGGGTCGGGGGACGTCATTCAGCAGGCATGGCCTTGCCCGTCAACTGGTGGAGCGCGTCGCCGATCACCGCGAGCAGGTCCGTTGCCGTCATCGAGATCTGACCCTCCGCCGATTCGGCGATGTCACCGGCGGCGCCATGCAGGAACACCGCGAAACGGCATGCGGCCTCCGCATCGAGCAACTGCGCGACCGAGGCGCCGATCATCCCGGCGAGCACGTCGCCGGTCCCCCCGGTCGCCATGCCTGGATTGCCCGTTGGGTTGATGAACACGCGACCTTCCGGCGTCGCGATCAGCGTCCGGTGTCCCTTCAGCACGACGTACACACGATGCGTAGTCGCGAAGTCGGATGCGACCTCGATCCGGTTGGCCTGCACGTCCTCGATGGTGGCACCGATCAACCGTGCCATCTCGCCGGGGTGCGGCGTGATGATGACGTCCCGTTCCTCTCTACCGACCAGGCTGCCCGGGTCCTCGGCAAACATCGTGATCGCGTCGGCGTCCAGCACCAGCGGGACGGTAGCCTTGTCGACGAGGCCCTGCACGAACCCGCGCACATCGTCTGTCCGGCCAAGCCCTGGCCCGCAGACGATCACGTCCTGGGTGAAATCGAGCACTCCGTCGAGCGCCGCCGCCGCGACGCTGCCCTCCCCGGTTTCGGGAAGCGGCTCCGTCATGTAATCCGGCGCCATCGACGCGACGATTGGGAGGCATGATTCCGGCGTCGCGACCGTCACCAGCCCGGCGCCGGATCGCAGGGCACCCATCGCCGCCAGGTGCGCCGCGCCCGTTTTCCCTCGCGATCCCGCGATCACCAGGACGCGCCCGAAATCCCCCTTGTGGGAGTCGGCCGCCCGCGGCGTGATCGTGCTGCGCATCTGTTCCGGCGTGAGCAACTCGATGTGCGGTCCTTCGAGGCCCTCGATGACTTCGTACGGGATGCCGACGTCGGCGATAACCACCTCGCCCGAGTGGGCCTCGCCCGGCGGCAGGATCAACGGCAGCTTCGGCGCCGCCAGCGTGACGGTCATCGACGCGTCGATGCAGTCGCCAACGAGGTGGGGCGTGTCAGACGACAGACCGCTTGGCAGGTCGATGGCGACGATCGGAATGTCGGAGGCGTTCACGTCGGCCACGACGGTCTCGAGCATCCCGGACAGCCCGTCCTTCAGGCCGGTGCCGAACATCGCATCGACGATGAGCGTGCATTGGGAAATCTCGGAGAAATGCAGCTCCCAGCTCTGCTCGTCGGCGATCTCGACGACCGTGACGCCGAGCCGGCCGAGGATTTCGAGGTTCGTGCGCGCATCCCCACGGACGCTCGCCAGCGGGGCGATCACGAATACGGCTGTGTCGATGCCACGCTGCAGCAGCGTCCGCGCGACGACGAAGCCGTCGCCACCGTTGTTGCCGCGGCCGCAGAGCACGGCCACGCGCCCCTCGAGCTGGGCCTCGTAGGCGGCTTCCATCGCCGCCACCACCTGGCGGCCGGCGTTCTCCATCAGGACCAGGGACGGTATCCCGATCTCTTCGATCGTGAACCGGTCGGCTTCGCGCATTTGCGCGGCGTTGAGGATTCGCATCAGGCGGGGTACGCTCAGGCATTCTCCTATGCCGGCTACTGTCAGTGTCAACGGACGGATCACCAGCGAGCGTGATGCCGTCATTTCGGTGTTCGATCACGGGTTTCTTTACGGCGAAGGCGTCTACGAGACGCTACGGACCTATGGACGGAAACCGTTCCTCTTCGATCGGCACATGCGGCGGCTGCGCCGCTCGGCCGATCTCATGGCGCTGCCGGTGCCGTTCAGCGACGCTGACCTGGCCGCGCAGGTCGGTGCCACCATGGCGGCCGCGGAATTCGCTGAAGAGGCGTACATCCGCATCCTGGTGACACGCGGCATCGGTGATCTGACCTACGACCCGGCGGCGACACCCCAGCCGTCGGTTGTGATCATCGTCAAGCCTCACGCCGATCCGCCGCCGGAGGTCTACGCCGACGGCGTCGGCGTGGTCATCGTGGACATCATCCGGAACCATCCGGCGTCGGTGAATCCGATGATCAAGAGCAACAACCTGATGAACAGCGCACTGGCAATGCAGGAAGCCATCCGGCGCGGCGGCTACGAGGCGGTGATGCGCAACTTCAAGGGCGAGCTCACCGAATGCGCGGTGGCCAACCTGTTCATCGTCCGCAACGGCATCGTCCTGACGCCGCCGTTGAGCGCCGGCCTGCTGCCCGGGATCACGCGCGAATACCTGTTCGAGCTCGGCCGCCAGGAGGGAGTCGACATGCGCGAGGCGACGCTGCGCGACGAAGATCTGTACGGCGCCGACGAAGCCTTCCTCACCGGGACGACGAGGGAGATTGTGCCGATTGTCAGCGTGAACGATCGCGTGATCGGCAACGGCGCCCCGGGAGCCGTGACGCGTGAGCTGCACCATGCATTCCGCCGTTCGATAGAGTGAGCAGCCAGTCCGCGGTGCGTCGCCACCTGGTCATCGGCGTCCTGGCGGTTCTTGCGCTGGCGCTGTTCGGACGACTGACGCTCCGCCACGTCGGCGAATCCTACTTCCTGGCCGACCAGGTCGATCAGCTGCAGAAGTTCGAGGCGCTGCTCCGGTTCGATCCGGAAGGTCTCTGGGGACCCGTCATGTCGGGCACGACCGCGCACGCCCTCGGCCCGTTCGGCGCTTTCGTGTTCGGCCTGCCCGTTGCGCTCGGCTTCGGCATCGACGCGGTCCATGTCTTCACCAGCCTGTTGCTCGTGGCCGCCACCGCGATCGTCTTCTGGCAGCTGGCCCGCCTCGACGCGGGGCTGGCGTGGGCCTGGCTGATCGTCTTCACGTCGATGCGGATGATCTGGTGGAGCGCGGCGATGTTCTGGGTCAACACCCTGCTGCTTCCGCTCGGCCTGGCACTCCTGGCGCTGTTCGCCGCATCGCTCGGGCGGCCATCAATGGCGAAGCTGGCCGTGATGACCCTCGTGGTCATGTGCGCGCTGCAGCAGCACCTGATCGCCGTGGTCGGATTGCCCGTGCTGGCGATTGCCGCCGTACGGTTCTGGCGCAGCGGTTCCCGGCCGGCCGATCACGGCCGTCACGCCTTTCGTCGCACGGCGCTCACCCTCGGCGCGGTCGTCGGGATCGGCCTCCTGCCGTACGCGATCGCGGAGGGGCGCACACAATTCCGGAACACGCGTGCCATGTTCAGCCACGTCGATGCGGCGGCGCATTCGTCGAGCGCCGCCGGCCGGCAGGCCGCGCTGGACTCGCTCGTTCTCGCCACGGATCCGGCTGCCGTCTTCGCGGCACCACGAACGGCGATTCTCGCCGGCGCCGCGATCACACTGGCCGGGCTGATCCTCGTCTCCTTCCGGCGGCGTCTCGCGACCGATCCGGCAGCGCAGGACCAATACGCCGCGCTGCGATGGCTGCTGGTCGCGACCGTCGTCGGCATCGCCGGACAGGCCGTGTTCTACCTGCTCATGGCGCGGCCGCTCAATGGCCTGCACTACGCGATGCTGCTCGCGCCCTGGTATCCGATCCCGGCGGCGGTCCTCGTGGCTGCCCTCCTCCCCGGGCGAGACAGCGTGGCAGCGACGATGGTGTCCGGAGCGCTCGGGTTCGTCGCGATCGGCCTGCTCGTCGCGCGGGCCCCGACGCTCGCGGACCGGTTTGCCGAGCGGACGCCGTGGAACTATCGGGCGATCGTGACCGCGCTGGACTCGCTGTGCGCGAGCGAATCGGTCGACACCATCGAGGGCCCGGGGCTCGTGGATGAGCTCACACCGTCTTACGACTCGGTGCTGCGGTACGTGATGAAGCGTGGCTACTCGCGCTGCCGATACGTCCCCGGCTCCGCCGTCCTGATCGTGGCCAACCGCTCCGGAACGTTCGACGACTCGATCGAATTCAACGGGCGTACATTCGCGCGCGAGAGGGTGCTGGATCCCGGCATCGCACGCTATGGCGGCCGCTGATCTGCGCGTCGGGCGAACACCGTAGGGCGGCGCTTCAGGCCGGGGATGTAGGGCGGGCCTTCAGGCCTGCCCTGAGGCGGGGCTAAAGCCCCGCCCTACCGCCCCGCCCTACGAGCCGTCGAACGTCTCCACCGGCGGGCAGGAGCAGAACAGGTTGCGATCGCCGTAGGGATTGTCGATCCGGCCGACGCTTGGCCAGAACTTGTGGGTGCCGACAAACGGCAGCGGGAACGCAGCCTGTTCCCGTGTGTAGGGATGCGCCCAGTCTGACGCGGCGACGGCGGCGGCCGTGTGCGGCGCGTTCTTCAGCACGTTGTCGGTCTTGTCGGCCCGGCCCTGGACGACCTCCTCGATCTCCTGGCGGATGCGGATCATCGCGTCGCAGAAGCGATCGAGTTCGTCCTTGTCCTCGCTCTCGGTCGGCTCCACCATCAGCGTCCCCGCGACGGGAAACGAGACCGTTGGGGCGTGGAAGCCGTAGTCGATCAGGCGTTTGGCCACGTCCATCTCTTCGACGCCGGCAGGTTTGAAACCGCGCAGATCGAAGATCAGCTCGTGCGCCACGCGGCCGTTGGGACGGGTGTACAGCACCGGGTAGTGCGGCTCGAGCCGCGCCTTGATGTAGTTCGCGTTCAGGATCGCGAACTTCGTGGCCTCTGTCATCCCCTCCGCGCCCAGCATGCGGATATAGCCGTAGGAGATCAGCAGGATGCTGGCGCTTCCCCATGGTGCCGCCGACACGGCGTGAATCGCCGCGTCTCCGCCGGTCGGCACGATCGCGTGTCCGGGCAGGAATGGCGCGAGGTGTGGCGCCACGCCGATCGGCCCCATTCCCGGGCCACCGCCGCCGTGCGGGATCGCGAACGTCTTGTGCAGGTTCAGGTGGCAGACATCCGCCCCGATCGACGCGGGACTCGTGAGCCCGACCTGCGCGTTCATGTTCGCGCCGTCCATGTAGACCTGGCCGCCGTGCTCGTGGACGATCGCGCAGATCTCGCGAATCTCGTCCTCGTAGACGCCGTGCGTCGACGGATACGTGATCATCAGGCAGGACAACCGATCGCGATGGCCGGCGGCCTTCTTCTTCAGATCGGCGACGTCGACGTTGCCGTTCGGCGCGCTGGCCACGACGACCACGCGCATGCCCGCCATCGCCGCGCTGGCGGGATTTGTCCCGTGCGCCGACGAGGGGATGAGAACCACGTCCCGGTGCTCCTGCCCGTTCGACCGTTGAAAAGCCCTGATCGCCAGCAGGCCGGCGAATTCCCCCTGCGCGCCGGAATTCGGCTGCAGCGACACGGCGGCGAACCCCGTGATCGTGCACAGCGCGGCTTCGAGCTCATCGAACAACTGGCGGTACCCGTGCGCCTGCTCGACCGGCACGAATGGATGCATGCGGCCGAACTGCTCCCACGTGACCGGCCGCATCTCGGTGGCGGCGTTCAGCTTCATCGTGCAGGAGCCGAGCGGGATCATCGAGTGGTCGAGGCCGATGTCCTTGCGCTCCAAAGCCCGGATGTACCGCATCATCTGCGTTTCGGAGTGATGCGTGTTGAAAACCGGGTGCATCAGGAAGGGCGACGCGCGAGGCAGCCACGCGGGGAACGGCGTGTCATCGGCCGATGCCGCGGTACCGACACTGAACGAGGGTATCCGGGTGTCGGTCGACGCCGTGACAACCTCGGCGATCTCTTCGACGTCGGCAACCGTGGTCGTCTCGTTCAACGAAAGGCCGATCGTGCGGTCGTCGATGTACCTGAAGTTGATCCCCTTCGCGAGCGCGCGCTTCCGCACATCGCCGGCACCGCCCGGAATCACCACCCGCAGCGTATCGAAAAATCGCTCGTTGCTTTGCGTGAGGCCGGCAACCTTTAGCGCGGCCTGGAGCATGACGGTGAGCAGGTGTACGCGAGTGGCGATCTGCTTCAATCCATCGGGACCGTGGTACACGGCGTACATCGCCGCCATGTTCGCGAGCAGTGCTTGCGCGGTGCAGATATTCGACGTCGCTTTCTCGCGGCGGATGTGCTGTTCGCGCGTGGCGAGCGCCATGCGGTACGCGGTCTTGCCGTGCGCATCGACCGACACGCCGATGATCCGGCCCGGTACTTGCCGGACGTACGCCTGCCGAGTCGCGAAGAACGCCGCATGCGGTCCCCCATACCCGAGGGGCACGCCGAACCGCTGTGAGTTGCCGACGACGACGTCGGCGCCCATCTCGCCCGGTGGCGTGAACAGTGTCAGCGCGAGGAGATCCGTGGCGACAGCCACGAGCACGCCGGCGGCGTGCGCGCGCGCGATGAACGGCGTCAGATCACTGAGTTCGCCAAGGCCATCGGGATACTGCAGCAGCACGCCGAACGTCCGTTCCTCGAACGCCTGGTCGTCAGCGACCGGTGCGACCTGGATCTCGATCCCGAGTGGTTCAGCGCGCGTCCGCAGCAGATCGATCGTCTGCGGAAAGCAGCGATCGCTCACCAGGAAGAGCGGCTGCCCAGTCGCGGGCAGCTTCTTGGTCGTGACCCGCCGCAGCATCGTCATCGCCTCGGCCGCGGCAGTGGCTTCGTCCAGCAATGAGGCGTTGGCAACCTCCATCCCGGTGAGGTCCGACACCATCGTCTGGAAGTTGAGGAGCGACTCGAGGCGGCCCTGGGCAATCTCCGCCTGATACGGCGTGTAGGGCGTGTACCACCCCGGGTTCTCCAGCACCATCCGCAGGATCACGCCGGGCGTGATGGTGTCGTGATAGCCGAGGCCGATATAGGACCTGAATACCCGGTTCCTGTCGGCTATTGTCGCCAGGCGGGCGAGGTAGACGCTTTCGCTTTCCGCCGGCGGCAGGTCCAAGGGCGCGGGGAGCCGGATCCCGGCCGGGATCGCCTCGTCCATCAGCGCGTCCAGCGACGACGCGCCGACCGCGCGCAGCATCTCGTCGCGCTCCTGCGGCGATGGCCCGATGTGCCGCGGAGGAAACCAGTCCGAGACGTCGAGCTGTGACGGAACCGTGCGGATCCGCTCGTCCGGCTGCCGGCTCGTTCCGCGCGCCGAGCCGCTGCCGGTCAGGTCAGCCGATGAGCCTTTCATATGCCTCGGTGTCGAGCAGCGAGCCCGCTTCGGCCGGATCGGATGCCCGGACTTTGACGATCCAGGTCGTGTGTGGATCCTTGTTCACCGAGTCCGGATGATCCCGCAGCACCGGGTTCACTTCCACGACTTCCCCGCTCATCGGCGCGAACAGCTCCGACACGGCCTTCACCGATTCGATCGACCCGAACGGCTCGCCGGCCCCGAGCGTGCGGCCAACGTCCGGCAGCTCGACGAAGACCACGTCGCCAAGCTGCTGCTGCGCGTAGTCGGTGATGCCGATCTCCGCGGTGTCTCCGCTGAGACGGATCCACTCATGATCCTTCGTGTACTTCAAGTCCGACGG
>Ga0247825_10001094_pt1 | contig 17664 bp, 17 predicted proteins | sample 13C_Vanillin_Day_FD_194413 | JGI IMG/M metagenome (GOLD analysis project Ga0247825, IMG submission 194413) | Soil microbial communities from agricultural site in Penn Yan, New York, United States - 13C_Vanillin_Day48 | ecosystem: Environmental > Terrestrial > Soil > Agricultural land | place... | reverse complement strand
GTGTCATGGGGCGCTACTACGCGCTGCACGACGGCGAGCCGCGCGAGGTCGCCGACGCCATCGAGGCGCACTACCGGCCGCGCTTCGCCGGCGACCGCCTGCCGGAGCATCCCGTGTCCTGCGCTGTTGCGCTCGCCGACAAGCTCGATGCCCTCAACGGCCTTTTCGGCATCGGGCAGGTGCCCACCGGCGACAAGGATCCTTTCGGCCTGCGCCGCGCCGCCGTCGGCGTCATCCGCATCCTCGCCGAGCGGCGCCTCGCCCTTTCGCTGCGCGACTACGTACAGGACCCGGCGCTCGAAAGCTTCATCTACGAGCGCGCCCGAGGCTACTTCCAGGAGCACGGCTACTCGGCGAGCGAGGTCGAGGCGGTGCTCGCGCTGCGGCCCGAGCGCCTCGATCTGGTGCCGCGGCAGCTCGAAGCGGTGCGCGCCTTCGCCGGCCTGCCCGAGGCCGAGAGCCTGGCCGGCGCGAACAAGCGCATCGGGAATATCCTGAAGCAGGCCGGATCGGTGCGCTCCGGCTTCGACGCGGCACTGCTCGTGCTTCCGGAAGAAAAAGCGCTCGCAGCGGCGTTCAAGGGCGTGCAGGGGAAGGTCGAGAAGGCCTATGGCGAGCTGGAGTACACCCGCGCGCTGAAGGAGCTCGCTACGCTGAAGGCGCCGGTGGATGCGTTTTTCGACAAGGTGATGGTGATGGACAAGGACGCGCGCGTGCGCGACAACCGCATCGGCTTCCTGGGCACGCTTCACGGCACGATGAACCGCATCGCCGACCTTTCCAAGCTGGCGAAATAAGGCTGTAATCCTCACTCGTGAAGCTCGTCATCCTGGATCGCGACGGCACCATCAACTACGACAGCGACGAGCATATCCGCTCGCCCAACGACTGGCGTCCGCTCGAGGGCAGCCTCGAGGCGATCGCGCGCCTCGCACAGGCGGGCTACCGCATCGTCGTCGCCACCAACCAGTCGGGCATCGCGCGCGGGCTTTTCGACACCGCGACGCTGGTCGCCATCCACGACACGCTGCAGCGCGCGGCGATGCAGGCGGGCGGTCGCATCGACGCGTTCTTCTTCTGCCCGCACGACGCGGATTCCGGCTGTGCCTGCCGCAAGCCGCAGCCGGGGATGCTGCTCGAGGTGGCGCGGCGCTTCAACATCTCGCTCAAGGACACCTACATGGTCGGCGACGCCCACCGCGATGTGGCGGCCGCCGCCGCGGCGGGCGCACGCCCCGTGCTGGTGCTCACCGGCCGCGGCCGCAAGACGCGCGACGAAGGCAACCTTCCCCCAGGCACCGAGGTATTCGAGAATCTCGCCGCCTTTGCCGGGCACGTCGCGCCATGAGCGCGCTGCGCTCGATCCTTTTCACCGCCGCGCTCCTCGTCATCACGCCGCCCTACGCTCTGCTCGCGCTCGCCACGTTCCCGCTGCCGCCGCTCGTACGCTACCGCGTCATCTCGGGCTGGTCGCGCGCGGTGCTCTTCCTCGTGCGCCGCCTCCTGTGCATCGACTGGAAAGTCGAAGGCCACGAGAACCTGCCCGCGCGTCCGGCGGTGATCCTCTCGCAGCACCAGTCGGCGTGGGAAACAATCGCGTTCCAGCACATCTTTCCGCCGCAGGTCTACATCCTCAAGCGGGAGCTCCTCTGGATCCCGTTCTTCGGCTGGGGGCTCGCGCTGATGAGCCCGATCGCCATCGACCGCTCGCGCGGCTTCGCCGCGCTGCGCAACATCGCGCGCCGGGGCCGCGAGCGGCTCGAGCAGGGATTCTGGGTGGTGATCTTCCCCGAGGGCACGCGGGTCGCGCCGGGCGAGCGGCGCGCCTACCAGCTCGGCGGCGCCTGGCTTGCCGCGGCGAGCGGCGCGCCCATCGTGCCTGTAGCACATAACGCCGGCCGGGTCTGGCCGCGCAACGCCTTCATCAAGCGTCCGGGCACCGTGACGGTGCGCATCGGCCCGCCCATCGAGAGCCGCGACCGGGATCCCAAGATGCTCAACTCCCTGGCTGAAACATGGATCGAAGAACAACAGAAGGCGCTTTGCTGATCGACCTCGGCGGGCGCTGCATCGAGTACCGGTTCTCGCGCCGGCGCCGCCGCACCATCGGCATCGCCATCGACGCGAACGGGCTTTCGGTGTCCGCCCCGAAGCGCGCGCCCTGGCGGGACATCGAGGCATTCCTCCGCCACAAGGAGCGCTGGATCATCCGCAAGCTCGACGAATGGGGGCGCGTGCCGCGCCCGGCCATCGTGCGCGGGCACAGCGGCGAGTCGCTCCCGCTCTTCGGCGCTGCGGTCACGCTGGAAGTGAAAACCGGCCGCCGCGCGGTGCAGCACCACCCGGAGCGGCTGCTGGTGAGCGCGCCCTCCCCGCAGCGGGTGGCGAAGGTGCTGATCGGCTGGCTGAAGAACCAGGCGCTCGAGGCGCTCACGCCGCGCGCCGCGCATTACGCCGCCCACCTCGACGTGGCGGCGCCCCTGGTCGGATTGTCCAATGCCCGCACGCAATGGGGCGTATGCACCGAGGACGGCATGATCCGGCTCTCCTGGCGCCTGGTGCATCTCGAGCCCGCGCTCGCCGATTACGTCGTCGCCCACGAGGTCGCGCACCTCGTCGAGCTCAATCACTCCAAGCGCTTCTGGAACCTGCTCGCGAAGCTTTATCCCGACTGGCGAGGCGCCCGGCACCAGCTCGAGCTGGCCGGGGCGTCGCTGCCCATCATCCAAGGTGTCACATGAGATTCCTGCATACCATGCTGCGCGTAGGCGACCTGCAGCGCTCGGTCAAGTTCTACACCGAGGTCCTCGGCATGAAGCTCCTGCGCAGGACCGACCGGCCGGAGCAGAAGTACTCGCTCGCCTTCGTCGGCTACGACACCGAGGATCGCACCGCGGTGCTCGAGCTCACCTACAACTACGGCGTCGAGCGCTACGAGCTGGGCGGCGCCTTCGGCCACATCGCGATCGGCGTGCCCGACGTCGCAAAGGCCTGCGACGGCGTGCGCCGGCACGGCGGCAAGGTCACGCGCGAGCCCGGCCCGGTCAAGGGCGGCAGCTCGGTGATCGCCTTCGTCGAGGACCCCGACGGCTACAAGATCGAGTTCATCGAAACGAAGCGGACCTAGTTCAGCCGCTGTGGCTCGATCTCAGTTCAGAAGAAGTTCCAGCTGAACGTCACGCCCGCGCCGTCGCTCTTGGCAGTGCCGGTGAACGGTGCCTTGGCCTCATACTCGAGGAACGTGTAGCGCAGGCCCAGTGCTACGTTCTCGGTGATGAGCCAGTCGACCTGCACGATCCCGCCGAGCGCGTCCTTGAATTTTATGTCCAGGTTGCTGGCCACCCCGCTGCCCTCCAGCCTGGGGTTGATGTGATACGCCACACCGCCGCCGAGGCGAAGGTAGTCGAACCGATAGAACGCGAGCGCCTCGAACGGCACCGTGGACCATGTCACGTCTGCATTGCTGGCGTTGATGAGCTTGAATTTGTACGCCAGAGTGAGGTCGAGCTCCCAGGTGCGGTCGCGATTGAGAAAGGCTATGCCGCCGCCGAGGTTAAAGCCCTCGTTCGCCTTGATCGTCTTGGTGGAGCCGTCGGTGAATGGCACCGTCACCATCTCGTCGCCGCCGAAATCGTATCCCATCTTGAAAATCCCCTGGACGTCGGCGGCAGCGGGGAGCGTGTGGCCGGCCAAAGCGACGGCGAATGCAAGCGCAAGCAACGACTTGGACAATCGGATATGCGGCATTTTTTTCTTTCCATATAGTTGTTTGCGCAAACACTATCAGACCCCCTGGCTGCCGTGCCGGAATCTGCGGCCGGTTGTGAAAAGCCTCACGGCGCGCAGTTTCGGCGCCGTGAAATGCTCCTTGTAATACGCTCGTAGTCCAGGGCCGACAGGTTCTCCGGACGCAGCCCGGGATCGATCCCGAGCGCGGCGAAGTCCACCTCGGGCAACGCATTTCTGAGCGTCTTGCGCCGCGCGGAAAAGGCGCGTCGCAACAGCTCGTCGTCGATCTCCAGGATCTGCGCAAGCGGCTCGAGACGTATCACCGCGGATTCGACTTTCGGCGGCGGGCGGAACGCGCCCTTCGAGACGTTGAAGAGCTTCTTCATCCGAAATCGAGCCTGCAGCGCGACCGAGAGCCGGCCGTACTCCGGCGTCGAGGGCGCCGCGACCATGCGCTCCACGACCTCGAGCTGCAGCATGAAATGCATGTCGCGCACGCGCTCCGCGTAGCGTGCGAGGTGAAACAGCAGCGGCGTGGAGATGTTGTATGGCAGGTTGCCGACGACGCGCGTGCCGCGCGGGAACTGCCCGAAGTCGAACTCGAGCGCGTCGGCCTGGTGCACCACGATTCTTTCGTCCTCCAGCCGGGCAGCGAGGTCGCGGTCGAGCTCGATGACCTCGATCTTCGCCACCTTTGCCAGCAAAGCCTCCGTGAGCACGCCTTCGCCGGGGCCGATCTCCACGATGAAGTCGCCGGGCGCGGGGTCGATGGCCTCGACGATGCGCGCCAGCACGTGCTTGTCGTGAAGGAAATGCTGGCCGAACCGTTTACGCGGTCGATGCGAGCTCAATGGCGAGCTTCACCGCTTCGATCAGGCTCCCCGGATCGGCCCTGCCGGTGCCGGCGAGATCGAGCGCGGTGCCGTGGTCGACCGAGGTGCGCACGAAGGGAAGGCCGAGGGTGACGTTCACGCCGCGGCCGAAGGAGGCGTATTTGAGAACCGGCAGACCCTGATCGTGGTACATGGCGAGCACTGCGTCCGCCTGCTTCAGCCGCTCCGGAACGAACAGCGTGTCGGCGGGAATCGGGCCGCGCGCATCGACGCCGGATTCCTTTATCGCGGGAGCAATCACCTCCAGGTCCTCGGTCCCCAGGTGCCCCGACTCGCCGCTGTGCGGATTGAGCCCCGCGACGAGGATGCGGGGTTTCGCGATGCGGAAGCGCATCTTCAGGTCCCGGTCGAGCACTCGAAGGGTCTTGACGATCGAGTCGCGCGTAATCGCTTTCGGAACTTCGGATAAAGGAAGATGCGTCGTGGCGAGCGCGACCCGCAGGCCGCCGCCGACCAGCATCATCACCACGTGGGGAACACCCGAGCGTTCGGCGAGGAACTCCGTATGCCCGGTGAAGGCAATGCCGGCGTCGTTGATGACGCTCTTCTGCACCGGAGCCGTCACCATCGCGGCGTATTCGCCGCGCAGGCAGCCGGCCACGGCGCGCTCGAGGACCGCCAGCACATAGGGGCTGTTCGCCGGGTCGAGCTTGCCCGGGACGCGCGGCTGCCCCATCGGAACGTGCTCGATCTCCGGGAAACCCCGCAGCAGGGCACGATCGCCGATGGCAACGAGACGCGCCGGAAGCCGCTCGGCAGCGAGCTTCAGGCAAAGCTCCGGTCCGATCCCGGCCGGCTCGCCCGAGGTCAGGGCGATGACGGGGCCGGCGGCTATCGCTCCTCCAGCCTCAGCTCCACGTAGGCCTGGTCGCGGAGCTGTCTCAGCCATTCGAGGTAAGCCTCCTCGCTCTTGCGGTCGCGCAGCGCCTTGCGCGCCTCGAGCCGGCGGCGCTCCTGGCTCACGTCGGCGGCGCGGCGCTCGAGCACCTCGATCAGATGGTAGCCGAAGGGCGTCTTCACCGGCTGGGACAGCGTCCCGGGCTGCAGCTCCTGCAGCGCGCGCTCGAAATCGGGCACCGTGTCGCCCGGATAGATCCAGTCGAGCTCCCCGCCGCGCGCAGCGCTGGTGGCGTCGTCCGAATTCGCTCTCGCCAGCGCGCCGAAATCGGCGTTGCCGTTGAGGATGCGCTCGCGCAGGTCGGCAATGCGCCGGCGCGCCTCGTTCTCCGACACGATCTCGCTCGTGCGCACCAGGATGTGGCGTACCCGGGTCTGAATGACGGGCGCGGCCGCCGCGCCGCCCTCGCGCCGCTCGAGCAGCTTCACCACGTGGAACCCGGCCGGGCTGCGCAGCGGCTCGCTCACTTCGCCGGGCTTCATGCTCGAGAGCGCGGAGGCAAAAAGCTCCGGCAGCCGCTCGTGCGCGCGCCACCCGAGGTTGCCGCCCTGCAGCGCGTCCGGCGCGTCGGAATAGGCGGCGACGATGTTGGCGAAATCGCCCCCGGCGCGCGCTTCGGCAAGCGCCTTCTGCGCCCGCGCGCGCGCCTCCTCGATGCGCTCCGGCGTAGCCTGCTCCGGCACGCGCACCAGGATGTGCGAGACGTTGTATTCCAGGCGCTCGGGGTTCGCCTTCAGCGCCGCCATGAAAAGCTCGATCTCGCTGTCGTTCACCTGGATCTTGTCGTCGACATCGCGCTCGCGAAGGCGCGTCAGCATGATCTGCTCGCGCAGCTCCTCGCGCCAGGCGTCGAAGGCGACGCGGTCGCGCTCCAGCGCACGGCGGAAATCGGCGAGCGTCATCTTGTTGTTGTCCGCGATGCGCTGCACCGCGCGGTCGAGCTGCAGCTCGTCGATGCGGATGCCCGTGTCGCGGGCGCGCTGCAGCTGCGCCTTGTCGAGGATCAGGCGCTCGAGGATCTGGCGCTCCAGCACGGCGCGATCCGGCAGCGCCGTCCCCTGCCGGCGCAGCTGCCGCTCGGCGCTCGCCACCGCCACGCCGAGCTCCGAAAGCGTGATCACCTCCTTGTTCACGACCGCGACGATGCGGTCGACAAGCTGCGCCCCCTGCGCCAGCGCGAAGAGCGGAACGAAAAGTACCGCAACGAACATTCTGTGCATCGCCTGCTTCCCGCTTCTTTACCCGCCTCTTTTGCCGCCTTTTCCTAGTACACCTGCTGGAACGGCAGCGGCCTCTGCCGGCTCGGCGGCACGACCGCCGGGTCCCTGGGGTTGGTCACCGAATAGCCCGCGATGTTCCGCGACAGCAGCCCGACGACGTCGTCGGTGCCGATCTGGCCCACGCCGTTGAACTCGAACTGCAGGAAGAACCCGGTAGCGCTCACGTTCGCCGCCGCCTGGACCCGCGTCACGACCGTGCGAACGACCCAGCAACCCGCGTTGTACTCGACGCCGGCGAGGCCCTCGAGCAGCCGCTTGTCCAGGAACGAGTAATTGTAGCGCGCGACGCCGTACCACCCCGCCGATACGGGCCACTGGGTGGCGAGGTCGATCTGCCGGACCAGGTTCGCGCGGTTGAAGCGGTAGCTTGCGTTCAGCACCTTGGCGACCTCCGGGGCGTACTTGATCGACGCGTTGAAGACTTCGGTCTGCTGCTGGAACCGGCTGTACTGCACCGTGGTATCGAAGGTCCAGTGGCGGAACAGGCGCCCGCCCACCGAGCCGAGCAGGTCGGACTCGTGGTTGGTACGCAGGGGCGAAGTGGGCGTGAGGCCGACCCGCTCGTCCTCGAAGTAGTAGCGCTGGCCGATGGTGGCACGCAGCGCCTCCTGTCCGTTCTGCGCGAGGAAGCGCGAGGTGAGCGCGAGCGTCACCTGGTTCGCATCGCCGAAGCGATCGCCGCCGGTGAAGCGGTTCTCGTTGAAGAGCTGCGCGAAGTTGAAGTCGGCGAGCGCGGTGTCGAAGAGCGGGATCGCGTCCTGGTTGCGGTAGGGCACCTTCACGTAGAACACGCGCGGCTCGAGCGTCTGGGTCAGCTGCTCGCCGAAAAACCGGGCGCCGCGCTCGAAGATGAGGCCGCCGTCGAGGCTACCCCACGGGATCGAGGCGCGCGGCGTGGTCGCCTGGCCGGGCTGCGTCTGATCGAGATCGTAGCTCACCCCGCGAAAGCCGAGCCTGGGCCTCACAAACCAGCCCGGCGAGAGAAACGGGGCTTCGAGCACCGGGTTGATGGCGAGGCGCGTGCCTTCGACCAGGGTGTCGTGGGTGAAGCGCACCGCCTCGGCCGGCAGCACGGAGTCGAACAGGCCGGCGACGTTGGTCAGGCTGGTGCCGAACGTGAGCTGCGGCACGCGGTGGTAGGGCGGAGTGATCGGCGCCAGCGGATCCTGCAGGGTCTGGAACTTCTGCACCCGGGCCTGCGCGCTGTAGGGGTGGCGGCCGAAGCTGCCCGCGTAGGTGACATAGGCGTCCTGCGGCAGGTTGCCGATCGACACCTGGCGCACCTGGCTCGCGAGGTCCGTGAAGTAGAAATCGTCGGAAACCCTGTTGTAGTCGAGGTTGCCGCTCAAGCCCGGCGCAAGGTTCTGGGCGTGCTGCCAGGACACGCCGGTCCGGCTGCTCCCGAACTCGCGGTCGTCGGGCAGGTACTCGAGCCTCAGCTCGCCGGTGTAGTTTGGCTGGAGGTAGCGCCCCTGGCCCTTCACCTGCAGGCCGCGCTTGCTCATGAAGACCGGCGTGACGGTGACATCGCGCTCCGGCGCGATGTTCCAGTAATAGGGCACGCCGACCTCGAAGCCGCGCTGCGAGCTCTGCGAGTAATACGGCGCGAGCACGCCGCTGCGGCGGCGGTTCTCCAGCGGAAAGGTGCCGTATGGAAAGGCGAGGATCGGCACGCCGTAGAAGCGCAGGCGCGGGTTGAGCGCCGTGCCCTCTTCGTCCTGGTAATCGAGGTCTATCTCGGAGGCCTGGAGCACCCAGTCGTCGCGCCCGGGCTCGCAGGTGGTGAAGGTGGCGTTCTTGAAGCGGTAGCGGTCGCGCTCGAGGATCAGGGCCTCCTCGGCGCCGCCGCGCGCCGTGCGCTCGCGTTGCAGCAGGTAATTCGGGGTCTCGACCCGGCCGCTCTCTTCCAGCGTGTTGTATTCAAGCCGCGGGCCGTAGAAGCGATCGAGGCCCCGCTGCAGGCGCACGCCGCCCTCTCCCTGCGCGCGGCCGAACTCCGAGTTGAAGCGCAGCATGTCGCCGAAGATGGTGACGTCGTCACGGCGGATCTCGGCGCTGCCGCGCGCAGTCACCTCGAGGTCGCCGACGCCTTCGATGCTCTCGGCGTCGATGACGGTCGCGCCTTCCTGCAGTGCGGAGGGACTCTGCGCAAGCGCTGCAACGGTGAACCACAACGCCAGCAGCGCGACGCAGTAGCGCATGAGCGCGGGGCAGATTTATCGTTGATGTTAGAATTTTAATGATACACGCCGACCCTCGCCGCGATGCCCTCGAGCGCTGGCTGTCCGTACAGCTTCGCGGCGCGCGCTGCTCCCTCGCACCGGCATCCGAAGACGCAAGCTTCCGCCGCTATTTCCGCGCCAGCCTCGACGACGGCAAGAGCTTCGTGGCGATGGACGCTCCGCCCGACAAGGAGGACTGCCGGCCGTTCGTGCATGTGTCCGAGCTGCTGCTCGCGGCCGGCGTGCACGCGCCGCGCGTGCACGCCCAGGACCTCGCGCAAGGCTTCCTCCTGCTGACGGACCTCGGCACGCGCACTTACCTGCAGGAGCTCGCGCCGGGCAGCGCGCCGCGGCTCTTTGCCGACGCGACCGATGCGCTCATCCGCTGGCAGCGCGCCACCCGCGCCGGCGAGCTGCCGCCCTACGACGAAGCGCTGCTGCGGCGGGAGATGCAGCTTTTTCCGGACTGGTATGTCGCCCGGCACCTCGGAGTGGAATTGAACGAAGGGCAAAAGAGCCTGCTCGAGCAGGTGTTCGCGCTGCTCGCGAAGAGCGCGGCTGCGCAGCCCAGGGTCTACGTGCACCGCGACTACATGCCGCGCAACCTCATGCTGTCCAACCCCAACCCCGGCGTGCTCGACTTCCAGGACGCGGTGATCGGCCCCATCACCTATGACATGGTCTCGCTCATGCGCGATGCGTTCCTCAGCTGGGAGGAGGAGGCGGTGCTCGACTGGACCGTGCGCTACTGGGAAAAGGCGAAGGCCGCGGCGCTGCCGGTCGATGAGGACTTCGGCGAGTTCTGGCGCGCCTTCGAGTGGATGGGGCTGCAGCGCCACCTCAAGGTCCTCGGCATCTTCGCGCGTATCAACTACCGCGACGGCAAGCCCAAATACCTCGCCGATACGCCGCGCTTTCTGCGCTATGCCCGAGACGTTGCCAAGCGCTACTCGGCCCTTGCTCCGCTCACCAAACTACTTGACGAGCTGAAATGCGAGTGATGATCCTCGCGGCCGGGAAAGGCGAGCGTCTGAGGCCTCTCACCGACACCGTGCCGAAGGCCATGGTGCCGGCAGGCGGCAAGCCGCTCATCGCCTGGCACCTCGAGCGCCTCGCGCGAGCGGGCTACCGCGAGGCGGTGATCAACGTGTCGCATCTCGCCGAGCAGATCGTCGAGGGCCTGGGCGGAGGCGAGCGCTACGGCCTGCGCATCACGTACTCCCGCGAGCGCGAGCCGCTCGAGACCGCCGGGGGAATCGCGCACGCGCGCGCGCTGCTCGGCGAGGCGCCGTTCCTCCTCGTGAACGCGGACATCTACTGCGAGTTCGATTTCGCCGCCTTGCGGCGCGTCTCGCTCGCTGCGCGGCTCGCGCATCTTGTGCTCGTGCCCAATCCGCGGCACCGCAGCCGCGGCGACTTCACGCTCGAGGATGCAGTGATCGGCGACGGCGCCGGGCCGCGCTACACTTATGCCGGCATTGCCGTCATGTCGCCCGCATTGGTCGCCGGCGTCGGGCCGGAGCAGAAAGCGCCGCTCGCACCGCTTCTCTACGCGGCCGCGGAGCGGCGGCTCCTGAGCGGCGAGCTCTATGGCGGAGTCTGGCAGGACGTCGGCACGCGCGAGCGGCTGGCCGAACTGGAAGCGCATCTGGCATCCCGATGAACCCGAACGAAGGCATCAGCCATCACCTGGAACGAAGGCGGCGCCTCGCGGCCGCCATGGCCGAGGGCGTGGCGCTCGTGCCGACCGCGCCGGAGCGCGTGCGCAACCGCGACACGCATTTCCCCTACCGCTTCGACAGCCACTTCTACTACCTCACGGGCTTTGCCGAGCCGGAAGCGGTGCTCGTGCTCACCGCCGGTGGCAAAAGCATCCTGTTCTGCAGGGAAAGGAACGAGGAGCGGGAGATCTGGGAGGGGTTTCGCCACGGGCCGCAGGCGGCGCGCGAGCGCTTCGGCTTCGACGAGGCTTACCCGATCGCCGCGCTGGACGAGAAGATGGCGGAGCTCCTGGAGAACCAGCCCGCGCTCCACTACCCGGTGGGAGCAGACCCGGAGTGGGATGCGCGCGCCATGCGCTGGCTCAACGCGGTGCGCGCCAAGGGCCGCGCCGGCGTCGCGGCGCCGGAGCGGGTCCAGGACGTCCGCGGCCTGGTCGACGGCATGCGCCTCGTGAAGGACGCGCAGGAGCTCGCCCTGATGCGCCGCGCGGCGCGTATCGCCGCCGGCGCGCACCGGCGGGCGATGCAGACGGCGGGCGCAGGACGCTACGAGTACGAGATCGAGGCCGAGCTCCTGTACGAATTCCGCCGCAATGGGGCGCAGTTCCCGGCGTATTCGCCCATCGTCGCGGGCGGCGCGAACAGCTGCGTTCTGCACTATGTCTTCAACGACGCGCCTCTGCGCGACGGCGAGCTCCTGCTGATCGACGCCGGCTGCGAGCTCGACGGGTACGCATCGGACATCACGCGCACCTTTCCGGTCAACGGCCGCTTCAGCGCGGCGCAGCGCGAGGTCTACGACATCGTGCTCGCCGCGCAGAAGGCGGCTATGGACAAGGTGCGCCCGGGCAGCGCGTGGAACGAGCCTCACGAGGCGGCCGTCCGCGTGCTGGCCCAGGGAATCATCGATCTCGGATTGTTGCAGGGTCCGTTTGACGAAGTCCTCGAGAAGGAAACCTACAAGCGCTTTTACATGCACCGCACCGGGCATTGGCTGGGGCTCGACGTGCACGACGCGGGCGAATACAAGCGCGCCGGGCAGTGGCGGCCGCTCGAGCCCGGAATGACGCTGACCGTCGAGCCGGGCCTCTACATCCGGGCGGCCGGCGACGTGCCCGAGCCGTTGCGCAACATCGGCATCCGCATCGAGGACGACGTGGTGGTGACCCCGCAAGGCTGCGAGGTGATCACCGCCGAAGCGCCCAAGGGGATAGCCGAAATCGAAGCGCTGATGCGCGATGCACGGGCAAGAGATTGACGTCCTCATCCGGGGCGCCGGCCCCGTCGGCTGTGCGCTCGCGGCCGCCCTGCGCGGCTCACGCCTGAAGGTCGCGATTCTTGGCCGAGCCGAAACCAGGGCGGGTTTCCGGCCGATCGCCCTGTCGCATTCCAGCCGCCTGATCCTCGAGCGCCTCGGCGCGTGGCGGCGCCTGGCGGTCACGCCGATCGAGACGATCCACGTCTCGCAGCAGCAGGCCTTCGGGCGCACGGTGATGCGCGCCGCCGACGCCGGCGTTCCTGCGCTCGGCTACGTGACGGAGTATTCCGATCTCCTGTCCGTGCTGCAGGCGCCCTGCGAGGAATTGCTCGTTCGCGAGGAGATGCCCGCGCGCTGCGTGGTGCACGCCGAAGGCATGGCGCTCGAGGCGCGGGAAAAGCGCTATGCGCAGGACGCGCTGGTCGCCACGGTGCGCACCGATCCCCCTTCCGGCGCAGCCGCGTTCGAGCGCTTCACGCCCGAAGGGCCGCTCGCGCTGCTGCCGCTTGCGGGCCGCTACGCGCTCATCTGGAGCTGCCGCCCCGAGCAAGCGGCGGCGCTCGCCGAGTGCCCGGAGGAGGCGTTCCTCGAAAGGCTCGCGGCCGCCGCCGGAGGCCGCCCGGGGAGGCCGGTGGAGGTGCGACTGCGGGCCCTGCTGCCGCTCTCCCAACGCGTGCATCCGGCGCGGGTTGCGGATCGCGCGGTGTACATCGGCAACGCGGCGCAGACGCTGCACCCGGTCGCCGGGCAGGGATTCAACCTCGGGCTGAGGGACGCCTGGGATTTGTCAAGAGCTTTTATCGAATCGCCCGATCCCGGCGACCAAGCCACGCTCGCGCGCTACGCGGCGCGACGCAAGCTCGATGCGCGGGCCGCCATCCAAATCACCGACACGCTCGCCCGCGCCTTCGTCGGCACGAACCGCCTCGCGCGCGCAGTGCGCGGCGTGGCGCTGACGGCGCTCGATGTCGTCCCGGGCCCGCGCCGATTCTTCGCGCGGCGCATGATTTTCGGCCCTTCCGCCTTGCCGTGAAAAAACAACAGCGGCGCCGCAACCCGATTCTTTTCGGGCGGCAATGCGGATAAAATTCGCTTCCCTGTTTTCTGAAAGACGCCCGCGGCCAATGAGAATCGGCGCGCATGTCCTGCGCAGCGGATTGTTCGTCGCCCCGATGGCGGGCATCACCGATCGTCCGTTCCGGCGCCTTGCCCGGCGCTACGGCGCCGCGCTCGCCGTCTCCGAAATGGTGTCGTCGCGGCCCGAGCTGCGCCAGTCGCGCAAGACACGGCTGCGGGTCGATCACAGCGGCGAGGCCGGCCCCATCTCGGTGCAGATCGCCGGCGCCGACCCCGCGATGCTCGCCGATGCGGCGCGGCACAACGTCGCTCTCGGCGCGCACATCATCGATATCAACATGGGCTGTCCGGCGAAGAAGGTATGCAACGTGCAGGCTGGCTCGGCGCTGCTCGCCGACGAGCCGCTCGTCGCGCGCATCCTGGAGGCGGTGGTCAGGGCGGTCGACGTGCCGGTCACGCTCAAGATCCGCACCGGCCCGAGCCCCGAGCGGCGCAACGCCATCTCCGTCGCACGCATCGCGGAAGCCGCCGGCGTGCAGCTCATCGCGATTCACGGCCGCACGCGCGCCTGCGCCTTCGGCGGTCGCGCCGAGTACGACACGATCGCCGAGGTCAAATCGCGGCTTCGCATCCCGGTCGTGGCCAACGGCGACGTGCGCACGCCCGAAGAAGCGAGGCGGGTGCTCGAAGCGACCGGCGCCGACGGCATCATGGTGGGCCGCGCGGCGCAGGGACGGCCGTGGCTGTTCCGCGAGATCGCACACTTTCTCGAGACCGGCGAGCGGCCCGCGCCCCCGAGCCTCGGCGAGATCCGCGCGGTGCTGCTCGAGCACCTGGAGGGGCTGTACGAGCTCTACGGCGAGGAGCAGGGCGCGCGCGTGGCGCGCAAGCACATCGGCTGGACGGTGCGCGGCCTGCCCGCCGGCGAGGAGTTCCGCGGCGCGGTGGTGGGCATCGTCGCGGCGAGCGCCCAGCACGGCGCGGTGAACGACTATTTCGCGAGGCTCGCCGCATGACCCGGCCGAACGAGCTCGCCGAATCCGTCAAGCGCTCGCTCGAGCGCTACTTCAAGGACATGGACGGCGAGACGCCGACCGCCATCTACGACATGGTGCTCAAGAACGTCGAGAAGCCCATGATCGAGATGGTCCTCGCCCAGGCGAAGGGAAACCAGACCCTCGCCGCCCAGATGCTCGGCATCAACCGCAATACACTGCGCAGCAAGATGCAGCAGCTGCGGATCAAAGGGTAGTGTCGAAAGTTCGCAGGGCTCTCCTCAGCGTCTCCGACAAGTCGGGCATCGTCGAGCTTGCGCGCGCGCTGGGCGCGCTCGGCGTGGAGCTGGTGTCCACGGGTGGCACGGCCAGGCTGCTGCAGAAGGAAGGCATCGCCGTCACCGACGTCTCTTCCTACACCGGCTTCCCGGAGATGCTCGACGGCCGCGTGAAGACGCTGCACCCGAAAATCCATGCAGGGCTCCTGGCGCGCCGCGACGACCCGGCGCACGCCGCGGCCCTGCAGGCGAGCGGCATCGGCACCATCGAGCTCGTGGTGGTCAACCTCTACCCCTTCCAGGCCGCCGTGGCCGATCCCGATTGCCGCTTCGAGGACGCGATCGAGAATATCGACATCGGCGGCCCGGCGATGCTGCGCTCCGCGGCGAAAAACCACGCCTCGGTTGCGGTGTTAGTCGATCCGGCCGACTATGGGCGCGTGCTGGAGGAGATCCGCGCGGGCGGCGAAGTCTCCGCGTCCACCCGCTTCGAGCTCGCGACAAAGGTGTTCGCGCATACGTCCGCCTACGACGGGGCGATCGTCGACTATCTTTCCTCGCTCGACGCCTCGCGCCGGCGAGGCGAGTATCCCGGCGTGCTCACCCTCCAGTTCAGGAAGCTCGAAGACCTCCGGTACGGGGAAAACCCGCACCAGAGCGCGGCTTTTTACAGCGACGCGCGGCCCGCTCCGGGCGGCATCGCGGGATTGCGCCAACTGCAGGGCAAGGAGCTTTCCTACAACAACATCGCCGACGCCGACGCGGCATGGGAATGCGTCAAGGGCTTCGCCGATCCGGCCTGCGTCGTGGTCAAGCACGCGAACCCGTGCGGCGCCGCGGTCGGCGACACGCTGGCCGCCGCCTACGCGAAGGCTTTCAAGACCGACCCGGTATCGGCCTTCGGCGGCATCCTCGCGTTCAACCGCGCCCTCGACGCGGACACGGCCGCGGCGCTCGGCGCCCGGTTTGCCGAGGTCGTGATCGCGCCGCGCGTCGAGCCCGAAGCGCAGAAGATTCTCTCGAGGAAGGAAAATCTGCGGGTGCTGGAGGTACCCCTGGCCCACGGCTCGCAGGCGCACGACTACAAGCGCGTCGGCGGCGGACTGCTCGTGCAGACGAGCGACGCGCGCCCGCTCGATACGCAGGCGCTCAAGGTGGTGACGCGCCGCGCGCCGAGCGAGGCGCAGCGCGCCGACCTCCTTTTCGCCTGGTGCGTCGCCAAGTACGTGAAGTCGAACGCGATCGTGTTCTGCCGGGACGGCATGACGCTCGGCGTCGGCGCAGGACAGATGAGCCGCATCGACAGCGTGCGCATCGCCTCGATGAAGGCGCAAGGCGCGGGCCTTGCGCTGGCAGGCGCGGTCGTGGCTTCCGATGCGTTCTTCCCGTTCCGCGACGGCCTCGACGCGCTTGCCGAGGCCGGCGCTACCGCGGTGATCCAGCCCGGCGGCAGCGTGCGCGACGCCGAAGTCATCGCCGCTGCGGACGAGCACGGCATCGCAATGATCTTCACCGGCGTGCGCCACTTCCGCCACTGACATGAAGCTGATGGTCATCGGCTCCGGCGGACGCGAGCACGCCATCGCATGGAAGCTCGCGGAGAGCCCGCGCGTGCAGAAGGTGTTCGTCGCGCCGGGTAACGGCGGCACCGCGCGCGAGAATGGGGTCGAGAATGCCGCGCCTTCCGAGGTGGCGGATCTCGTCGCCTTCGCGAAGAAGGAAAGCGTCTACCTCACCGTTGTCGGGCCGGAGGCGGCGCTCGCCGCAGGCGTGGCGGACGCGTTTCACGACGCCGGGCTCAGGATCTTCGGTCCGACCCGTGCCGCCGCGCAGCTCGAGTCCTCCAAGGACTTCGCCAAGTCCTTCATGGTGCGCCATAACATCCCGACTGCGCTGCACCGTACGTTCCAGAGCGCGGATCTCGCCAAGGCGTTCGTGTCGAAGCGCGGAGCGCCCATCGTGGTCAAGGCCGACGGCCTCGCTGCCGGAAAAGGCGTGGTCGTGGCCGCAACCGTCGAAGAGGCGCATGCCGCGATCGAGCGGATGATGACGCAGAAGGGCCTCGGCGAGGCCGGCGCGCGCGTGGTGGTCGAGGAATTCCTGCAGGGCGAGGAAGCGAGCTTCATCGTCATGAGCGACGGGACGAGCGCGCTGCCCCTTGCCACCAGCCAGGACCACAAGCGGCTGCGCGACGCCGACCAGGGCCCCAACACCGGCGGCATGGGCGCCTACTCGCCCGCACCGGTGGTTACGCCCAAGGTCCACGCGCGGGTGATGCGCGAGATCATCCAGCCGGCGATCCAGGGCATGGCGCAGGAGGGCATGCCCTACACCGGCTTCCTGTACGCGGGCCTGATGATCGATCGCGCGGGCAATCCGAAGGCGCTGGAGTTCAACTGCAGGCTCGGCGACCCGGAGACCCAGCCGATCCTGCTGCGGCTGAAATCCGACCTGCTCGAGCTCATCGACGGCGCGCTCGCGGGCACGCTTTCGCGGGTGGAGGCCGACTGGGACCGTCGTGCGGCGCTCGGCGTCGTGCTCGCCGCGCACGGCTACCCCGACGAGCCGCGCAAGGGCGACCGCATCAGCGGCCTGCCGGCGCCCGCGGAGGACTGCAGGGTGTTTCACGCCGGCACGCGGCTCGAGGGCAAGGAGCTCGTCACGAGCGGTGGACGGGTGCTGTGCGTCACGGCGCTCGGCGATTCGGTAAAAATGGCGCGAACCCGCGCCTACGAGGCCGTGGATCGCATCCGTTTCGACGGCATGCAATACCGCAAGGACATCGGCCACCGCGCCATCAAGCGCACCTGACATGGACGCCGGCGCCGTCTGCGACTACTTCCTCGCCCTGCAAAAAGAGATCGTCGCGCGCCTTGAAGCGGCGGACGGAAACGCGTTCAAGACCGACGAATGGCAGCGCGCCGAAGGCGGCGGCGGGCTCACGCGCGTGATCGAGGACGGAGGTCTCTTCGAGCGCGGCGGCGTCAACTTCTCGCGCGTCAAGGGCAGCCAGCTCCCGCCCTCGGCCACGGCGAGCCGCCCGCAGCTCGCGGGCCAGGCCTGGGAGGCAATGGGCGTGTCGCTGGTGCTGCATCCGCGCAACCCCTACTGCCCGACCGTTCACCTCAACGTGCGCTTTTTCGCCGCAAAGGACGCCTGGTGGTTCGGCGGCGGCATGGATCTCACGCCCTACTACGGCTTCGAGGAGGACGCGCGCCACTTCCATGGCCGCTGCAAGCAGGCGCTCGAGCCCTTCGGCGCGGATTACTACCCGCGCTTCAAGTCGTGGTGCGACCGCTACTTTCACCTCAAG
>Ga0247825_10001093_pt1 | contig 17669 bp, 20 predicted proteins | sample 13C_Vanillin_Day_FD_194413 | JGI IMG/M metagenome (GOLD analysis project Ga0247825, IMG submission 194413) | Soil microbial communities from agricultural site in Penn Yan, New York, United States - 13C_Vanillin_Day48 | ecosystem: Environmental > Terrestrial > Soil > Agricultural land | place... | reverse complement strand
AGGTAGTACTCGCCCTGGGCGTTGTCGTTGGTGAGGCGTGCCAGCCAGCGCTTGAGCAGCGCGTTGGGCACGGCCATGAAGCCGGTGTAGACCTCGCGGATGCCGCGCTGGCGCTCGTCGGCGTCCTTGTGCTCCACGATCGCCCGCACGTGCTCGCCGTCGCGCACGATGCGGCCATAGCCCGTGGGGTCGGGCATCTCCACGCTCAGCAGCGCCAGGCGCTCGCCGCCGCAGGCCTGCACCAGCGGCTGCAGCGTTTCCGGACGGATGAGCGGCACGTCGCCGTTGAGGATGAGCGCGATGCCATCGTCCGGCAGCTGCGGCACGGCCTGCTGCACGGCGTGGCCGGTGCCCAGCTGCGGCTCCTGGCGGACGAACACGGCATCGGCGAAATGCTGGTGGACCGCCGACTCCACCTCATCGGCGCCGTGGCCGGTGATCAGGATGGTCCTGCGCGCCTGCAACTGCCGCGCACACTCGATCACATGGTCGACCAGCGCACGGCCGGCCAAACGATGCAACACTTTGGGGCGCCGGCTTTTCATGCGCGTGCCCTTGCCGGCGGCCATGATGACCACGTCCACTGCTGTCATGTCTTTCCCTTTTCGCATCGCGCGCCACGCGCCGCGCGTCCTCCGGATTATCGGGCTGCTCAGCCTCAGCATGGCGCTGGCCGCGTGCAGTACGGTCAAGCTGGGCTATGCCGCGCTGCCGGAAGTCGCGTACTGGTGGCTCGACGGCTACCTCGGCCTGGAAGGCACGCAGTCGCAGCGCCTGCGCGAGGACCTGCAGCGGCTGCACGCCTGGCACCGCGGCACCGAACTGCCGCGCGTCGTCGCCGTGCTGCAGCGGATGGAGCGCATGGCGCCGCAGGACATCACGCCGGCCCAGGCCTGCGCGTTCGAACCCGAGATCCGCGAGCGCTACGTCGTCCTGCGCGACCGCGCCGAGCCGGCCATCGTCAGCAACGCGCTCACGCTCACGCCCGACAACCTCAAGCACCTGGAACGCAAGTACGCGCGCAACAACCGCGAGTTCGAGAAGGACTGGATCCGCGTGACGCCCGCCGAGCAGATGGACCGCCGCATCAAGCTGATCGCCGAGCGCATGGACACGCTCTACGGCAGCGTCTCCGAAGCGCAGCGCGCCGCCATCCGCCGGCAGCTGGAAGCCGCGCCCTTCCCCGCCGCCGACGTGCTGGCCGAGCGCAAGCGCCGCCAGCAGGAGACGCTGGCGCTGCTGCAGCGGCTGACCTCGCAGGCGGTGCCGCTGGATGAAGCGCGCAACGAACTGCGCGGGCTGATGGAGCGGTTCACCACGTCGCCCGATCCGGCCCGGCGCGCCTACCAGCAGGCCGTGGTGCAGGACGCCTGCCGCCTCATCGCCGCCGTGCACAACGCCGCGACCCCGCCACAGCGCGAGCATGCCGCGCAGCGCTTGCGCGGCTGGCAGCGCGACCTGCAAGAGCTCTCGTCCGCTTCATGACGGCCGTAATGGATGGCGGCCGCATGGCCGTGGTGTGGCGCTTCGCCGCCGCCACCGCACTGATCGTGCTGGCGTTCGGCATGACCGGGCCGGTGCTCGCCGTCAGCCTGCAGCACGCCGGCGCCAGCACCACCGCGGTGGGTCTGTTCGCGATGATCCCGTTCGGGATGATCGGCATGCTCATTCCCTTCGTGCCCGCGATCCTCGCGCGCTGGGGCGTGGTGCGGACGTATCGCGCGGGCTGCCTGCTCAACCTGGTCGGCTCGGCGATCTACGCGACCACCGACCACTGGGTGCCGTGGTGCTTCGCGTCGGTGCTGGGCGGCATCGGCGCCGCCGCGTTGTGGAACGCGACCGAGGCCCTGCTCGCGCGCGAGGCACCGCCCGAGCAGCGCGGCCGCGTCATGGGCCTGTACCAGGCTTCGCTGGGCGCCGCGCTGGCGCTCGGTCCGTTCGTGCCGGCGCTGCTGGGCTGGGGCGAACGACGAGTTCTCTGGGCGGGCCTGGTGCTGGTGGCCCTGTGCTGCGTGATGGCCCTCGCGATCCCGAGGCATGCGACCCGCGAGCCGGCCTCGCGCCAGGCCGGCACCTGGGAGGCGATCCGCACCGTGCCGCTGCTGGTGCTGATCGCGTTCAGCGGCGGCGTGTTCGAGGCGGGCCTGAGCTCGGTGAGCGCGGCCAACGCGTCCGCGTCGGGCCTGAGCCTCAGCAGCGCGGCCAGCGTGGCGGGCGCCATCGGCGTGGGCAGTTTCCTGTGCCAGCTGCCGGCGGGCCTGGCGGCCGATCACTTCGCGTTGCGCAAGGTCTTCTCGGTCGCGGCGCTGCTGTTGCTGGGCTCGAGCGCGGCATTCGCGTTCGCCGACCAGGCGCCCTGGCTGCTGTGGGCGGTGGGCGTGGTGTGGGGCGGCGTGGGCGGCGCGCTCTACACGCTGACCATGGTGGAGGTGGCGCACACCTTCCAGGGCCGCGCCACGGCGGGCGGGGCGGCCGCGATGATCACCGGCTACACGGCCGGCGCGACCGTCGGCCCGGTGGCCAGCGGCGCCGCGCTGCAGGCGGGCGGCGTGCTGGGGATGGCGGTGCTGCTGGGCGTGCTGGCCTGCGCGACGCTGTTCGCGGCGCGCAGCGTGCCGGACTGAAGCCTCAGTCCTCGCCCTTCGAGTGCGACTTGCCTTCTTCCTCGGCCTGCTTCATCTCGCGCGCTTCCTGCTCGGAGCGCGGCTTGGCCTTCTCGGCGTCGGCTTCGACGTCGGCGTTCTTCAAGTAGCGCTCGGTGCGCTCCTTGTAGTCGCGAGAGCCTTCGTAGCTGCCTTCGCCCATCTGCTGGGGCTTGCCGGGGGCGCCCTGCTGCTGGCCGGGCTGGCCCTGCTTCTGGAACTCGTTGGAACCGGACATCTGCTGCTGTTGCGCAACGCGATCGCCGGCCGGTTGCTGCTGCTGGGAGGTACTGCGGGAACTCACGGAGGTCTCCTGTTGCTGGGTACTGGCTCGAAAGAGCCAGCAGCTTAGGAAAACCCACGGCCGCGTTGCGTCAGCCGTGGGCTCGACCTCGGTCGGAAAGCGACTACATGGCTGCGTTCAGCCTTGCAGCGCGCTGGGCGCCTTGCAGGGCTGAACGCTGCGCGATCAGCCCTGCAAGGAAGCCCACATCTCCTTGTCGCGCTCGGCCGTCCAGATGCGCGGATTCTTGATGCCGCTCGCCTCGTCGAAAGCCCGGCTCACGTCGAACGGCAGGCAGTGCTCGTAGATGAACACGTGGCCGAACACCGGGTCCATGCTCTTGCGCGTGTGCGCCATCGCGGCCTTCAGGTCCATCTTGCCCGCGGCGGCTTCCTTGGCGGCGGCGAACAGCATCTCGACCCAGCGCTTGGTGTAGTCGAGCGCCTTGTTCACCTGCGCATTGCCCTTCATCGCCTCGCCGCGGCCGGGCACGATGGCCTCGGCCTTCAGCGCGCGCAGCGCCTCCAGCGTGGCCGGCCATTCCTGCAGGTGGGCGTCGCCGGTGTAGACGCCGGCCTCGTACTCGACCAGGTCGCCGGAGAACAGCACCTTCTCCTCCTCGACCCAGGCGATGGTGTCGCCGCGCGTGTGGCCCGGGCCCGGGTGCCAGATCTGCACCTTGACGCCGCCCAGGTCGAGCGTGAGCTTGCCGGGCACCTCGCCCTTGGTCGGGTCGCCGCCGCCGATGACCATGGTGGGCCAGGTCAGGCCCGGCACGCTCTCGGCGTTGCGGAACAGGCGCGGGAAGCGGTCCATCTCGGACTGCATGTCCTCCTTGCCGCGCTCGACGATCAGCTCGTAGGTGCCCTGGCTGGCGATCACCTCGGTGGCCCCTTCGGCGGTGTACGCGCTCGCGCCCAGCACGCGGACCGCGTGGTAGTGCGTCAGCAGCACGTACTTGATCGGCTTGTCGCTCACGGTACGGATGCGCGCGATCAGGTCCTGCGCCATCGCCGGCGTGGCCGTCGCGTCGCTGACCATGATGAACTTGTCGCCGATGATCACGCCCGAGTTCGGGTCGCCCTCGGCGGTGTACGCCCAGCAATGCGGGGACAGCTGTTCGAAGGTGATCTTCTTGTCGGCCAGGTCGGCCTGGCTGGCGAAGGCTTTGCTCACGGGGAACTCTCCTGCTGGCGCCGGCACGGCGCGAATCCGGACGATTCTACTTACCGTAATGCATTACGGAATGTGAAACGTCGGACCGGACCCTCAGGCTGCGAGGCCGGCGCGCGCGGCGGCCAGCACTTCCTCGAACGGCCGCGAGGCGTCGACCTTCACCACGCCGGGTTCGCCGGCCGGGTCTTCCAGCGCCGCGAACTGGCTGTCGACCAGGCTCGGCGGATAGAAGTGGTCCTTGCGCGAGGCGACGCGCTCCAGCGCCTGCGCGGGCGTGAGCGCCAGGTGCACGAAGCGCAGGCCCGGCGCCGCGGCGCGCAGCCGGTTGCGATAAGCGGCCTTGAGCGCCGAGCAGGTGAGCACCGCGCCTTGCGGCCGGCTCGCGAGCTCCGCGCCCAATGTGTCGAGCCAGCCGGCGCGGTCCTGGTCGTCCAGCGCGAGGCCGCGGCGCATCTTGTCGATGTTGGCGGGTGGATGGAAGGCGTCGCCCTCGACCAGCGGCAGGCCCAGCGCCTGCGCGAGGCGTTCGCCGATCGCGCTCTTGCCGCAGCCGGACACGCCCATCACCACCACGTGCAGCGCGCTCATGCCGCCAGGCCCCGATCGACGAAAGCGACCACCTGCCCGGCGAAATCGGCATAGGTCATCGCGCCGCCGGGGCGCAGCCAGGTGAAGGTCCAGTTGATCATGCCGAACAGCATCATGACGAGGGCGGTCTGATTGTCCTCGTTCACCCGCTGCGGATAGGCGCGGCGCAGGAACCGCGTGGCCGCCGCGACCACGTCGCGCTGGCGGTCCACGATCAGCTGCCGCTGCGCGTCGCCGAGGAACTTGCTGTCGTGCAGCAGCGCCGCATGGCGCGTGGCGCTGGTCTCGTATTCCTCGAGGAAGGCGCGCACCAGTTCGTGCAACGCGGCGCGGTCGTCCAGGCGCTTGCGCTGCGCCGTGGCCTCGACCTGTCCGATCAGCGCCAGCAGCCGCTGCGTGTAGCGGTCCAGCAGGTCGAACAGGATCGATTCCTTGCTGTCGTAGTAGTGATAGAGGCGCGCCTTGGAGGTGCCGCCCGCCGCGGCGATGTCGTTCATGCTGGCCGCCGCGTAGCTGCGTTCGGCGAAGCACTGCGCCGCGATCTCGAGGATCTCGTCCCGCTTGATCTCGTGTTGCTGCGATCTAGGGCGTGGCATGGAAGGTGGCCGCGATTATCACGGCCACCTCCCGTCACGCCGTCAGCCGGCGGGGCATTCGTTGCGCTGGGGCCGCGGCAGCAGCGCGCCGGCGGCCAGGCCGATCACGGCGGCGACGAGGCGGCCGCCCGCGCGGACGCCGAGCACCACTGCGAGTCGCAGGTCGCTCCAGGACTGCGCGACGGCGAGCTGCGGGGCGCGGACAGGCTCCGGCTGCTTCGCGAAGTCCCAGCTGAAGTAAGCAGGCGCCGCACGATCCACCGGTTCCAGAACCACGCGCCGCCCCGCGCGAACCCGCAGCTGCTCGCCCGCTCCCAGCACCCGGTCGCCCAGGTCGTTGAGCGGGCCGGCGTGCGGTCCGTCGAAGGTGACCCAGACACCGCCGTGGGCGATGCGCAGGACGCCGTCCTCGCGCGGACGCAGCGTCACGGCACGGGCCGGCTCCAGCCGCCAGGTGCCGGGCAGGCGAAGGCTGGATTGTTGCGATTGCGTCAGCGAGAGCGAGGTCATGGCGGTTCTCCTTGGGGCGTTGCGTGGGATGAATGATCGAGGGCGAACGCTTGGCAGTCCAATGAAATGCGGCTAGGCTATTCATTCGCATCCCGCATCAATCGCCCTTCCTGCCCGACCGTAGCCCCATGCTGCATTCCCAGACCCACCTGCGCACGCGGCCGATCTCGGCCGGCCACCTGAGGGCCTTCGAGGCGGTGGCGCGCCACCTCAATTTCCGGGCCGCGTCGGAGGAGATGGCGCTCACCCAGTCGGCCGTCAGCCGGCAGATCCAGTCGCTGGAAGAGGAAGTGGGCGCCACGCTGTTCCTGCGGCACACGCGCGCGGTGGAACTGACCGGCGCGGGCGCGCAGCTGCTGCTGGCGGTGTCGCAGGCGCTGCCGCGCATCGATGCGGCGGTGCGCCAGATCCGCCAGAGCGCCGGGCGCAAGAGCGTGTCCATCACCACCTTCGCGTCGTTCGCGTCGATGTGGCTGATCCCGCGGCTGGAGCAGTTCCAGCGCGACAACCCCGAGATCGACATCCGCATCGACGCCAGCGACGCCTCGCTCGACCTGGAGCTGGCCGACGTCGACTTGGCGCTGCGCTACGGGCCCACCGCCAACATGCCGCCCAAGGCGATCCGCCTGTTCGGCGAGCAGCTCACGCCGGTGGCCAGCCCCTGGCTGCTCAAGAGCGGCACGGCGGTGAAGAAGCCCGCCGACCTGGCGCAGTTCGCGCTGATCGAGGCCGGCGACGCGCACCGCACGCACCTGGAGTGGCTGACGTGGCGGCGCTGGTTCGACGAGCAGGAGCTCTCGCGCCTGCAGCCCAAGCGCTGGCTCTATTTCAACTACGCCTACCAGATGGTGCAGGCCGCGCTCACCGGCCAGGGCGTGGTGCTGGCCCGCCTGCCGATGGTGGCCGAGGCCCTGGCCAACGGCGACCTGATCGAGCCGCTGCCCAGGACGCGGATGGATTCGCCGATGGCCTACTGGCTGATCCTGGGCCCGCGCAGCGGCGGCCGGCCGGAAATCAAGGCCTTCTGCGACTGGGTGATGGCCCAGGGCAAGGCGACGCGGCAGACGGTGGGTGAAGTGCCCGATCCGGACACCGTCGACAACCTCGACTAGGTCGTCATTCCCGCGAAGGCGGGAATCCAGGGCTTCCGGCAGTCCGTCGAAGGCGGACGCACTGGATCCCCGCCTTCGCGGGGATGACGGGTTTCAACGAACGGGCCAGACCACCCCGTTGTCGTTCAGGATCGCGTCGAGCGGCACGTCGTGCGGCTCCGGCTCCAGGTCGTCCACGTAGCCGTTCGTGAAGCCGAGCCCCACCGTGAACGGCCGGGGTTCCAGCTTGGCCAGCGTGCGGTCGTAGAAGCCGCCGCCGTAACCCAGGCGGAACCCGCCCGGCCCGTAGCCCACGCAGGGCACGAACAGCAGCGTCGGCACGATGACCTCCGTGTCCTTGGGCTTGGGAATGCCGTACGCATCCTCCTCCATCGGGCAGCCCGGGAACCACGCGTGAAATTTGAGGGTCTTGTGCAGCTTGTCGACCACGGGCATGCCGATTCGTCGCAGTTGCGGTTCGTCCAGCAGTTCGCCGTCTTCCTTCCAGCGATGCAGCGCCGGAAGCGGATCGAACTCGCCCTTGATGGGCCAATACGCGCCGATCACCGTGTCGGGGCGGCCCACCAGCCAGATGCGCATCACGCGCTGCAGCGAATCGGCCCGCTGCAATCGGTCCGGCAGGTTCAGCCGCTCCTCGATCAGGCGCCGGCGCAGGGCTTTTTTGTCGTCCGGCGTGCTCATAATCTCCCGATGAAGTTCCGGGCGATTCTGACATCGATCATGGTTGCGTACGCCACGACGGCGTGCGCGCAGGTCAAGGTGGACGACTCCACCATCCTCGAGATGGCGCAGGCCTTCCAGAAGGGCAACAAGGCGCGCCTCACGCAACTGCTGCCGCAGGCGCGCGGCCACATGCTGGAACCCTGGGCCGCCTACTGGGAACTGAACGCGCGGCTGGACACCGCCACGCCTCAGGAGGTGCAGGACTTCTTCTCGCGCTACGCCGGCACCTACCAGGAAGACCGCCTTCGAAACGACTGGCTGCTGCTGCTCGGGCAGCGGCGCGACTGGACCACCTTCGAAGCCGAACACCGGCGCTTCCGCATGAACGACGACCCGCAGGTGCGCTGCTACGCCCTGCTGGTGCAGCACGTCGCCGAAGGCACCGCGTCGCCCGCGATGGTCGACGAGGTGCGCAGGCTGTGGTTCGCGCAGCGCGACAACGGCGACGCCTGCACCCAGGCCGCCGGCCGCCTGCTGTCCGACGCGCCGGGCCGCCATCGCCTGACCACCGCCGACGCCTGGCGCAAGGCGCGCGTGTCGATGGAGGCCAATCGCCCGCGCAACGTGCAGGGCGTGCTGGAGCTCATCGCGCCCGACGCGCTGCCGGCGCTGGCGGAGATCAACGCCAGCCCTTCGAAATTCCTCCTCAGCCGCGTCACGGTCGCCTCGCGCGTGCGCAAGGAGATGATCGGCCTGGCGCTGATCAAGCTGGCCACCAGCGACATCGACAACGCCGCCCGGCTGCTGGACGGCAAGTGGGGCCCGCAGATCTCGCCCGAGGAGCGCAACTGGGTCTGGGGCGTGATCGCCCGGCAATCCGCGCAGCGCCTGTCGCCCGACGCGCTCGGCTACTACGCGCGCGTCACGCGCGACAGCGACCTCAGCGACGACATGCTGGCCTGGAAGGCGCGCGCCGCCCTGCGCGCCGGCCCGCAGCCGGACTGGCCGCGGCTGGACGCGGCCATCGAGGCCATGAGCCCGGAGCTGCGCCGCGACCCCACCTGGCAGTACTGGAAGGCGCGCGCCTTGCTCGCCTCCGGCCGCGAGTCGCATCGCGCAGAGGCCATCAAGCTGCTGGATGGCATCGCCTCGCCGCGCGGCTTCTACGAACAGCTGGCGCTGGAGGAACTGGGCCGCCCGATCGCGGTGCCCGAGCGCCCCGCGCCGGTCACGGCGGAGGAGATGGAAGCCGCTCGCAACAACCCCACTCTGCTGCGCGCCGTGATGGCCATCGCCCTCGGCCTGCGCAACGAAGGCGTGCGCGAGTGGAACTACGGCACCAATCTCGCGCGTCCCGGCGGACTGGCCGACCGCGAGCTGCTGGCCGCCGCGGCCTTCGCCTGCGAGCGCGAGATCTGGGACCGCTGCATCAACACCAGCGAGCGCACGCGCGGCGAGTTCGACATCGAGCAGCGCTTTCCCATGCCCTTTCGTGACGCGGTGGTCAAGCGTGCCCAGTCCATCGGCCTGGACCCGGCCTACGTGTACGGCCTGATCCGCCAGGAGAGCCGCTTCGTCATGGACGCGCGCTCGCACGTCGGCGCCTCGGGTTTGATGCAGGTGATGCCGGCCACGGCGCGCTGGACCGCGCGGCGCATCGGCATGAACGGCTTCACGCCCGACCAGCTGAACGACCGCGACACCAACATCGCCATCGGCACCAGCTACCTGAAGCTGGCGCTGGACGACTTCAACGGCTCCATGCCGCTGGCCGCGGCGGCCTACAACGCCGGCCCCAACCGCCCGCGCGCCTGGCGCAATGGGCCGGTGATCGAGGCGGCGGCCTGGGCCGAGAACGTGCCGTTCGGCGAGACGCGCGACTACGTCAAGAAGGTGCTGTCCAACACGACCCTCTACGCGGCCGTGCTCAGCGGCCAGCCGCAGTCGCTGAAGGCGCGCCTCGGCATGGTGGGACCGCGCGACGCCGCCCTGCCCGAGCCCAACCGCGACCTGCCCTGACGGCGCCGCCCGCATGAGCGCCTGGGACACCATCGCCGCCACCGTCGCCGCCGAGTTCTCGGACATCCCCGACCTGGAGCAGCTCACCCGCGTGGTGCTGCGGCTGGTTCTCGCGGCGGTGCTCGGCGGCCTGATCGGCATGCAGCGCGAGCTGGCCGGCAAGTCCGCGGGCCTGCGCACCCACATGCTGGTGGCGCTCGGCTCGGCGCTGTTCGTGCTGCTCCCGGTGCAGGCCGGCATCGAGCTCAGCGACCTCAGCCGCGTCATCCAGGGCCTGCTGGCGGGCGTGGGCTTCCTCTGCGCGGGCGTCATCCTCAAGGCCGTCGGCGAGGAGCACGTGCACGGCCTCACCACCTCGGCCAGCCTGTGGATGGCGGCCGCCATCGGCATGGGCGCCGGCCTGGGGCGCGAAGCCACGGCCGTGCTCAGCACGCTGATGGCGCTGGCCATCCTGGCGATGGAGGGCCCGATGGACCGCTTCCTGAGCCGTCGCCGGCAGCGCATCGTCACGCCGCGCGACACCGACGGCGGCGCCTGACGCATCAATGGCGGCGCGTTTCGGCATCAATCACGCCGAAGCCCGCCGCTAGCATCGCCCTCATCTTTCAGGAAAGAGGAGACGCGATGCTCAAGCTCTACATCGGCAACAAGAACTATTCGTCCTGGTCCATGCGGCCGTGGGTGCTGCTGCGGCAGGCCGGCATCCCGTTCGAGGAGCAGCTGGTGCGCTTCGATTCGTTCGCCTCGGGCTCGCAGTTCAAGGAGGTGGTCGGAACCGTCAACCCGCAGGGCAAGGTGCCGGTGCTGGTGGACGGCGACCTCGCGGTCTGGGATTCGCTGGCGATCTGCGAGTACGCGGCCGAGCGCTTTCCGGAGCGGCAACTCTGGCCACGGGACGCCAAGGCGCGGGCCCGCGCGCGCAGCGTCTGCGCCGAGATGCACGCGGGCTTCTCCGCGCTGCGCAACCACTGCCCGATGAACATCGAGGCCTCGCTGCCGCACATCGGCGCCCTGGTGTGGCGCGACCAGCCGGCCGTGCGCGCCGACGTGCAGCGCATCGTCGGCATGTGGACCGAGCTGCTGGAGCAGCACGGCGGCCCGATGCTGTTCGGCGGCTTCAGCGTGGCCGACGCCTACTTCGCGCCGGTGTGCGCGCGCATCCGGAACTACGCGCTGCCGGTGCCGGGGCACATCACCGACTACGTCCGCCGCGTGTATGCCTTGCCGGGCGTGCAGGCGTGGGTCGAGGGCGCGCTGGCGGAAAAAGACTTCGTGGAGTTCGACGAGCCGTACCGGACTTCGCGATGAGGCCGCGGCATTTCGGGCGCGTGATGAGCGCGATGGTCACGCCGTTCGATGGCGAGGGCCGTCTCGATCTCGACGCGGCCCGACGCCTCGCCCGATGGCTGGTCGATCACGGCCACGACGGCCTGGTCGTCGCCGGCACCACCGGCGAGGCGAGCACGCTGTCCGATGCCGAACTCTGCGACCTGGTCGCGGCCGTCGCCGAAGCCGTCACCGTGCCCGTGGTGGCCGGCACCGCCAGCAACGACACCGCGCACAGCATCGCGCTCACGCGGAAGGCCCAGGGCCTGGGCGCGGCCGGCGTGCTGGCCGTGGCGCCCTACTACAGCCGCCCTCCGCAGGCCGGGATCGAGGCGCACTTCCGGGCGATCGCCGCCGCCACCGAGCTGCCCGTGATGCTGTACGACGTGCCGATGCGCACGGGGCGGCGCGTCGCGCAACACGTGCTGCTGCGACTGTTCCGCGAGGTGCCCAACATCGTCGCGTTCAAGGACGCCACGGGCGATGCGGCGTCGTCCGCCGCCTTGGTCGCGCAGGCCGGCGACCACTTCGACCTCTACAGCGGCGACGACGCCGCCACTCTGCCGCTGCTGGCCTGTGGCGCCGTCGGTGTCGTAGGCACGACCACGCACTGGACGGCGCCCTGGTTCGTCCGGATGCTCGATGCGTTCGAGGGCGGCGATATCGAACGGGCGCACCGCATCCACGCGCAGCTGCTGCCCTCTTTGCGCTTCGTCAACGACGACGACTGCGTGTACGCGATGTCGGTCAAGGCGATGCTGGACGCGCTCGGCCAACCGGTGGGCGGCTGCCGCCTGCCGCTGCCGCCCGCGCCCGCCGGCAAGCGCGAACAGGCGCGCGAGGTCTGGCGACAGCTCTCCGGCTGAGAGGGATTTGCGCGGCTTACACTGCCGCCATGCAGACGTACATGGTCGGTGGAGCGGTCCGCGATGCGCTGCTGGGGCTGCCGGTGAACGACCACGACTGGGTCGTCGTCGGCGCCACGCCGGAGGAGATGGTGAACGCGGGCTACCTGCCGGTGGGCCGCGACTTCCCGGTGTTCCTGCATCCCGAAACGCGCGAGGAATACGCGCTGGCGCGCACCGAGCGCAAGACCGGCCGCGGCTACCACGGCTTCGCCTTCCACGCCGAACCCGGCGTCACGCTGGAGGAAGACCTGGCGCGGCGCGACCTCACGATCAACGCGATGGCGCAGGACGGCGAGGGCCGGCTGATCGATCCCTTCGGCGGCCAGATGGACCTGCGCGCGCGCGTGCTGCGCCACGTCACCGAGGCCTTCCGCGAGGACCCGGTGCGCATCCTGCGGCTGGCGCGCTTCGCGGCCCGCTTCGCCGATTTCAGCGTGGCGCCCGAAACGATGGAGCTGATGCGCGGCATGGTCGATGCCGGCGAAGCCGACGCGCTGGTGCCCGAGCGCGTGTGGCAGGAGCTGGCGCGCGGTCTGATGGAGCATCGCCCTTCGCGCATGTTCGAGGTGCTGCGCGAATGCGGCGCGCTCGAGCGGCTGCTGCCAGAAGTGGATCGCCTCTGGGGCGTGCCGCAGCGCGCCGAGTACCACCCGGAGGTGGACACGGGCGTCCACCTGATGATGGTGCTGGACATGAGCGCTCGCCTGCAGGCGAGCCTGCCGGTGCGCTTCGCCTGCCTCACGCACGACCTGGGCAAGGGCACGACGCCGGCTTCCGTACTGCCCAAGCACATCGGGCATGAGGAGCGCAGCGCGCGGCTGCTCAAGGCGGTGTCGCGGCGCCTGCGCGTGCCGACCGAATGCCACGAACTGGCGGAGGTGGTCGCGCGCGAGCACGGAAACATCCATCGCAGCGAGGAATTCGGCGCGGCGGCGGTGGTGCGGCTGCTGGAGCGCTGCGATGCCTTCCGCAAGCCGCAGCGGTTCGCGGAGGTGCTGCTGGCCTGCGAATGCGATGCGCGCGGGAGGCTCGGGATGGAGGAGGACGAGTACGCACAGAAGCCGCGGTTGCTCGGTGCGCTGCGCGCGGCGCAGGCGGTGGGCACGGCGGAAGTCGCCGCAGCGGCGCAGGCGCAGGGGTTGTCGGGGCCGAAGGTGGGCGAGCGGATCCACCAGGCGCGGGTGGAGGCCGTAGGAGCCTTTCTTTCTCCCTCCCCCTCTGGGGGAAGGTAGGGTGGGGGCGCTCGGTCGGTCGATCAGGCGCAGCGCTCGCACCAGCGTCCGGCGTGCCCCCACCCCAGCCCTCCCCCGGAGGGGGAGGGAGCAGGAGAGTCAGGCCACCAGCGCCAGCGCGGCGTAGTCCCCCACGCGATTCCCCAACCCCGCCGGCACCAGCTCGCACCCCGCCGTCAACGCCGGCAGGTGCTTCGCCACCTCCGACCGCAGCCGCGGCAGCAGGTAGTCGCGGTTGTTCCAGAACACGCTGCCGCCCAGGCTGATGCGCTGCAGGTCCAGCGTGGCCACCAGGTTGTAGAGGCCCCGCCCCAGCACGCGGCACAGCTCGTCGACGATGGCCGCGGCTTCGCCGTCGCCGTCCCGCGCGCGCTGCAGCAGCGTGGCGGCGTCGGCGCCGAAGCGGCGTTCCACCGCGGAGCCGGCCACCAGCGATTCCACGTCGCCCACGTTGCCGCAGCCGCACAGCGCGTCGTCGTTGTCGCTGGCGAACGTGTGGCCCGCATGCCCGGCGTTGCCGTTCTTGCCGTGCAGCACGCGGCCGTCCACGCACAGGCCGGTGCCGATGCCGGTGCTCCACGTCACGTAGGCGCAGTGGTCGAAGCCCTGCAGCGCGCCCCAGCGCCGCTCCGCTTCCAAGGCGGCGACGCCGTCGTTCTCGATGCGAACTTGGTCGAAACGCTGCGCGAGCGGCGCCCCCAGCAGCGCCGTCATCCAGTCATTGGGCAACCCGCGGCCCGGGCCGGCGAGACCGCCGCAGATGTTGGGCGTCGCGAGTTCGATGTGCCCCTGCACCATCACGAAGGGACCGGCGGAGGCCACGCCCGCGAACTGCACCTTGGCCGGCGCGATGCCGGCCTCGGCGCAGGACTCGTCGACCATCCGCAGGATCTGCACGGCCACAGCGTCGTTGTCGCCGGTCTTGGCGGTGGGTTCGCTGCGGCGCGCGATGAGGTCCATGCCGCCGTCGTTCAGGCTGACGGCGACTTTCGTGCCGCCGATGTCGATGCAGGCTTTCATTCGGTCCCGGTCAGATCAGCCGCGCGATGCCGGCGGCGAGCATGCTGAGCAGCATCGTGGAGGCGAGCGGCACGAACCACTCGCGGCCGAAGAGCTTGAAGCGCAGGTCGCCCGGCAGCTTGCCGAAGCCCAGCCGCTGCAGGAACGGCGAGAGCCAGCTGATCAGCATCAGCGCGAGGAAGACGACGAGGAACCAGCGGATCATCGGGGCAGTGTAGGCAATCAGAGGCGATCGGTGCGGTCGCCGCGCGCGAACCCCAGGGCATCCCAGAACCCGCCCTTCGCGAGCCCGATGACCTTGAACAGCTCGCCCATCTCGTGCTCGTTCACCAGCTTCTGCATCGCCGCGTGCTCGCGCGGCGGCGCGCCGTGGGCGAGTTCGAGGATGCCGCAGTTGAAGAGGAAGTGCGCCTGGCTGGTGTAGCCCAGCAGGTTGAGCCCCGATTCCTGCGCCGCCACCGCGATGCCGGTGAAATCGACATGCGCCGTGATGTCCTTCTCGCCGACGTCGGCCAGCGGATCGCCGTCGGCCAGGTGGCCCTTGTGGCACATCAGCGTGCCCATGTGGCGCTGCGCGTGCCAGTACTCGCGCTCGGGGAAGCCGTAGTCGAGGAAGAAGGCCGCGCCCGCCTCCAGCCGGTCGGCCAGCGTGCGGATGAAGGCCAGCGCCTGCGGATGGATCTCGGTCAGGTAGTCGTGCGGGCCGTCCACTTCGAGCGGCGGCCGCAGCTCGGTCTGACGGTCGGAGAACCGGAGCGCTCCGCCATCGACGACCACGCCACGTTCGTGCCACGCGCCGCCGACGCGGTGCAGCAACTTCACCGGCATCGCGTCCAGCACCTCGTTGCCGACCACCACGCCGCGCAGCGCGTCGGGCAGTTCGTCGGCCCAGCGCACGCGATCGCCGAAGTCCTTCAGCCGGTGCTGCTGCCGCGCCCGCAGCGTGGCCGACAGCTCGACGATGGTGTAGCTTCGCACGCGGTCGCCCAGCGTTTCCAGCAGCTGCGCCGCCAGCGCACCGGAACCGGCGCCGAATTCCCACACCTCGTCGGTGCCGGACGCGTCGAGCGCCTGCCGCACTTGCCGCGCGAACGCATGGCCGAACAGCGGCGTCAGTTCCGGCGCGGTGACGAAGTCGCTGCCCGATGACGGCATCGAGCCGAACTTGCGCGATGGACCGGCGTAGTAGCCCAGCCCGGGCGCGTAGAGCGCCAGCGCCATGAAGCGGTCGAACGGCAGCCAGCCGCCGCTGCGCGCGATGGATTGCGCGATCAATGCGCCCAGGGCGCTCGTTACACTGCCTGCTTCGGTTGTCACCCCGCGATTGTGCGGGCTGGCCCGCTCCCCCGAACGCACCCCGTGAACGCGACACACCTTCGCACCGCCCTCGTCACCGGCGCCGGCCAGCGGCTGGGCCGCGAGATCGCCTTGGCCCTGGCCGAGGCCGGTTGGCAGGTCGCCGTGCACTACCGCCATTCGGCCGATGAGGCTCGGCAGACCGTCGCCGATTGCGAAGCGCGGGCTCGCAATGGCGCACGCTTCGCGGCCTTCGCAGCGGACCTGTCGATCGAGGAAGAAGCCCGCTCGCTGCTGCCGGCCGTGATCGAGCAGCTCGGTCCGGTCGATGCGGTGGTCAACAACGCTTCGCTGTTCGAGAACGACTCCGCCCAGTCCTTCGGCTATGCCGCGCTGCAGTCGCACCTGCTCGCCAACACCGCGGCGCCCGTGGTGCTGGCGCAGGCGCTGCACGCCCATGTGAGCGAGCGCGACGGCGAAGGCGCGGTGGTGAACCTGCTCGACCAGAAGCTGTGGAACCCGAACCCGGACTTCTTCAGCTACACGCTCTCCAAGGCCGCGCTCGAGGCGGCCACGACGCTGCTGGCCCAGGCGCTGGCGCCGCGGCTGCGTGTCGTGGGCGTCGCGCCGGGGCTCACGCTCACCAGCCACCTGCTGTCGCAGGAGAAGTTCGAGAAGCTGCACCGGCTGTCGCCGCTCGGACGTTCGTCGACGCCGCAGGACGTGGCGGCCGCGGTGCGCTTCGCGCTCGAGAACCGATCGATCACCGGCACCACGCTTCTGGTGGATGGCGGCCAGCACCTGATGAAGTTCGAGCGCGATTTCTCGCTGATGTGATGGCGGGGAAGGACAAGACGATGACCAAGGCCGGCACCCAGATCCTCACCCTCACCGGGCTGCGCTTCGACGCCAACCTGGGCATCCTCGACCACGAGAAAGGCGCGCCGCAGCCGATCCAGGTGGACGCCGAGCTCAGCCTCGGCACCCAGCCGCTGCTGCCGCGCGACGACGACATCCTGCACGTGCTGGACTACCGCAAGGTGCGGCGGATCATCATCGAGGAGTGCACGGCCGAGCACGTGAACCTGCTCGAGAGCCTGATCGGCAAGCTGGCCAACCGGCTGATGCAGCTGCCGGGCGTGCTGGGCGTGCGCGTGCGCATCGCCAAGCTGGAGATCTTCGACGACTGCGAGGTCGCCATCCGCGTGGAGACCGGGCAATGGTCGTGAGCGCCACCGTGCTGCAGGGCGGTTGCCATTGCGGCCGGGTGCGCTACGAAGTGGCGGGCCGCCCCTGCCATGCCACCCTCTGCCATTGCACCGATTGCCGCCGCACCAGCGGCGCGCCCATGGTGGCCTGGTTCACGGTGCGCTCGAGCGAATTCCGCGTCTTGCAGGGCACGCCGCAGCGGTACCGCTCCAGCGACGCCGCCTGGCGCAGCTTCTGCGGCGCCTGCGGCACCGCGCTCACCTACGAGCGCGACGGGACGGGCGAAGTCGACGTCAGCACCTGCAGCCTGGACGAGCCCGAGGCCGTCCCTCCGGAAGACCAGACCTTCGCCCGCAGCCGGCTGCGCTGGGCCGAGGACCTGCACACCCTGCCCGCGCACCTGACGCTGCGGCCCTGAGCGGGTTCAGTCGAGCGGCGGGTGGTGCCAGAGCGGCGGCGCCACTTCTTCCAACGGCTTGCGCTCCGCGTCCACCGCCCACAGCCGCGCCAGCACCGCGGCGCCGACCATCAGCACCGAGCCGATCAGGTAGCCGACGAACACCGCTTCACGGCTGCCGCTGGCGACCAGCGTCCCGAACAGCGCCGGCGCCGCGAAGCCGCCGAGGCCGGTGCCGACGGCGTAGAAGATCGAGATCGCCAGCGCGCGCATCTCCAGCGGGAACACTTCGCTCACGGTGAGGTAGGCCGAGCTCGCCGCGGCCGAGGCGAGGAAGAACACGCCCGACCAGGCCATCGCCTGGCCCGCCGCGTCGAACGATCCCGAAAGGAAGCCCGCGCCCGTGGCCAGCAAGCCGATGCCGGACAACGCGTAGGTCGCCGCGATCATCCTTCGCCGCCCGATGCGGTCGAACAGCGGCCCGAGCAGCAGCGGCCCCAGCACGTTGCCCGCGGCGAACGGAAAGATGTAGAGCGCCACCCGCGCCTCATCCACCGCGTAGAACCGGGTGAGCACCAGCGAGTAGGTGAAGAAGATCGCGTTGTAGAAGAAGGCCTGCGAAGCCATCAGCGCCAGCACCACCACGCTGCGGCGCGGATAGCGGCGCACGAGCACGTGCACGACCTCGGCCC
>Ga0247825_10001092_pt1 | contig 17682 bp, 14 predicted proteins | sample 13C_Vanillin_Day_FD_194413 | JGI IMG/M metagenome (GOLD analysis project Ga0247825, IMG submission 194413) | Soil microbial communities from agricultural site in Penn Yan, New York, United States - 13C_Vanillin_Day48 | ecosystem: Environmental > Terrestrial > Soil > Agricultural land | place... | reverse complement strand
GGTCGCATCAACCTGGCGTGTGAACTCTGGCCACCGCGTACTTCCTTTGCTGAACGCCAGGGCGCTTGCCGCCTTGACCTGGCTGAAGAAAACCTGGCTTCCTTCCCTGGCGATGACATCAATGTCCGTGAGAGCGTCGGAGGCTGCCGAGTCCTTGACTTTCTTGCCAAGTTGCATGATTTCGGCACCGTTCTTCTGCAGCCTGAGCGCAATCTGAGCCTCACGAATTCGTCCAATGATGTTGATGAGTGCCCCCTTGGCAGCGTTGAGGTTACCGTTGGTGATCTGGTTGGAAACGATCCTCCCGGAACACGAGCTTTCGATCGCGGGGACCGCGGGAAAGCGCGGGATCTCGTCGCACGTTCCTGGATCAGGAAATTCGCGCGGCTGGAAGCCCAGCGGCTTGAACTCTGGGCGCTCCAGCCGCCATCGCGCCGCGCGAAACGCTCGAAATGGCTGGACCTCGCTGCGGCGCGAAGGGGGAAAACGATCGCGCTGGCCGCGATCGCTACGCCGCGCTCCCTGCAGATCGTCTCCACTCTCCCCCTCCCTATTCAGGTGCGGGCGTGTCCCCGGAGGCACTTCTCCCCGTCGTGGACGCAATACGTCGGAGGGCCGGGGCCGCATGTGCCCTCAGTGTGCCCCTCCAGCGGGGAATCGAACGGGACGAGACGGGACGAGACGGGATGGAGCGGGGGAACGATCCGGTGTGAGATCAAGGCGTTAGCCGGGTAACAGCGCGACCTGCAAAGGGTTTTGCTTCCGCCTTGTCGCGGGTTCGATTCCCGCCGCCTCCTTCCCGAGAAGCCCAGCAACCTTACTTATGCGTGACTGCCAGTAGGCGCCGTCTATGGCTCGGTGCTCCCCTTGCTCAATTGGCTCCAGAAGAGACCACTTATGCACACGAAGATCTCCAGTCCGGTCCTCGTCCAGCAGTTGCAGGAGCTCGGCGTACGCGCCGGTGCTCCCCTCATGGTGCATGCAAGCCTCCGGAGCGTCGGTCCCGTTGAAGGAGGGGCCAGCGGCTTGCTCGATGCGCTGATCGAGGTCCTGGGGCCTGGTAGCACGCTGTTGATGGTCCTGGGTGCCAGCCAGGAGACCCCCTTTGACGCGTTGAGCTCGAAGGTCGAGGAAGGGATGGGTGTGCTGGCCGAAGTCTTTCGTCAGCGCGCGGGTGTTCGTGTGAATGACCATGCGGCGGCGCGGTACGCAGCCATGGGTGCGCAGAGCCTTCAGCTTCTGGAGCCTGTCCTCCTGCACGACTATCACGGCCCAGGCTCTGTCCTGGACCGCTTCACGGCTCTGGGAGGATCGGTCCTTCGCCTCGGCGCGGACATCGATACGGTGACCCTCACCCATCTGGCGGAGTACCGCGCCAACGTTCCGGACAAGCGCCGCGTTCGTCTGCGTTATGTTCGCGCGGACATCGGGGAGCAGTGGATCGAGAGCCTGGACGACACCGACGGGATCACCGACTGGCCCCACGGCGATTACTTCTCACAGATCCTCATCGACTTTCTCGCGGCAGGCCATGCAAGAACCGGCCGCGTCGGCAACTGCACCGCGGAGCTCTTCGCGGCCCAACCCTTCGTCGGCTTCGCGATCGCATGGATGGAGAAGCACCTCGGCTAAGGAGGCACCTCTCCCCACGCTCACTCGTGCGTGACTGACGCCGTGAAGAAACCATGACTTTACCTGTCGGCCTGCCGCGCATTAGGTTTGCACGCGGGCGGCGCCCTGCACGTGGCGCATCCGCTCAGGGCCAGGCCGGGGACCCTGCTTCTCAAGTGAGCGCTCATTCATGCTGAGGAAGATGACGTGGCTGGTATCAGCCGCAGTACTGTGCGTGGCCTGCGGCGAGAATAACGAGCCGGAGCCGGTCCTGGACAACACCGCCTTGATGCTCGCCGAGCCGGAAGTCTTCGATCTCGGCATGGATCCCAACCTCTTCGCGGCCGATGTCCTGGAGCAGTACCCAGACGTCAAGGCCTGCCACACGCAGGGCCTCGAGCTGGTCGGTGATCAGATCTACTTGAGCTGCACGCTGTTCGGCTCCACCACTGACCGCGACAGGTACTCCAAGGCCTTCCTGCTGAAGGCGAAGCTGAGCGAGGTGCTCGCCAACAGCGGCTCGGTGAGCTGGTCGAAGCGGGACATCACGGAGATCGCCGAGGTCGGCGTGTCCCCCCTGCCACTGGGCCACCCCTCCGGCATCATCCACGACGCCGCGCGCGGCGGCATCTGGTCCGCCAATGCGGTGTACAAGGCCCTGAGCCACACCCGAATGATCCTCTATGACGTGAGCACGCTTGAGCCTCTGGCCGGTGCTGCGCCCATCACCATCGAGGATCACATCGGCACGATCGGCCTCATCCCCGATGGGCGGCTGATCGGGATGAACTGGGACTCCATCAACCTCTACTACGTCGATCCGCATGACAAGAGCACGGCGGCGGACGACAGCATGGTCAAGATCACCAACACGCTGACGACGGCGTACCAGGACTGCGACACCTGGGATGATGCTCACATCCTGTGCGGAGGCCTCCTCCGCGAAACGGATGGCGTCAGATACGGACGGGTTCACCTGCTCAAGGTGGACGCGATCGACACCGAGGGCGTGCAGTTGATCCGCGAAGTGCCAGAGAAGCTGGCGGACGGCTCGACGCGCGTGCGCCTGGGCGCGGCGGATCAGGACAACGCCTACGGCACCTATCACATCAACAAGGTGCTCGGGCACGAGGGCATGGCCATCAGCCCCGACAAGAAATACGCGTACTTCTTCCCAGGGGACGTGCCGGGCGGAAAGCTGGTGCGCTACAGCCTCGTGGACAAGTAGCCCTACTCGGACCGCAGGCTGAGGCCCGGATCCACTCTCGCCGCTCGCCGCGCCGGCAGCCACGCGGCGCTCAGTCCCACCACGCCCAGCAGCGCCGCGCCTCCCATCAAAGTGGGGATGTCCGTAGGGGTGACGCCATAGAGGAGACTGCGCACCACCTGCCCCAACCCTACCGCCGTCGGGAGCCCCACCACGAGCGCGATTGCCACCAGCCGCCCGGCAGAGCCCACCACCAACCCCACCAGGTTGCTTTCGGTGGCTCCCAGGGCGCGGCGGATGGACAACTCCCGCATGCGCTGGGTGACGCCATAGGACACCACACCCCAGATGCCCAGCGCCGCCAGCACGAGCGCAAGCCCCGAGAGCGCGGAGATCAGGCGCAGCAACAGCACATGACGCTGCCGGCCTCGCTCCACCAGCGCGCCAAGGTGCTCCAGCGCGGGCACCGGCAGCTCGGGATCCACACTGCGCACCGCCTCGCGCACCTGCGCGAGCGTTGGCACGGGCGTCCCCCGCATAATGAGGAACACCTGCCCCGGCGCTGCCTGGGCCACAGGGAGATAGAAGGCCGGTGACGGAGGAGCCGTCAGCTCTCGGTGGCGCACGTCCCCTACCACCCCCACCACCGTCCACCAGGCGTCTCCGTCAAAAGAGATGCGGGTGCCCAGAGGCTCCCGTCCGCTGAGGAAGGAGCGCACGAAGGACTCGTTGACCACTGCCACCAGGGGTGCACCCTTGGCATCAGTCGCGTCAATGAGGCGGCCACGCTTCAGCGGTACCCCCAGGGCCTCGAAGACGCCAGGGCTGGCCACGCGGTGCTCGGCGTGCCGGCGCGGCCCTGTGTCCGCTGCCCCCTCCACGAGGATCCCCGACGAGGTGGTAGAGCCCCCCAGGTGGATCTCCCGCTGCAGCCCCACCGCCTGGATCCCTGGGAGCGCTGTCAGGGCCTGCTCCAAATGGGCGGCGGCGCGGATGCGAGCGGCCTCGTCCGGGTAGCGCTGCTCCGGCAGCTGCACGGCCGCGGACACCACTCCCTCGGTATGGAAGCCCAGGTCCACCTCGGACAGGTGCGCGAGCGTGCGCATGAGGAGGCCCGCGCCAGTGAGCAGCACGAGTGCCAGCGTGAGCTGTACCACCACCAGCCCCGAGCGCAGCGGATGGCGGGCGCCAGTGGTGCCATGCCCCCCGCCCAGCAGCAGCAGCAGCGAGGTACGCGAGGAGTCGAACGCACGCACCAATCCGAGCACCACCGCGACGCCTCCGCACAACGCCGCCGTGAAGAGCATCACCGGCAGGTGCAGCTCCGGCGGAGCGAGGTTCCGCAGCGTGGGTGACAGCAGCGCGGAGAGGGCATCGGTGCCCCAGAGTGCGAGCAGCAGCCCTACCGCGCCTCCCAGCAGGGCCAGCAGCGCGCTCTCGGCGAGCGCCTCGCTCACGCGGCGGCCCAGGCTCGCTCCCAGCGCGGTGCGGATGGCGCCCTCACGCCGGCGGTGAATCGCGCGAGCCAGCAGCAGGTTGGCCACGTTGGCACAGGCAATGAGCAGGACGAACGCGGCAGCCCCCCAAAGAGCGAACACCATCCCACGCGCGCGTCCGGTCACGGCCTCCTGCCAGGACAAGGCGTGCACACCATGAGCGGGCTCGGAGTCTGCGCTTGCATCATCCCCCCGCAGCAGGGCGCTCCGGCGGGCGGCTGCCAGGCGCGCGGCCTCCAGCGATACGCCGGGCTTCAGCCGGGCGAGCACGACCAGGCGGTGGTGGCCCTGCGCCTCCGAGGATGTCCTCAGCTGGAGAGGCATCCAGACATCCACCTCACGAGCAGAATCGCCCAGCGCGAAGCCCTGGGGCAGCACTCCCGCGACGCGCACCGCTTTGCCGTCCAGCCAGAGCGTCTGGCCGGTTGCGGCCTCCGCAGTCGCAAACAGCCGCGTTGCCATCGTGTACGAGATCAGCGCCGTGGGCGCCGCGCCGGGGAGCGCGTCCTCGGCCGCGAGCGGACGGCCTGCAACGGGGGAGACGCCCACGACCGCGAGGAAGTTGGGGGTGACACGTGCCGCCGAGTGCCGCTCGGGCAGCTCGCCCCCGGTACGATTGACGGAGGTGTAGTGGAAGCCCGTCACGCCGCTGAAGGCCGCGGTCTCCTCGCCCCACGCCGCGGTCTCCGGCTCGGAGGGGCTCGAGTCGCTCTGCTCGGGCTGAGTGCAATACAGCCGCACCAGCTCATCGCTCTGAGGGAAGGGCAGCGGGCGCAGCACCAGCGCGTGCACCATGCTGAAGATCACCGTGTTGGCGCCGAGCGCCAGCCCGAGCGTCAGCACCACGGCGAGGGTGAAGCCGGGCGTGCGGCGCAAACCGCGCCAGGCGAACCGGACCTCTCTGAGGAATGCATCCATCGCTGCTGCTGCCTCCATGGGGGAGGCTATCAAGCAGGTTCCGAGCCAACCCGGAAATGGGCCCCTCACTGCCCGTGTACAGCAGCAGAAACGCTCGGAGACTGTCCGGGGGTGGGATGTCCCGTCCCGAATGCGGACACCGGTTATCGGGAGGCTTCCTCCGGGCCTGCGTCAGCGTGCTCCTGGCCGCCTCCGGCACGCCACGCTGGAGGCAACCACTCAAGAGCTGGACTCCTCCCAACGAGATGAGCACGACGCTGACGAGGTCTTCATGTGTGGCAGTGTGCACATCCTCGAAATCTAATGTTCTAAGCAGATGGGCTGACGGCACTCGGGAGCAGAGATCATCTCGCGGAGGCGGTACGCTATCGCCATGGACGAGCGCAACCACGACGACGCCCCGGAGCGCTCGAGGCCCTCTCGCCGCGAGGTCCTCGCCGCCGGGCTCGGCAGCGCCCTGCTGATGGGAGCCGGCCCCGCCCAGGAAGAGAGACGCGCCATGATCACCCGCCCCATTCCTCGAACCGGTGAGCAGCTCCCCGTCATCGGGCTCGGGACGTGGCAGACATTCAACGTGGGCACCGATCCCAAGGAGCGCGCCCCCCTGCGCGAGGTGCTCAAGCGCTTCCTCGAGCTGGGCGGCCGCGTCATCGACTCCTCGCCCATGTACGATCGCGCCGAGCTGGTGGTGGGCGATCTGCTCGCGGAGCTCGGTCAGGCGCAGACGCCCTTCCTCGCCTCGAAGGTGTGGACCATGGGCCGCGCCGAGGGGGAGCAGCAGATGCGCACCTCCATCCAGCGCATGGGCCGGGGACGCATGGACCTGATGCAGGTGCACAACCTGGTCGACGTGCGCACCCACCTGGCCACGCTGCGCGAGTGGCAGGAGGCCGGGCGCATCCGCTACATCGGCGTCACGCACTACCTCCCGTCGGCCTTCGACGCGCTGGAGAAGCTCATCCGCGAGGAGACGCTCGACTTCGTGCAGCTGCCGTACTCCATCGCCCAGCGGGACGTGGAGAGCCGGCTCCTGCCGCTGTGCGTCGATCAGCGCGTGGCGGTGATCGTCATGAGCCCCTTCGAGCAGGGCGGTCTCTTCCAGAAGGTGCGCGGCAAGCCCCTGCCGCCCTGGGCCGCCGAGTTCGACTGCGGCAATTGGGCCCAGTACTTCCTCAAGTTCATCCTCGGGCACCCGGCCGTCACCTGCCCCATCCCGGCCACCAGCAACCCCAAGCACCTCGAGGACAACGTCAAGGCGGGCTTCGGACGCCTGCCGGACGAGAAAACCCGGGCGAAGATGGTGAAGCACCTGGGTCTCTGAGCCCGGCCCCACCTCTCCCGCATATAAGGATATTTACTCACTGGCTCCAGGACGCGGGGTGCTCTCGGCACGGCCGCGCAATGAGCATTCCAGTGAAATCGTGGTAACGGAGCGGCGTTGAACTTCAAAACGCTTTAGAGTATCAACCATCCGCATCCGAGAGTTTCCCCTTTCCAGGGGACAGTGCCAGGCCGGGGCCAGCCGCGTACGCGGACTTGAGGGCGTGACGAGGAGCGGGCTCGCCCGCGCTCGAAGGAAGCCGACACATGACGACGAAAAGGGCAGTCTCCAAGCCCGAGGGGAAGCTGGCGGTCCTGCTTCCTGGACTCGGGGCGGTCTCTACCACGCTGATCGCAGGTGTAGAGCTGATCCGGCAGGGCAAGGGCCTGCCAGTGGGCTCGCTGACGCAGATGGGCTCCGCGCGCCTCGGCAAGCGCACGGACGGGCGCACCGTGCGCGTCCAGGATCTGGTCCCTCTGGCGAACCTGAATGACGTTGCCTTTGGCGCGTGGGACATCATCAGCGAGAACGCGGCGCAGGTGGCCGAGCGCTCGGACGTGCTGAGCAAGGAGCACCAGGCGCTGGTGCGGCCCGCGCTGGAGAAGATCGTCCCGAAGAAGGGCGTGCACAACCCCGAGTACGTGCGCCGCATCGCCGCCAACCACACCAAGGACACCAAGACGCACCGCGAGAGCATCGAGGCGCTGCGCCAGGACATCCGCGACTTCAAGAAGGAGCTGGGCGCGAAGCGGGCGGTGATGATCGTCACCTCCTCGGTGGAGACGTACACGGGGCTGCCCACGGCCACGCACTCACTGGCGGCGCTGGAGAAGGCGCTGGACGCCAATGACGCGTCCATCAACCCCACACTGCTGTACGCGTACGCGGCGCTGAAGGAGGGCGTGCCCTTCGCCAACGCCACGCCGAACACCTCGGTGGACACCCCGGCGCTGCAGGAGCTGGCGCGCAAGGAGGGGGTGCCCGTGGCGGGCAGGGATTTGAAGAGCGGTCAGACGATGATGAAGACCGTGATTGCCCCGGCGCTGAAGGCACGCCTGCTGGGCCTGCAGGGCTGGTTCTCCACCAACATCCTGGGCAACCGCGACGGCGAGGTGCTGGATGATCCGCAGGCCTTCAAGGCCAAGGAAGTGACGAAGGCGGGCGTGCTGGACACCATCCTCCAGCCCGAGCTGTACCCGGACCTCTATGGCAAGGTGAGCCACAAGGTCTCCATCCACTACTACCCGCCGCGCGGCGACGCGAAGGAGGGCTGGGACAACATCGACATCTTCGGCTGGCTGGGCTACCCCATGCAGCTGAAGATCAACTTCCTGTGCCGGGACTCCATCCTGGCGGCGCCGCTGGTGCTGGACATCGCGCTGTTCCTGGATCTGGCCAAGCGGCTGGAGTGGAAGGGCATCCAGGAGTGGATGTCGTTCTACTTCAAGAGCCCCATGGCGCAGGAGGGCCTGCAGCCCGAGCACGACCTGTTCATTCAGACGACGAAGCTGAAGAACACGCTGCGCGCGATCGCTGGCGAGGAGCCCATCACCCACCTCGGCCTCGACTACTACGGGGATGATCTCCCGCTCGCCCGATAAGAACGGGGCGAAGGGGTTCCAGTGGCTCGTCACCCTCGTGGCGGCGGGCCACCTGGTCCTCGTTGCCGCGCTGGGGAGGCTGCGGTGGGAGCACGCCGCGGTAGACCTGCTGATCGCGGGGCTGGCCTGGGCCGGCCCCGCGCCGCGGCGCTTTTTGCGGGGAGTCTTCCCGCTGTACCTCACGGGCATGATGCTGGACAGCCAGTGGCTGTGGCTGGGCCTACGCGGCCGCATCCACACTGGCGATCTCTGGGACCTGGAGGTTGCCCTCTTCCCTGCTCCGGGCGGCACCACGTGGCCGGCCTGGTTCGAGACGCGCACCCACGCGGTGCTCGACTTCTTCTGCGGCTTCTCCTACGCGGCCTACCTCTACGAGGTGTTCGCGCTGGCGCTGCTGTTCTTCTTCCGCAAGCACCCGCGCTTCCATCTGCTGGGCTGGTCCTTCCTGCTGGTGAACGCCATGGGGGTGGTGACGTACATGCTCTACCCCGCTGCGCCGCCCTGGTACGTGATGAAGTACGGCCCTGGCCCCGCGGACCTGGCCGCCCTGCCGAGCCCCGCCGGCACCTCGCGCTTCGACGCGCTGCTGGGCATCCAATATTTCGCGAACTTCTACGCGCGGAACCCCAATGTCTTCGGCGCCATGCCCTCGCTGCATGCGGCCTACCCCGTGCTCGCCGTCTGGCAGACCTGGCGGCTAGGCAGGGTCTGGCGCGTGGGCACCATGGCCTTCGCGGCGCTCGTGGCATTCTCCGCCGTCTATCTGCAGCATCACTACATTCTGGATGTGGTGGCGGGAGTGGTTGCCGCCCTGGCCGCATGCATGGCCGTGGAGTACGCGTACTCCCGGCGTGAATTATCGGCCCCGGCGCCCGTCCCCCTCATGCCCGGAGGAGACAGCCGTGCTTGATACTCTGATGGCCTGGATTGTGGGAGACCTCTCTCCCTCTGCCCGAATCTGGACGGCCCTGGGTCCGGCGCTGCTAGCGTGCGCCTACTTCATCCTCGGCCTGCTGCTGTTCATGGTGCGCTGCGCCATCAAGGGCGTCCCGCAGGACGAGGAGACGCTGAAGCGCGGCAGCACGGTGCTGGTGGGGATGTTCCTGCGGCATTACTTCTTCTGGGTCACCCAGCCGCTGTGGAAGGTCATCTACCGCTCGGGGCTGCCGGCCAACGCGCTGTCCATGCTGTCGGGGCTGCTGGGCGTGTCCTCAGGCGTGGCGGTGGCGGCGGGGCGCTTCACGCTGGGCGGCTGGCTGTTCCTGGGCTCGGGCATCCTGGACGTGATGGACGGGCGCATCGCCCGCATCCGCAAGCAGGCCAACCCGGCCGGGGCGGCGCTGGACTCGGTGCTGGATCGCTATGTGGACTCGGCCATGCTCATGGGCCTGGCCTGGTACTACCGGGACAACTGGGTGCTGCTGCCGGTGCTGGTGGCGTTCCTGGGCACCTCGCTGGTGCCGTACGTGCGCGCCCGCGGCGAGGGCCTGGGCATCAACATCCGTGGCGGGGCCATGCAGCGCCTGGAGCGGGTGCTCTTCCTGGGCGTGGGCGTGGCCATGGCGCCCATCTTCGAGGCCATCTGGTTCCCCGAGCAGAAGCACCCCATGCACTGGCTGGCGGTGGTGGGCATCGTCTTCGTGGCCATCATGAGCAACGTGACGGCGCTCTCGCGGTTCCGGGCGCTCGTCAACGCGCTGGCGCCGCCGCCGGTCCAGAAGCGCTCGGGGCTGGCCATCCTCGGCTTCAACGCGGCGGCGGGGGCCATCGCCACGGGCGTGGACTACGTCGTCGCGGTGCCCGTCATGGTGGGGATGCTGAGCTTCTCGCCGGCCATCGCCACGGCGCTGGGGTGCGTACTGGGTGGAGTGGTGAACTACACCCTCAACCGCCTCATCACCTTCAGGAGCCAGAGTGCGGTGGCGCCGCAGCTCGCGCGTTATACGTTGGTGAGCGCCACCAGCGCGCTGTTGAACGCTGGGGGTGTCGCGTTGCTGCTGCTGCACCCGCAACTGGAGGTGACGGTGGGATGGTGGTTGGCTCGCGGGGCGGTGTACTTCGCGTGGAACCTGCCCCTCCACCGGGACTACGTCTTCAACGTCCCGCCGGAGGCGCTCATGGAGCGCCCTCATGCGGCCTGAACAGCTCTCACGCCTGACGCTCCTGTCCGTGCTCACCCTGCCCCTGCTGGCGGGGGCGGGCGCTCCGCTGGAGCCGTTGCCCTCCTCCAGTGACAACTATGGGGAGAGCTTCACCTTCATGGTGGACCTGGAGGACGGCACCTTCGTCTTCACCCAGTTCTCCATCACCAACCTGGGGCCGGGCTCGCGCCATGGCATCTGCCGGGCCACGGTGGTGCGCCCCGGCCAGAAGGCGTGGAGCCCGCAGGTGAAGGTGGGCTCGGACGAGTGGGGCTATGACGCGGCCACCTCCACGCTGAGGATGGGCCCCTGCACGATGCACGCGAACGCGGGCACCGTCATCTCCGTGCCGCTGGACAACGGGCTGGTGAACATCCACTTCACCGAGCCGCCCTCTCCTCAGGCGCCCCAGGGCTCCGAGGTGGCGGTGGGCACCGCGCGCTACCGCCACGAGGTGCTGGTGCCCTTCAGCACGGCGAAGGTGAGCCTCCGGCTGCCCAAGTCCAACGCGCTGTTGGAGCTGAGTGGCGGGGGTTATGGAGACCACTCGCACTCCACGGTGGCGCCGGCGAAGCTGGCGCGGAGCTGGGTACGCTTCCGGGCGCTGCGCGGTGAGTCGAACCTGCTGCTGCTGGCGCGCGAGGGCTTTGATGGCGGCTTCACCCCCGCCTACCTGTGGCCCGCTGGGAGCGAGCCGCAGATGCTGGAGCGCTTCGAGCTGCGCCGCCAGGCCGGCGACGCCAAGAAGGCTGGCTGGGAGGCGGACCTGAGCGGCGCGGTCGGCCCAGTGTCGCTGCGCGCCACCTCGTTGGTGCTGCGCACCGCGCCAGTGCAGGACCTGGGGGTGCTGGGCAGCCTGGTGAAGCCGGTGGTGGGCTCGCCGGTGACGTACCTCATGCGGGCGGTGCTGCAGCGCCCAGGGCAGCCAGACGTTAAGGGGTTGATGGAAGTCACGCTGGATGAGAGCTGAGGAGAGGGGTATGCCCGCCGCGCGCCGAGGTGTGCCGTGAGCGTTCCGCTGCTGCGAGCGGTGCACCACGTGCCGGGCGTGCGCGGGTGGGTGCGCAAGCAGGTGCTGCGGTCGGTGGCGCGCGTGGTGGAGTGGACGACGAAGCTGCCGGGGCGCGGAATGAACGTCTCTCGGGTGAACGATTGGCTGTGGGTGGGCGGCTCGGTGTCGCGCTCGCAGTACCGGGAGCTGGCGGCGCAGGGCATCACCGCCGTCATCGATCTGCGCGCCGAGCGCTGTGACGACGCGGCGGCGCTGGCGGCGTTGGGCATCGAGCTGCTGCACCTGCCGGTAACGGATCGCTACCCTCCTTCCGTGGAGCAGTTGATGAAGGGCGTGGAGTGGGCCCTGCCGCGGCTGCAGGCCGGGGGCCGGCTCTACACACACTGCGAGCACGGCGTGGGGCGCGGGCCACTGATGGGGTTGGCGGTGCTGGTGGCGCAGGGAGCGGATGTAACGGAGTCGTACCGAGCGCTGCGCGAGGCGCGCTGGCAGGCCACGCTGAATGACCGGCAGCTGCGCGGGCTCGCGGACTTCAACGAGGCGTGGGCGGCGAGGAAGGCGCAGGAGCGCGGCACACCCGCGGGCGCCACAGGTACATAAGGAGACACTTCACCTGAACAAAGGACTGGCAGCGTCTGGCCGGATCCCTGCTAGAAGAGGTTGCGCGATATGAGCCGCCCCTATCTCCGCCACCAGAGCGCCCGCATGTTCGAGAACAATTTTCTCGAGGCATGCTCGAAGGTGCACCCCTCGGTGCCGTTCATCTTCTACATCCCCCTCACGCTGGGCTTCTTCGCGTGGGCCCTCTACAGGGGGATGACGTCGCCAGGCACCAGCGCGATCTTCGTGTCGCTGGGCGCGCTGACCTGGGTCGCCATGGAGTACTGCATCCACCGGTACTTCTTCCACTGGGAGGGCAACGGCCCATTCACCCGGCGGGTGCATGAGATTGCCCACGGCTACCACCACAAGTACCCGGATGACGCGCAGCGGCTGGTGATGCCGCTGGGAGCGAGCATCCCGCTGGCCATCATCATTGGCGGGCTGCTGTGGCTGGTGGGACGGCCAGCGGAGACGATCCCGTACTTCTGCGGCATCGTCTGGGGCTACCTGTATTACGACTTCACCCACTGGGCTACGCACCACCTCGCTCCGCGCACGGCGTGGGGCAAGGCGCTGCGGGCGCACCACATGGCGCACCACTTCGCCACGCCGGACCGCAACTACGGCATCAGCAACATGTGGCTGGACGTCGTGGTGGGCAGCATCGGCCGGCGCACCAAGCGGGCCTCTGCCCCGGAGCCGGGTGAGAGCCCGCGCCCCGAGGTGACCTCCAGCGCGGCGGAGTAGCGGACACCTCTCCGTGGTGCGCTCCTTCGTCTCTGTCCTCGCCTGTTCGGTGCTGTGCTCCTGCGTCACCTTTGGTGGCGCCTCGACCGGCGAAGACGAAGGCCCGCTGGAGTCGTTCCTGGCAACGAAGGCGGGCGCGTGGACCCCCAGCGCATCCTCGTGAAGGCGCGCGCGGCCGTCCCCGAGGGCTCCTGGTACACCTCGGGGGCGCTGGCGGAGATCCACGCGCGCGTCTTCCAGATGAAGAAGTTCCGCTCGGTCTGGGTCTACGGCGGCGAGCCCGACTTCAGGAACAAGGTGGTCCCCGTCATCATCGATGTCTGCCTGCCGGCCCACGTACCGATGAACCGGACGAGAACCCACCCATGCTCCGCGCCCTGCTCCTTGTCCCTGTCAGCCTCGCGCTGGTGTCCTGCGCCAGCAGTCCCAAGTCCTCGCAGGCCTGGTGGCAGAGCCTCGACGACACAGAGGCGCCCGTGGAGGATGCCTCCCTGTCCTGCCGGGGAATCCGCGCCGGCGCTGAGCTCGATCGGCTCTCGCGCTGCTGGTCTCCGGACACGCCCCGGCTCTCTCCCATGGATGTCACCGGGCTCAAGCAGATGCGCATTGAGCTCCGTGAGTGTGTGCTCGCGGACCTCCCAGCGCCTACGGCCACAGGCGAGAACCGCACGGAGTGCCATCAGGGATTAGCGGAGGTGCTCGATCGGCGGCTCTATCAGCTCGGCTGGCTCAGGGCACAGGTGACGCTCCAGGAGGCACCGGGTGCGGGTGCCTCCACCTCGCGGCCCCTGCTCGCGGTCCAGCTCGGCCAGCGCTACCGGATCGGCCAGCTCTTCGTCGCCACTGGCCCTAGCCAACGCGTCAACACCAAGAGCGTCATCAAGCGAGCCCAGAAGGCGATCCCCAAGCCTCGGTGGTGCACGCAGACGGCGCTGGAGGAGATTCACACCCGCGTCTTCGACACCTCGAAGTTCCAGCAGGTCCAGGTGAATCTGGGAGTTCCAGATGACTTGACGGCACGGGTGCCCGTCATCATCAACATCCAGGAATAGCCCGGGCCGCACCCTCTCTCTGTCCTGTTCTGCTGCAGCAGCGTGGTGTTCTCGCACGGGCACCACGGGCTGGAGGCGCTGATGCACAGCGGCTGCGCAGAGCCGAACCGGCGTGAGGCGGACCGGGTGTTGGACTTCCTGTTCAAGCTGCAGAACCCGCCTCAGGGGCAGCGGCCGGTGAGCGTGGTGGTGCTGGCGGGGGACATCCACACGCCGGGGTACTCGACGCTGTACTCGTCGGATCCGGCCCATGCGGCTCGCTCATCCATCCCGCTCGCCTCGGAGGAGTGGCACCTGAAGGTGAAGTTCTACCTGGAGGGCTACCCGGAGCCACGCATCCTGCTGTTCGGCCTGCACCGCAGCTCGGACCGCGAGGACATCCCCTGGCCCCACGCGCGCGAGCCCCGCCTGCTGGGCTGATCCCGAGGGTTCACCGCGACTGGGAGCCGCGCCTGCATGCCAGCAGCATCAGCGCCAGCAGGCCTACGAGCATCGGCAGCCCCGCGTTCGCGGCTGTGCAGGACCAACCCATCAGAGGAACCTCGCCCTCCTCCGGCTCCTCACCCGTGCCGCTGTCCGGGCCACCGTCCGGGCCGCCGTCGGTGCCACCGTTCGTGCCGCCGTCAGTGCCACCATCCGTGCCACCATTCGTGCCGCCGTCCGTGACGACGGGAACCACCCGCACTCCGTTGGACGAAACAGTCACACCGAGCCCCGCGCCGTTGATGGCACGCACGGTGGTGTAGTACGTCGACCCCAGGTTCAGCGACAGGCCCGACTGCATGAACGATCTCTGGAGGCTGTTCGAGGTCGCCGTGAACGGCCACACCTCCTCGCCGCCGGGTCTGGCTCCAATGGCCCACTCGTACGATATGAACGGCGTCTCATCATCCGTGAACCCATCCCAATTGGCGGAGATGGAGTCGCGTGAGGTCTGCGTTGGGATGTCCTCGAAAACGAGGTCATCTTGGGGACGATCATTCACCGTGCCCGGCTGCGGTGGAGTGATGTCGGCGGTAACAGCCACGATGAACCCATCCCGCGGAGCGCTCAACGTCGAGTCGTAACCTCCAGCCGTGACCAGGTCGGTGCTCGAGGAGGTCTCCCCGGCCATCACCAACAATCTGTCCCGGATGCTCAGCGACAGCACATCGTCGTAGACGTTGCCGCCCACGTAGGAGCCCCAGCCAGGTCCTGCCTGTGCGGGGAAAACCATCACGAAGCCCTCAGTAGGAGGAATGGCGAGCTCCGACTCTCTGTCGAACCCCCGGCCGTGGGGAAAGTCCGTCGAGGATGTCCTACCGCCGACATAGATGTTGCCAGAGGTGTCGGCCGCGACGCTCGACGCCACCTCATCCTCACTCCCTCCCTTTCTCTCTGTCCGACTGATCTCGCCCGCGCTGTCCATCCAGGTTGCGAAGACATTCTTTCCCTGAGTGGAGGTCCCCAAGGAGCCCACCACCACGATCTTTCCATTCGCCCCAGCGACGATCCCTGCGCCCGTGTCATCTGCGGAGCCGCCCAGGAAATACATCCAGCTGACTGCTCCACTGGTCACGTCCAGCCCCATGGCCAGCGCATCGTCCCCTCCCAGGGGGAAGTTCTTCCTCACCAGAGGGGGATAGGGGAAAAGGCCGGAGCTGGTTGTGCCCGCCACGACGACCGTCGAGCCATCCACCACCGACTGGGTGAGAGAGTCGTTGAGGTTCCCAGGGACGAGCGTGTGCCACGCGACGTCCGGAGTGGTCCGGAGATCCACCTTCACCACGAACCCCTCCCAGCCAGCGGTGGTGCATACAGCCCTGATGTCCAGGAACTTGCAGTCGTTCGTCTGGCCGGTGACGTAGATGTCCTTGCCCGCGACGGTCACGCCCAGTGCCGTCTCGGAGCCCGGACCATCCAGGTACATGATCCAATCGGGTGCCCCATTGGTGCCGAGGGCAGCCAGGAAGGCCGCGTCCGTACCGGTCACGCCTCCGGAGATGACCGTGAAGCCCGGCATGTTGCTCGTCTGGGTCGTGCCCACGACGTAGATCTGCCCTTGATCGTCAACGGCCACCGCGTTGATCTGCTCATCGCCCGCGCCTCCAAAGAGGGTGGGCACGCCTTGCATGGTGCCGTTCGAGGCGAAGATGGCCACGAAGGCATCTCTCCCCAGGTCGCCGGCCGGCCCTGACCTCGGAGGAAAATCCGCCGAGTCCGTCCAGCCTCCCACCACGACATTGCCGTTGCTCGGGACCTGGACGACGCTGGTAATGCGCTCCTGGCCACTGCCACCCAGGTAGGTGCTCCACGTGCGCGTGGCAGCCTGGGCGTGGGCCCGCAGTGGGGTGGCGGTGAGGGCGAGCAACAGGAGCAGGGCGGCCAGTCTGGCGCCGGGGCGATAGTGAGCAGACACGGTGACGACTCCTCGTCAGAGCAGATCGAAGCCCACGCCCGCCGAGCCGGTGAGCGCGAGGGCACGGTACTGTGCGGGCGCTGAGAAGTATTCGGCGCCCACGTCCACCAAGAAGCTGAGCCGGGATGCGGGGTGGATGCGCAAGCCCGCTACCGCGCCACCTCCATAGGCTTTCGCCCCCGGAATGGCCGTGCCCCGCAGACCGAGGCGGGGACGCAATGCGCCGCTGCCCAGCACGAGGCCGGCCTCGACTCCCACGCCCACCTGCTTTCCCATCAGCACGCGAGCGCCCAGATCCAGCGAGCCCAGGCCGAGGGTGAGTCCGCCGCCAGCGCCCACCGCCTTGCCCACCGGATCCATGAAGCCAAAGAGCGCTGGCCTCAGCTGCACGGTGCTCGCCGCGCGCTCCTCTTCGGGCTGCGGAGCCTGTTGCGGGGGAGGAGGCTGAGCTGGCTTCTCTGGGTCGGCAGGCGGTGGAGACTTCGCGGGGTGAGCCGCGGCCTGTTGGCGCTCACGCTCGAGCTCCTGGCGGACGCGAGCCCGCATCGCCTCAAAATCGCTCGACACCTTGGGAGATGCCTTGACGGGCAGCTTCGCCTCCGGGTTGAGGAGGAGCGCTGTCTTGAAGGCGGCCAGGGCCTGCTCCCCCTGCCCCATGTCCGCGAGGATGAGGCCCTCGTAAAGAGAGACGATCACATCCTGCTCCGCGTTGCGGGAGAGCTCCCGGGCGCGCTGGAGCTGCTGCAGTGCGCGCTCGTACTCGAGACTCTCGTAGAGCCGCACGGAGGCGGTCAGGTGGCGCTGGAAATCATCCTCCCCGCTGACAGGCGCCGGTACGGGACGACCGCCAGCGGGGGCGGGGGGGGCCTGCGCCCCTTTCGCCGCCATGCGTTTGAACGACGCCTCTGCGAGCGCGACGAAACCTTCGGGAAAGATGACGGGATCCACCTTCACCGTGGGATCCGTCAGGGCCAGCTCCTCCAGCTGGATACGGGCGGACTCCTCCGCGCCAGAGGCGTACAACGACGCGGCGAGGTACAGCCGGGCTTTGCTGCGCTGCTCCTTGGAGAGCTTCTTCGAGCGCAACTCTTTCTCCAGCGACTTACGCGCCCGGGCATATTGACCGCGCTCGTAGAGGTCCACGCCGCGGAGCTCCGCGGAGGCCGCCAGCGGCCACAGCAGCGCGCACCCCACGATACAAAGCAGAATCAACCTCATGGTGTCTCGCTGGTACCTCTGGGTATCAACTTCACCCGGTGTGTCACGCGCTTACCCGCAGTGATGGTGATCTTGGCGGAATAAGGTTGCGCGCGCAGGTTGATCACTTCCAGCTTGTGCTCGCCCGCGGGCAGGGACAGCGTGTTGAGAGGGGGTACCGTCCCCATGACCTTCCCATTCACCCTGATGGTCCCTGTACCGCGTACTACCAGCTGCAGGGTGCCCATCTTCGGCGCAGCCTTCTTTGCGGTGGAGGACGTGTCCTCTCCGCTCTCTTCGGGCTGTGGCTCAGGGGGAGTGCCCAAAATATCCCCAGGTTCTTTGATCTCGGGGGTGGTGACCGGCGCGGAGGGTGGT
>Ga0247825_10001091_pt1 | contig 17685 bp, 18 predicted proteins | sample 13C_Vanillin_Day_FD_194413 | JGI IMG/M metagenome (GOLD analysis project Ga0247825, IMG submission 194413) | Soil microbial communities from agricultural site in Penn Yan, New York, United States - 13C_Vanillin_Day48 | ecosystem: Environmental > Terrestrial > Soil > Agricultural land | place... | reverse complement strand
ATCGCCCAGGGCACCACCATGGGCATGACGCTGCTGCTCAACCTGATCGCCATGCTGATCGTGTTCGTCGCGCTGGTGGCGCTGGTCAACATCATGCTGAGCGCCCTGCCGCTCGTCGGCGGCGACCCGGTCACGCTGGAACGCATCCTCGGCCTCCTGATGGCGCCGGTGTGCTGGCTGATCGGCATTCCCTGGTCGCAGGCCGTCACCGCCGGCACGCTGATGGGCATCAAGACCGTGCTGAACGAGCTGATCGCGTATCTGCAGATGTCGCGGCTGCCCGCCGACGCGCTCGACCCGCGATCGCGGCTGATCATGGTCTATGCGATGTGCGGCTTCGCCAATTTCGGCAGCGTCGGCATCATGATCGGGGGCCTGACCGTGATGGCGCCGGAGCGGCGCAGCGACGTGATCTCGCTCGGCATGAAGTCGATCGTCTCGGGAACTATCTCGACACTGCTGATGGGGGCAATCGTCGGCCTGCTGATCTAGCTCCGCCGGCCTGCGGCCGCTAACAGTCCTGCCCGTCATTCCGGGGCGAGCCGAAGGCGCGAGCCCGGAATCCAGAACCTAGGGATTTCCTGCTTTTCTGGATTCCGGGTCCGCCGCGTAGCGGCGTCCCGGAATGACCGCGGAGAGTTTTTCAGCAGCCTGCTAGCTCCGCCCGCCTGCGCTCTCGATTCCAGCGTTTGCGCATGTCCTTTTCGGAATACCGGTGCTCACCCCGGATCAAGTCCGGGGCAGGCTTTTTCCGGGACATGCGCTAGACTTGACGCATGGAACACCGCATCACCGAGCCCTCCCCGTCCGTCGCGCAGGCCAAGGACGCATCGCAGGCCACCTGGCGCGATCTGCGCGAATGGCTGGAACTGGTCGAGCGCAACGGCGAGCTTCAGCGCATCGCAAAGCCGGTCAGCGCCGACGAGGAACTGGCCGCCATCACCTACATGGCGACGCGCGGCGAGAAGGCGCAGGCGCTACTGTTCGAAAACGTCGAAGGCGACAAGTCCGGCTCTCGCGTGCTCGCCAACATGCTGGGCTCCAGCAAGGAGCGCTACGCGCTCGCGGTCGGCCTCGATCCGGATCTTTCCACCGCCGAGATGATCGCCGAGACGCGCGGCATCATGAGCCGCCGCATTGCGCCGAGGCGCATCCCGAAGGCGCAGGCGCCGGTCAACGAGGTCGTGCTTCGCGGCAGCGACATCGACCTCACCCAATTCCCCTCGCCGAAGTTCTGGCCGGGCGACGGCGGCCGCTACATCGGCACCGGCGACATCACGCTCACCGCCTCGCCGGACACCGGACGGATCAACGTCGGCTGCTACCGGCAGATGCTGCATGGCCCGCGCCGCGTCGGCCTGTATTGCTCGCCTGGCAAGCACGGCCTGCTCGACCGCGAGGCGTGGTGGCGGCAGGGCAAGCCCTGCGAGGTGGTGGTCGCCTATGGCATCGACCCGGTGCTGTTCATGCTGGCCGCGCAGGTGTTCGGCTCGAAGGAATCCGAGTTCGATGTGGCCGGCGGCATGATGGGCCGCGGTATCGAACTGACCGACGGCGAAACCGGCAGCCTGCCGATCCCCGCGAACGCCGAGGTCGTCATCGAAGGCACCGTCAGCGAAGGCGATGACATGCCTGAAGGCCCGCTCGGCGAGTTCACCGGCTATTACGGGCGCGAGCGCTCGCCGCAGCCCGTGATCGACGTGAAAGCGCTGCACATGCGCCGGTCGCCGATCCTCACCGCGGCGCTGATGGCGAAATATCCGTCCTGCGAGATCGGCGCCTATTACGCGATCATGCGCTCGGCGCGCATCCTCGACGATCTCGAGCGCATCGGCGTGCCGGGCGTGGTCGGCGCCTATGCGCACCCGGCCGCGGCGTCGGGCTGGGGCATCGTCGTCGTGTCGCTGCAGCAGCAATATGCAGGACATGCCGCGCAGGTGCTGGCGCTCACCGCGCAGTGCCCGGCCGCGGCCTACTACACCAAGTGGATCATCGCGGTGGACGACGACGTCGACCCGACCGATTTCAACGAGGTGATGTGGGCGCTGTCGACGCGCTGCCACCCGGCGGAAGACGTCGACATCCTGAAGAAGACCTGGTCCACCGGCCTCGACCCCAGCCAGTTCGAGATGGAGCGCAGGCCCTATGGCTCGAAGGCGCTGATCGACGCCTGCAAACCGCACCGGCATCTGAAAGCGTTTCCGCAGACGACGCTGCTGCGCCGCGAGGTGTATGACCGCGTGGCGGCCCGCTGGGCGGAGCTCGGTTTCTCCGGACCGCCGCCGCGGTTGACGACATTCCATAAAGAGTGACGTCCCGCAGAGGGCGGCACCGCCGCGCTCGCGCGGACATCCTCATACCCCAAAAGCAAAGGGCCCCTTTCGGGGCCCTTCACCTTGGAATCGCCGTTGCTTAGACGGCTTCCTTGGCGGCCTTGACGGGGCGCGCGCGCACGATCTTGCGTGCGGGCTTCGCCTTGAAAGTCATCTCTTCGCCGGTGAACGGGTTCTTCCCCACGCGGGCCTTGGTGGCCGGCTTCTTCACGACGACGAACTTCGCGAAGCCGGGAACGACGAACACGCCGTTCTTCTTCAGCTCCTTGTAGCCGACCTCCGCGAGCGCATCCATCAGGCCAGACACGTCCTTCTTGGCCATCTCCTGGAGCTCCGCGATCTTCGCGACCAGTTGCGATTTCGTCATATAAGCAGGCATCTCGACTCCCATGGGGTGAATGATGCGAGCACCTTATGTTGAGAAAACTCTATAAAAATAGGGCTCCGGCGATTCGCACACAGTTTAATTCGCGCGCCCTAAGGAGGTTGCCAAGGCAAGGCCTGCCGCCACCGCGAGCCCTGCCGGCCGTGCGCGGGCCTGGCTAACCCTTTCATCCGGCTACAGAAAAGCTAGTACCCGCCCGTCCCGAATTCGCTCGGGCGTGCCCCTGAGGCACCCGAGACGGCCGACCCGCGAAACCGGACGCGAAATCAGTGCATCCGGAATTCGCCGTCGATCGCCTTCAGTTCGGCCGGCCTGATCAGCCTGGAATGCGCGACCAGCACCGAATGCAACGGACCTTCGAGCTGCTCGACCCAGAAGGCGAGAAAGCGCTGCAACTCCGGGAATTTCGGGAACAGGTCGTAGTTCTGCCAGACATAGGTCTGGAGCAACCACGGATGGTCCGGCCGACGGTAGAGAATTTCAGCGGTCGTCAGCCCGTAACCGCTCATCTGACGCTGGAAGTCCTTCGAGGCCATATCCGAATCTCCAAATCCGGCGAATCGATTGTCTGCCTCCCTTGGCTCAAGACAAGCACAAAAGTTAAAATATGTTCCTAAAATCAATGCATTAGCAGCATTACGACAGGACTGCTGACAAGCCCGGAACCAGCGCTAAACTTGCTGCTAGCAGTCCGTTCCATTGAGTGCTAAAAAATTGCCGATGCCCTCTTGATGGGGGCGACGGGCCGCTTATCTCGCGGTCTTGAGAGGTGCCTCGGGGGAAACTTGCAGGCGCCTCTTCCGCAAAAAAGATCGTTCGATCAGTCGCTTGGTTCAATCAAGACACGGAGGATTCCCATGAAATTCCGCCCGCTTCACGATCGCGTCGTCGTCAAGCGCGTCACCGCCGATGAGAAAACGGCCGGTGGCATCATCATTCCCGACACCGCACAGGAGAAGCCCTCGCAGGGCGAAGTGATCGCAGTGGGCCCGGGCGGCCGCGACGAGGCCGGCAAACTCATCCCGATCGACATCAAGGTCGGCGACCGCGTGCTGTTCGGCAAGTGGTCGGGCACCGAGGTCAAGATCGACGGCCAGGATCTCCTGATCATGAAGGAGTCCGACATCATGGGCGTGATCGACGAGCCGGTGGCCAAGAAGAAGGCCGCTTAAGTCACACGCCTCACCAAGACATTCACGGAGTAAGCAACAATGGCTGCCAAGGAAGTCAAATTCTCCGTCGACGCGCGCGACAAGATGCTGCGCGGCGTCGACATTCTCGCCAACGCCGTCAAGGTGACGCTCGGCCCGAAGGGCCGCAACGTCGTGCTCGACAAGTCGTTCGGCGCCCCCCGCATCACCAAGGACGGCGTGACCGTCGCCAAGGAAATCGAGCTTGAGGACAAGTTCGAGAACATGGGCGCGCAGATGGTGCGCGAAGTCGCCTCGAAGTCTTCCGATTTCGCCGGCGACGGCACCACCACCGCCACCGTGCTCGCGCAAGCGATCGTCAAGGAAGGTTCCAAGTCGGTTGCGGCCGGCATGAACCCGATGGACCTGAAGCGCGGCATCGACCTCGCGGTCGAGTCCGTCGTCGAAGACCTCAAGAAGAACTCGAAGAAGGTCACCTCCAACGAGGAGATCGCCCAGGTCGGGACGATTTCGGCCAACGGCGACCACGAGATCGGCCGCTTCCTCGCCGAAGCGATGAAGAAGGTCGGCAACGAGGGCGTGATCACGGTCGAAGAGGCGAAGAGCCTGGAGACCGAGCTGGACGTGGTCGAAGGCATGCAGTTCGACCGCGGCTACATCTCGCCGTACTTCATCACCAACGCCGACAAGATGCGCGTTGAGATGGACGACGCCTACATCCTGATCAACGAGAAGAAGCTCTCGGGCCTGCAGGAGCTCCTGCCGCTGCTCGAGGCGGTCGTGCAGACCGGCAAGCCGCTTCTGATCGTGGCGGAAGACGTCGAAGGCGAGGCGCTCGCGACCCTGGTGGTCAACAAGCTCCGCGGCGGCCTCAAGGTCGCGGCAGTGAAGGCTCCGGGCTTCGGCGACCGCCGCAAGGCCATGCTGCAGGACATCGCGGTCCTGACCGGCGGCCAGGCGATCTCGGAAGACCTCGGGATCAAGCTCGAGAACGTCAACATCTCCATGCTCGGCCGCGCCAAGAAGGTGATGATCGACAAGGAGAACACCACCATCGTCAACGGCGCCGGCAAGAAGGCCGACATCGAGGCGCGCGTGGCGCAGATCAAGGCGCAGATCGAGGAGACCACCTCGGACTACGACCGCGAGAAGCTGCAGGAGCGTCTGGCCAAGCTCGCGGGCGGCGTCGCGGTGATCCGCGTCGGCGGCGCGACCGAGGTCGAGGTGAAGGAGCGCAAGGATCGCGTCGATGACGCGATGCATGCGACCCGCGCCGCGGTCGAGGAAGGCATCCTGCCGGGCGGCGGCGTCGCCCTGCTGCGTGCCAGCGAGGGCCTCCGGAAGCTCCGCGCCGGCAACGACGACCAGAAGACCGGCATTGAGATCGTCCGCAGGGCGCTCTCGACTCCGGCCCGCCAGATCGCCCTCAATGCGGGCGAAGACGGCTCGATCATCGTCGGCAAGATCCTGGAGAAGGATCAGTATGGCTACGGCTTCGACGCACAGACCGGCGAATACGTGGACATGATGAAGAAGGGCATTATCGACCCGACCAAGGTCGTGCGCGCCGCGCTGCAGAACGCAGCGTCGATCGCGGGCCTGCTCATCACCACCGAGGCGATGGTCGCCGAAGTGCCGAAGAAGGCCGGCGCCGGCGGCGGCATGCCGCAGATGCCGGGCGGCGGCGGCATGGACTTCTAAGAAGTCCGTCCAATCTGAAAATGCGGAGGCCCGGGAGAAATCCCGGGCCTTCTGCTTTCAGCAGGGCCCTCCGCCGTCGAGCGACCCTTTGATCAGGTCGACCGAGAAATCGCAGGTCGCGGCCTTGCCGTCCTTCGTGATCGAGCAGCCGAGGGCGCCGGCACGCTTGAGCTTCTTGCCGGGCTCGCACGCGTCCGGCTCTTCCCTGGCGCGCATCCCGCGGTACATCCGCAGCGCGGCCGGTCCCGATATGGTCAGGTAGGCGTGGCTGTTCTTCGGTTCATTCGGGGGCGGGTCGATCGGCGTCTTGCCGGCGATGAACAAGTCACCGCGCAGCGGTGAACTGTCCTGCGCCGACACCTGCCAGGCCGCTGTCGTCAGCGTGACCAGCAGCACTCCCCCACAAAGCATTTTCAAGATCATGCCTGCCTCCGCCGCCTTCGGGTGCGCAAAGATATCCGGGCAGGCGTCGTAGGGGGCAGCAAAAATGGAAACGACCACAAGTGAGACGGTGCGCGTTCATCCGGCGTCACCGTGCCATTGTGGCCGCTTTTGACGGCGAAACATCTTACTCTTCGCCGCCGCTTGCGCGATCATATGCCATCGAAATGTGACAGTGGAATGACCATGAAATCCGGCCAAATCCGCATCGGCATCGGCGGCTGGACCTTCGCGCCGTGGCGCGGGGTCTTTTATCCGAAGGGTCTCGCGCATGCGCAAGAGCTAGCCTATGCGAGCGAGCGGCTGACCTCGATCGAGGTCAACGGCACTTTCTATCGCTCGCAGACGCCGGCCACGTTTCGCAAGTGGGCGAGCGAAGTGCCGAAGGGCTTCGTGTTCTCGCTGAAAGGTCCGCGTTTTGCGGTGAACCGCCGCGTGCTCGCCGAGGCCGGCGACTCCATCAAACGCTTTCTGGATTCCGGCGTGACCGAGCTCGGCGAGCATCTCGGCCCCCTGCTCTGGCAATTCTCGCCGTTCAAAAAATTCGATCCGGCGGATTTCGGAAAATTCCTCGAAGCGCTGCCGGAGACATTCGACGGTCACACGCTGCGCCACGTCATCGAGGTGCGGCATCCGAGCTTCCTGGTACCCGAGTTCATCGCCATGCTGCGGCAGTTCAAGATGGCGCCGGTCTACACCGACCACGCCACCTACCCGAACATCGCCGACGTCACCGCCGATTTCGTCTATGCGCGGCTGCAGCGGGGCGAGGACAACATCCCGACCGCCTATCCGCCGAAGCAGCTCACCGCATGGGCGGGTCGCTTGCAGACCTGGGCGGAGGGCAAGGAGCCGAAGGACCTCGACCGCGTCGACGGCAAGCACAAGACGAAAGCCGGGCCCCGCGACGTGTTCGCCTACGTGATCCACGAGGGCAAGATACGCGCACCCGCCGCGGCGATGTCGCTGATCGAGAAGCTGAAGGGGTAGCGCGTGGCCAAGGCGAGAAAGACGACAAGGAAGGCTGCGAAGAAAGCCGCCAAACTCTTCACCATCGGCTACGAACTATCCAAGCCCGATGCGGTGATGGCCGAGCTCAAGCGCGCCAAGGTCAAGCTCCTGGTCGACACCCGCGCGGTCGCGGCCTCGCGCAAGCCCGGCTTTTCCAAGCGCCAGCTGGCCGCGACCCTCGACGAGAACGGCATCGGCTATCTGCATCTGCAAAAGCTCGGCACGCCCGACGCAGGCCGCCAGGCCGCGCGTGCCGGCAAGCTCGAGTCGCTCTGGAAAATCTACGCCCGACACCTGACAACGCCCGAGGCGATCGAGGCGATGGACGAGCTGATCTCGATCGTGAAGTCCGGCCAGCCCGTGTGCCTGCTCTGCTTCGAGCGCGACAAGGACTGCTGCCACCGGAGCCGGATCGCCGAAGTGGTCAACGAGCGGACCGGCGCCGAGGTCGTCGATCTCGTCCCGGCCCTGTTCTGAACGCGGCTATTCGGCCGGCTGCGCCGTCCGCATGTCGCGCTCGATGCCGTTGACCAGAAGTGCAACGGCCGCGGTACCGAACAGGAAACCCAGCGCGATCACCGCCGTCACGGTCAACACGAGATCGAAGCCGCCGCGGCCGTGCAGGAGCCAGATCATGCTGATCGCCGCGCCCGAGATCAGGTAGGTGATGAAGTAGCGCACGGCATAGACCCGGCCGCGCCAGGCGTCGGCGGTGTAGCGGGCGATTACGAAGTCGTTCACCGTCACCTGCGCGTAGATGAAGGCCATGGCGAAGGCGAGCGCCGCGAGCAGCGCGGTGCCGGTCGCATAGGCGGCCCAGACCACGCCGATGAACTGCATCAGCCCGGTGAAGGCGAACACCAGATGCGCCGGGTACTTTTCGAGGACGCGCCCCACCGTGAATTGCGCGATCGCGCCGCACAGGAAGATCGCCGTCGCAATGCCGCCGACCGCAACCAGCGAGATGCTGTTGCCGATGCGTTCGTCCACCACCTTCGGCAGCGCGATCGTGAGTGTGTTGAAGACCAGGCCCGCCGTGACGCCGATCACAATGAACAGCGCGAACACCGCCACCATGATGCCCATGCTCAACCGGACCTCGGGAGCCGCGCTGCGGCCGGCCTTCTGCAACCGGTCGTCCGGCACCATCAGCAGATAGGCGACGCCGGTGATGACGCAGATCACCGCGGGAATGAGAAACGCGCCGCGCCAGCCGACCCAGTAGGTCAGCGCCGCGGTGATGCCCGCGGCCAGCGCCACGCCGATATTGCCGCACACGCCGTTGAACGCGAGCGTTCGCCCGCGGTTGACCGCGGCGGCCACCACGATTGTGGTGCCGACCGGATGATAGATCGCGGCGAACACGCCGAGCGCGAACAGCGACAGCGCCAGCGTGGTGAAGTTCGGCGAGAAGGCCGCGGCCGCAAGGCTCAGGCCGCAGCCGATATAGAACACCACCATCATGTAGCCGCGGCTCCAGCGGTCGGCGAGCCAGCCGGCGGGCAGCGAAAAGAGACCGAAGGCGAAGAACGACGCGGTGCCGAGTGCCAGCAACTCGTCATACGGCCGGCCGTAGACCGCCTCGAGGCCGATCACCACGGTCGGGAAGATCAGCATCACGTAGTGGTCGACCGCGTGCGCGAAGTTGTTGAAGCCGATCGTGATTTTCCGGTTTCTCTCGTTGGCCTGCGCAACTTCGGCGTTCATCGGGGCGACTCCTCTTCCCGGCGCAGATTAGCACTTGCCATTTTGCGACGTTCGGTCGATTTTCGTCGCGAATGGGCCAAACCCGCAAACCCACAAAGTCCGGCCGGCGCCTCAACCCCGCATGGCGGGCCGATCTCGACGCCACAGCGCGGCCGGTGGTGGCCCAGGCCTCGACCCGCACCGACGGATACACCATCCCGCTGCACCGGCACCGCCGCGGGCAGTTGCTGCACGCCATCACCGGCATCATGCGGATCGAGACCGAGAACTCGATGTGGATCGTGCCGCCGGCCCGCGCGCTCTGGGTGCCGCCGGAGCTTGCGCATGAAACCAGCATGCGGGGCCATGTGGAGATCCGCACTCTCTATATCGACCCCGAGCACTGCGGGAGCCTGCCCGGGCATGCCGCGATGGTGGAGGTGTCGCGGCTGCTGCGCGAGCTGATCCTTGCGGCGCTCGAAGAGCCGGCCGACTACGCGGACGACAGCCGCGGCGCCACCATCGCGCAACTGATCCTCACCGAGCTCGAGCGGCTGCGGCACCAGAGCCTGACCGTTCCGATGCCGCGCGACCCACGCGCCCTGCGCATCGCCCGCCCGCTGCTCGACAACTGCGCGATCGATCTCGATCTCGACGGCTGGGCCGAACGCGCCGGCGCGAGCCGCCGCACGCTGGCGCGCCTGTTCCGCGGCGAGACCGGCATGAGCTTCGCCGAATGGCGAGCCCGGTTGCGCACGGTGGACGGCATGGCGCGGATCGCCAACGGCGCATCGGTCGGCGAGGCCGCTGCATCGGTCGGCTACGCGAGCCCCAGCGCGTTTTCCGCGATGGTCCGGCGCAGCCTCGGCAAGCCGCTGCGCGAGTTGATCCGCCGCGCCGAGACCCCCGCGCCGGAAGCTGTTGGATAGTCTCGCTCAGTCGAGGGTGCGCCGGAACCGCGTCACCGCGATCAGCATGGCAACGACCATCAGCCCGGTGAGCGCCAGCGAATCGTAATGCAGGTCCGCCAGCGTCGAGCCCTTCAGCATGATCGCGCGCACGATGCGCAGATAATGCGTGAGCGGCAGACACTCGCCGATCCACTGCGCCCAGGTCGGCATGCCGGCGAACGGGAACATGAAACCCGACAACAGGATGTTCGGCAGGAAGAACATCATCGACATCTGCATGGCCTGAAGCTGGTTCTGCGCGATGGTCGAGAACGTGTAGCCGACCGCGAGGTTTGTCGCGATGAACAGCGTCGAGAGCGCGGCCAGCAGCGTCAGGCTGCCGAGCACCGGCACGCCGAACAGGCCGATCCCGATGCCGATGATCAGGCTTGCCTGCACGAAGCCGACGATGATGTAGGGCACGATCTTGCCGATCATGATCTCGAACGGCGTGATCGGCATCGAAAGAAGGCTCTCCATCGTGCCGCGCTCGATCTCGCGGGTCACCGACAAAGCCGTGAAGATCAGCATGGTCATGGTGAGAATGGTGCCGACCAGGCCCGGCACGATATTGAGCTGGGTCGCGGCCGCCGGATTGTAGCGGGAATGCGTGCGGACCTCGAACAGCGGCGCGCCGCTTTCCGGCAGTCCGCGGTCGTGCGCCAGCGCCGTCTGCACCAGCCGCGACAGCGCGGCCAGCGCCGAGCCCGACGCCACCGGGTCGGTCGCGTCGGCCGCGACCAGGATCGCCGGCATCTCGCCGCGCCGCACCCGGCGCTCGAAGTTCCGCGGAATCTCGATCGCGAACAGCACCTCGCCGGAGGCCAGCACGCGGTCGAACTCCTCCTCGTCGCGCACCTGCCGCGTCACCTTGAAATATTTGGTGTTCTCGAACGCTTTCAGGATCGAGCGGCCGAGATCGCTCGACTCCTGCAGCAGCACCGCGGTCGGCAGGTCGCGCGGCGTCGTGTTGATGGCGTAGCCGAACAGCAGAAGCTGCATCAGCGGCACCATGATGATCATGGCGAACGAAACCTTGTCGCGGCGGAGCTGGATGAACTCCTTGATCAGCATCGCCTTGGTGCGCAGAAGCGCGCCGGACGCCGCGAACTGCCGGAGCGCGTTCATTGGAAGTTGTCCTTGGCGCGGCCCATCAGGTCGATGAACACGTCCTCGAGCGAGGGATCGGACTTCACCCAATGATAGGAGGCGTCCTGGCGATAGGGCGCGATCGCGGCCTCGAGCTTGTCGGGATCGCGGCCCGAGACGTGGAGGCTCGTGCCAAACGGCGCAACCGAGTCGACGCCGGGCCGGTCGGTCAGTTCGGCCGACAAATGCCGGAGGTCCTCGCCGGACACCGTATAAGTGAGAAGCCCGGACTCGGCGATCACCCCGTCGACGGTGCCGTGGGTGAGAAGCTCGCCGTAGGCGATATATGCGATCTCGTGGCAGCGCTCGGCCTCGTCCATGTAGTGGGTCGAGACCAGCACGGTGAGACCGTCGGCCGCGAGCGCGTGGATCTCGTTCCAGAATTCGCGCCGGGCCTTGGGATCGACGCCCGCGGTCGGCTCGTCGAGCAACAGAAGCTGCGGGTTCGGCAACGTGCAGGCGCCGAGCGCGAGCCGCTGCTTCCAGCCGCCGGACAGCGAGCCCGCAAGCTGCTCCTCGCGGCCCTGCAGGCCGATCCGCTTGATCATGTCGCGCGCGGCGCCGACCGGATTTCGCACCGCATAGAGCCGCGCGACGAACTCCAGGTTCTCGCGGACGGAAAGATCCTGATAGAGGCTGAAGCGCTGGGTCATGTAGCCGACCTGGCGCTTGATCTTGTCGGTCTCGGTTCGGATGTCATAGCCGAGGCAGGTGCCGGTGCCCTGGTCGGGCGTGAGCAGGCCGCACAGCATGCGGATAGTGGTGGTCTTGCCGGACCCGTTCGGGCCGAGGAAGCCGTAGATCGTGCCGCGCCTGACCTGCATCGACAGGTCGCGCACCACCGCCCGGCCGTCGAACTTTTTCGTAAGGCCGTGGACGTCGATCACCACGTCGCCGTTGGCGTGCGAATGTGCGGCAGCCGGCGCGGCGGTCATTTGCCCGCCTCCCCAGTTCTGCCCGCCTCACCAAGCCGCACGTCGACCGGCTGGCCGACCCGCAACTCGGCCGGCGTCTCGGTGCGCGCCTCGATCAGGAAAACGAGCTTGGAGCGCTCGTCGAGGCTGTAGATCACCGGCGGCGTGAATTCGGAGCTGCGCGAGATGAACGTCACCTTCGCCGGCACCTCGGCCTTGCAGCCGTCGCAATGGATCGACACCGGCTGGCCGAGCGAAATGCGGGCGAGTTCGGTTTCCGGCACAAAGAAGCGCACCTTGATGTTGCCGGGCGGCAGCAGCGAAACCACCGGCCGGCCGGCCGGCACCAGTTCGCCGGGGCGGTAGTAGATCTGCTGCACGCTGCCGGCCACCGGGCTCATGGCCTTGCGGCGCGCGAGCTTTGTCTGCGCGGAGGACAGGCGGGCTTGCGCGGTGCGCAGCGCCGCTTCCGCCTCGTCGAAGGCCTTCTGCGTTCCGGTCGCGGTCTTGAGCAGGGCCTGCGCGCGCTCATGGGCGACCTCGGCGTTGGCTAGCGTCGCCTTGGCCATCTCGACGTCGTTCGCCTGCAAATCGGGATCGACCGTGAACAGCGGCGCGCCCTTCTCGACCGCATCGCCCTCGCGCACCGACAGCGTCTCGACGCGGCCGTATTCATCGGGGCTCACGAAAATCAGATCGGCCTCGACCCAGCCCTGGAAACCCGGCTCGCGGGACTGCGAGCAGGCGGCGAGTGCCAGCGCCGCGGCAGCACACAAAGCCACGCAACGCGCGTTCATGTCGTGCTCCCGTCATCGAACAGAATATTGAAATGGGCGCGCATCAGTGCGCGAACGTCCAGGGGTTCGAACCGGTCGAACAACCCGTTCCACATGATGGCGACGAGCGCAGGCGCCGGAATCAATTGCGGATACTTCAGCAGCGCGTCGTGCCTGAGCTCGCCGCGCTCGATCGCGCGCTGCACCAGCGCGCGGATCGCCGCCAGCACGCGGGAGATGACCTCCTGATAATAGAACTCCGCAAGTTTGGGAAAGCGCGCCCCTTCGGTCAGCACCAGCCGGATCACGTCCTTGCGGCGGGTCTCGAACACCTCGCGTACGAAAACCTCGACCACGCGATCGGCAAATTGCCGGATCGGAATGTCGGCATGCGCCGCCTGGATGAGCACCCCCACCACCGGGCTCAGCTCCGCGCGGATCAGTTCCTGGAACAACGCCTCCTTGTCGGCGAAGTAGAGATAGATCGTGCCCTTGGCGACATTCGCGCGCCTGGCGACATCGTCGAGCCGCGCCGCCGCGAAGCCGCGGGCCGAGAACTCGTCGAGCGCAGCGGCAAGGATTGCATCGCGGCGCTCGGCCGCGCGCGTGGCGCGGACGCGGGATGGACCGCGCTGGGCGGCACGCGCAGCGTCGGACGAAGCTTTGGGCGAGGTCCTTCGCGCGGTTCGGTTCGACGGCCGGGGCATTGCTCTGTCCATAATGACTGACCAGTCAGTCATTATTTAAGACAAGTCCGGCCAGTCCGCAAGCCCCAACTAATGAGAGGCGCGGATCAATTGATACGCTCTATAGTTGTATTTGGCGGAACAAACTCAACGCAAGAAATGCACGAGAGTTGAACAAGTTGCGCAGGGACAGTCGAGGGGCCGGAAAGCGGTCAGCCCTTGCCGTCGCAGATCCAGGCGCGGATGACGCAGTCCTTGCCGCCGTATTTGTAGCAGTGCTTGAGCGCGGTGTTCTGTGCGACCCCAAGGCGCGGCGCATTGGCATAGCCGTTCGGACCGCACACGTTGCGGCCATCGACCGCGAACGCGACACAGCCCTTTTGCGTCGCCACCACCTGACTGCAGGTGCGGTCGGAGCACTTCGCACGGGCAGCCGCCTCTGCCGCCCGGACCGACGGATAGTCATAGGCATAGCCGTAGGCGGCGCACTTGCCGATGGCGAGAGCGCCCGCGGCATGCGACGGCGTCAGACCGAACGACGCAAGGCCGAGAACGGCAGCCAGCCAGGCGCCGATGCGGAAATACTTGGGCATGGTCTTCCCCCGAAGACGAACGTCGGGGCATCAAAAACCAAAGTGATTAAGCCGGAGTAACCGTCGCGGGCTCAGGCGCCTTCCAGCTCGGCCTTCACCTCGGCGAGCGCCTCGGGAGTGTCCACGTCAATGAGCGCCGCGGTATCGGTCAGCGGCACCTCGACAACGGCCTCGGCGTAGCGCGCGATCATGTTGCGCGCGCCGACGTCGCCTTCGAGCGCCATCAGTTCGGAAAAGAAACGCCGCGACCAGACCACCGGATTGCCGCGCTTGCCGTCGATGGTCGGGATCACAACGAGCCCGCCGCGTTCGGGGTCGAACGCCGCGATCAGCTTGTCGATCAACGGCGCCCGCACCTGCGGCATGTCGCCGAGGCAGACGACGGCGCCGTCGGCCTCCGACGGCACGGCCGCGAGACCGGTCTTGACCGAAGTGGACAGGCCGTCCGCGAAGTTCGGATTGTGCACGCGCTTGACGTCGAGGCCCTGCAGCGCCGCCTCCACCTGCTCGCGCTGATGCCCGGTGACGACGATCACCGGACGCGCGCGCGAGGCGAGCGCCTCCTCCGCGGCGATCCGTACCAGCGGGCGTCCGCCGATCTCGGCAAGCAGCTTGTTCGGCCCGCCCATGCGGGTCGAGCGGCCGGCGGCGAGGATCACGGCGGCGATCGGGCGCCCTTTCTCGGCCACGGCTTCCTCGCGCGGCTGCGGCCGCGTCACGATCTCCATCAGCAGCCCGCCGACGCCCAGGCCCGTGATGTCCTCGCGCGACACTGGAAGCCCCGCAAGCAGCCGCATCAGGATCCAGTCGAAGCCGTTTTCCTTCGGCGAGCGCGCGCAGCCCGGGGCGCCGAGGATCGGCTGCCCCCTCGCCTGCCCGACCATCATCAGGTTGCCCGGATCGACCGGCATGCCGAAATGCTCGATCCGGCCGCCGATCGCCTCGACCGCGGCCGGGATCACGTCACGCCGGTCGGCAATGGCGGAGGCGCCGAACACCACCACCAGCTCGGCGCCTTCCTTCAGAACCTCGTCGACCGCTTTGGCGAGTGCGCCCTGCTCGTGCGGCACCCGGCGTTCGGCGACGATCCGGGCGCCTGTCGGCGCCAGCCGTGCCTCCGTCACGCGCAACGTCTTGTCGACCACCTTGGCGGCCAACCCCGGCAGCAACGTCGAAACCACGCCGACTTTCCTGATCTTGTAGGGCGCGACGCGAATGAAGGGTTTGGCTGCGACAGCCAGCGCCGATTTGAGCGCGGTCTCGCTGGTCGCAAACGGGATGATCTTGACGGTCGCGATCATCTCGCCTTCGACCACCGGCTTGAACGCCGGCAGCGTCGCAAAGGTGATCGCCTCATCGACGCGATTGAGCCGGTCGATGGCTTCGCGCTCGACCACCAGCACGCCCGGCGTCTCCGCAAACAGGTTGCAGCGGCCGGTAAACGCGCGCTCGACATGGACACCAGGCCCCGCCACGGTCTTGGCGATCTCGGCCGCGGCCTTGTCCTCCGAGACGTCGCCCGGCTCGAGCCGCGCCACGACAACGTCCTTGATCCCGGCGGCTTCCAGCGCCGCAACCTCCGCAGGCCCGATCAGCGTGCCCTTCTTCAGCACGAGTGCGCCCTGGCGGATGGTGTGCACGGCGGTGGCGCCTTCGGCGTCCCGCGGCGGGACGGGGCCGAACTTCATGAAACCTGCCTCATGGCGTTTCTTCGCGAAGCCGCTGCGTGATCTCGCCGATGATGGCGACCGCGATCTCGGACGGCGACACCGCGCCGATGTCGAGCCCGATCGGCGAATGGATGCGGCCGATGTCGTTGTCGGTGAAGCCGCGTTCGGTCTTCAGCCGTTCGACCCGGCGGGCGTGGGTTTTCCGCGAGCCGAGCGCGCCGATGTAGAAGCAGTCGCTCTTCAGCGCGAGATCGAGACCCGGATCGTCGATCTTGGGATCGTGGGTGAGCGCGACAAAGGCCGTGTAGCGGTCGATGCCGATCGGCGGCAGCGCCACGTCCGGCCATTCGGCGATCACCTTGACGTCGGGAAAGCGCTCGATGCTGGCAAACGCGGTGCGCGGATCGACGATGGTGACGTCGTAGCCGAGCAACTGGCCCATCGGCGCCAGCGCCTGGCTGATGTGCACCGCCCCGGTGATGACGAGCTTGGGCGACGGCACATGCACGGTGAGGAACACCCGGCCTTCCGGCGTCTCCTCGATGCCGCTCTTCCCCGAACGGATATGCTTCTCCAGCACGTCCTTGAGTGGATCGTTGCGGATGTCGGTGCCTTTCACCAGCCGCTGCGCGCCGCTGTCCTGGTTGGTGACGACGATGACGCCGCGCCGCGCGGCACGTTCCTCGTTCAGCGCGTTGAGAATGTCGAGACGCAAAGGCCTACTCCACCTTCTCGACGAACACCTTGATCTTGCCGCCGCAGGACAGCCCGACCTTCCAGGCGGTCTCGTCGGCGACGCCGAACTCAAGCGTCCGCGGCTTGCCGCTTTCGATCACGTCGATCGCCTCGGTCACCACCGCGCCCTCGACGCAGCCGCCCGACACCGATCCGAGAAAATTGCCCTGGTCGTCGATCACCAGGTTGGACCCGATCGGCCGTGGCGCCGAGCCCCAGGTCTCGACCACGGTCGCGAGCGCCACGCCGCGGCCGGCCTTCCGCCAGTCTTCGGCGGCTTTGAGGATGTCCTCGTCTCTCGCCAGCATTCGAGCCTCCATGCGGACCGGCCGGCCGGATTCCCGGACGGACCGTTATATCCGTATATATATCACGCGACCCGGCTTAGCCATGTCTTTGGATCGGTCTCGCGCCCGCCCGGCACCGACAGCGCATGGCAAAGCTGGTCCATGGACTCCAGATTGTGGATCGGCCGCAATTCGTCAACATGCGGCAGCATCACCCTGATGCCGCGGGCCTTGGCCTCGAAGCCGGAAAACCGCAGCAGCGGGTTGAGCCAGATCAGCCGCCGGCAGGACCTGTGCAGCCGGTCGATCTCGAAACCCAGCCGCTCGTCGGGATCGCGCTCCAGGCCGTCGGTGAACAGCAGCACCACCGCGCCCTGGGTCAGCACCCGGCGCGACCATTGCTTGTTGAAGGCTCCGAGCGAGGTCGCGATCCGCGTGCCGCCAGACCAGTCGAGCACGCTCGCCGAGCACGCCGCCAGCGCCTCGTCGGGATCGCGCTCCTTCAACGCGCGGGACACGTTCGTGAGCCGCGTGCCGAACAGGAACGTGTGCACGCGCTTGCGCGCATCGGTCACCGCGTGGAGAAAATGCAGGAACAGCCGCGTGTACTGGCTCATCGAGCCGGAGATATCGAGCAACGCCACCACCGGCGGCATCCGGGTTCTTGGCCCGCGGTACTTCAGGTCGATGATCGCGCCGCCCGATTTCATGCTGGCGCGCAAGGTGCGGCGCAGATCGACCCGGTGCCCGTGCGGATGCAGAATGAGCCGCCGCGTCTTCACGTCGTCGAAGTTCAGCACCATGCGCTTGATCGCGTCCTTTGCGGTTGCGATCTCGGCCGCGGTCATCTGCGCGAAGTCTTTCTTCTCCAGCACCTCGCGGTCGGACACCGTGAAGCGCGCGTCGAGCTCGATCTCCTGCTTTTCCCGCTCGATCTTGTCGGCGCCGGCAAACAGCGCGTCGAGCACGCGCTGCGACGCCTGCGGCTGCTCGTTCTGCGCCGGCGCGCCGGTCATCTCGGGCGACATCATCGCGATCAGCCGCTCGAGATAGCCGCGCTTGCGGAAGAAGATCTTGAAGGCCTGGTCGAACAGCACCGAATGCTCGTGACGCTTCACGAACACCGCGTGCAGGGTCCAGTAGAAATCCTCCTTGGTGCCGACACCTGCGGCGCGCACGGCCGCGAGCGCATCGAGCACCGAGCCCGGCCCGAGCGG
>Ga0247825_10001090_pt1 | contig 17687 bp, 16 predicted proteins | sample 13C_Vanillin_Day_FD_194413 | JGI IMG/M metagenome (GOLD analysis project Ga0247825, IMG submission 194413) | Soil microbial communities from agricultural site in Penn Yan, New York, United States - 13C_Vanillin_Day48 | ecosystem: Environmental > Terrestrial > Soil > Agricultural land | place... | reverse complement strand
ACTACCTACTGCTGTGCTGGGGTTCATCCTGAGTTGACGTGGCACGCGACCGGTCGTACGCTCCCCCAAGAGATGCGAACCATCCGCGCGAGAGTTGCCGGGTGCGTGGCCGTCGGGTGCTGGGCCACGAACGTGCTCGTCGCGGCCGCCTCGATCGGACCGGCCGTCGACGGAATCGATCCGCCGATTCTCCTCACGGCCGAGTCCAGACCGTCGAGCGTGCACATCAACGACGTGCGCCTCGAAGCGCCTGTCCGGCGCACACTCGAACCTGCCAGCGTGCTCAAGTTCGAGATGCTGAACGAGGGCGAGCGGCGCATCACCGACGTGATGCTCGAAATCGCCATCCATGAAAAGACCTCCGACGTCGTGGTGACGCCGCGGACGATCGTCGGGCCGTTCCTCGTCGGCGGCCACGCGACCATCGAAGCCGGATACGCCGTCGACTACGAGTTGTTGCTGAAGAACCTCGCACCCGATTGCGCGTGCCTCGCGACCGTACGTGTCGTCTCGGCCCGCGAGTTGCCGGAGCCCTGAAAACGCGGGATCGTGGGCGGCTGGGCTGAAGCCCCGCCCTGCGAGCCCAGCCCCTACGCCCTACCCGACAAGCCCGGCCTGCGAGCGGGAACCCGACTAGACTGATCCCATGCGCACGCAATCCACGGCCGCGGCTTTGTTCATCGTGACGACGTTCGCCGCCACCGCTGCGGCGCAGAGCGTGAGTTTCGAACGCAGCTTCGAGACCCGGACGGCGGTGACGCTCGACGTCTCGACGCTGGGCGGGCGAATCGAGCTGCGGACCGGGGCGCCGGGCCAGGTCGTCGTGCGCGGGACCGCGACGGTTCGCGTGGCGTTCAACGTGCCCGCCGATGCTCCTGAACTGGCGAAGCAGATTGCCGCCACCCCGCCGATCGAACGGATTGGCGATGTGATCTGGCTCCGTCCTCCCTCAGAGCCCGCACAGCGCCGCGCCGCGACACTCGCCTACGACCTCCTGGTGCCGCCGGGAACCGTGGTGCGGGCAAAGTCTGATTCCGGGGCAATCGTCGCGACGGACCTGTCGGCGAATACCACGCTGCGCACCGAGTCCGGCCGAATCGACGTCATGAGCTCGGGCAGCGACCTCTCGGTGGTCACCGGATCGGGAGCCGTGCGCATCCAGGGCGCAGCCGCCGGCTTGACCGTGGACACCGGCAGCAGCGCCATCGGCATCCGCGACGCGCGCGGTGACGTGAGGGTCAAGACCCAGAGCGGCGCGGTGACGATCGATCTCTCGCCAACGGCCGACGTCGATGTCGAGACGGGCTCGTCGGCGATCGACGTCTCCGGTGCCCGCAATCGCCTGTCCGCCCGCAGCCAGAGCGGCGCCATCCGTGTGGCGGGCCAGGCGGGTGGCCCCTGGGCGCTCCGGACCGGATCGAGCCGCATCGAACTCGCCGTTGGCCGCAGCGGGAGCGCCTCCTTTGCCCTGTCCAGCCGCTCGAGCGACGTCACCTTCCCGCACGACCTCGTCACGAGCGCAGTCAGCAAAGGTCACGTCGAGGGGACGCTCGGCAGCGGCACGAATCGGGTGACAGCCGCTTCGGGGAGCGGCCGGATCGCGCTGCACTTCCAATAGCCTGACCTCGACGCGCGCCTCGCCGACACAGGCAACGGCATTCCTGAATATTGATTCAGAGAGTCTTCAGTTGTGGGGGGCGCTTCCGGTCGCATAGCATGACGGCCGTGCACCGCCGGGTTCTCGGCCTCGTCCTCGCCGCCATCGTCGGGCTCGTCCCGCTAGTGCCGGCCGAGCACGTCCACGAGGTGGAGGAGCACGGGCATCTCGAGCTTGTGGTGCACCGGCACGTCGGCAACCATTCGCTGTTTCCAGCGACCGCACATCACGACGACCATCGGCTCGTCCTGGACCATCCCGACGCGCCGATCAACACGCGGGATCAGGATTACATCGTCCCTGGTGTCAGACACCTGCTCGCCACGGCCGACAGCGTTCCTCTCGCGTTCCTCGAACCGATACCGGTCAAATGGGTGGCGTTCACCGGTTTTGTCGAGCGCCTGAGCCACGCGCCCCCAACCGGTCCAACCCCTCAGCGCGGCCCTCCTTTCACTCCCGCCAGCTAGTCGCGGCCTGACGCCTCAGGGCCGCTCGCTATTTCTCTGCCTCCAGGAGTGTTATGCGAACACGTACGTGGTGCGTGGTCGGAGCGCTGGTGTGTCTGGCCACACCGGCGATGGGCCAATCCGTTCTTTCGGAAGCCGACGCGCTGGCGCGGCTTTCCACCGACAGTCCCAGGGTCCGCGCGATCCGGGCATCCTCCGCTGTCGCCCGCGCGGACATCGTCGCGGCCGGCCGTTGGCCGAACCCGCGGTTCACCTACAACCGCGAGTCGGTCGCGGGGGTGACCGAGAACATGTTTCTGGTCACGCAGCCGCTGCCGGTCACCGGCAGGCGTGGCCTGGAGATCGAGGCGGCCACCGCACGTGCCGACGCTCAGGATCGGCGAAGCGACGATGCCATCCGGCAGGCGCGCTCCGAGCTGCGCGTGGCCTATGCAGACCTCGCGGCGGCGCAGGCCCGCGAGTCCGAACTGGTGACGGCGCGCTCGCGGCTCGACGAACTGGTGCAGATCCTCGCCAGCCGGGAACGCGCGGGCGATGCCGCGGGCTACGACTTCCTGCGCGCACAACGCGAGCTGACAGAACTCGACACCGAGCTCTCCGCGGCACGCGATGTACGAGCGCGCGCACGGGGAGCCCTGGGAGGGTTCTTCGCAAGTCCCGCCGACGCGTCGGCGATGGTCGTCTCCGCACCGAACACTGCCAATCGAAGTCCCCTGCCAACGGTCGAAGAACTGGTGGCGAAGGCGCGGACCGTTCGAGGCGATGCCCTGGCGCTCCAGAAAGAAGCGGAAGCGGCTCAACTCGCGGCACGGGCGGCAGAGCGGCGCGGCGTCCCCGAGCCTGAAATCGTCGCCGGCACCAAGTCCTCGAACGTCGGCGCCGGTGATGTCGGCACCGTTTTCAGCGTGCACGTCCCAATTCCGCTGTTCGATCACGGTCAGCCCGAGCGCGCCGTCGCCAGGGCCCAGGCGACGCAGGCGGAAGCGCAGCTGGCAGCGTTCAACACGGAGTTGAACGCCCGGATCGCGTCGCTGCACGCGCTGGTTCTCGAGCGGCGCACTGCCGCCGATCGCTACCGCGCGGCGTCCGGCAGTTCGGCGGAACTCGAACGCATCGCGCAGGTGAGCTACGAAGCGGGCGAGCGCGGGATTCTCGAGCTGCTCGATGCGTATCGCAGCGGCGCGAATGCACGCGCGAAACAGGTCCGTCTCGACGTCGAGGCCCGCGAGGCGGAAATCGAGCTGGAGTTCGTCAGCGGATGGGAGGTGCGGTGATGCCACGCGTGCTGATGACGCTCGTGTTCGCGGGACTGCTGACCGCCTGCTCCAGGACGACGGCGCCTTCCCCGGCCACCGAACCGCCGACGCTCGACGTCACCAGCTGGACCGACAGGTCCGAGCTGTTCATGGAATATCCACCCCTCGTTGCCGGCGGCACGATTCGATTTGCCGTTCACCTGACGCGGCTCGCCGACTTCAGCGCGCTGAACGCCGGTCGACCGTCGATCGAGATGACGCCGGAGAGCGGCGGGAGCGCGGTGACGCTGCCAGGTTCCGAGCCGCTGCGTCCAGGCGCATTCCGGATCGAGGGAACGATCCCACCCGCCGGCCGGTATCGATGGGCCCTTCTGGTCAATGCGCCCGGGCTGACCGATCGACATGACCTCGGCATCGCGACGGTGTTCGCCGACGAGAAGACCGCGGTGGCCGCGGCCGGACAGCGGCCCGAAGGCGACGCGACCGCGATCAGCTATCTCAAAGAGCAGCAATGGACGAACCCGTTCGCGACGACACAGGTAGCCGAGGCCGATGTACGAACGGCGATCCGTGTGCCGGCGGCGCTCGAGCCGGTCACTGGCGGCGAGGCGATCGTGTCCGCACCGGCTGACGGGCGCTATGCGACGAATACGCTGCCGTCGGTCGGCGACCGCGTGACGGCTGGCCAGCCGCTGGGACGCATCGAGCCGCGTCTCGTCGAAGGCACCGAGGATCGCGCGTCGCTCGCCGCATCCGTCACCGAGACACAGGCGGTGCTGGAGGGCGCCAAAGCGGAGCAGGCGCGAGCCGAGCGGCTGCTGGCGGAACGCGCGGTTCCCGCCCGGCGTGTCGAGGAAGCCCGCCGCGCCACCGCAGTCGCCGAAGCGAAGCTGACAGCGGCGCAGGCGAGACTCGCCCAGCGCGACGAGGTATTGCGCAGCGGCGGCGGTGCCGCCACTGGCAACGCGTTCGTGCTGCGCGCCCCGATCGCCGGCCGCGTGGCCGAGGTCTACGCGGCGCTCGGCGCGTCGTTCGACGAAGGTACGGCGCTCTTCCGCATCGTCCGCACGGACGAACTCGAGCTGCAGGCACAGATTCCGCCGAGCGAGGCGCCGCTGAAGGGACCGATCACCGCGCTGGCCCTGGAAATCCCAGGGCGCGCGGACCCGATCGAGCTGAAGCCGCACCACGTGCACGACGCCGGCGTGATCGATCCGAAGACGCGCGCGTTGCCCGTGCAGATCGAGGTCGAGAACCGAAATGGCCAGCTCCTGGTGGGGCAAACGGGCACGGCGATCATCTACACCGGCAGGACCGAGCGCCTTCCCGTCGTGCCGCGTGACGCGGTCCTGATGGAAGCGGGCCGGCCCTACGTCTTCATCCAGTCGGGCGGCGAGAGTTTCCTCCGGCGCTACGTCGACATCGCGACGCGTGACGGCAATCGGGTCGGCCTGCGCGCCGGCGTCAAAGTCGGCGATCGGGTTGTCACCCGGGGAGCGTACGAGGTGCAGCTCGCCTCGGCCGCGAAGGGTCTCCCGGCCGAAGGCCACGTGCACTGAGGGGCCGACGTGAAACGCATAGTGCAGTGGTCCATCGATCATCATTGGCTCGTCGTCGGTCTTTCGGTGCTCCTGTTCCTGGCGGGCGCCTGGACAGCCCGGCAGATGCCCGTCGACGTCTTCCCCGATTTGACCGCGCCGACCGTGACCATCCTCACTGAAGGTCACGGCATGGCCCCGGAGGAAATGGAGTCGCTGGTCACCTTCCCCATCGAGAGCGCAATCAACGGCGCCTCCGGGGTGCGAAGGGTCCGCTCCGCCACGGCCGTCGGAATCGCGGTCGTGTGGGTGGAGTTCGACTGGGGCACCGACATCTTCATGGCCCGGCAGCTCGTCTCCGAGAAGCTGGCGCTCGTCAACGGAGCGCTGCCGCCGCAGGTCGAGCGCCCGGTGCTGGCGCCGGTCTCGTCCATCATGGGCGAGATCCTGTTCTTCGCGATCTCGTCGAAGCAGGACGATCCGCTGACCCTGCGCACGGTCGCGGACACCACCGTGCGGCGGCGACTGCTCGCAGTCCCCGGCGTGTCGCAGGTGACGCCAATCGGCGGATCGGAACGGCAGTTCCAGGTGATCGCGCATCCGGACGCGCTCCGCGCCAACCAGGTCACGCTGACGGAGCTGCTCGATGCCGCCCGCGGCGCCAGCCGGAACACGTCCGCCGGAGTCTACACGGAGGGCTCGCAGGAGTACGTGCTCGAAGCGATCGGCCGCGTCAGGTCGCCGGCGGACATCGGCGAAACCGTCGTCGCCATGCGCGGCAACCGCTCGGTGCTGATTCGCGACGTTGCTGACGTTCGCGAAGGCGCGGCCTTCAAGCGCGGGGAAGGCTCGCGCAGCGGGTCGCCGGCGGTGATCGTCGGCGTGCAGAAACAGCCGGGCGCCAACACCATCGAGGTCACCCGCCGGCTGGACATGGCACTTGACGGCCTGCAGCAGGAACTTCCGCCGGGCATGACCATCGACCGCCGGATCTTCCGGCAGTCGGACTTCATCGAGGTCGCCGTCGACAACGTCATGACGGCGCTGCGGGACGGCGGGCTGCTGGTCGTCGTCGTCGTCCTGCTGTTCCTGGCCAACCTTCGCGCCAGCGCGATCACGCTGACGGCGATACCACTGTCGCTCGCGGCGGCGGTGCTGGCACTGCGGGCGTTCGGCGCCAGCATCAACACGATGACGCTGGGTGGAATGGCGATCGCCATCGGGGCGCTGGTGGACGATGCGATCGTCGACGTCGAGAACGTGGTACGGCGGCTCCGCGAGAACATGACGAGGCCCGAGGGCGAGCGGCTGCCGGCGGCCGTGGTCGTGCGGGAAGCCACGCTCGAAATCCGAACCTCGATCGTGTTCGCCACGATCATCATCGTCCTCGTGTTCCTGCCAGTGTTCGGCCTCACCGGCATCGAGGGGCGGCTGCTGACGCCACTCGCCTTCGCCTACATCGTCGCGCTGCTGGCCTCGCTCGCGGTTGCGATCGTCGTCACGCCGGCGCTCTGCGTCGCGTTCCTGCCGGCGGCCGCGTCAATTCAGCGAGGGCACGATGGCTGGCTGACGCGCGTTCTCAAGGCGCGGTTTGCACGGCTGCTTCCGCCCGTCCTCGACCATCCCGTCCCGGTCGTCGCCTCGGCGGTGGGCCTGCTGCTGGCATCGGCGTTCGCGTTGACATGGGCGGGTACCGCGTTTCTGCCGGACTTCCACGAAGGGAGCTTGACGGTGCAGGCCAACACCCTCCCGGGCACGTCGCTGGCCAAGTCCGACGAGATCGGCCGGCGCGTCGAACGAATCCTGCTCGCACAGCCGGAGGTGATTGCGACCGCGCGCCGCACCGGCCGCGCCGAATACGACGAACACGTGCAGGGCGTCGAAGCCGCGGAGATCGACGTCGGCCTGAAGGACACCGGGCGTCCGCGTGCCGAACTGCTGTCCGAGCTGAGACGGCAGTTCTCGACGCTACCCGGGACGAACGTCACGATCGGTCAGCCGATTTCACATCGCATCGACCACATGCTGTCGGGCACGCGGGCCAACATCGCCGTCAAGGTGTTCGGCGAGGATCTGCAGACGTTGCGCCGGCTCGGGGAACGAGTACGGGCAGCCATCCAGGACGTCCCAGGCGTGGCGGATTTGTCACTGGAACAGCAGATGGACGTGCCGTTCGTCCGGTTCGTGCTCAACCGGCCGATGATCGCGCGGTATGGCCTGCGGCCTGGAGACGTGGCCGAAGCGATCGAGACCAGCTTTGCCGGCGCCACCGTCGGACGCGTCTTCGATCGTGGCGCCGCCTTCGACCTGATCGTGAAGTTCGCTCCGTCGGCAGGCGCTGATTTCGAGCGCGTGGCCGACCTCCCGATCGACACGCCGGACGGGTCCGTCGTGCCGGTCCGTGTGCTCGCGGACGTGCGGCGCGAGGAGGGGCCGAACATGGTGCTTCGCGAGAACGTGCAGCGGCGGATCGTGATTTCCTGCAACGTCGCCGGACGCGATCTGGGCGGCGTCGTGCGCGACATCCAGGCCGCGATCGGTCAACGCGTCCAGATGCCTGCCGGCTACCGTGTCGAATACGGGGGGCAGTTCGAAAGCGAGGAAAGTGCCTCACAGCGACTGCTGGCGCTCGGCGTGCTCGTGCTGGGAGGGTTGTTCCTGCTGCTCGTCGTCGCGTTCGGCCGGCCGCGCGACGCGCTGCTCGTGATGGTCAACCTCCCGCTCGCCCTCATCGGCGGCGTTGGCGGCGTCTTCCTCTCCGGGGGCGTGCTGAACGTCGCGACCATCATCGGTTTCATCACGCTGTTCGGCATTGCCACGCGGAACGGCATCATGCTCGTCTCCCATATCCAGCACCTGATGCGGTACGAGGGTGTGACCGACTTCCGGGAGGCGGTGGAGCGCGGGGCCCGTGAGCGCCTGGCGCCAATCCTCATGACGGCAATGGCTGCCGGGCTGGCGTTGATTCCGCTGGCGTTCGGAGGCGGGAAATCCGGGAGTGAAATTCAAACACCGATGGCAATCGTGATTCTCTGTGGTCTCATTACTTCGACACTGCTCAACATGCTCGTCGTGCCGACGCTGTATTTGAAGTACGGACGACCGGACCTGGCGTCCGAAGGATAGGTCATCTCATGCGCATGCCGTTAACGTTGTTCGCCGTCTCCGCCCTGCTCTTCGTCTTCGGGCTGGGCTTTGTCGTCGTCGGCGCCGGTGAAGCACGGCGGGCTCCCGCGACGGCCGCCGCCCCGGCGGTCCCATCGGTCAAACCGATCGCCACCACGAAGCAGATCATGCAGGCGATCGTCACGCCCACCTCCACCGCGATCTTCCAGTCGGTGCAGACCAGCGTGACCGTGAAGGGCACCGAAGAAATCTTCCCGCGGACCGACGAGGAGTGGGAGCGCCTCGGGGCCCAGGCGGCCGCGCTCGGCGATGCCGGGAACCTGCTGATGGCCGAGGGACGCGCCCTCGACCAGGGCGACTGGATCAAGATGTCGCGGGCAATGATCGATTCAGCGCAGTTGACGCTGAAGGCGGTGGCGAACAAGAACCCTGAGGAGGTCCTCGCCGCGGGCGAGATTGTCAACATGAGCTGCGACAACTGCCACGAGAGGTACACCCGTCAATGACACGGACAACGGTCGTCGCCATCGCGGCGCTGCTCCTGCTCGCCGCGCAACAGGGTCTCGAAGCCCACGGGGTGTCCGGAAAGGACGCCGTCTACCTGCAGGGACTCAGCGGGCAGGCCATCGTTCCGCTGATGTATCTCGGCGCCAAGCACATGGTGACCGGGTACGACCACCTGCTCTTCCTCTTCGGCGTCATCTTCTTCCTGTACCGGCTCAAGGACGTGCTGCTGTACGTCAGCCTGTTCACCCTGGGGCACAGCGCCACGCTGCTGCTCGGCGTCCTGGGCGGCATCCGCGCCGACGCCTTCATCGTCGATGCCATCATCGGCTTCTCGGTGGTCTACAAGGCGTTTGAGAACATGGACGGGTTCCGGAAGTTCTTCGGCGTCGAACCCAGCACTCGCGCGGCAGTGCTGATCTTCGGCCTGTTCCACGGCTTCGGCCTGGCTACGAAGCTCCAGGAGTTCGAGTTGTCGCCGAACGGGCTGGTCGCGAACATCGTGAGCTTCAACGTCGGCGTCGAAATCGGCCAGGGGCTCGCCCTGAGCGCGATCCTCATCGCGCTCAGCTACTGGCGGATGCACCGGAGTTTCGTCAACCACGCGTTCGCGGCAAACGCCATCGTCATGGCGTGCGGATTCCTGCTGGTGGGCTATCAGCTCTCCGGCTACGTGCTGGAGGGACAATGAGCGACACGGTGGCTAATGAATCGACCGGCACTGCACAGCAGCGAGCGACGGCGCAGCAGCGGATTGCGGTGGCAGCCGGCATCGCGCTGCTCGTCGCCGGGTTGCTGCTGGTCACGGTGATTCTGCCCGCGGAGTACGCAGTCGATCCGTTCGGCGTCGGCGCGAAGCTCGGGTTGATGGATCTCGGAACCGTCGGCAAACAGGTGGAAGCGTTGAACGCATCAGCCGGGAGCGGCACGTCTCAGGCCACGCTGCTCGTGCCGCAGGAGAAGCCGTTCAACCAGGAGACGGTCACGTTCGACCTCGCCCCGCGGGGTTCGATCGAATACAAGTACCGGCTCGAGAAGGGCGAGGCGCTCCTGTATTCATGGAAGACGCCGGCGCCGGTCAACTTCGAGTTCCACGCCGAGCCCGATGGCGCGCCACGCGGATACGCGCAGACCTACGAGAAGAGCACGGGGGCTGCCTCGTCCGGCACGTTGACCGCGCCATTCGCCGGGATTCACGGGTGGTACTGGGAGAACCCGACCGATCAACCGGTGACCGTCACCCTCTCGAGCGCCGGGTTCTACAACCTGGCCCATGAGTTCCGTCCGTACGAACCGGTGCGAAACAAGAATTTCCCGTAACGTCCTGTGGCGCGGAGGCGGCGGGGCTGAAGCCCCGCCCTACAGGTCGCTCTACAGGCTCGCCCTGCCCGTCGCCCTAGCGGCGGCTGGCGGGCGGGACGATGCCGTTCATCCGGGCGTAGACGACCATCTGGCCGTAGTGGTCGTAGCTGTGGTACGTGAGGCCTGAGGCCACTTCGGCTCGCGGCTGCGAGCCGAAGTACGTCTTCAGCGGATCGAGCGCATTCTGCTCCGTCAGCGACCCCATCGCCTTCCTCGCATACGCGATCGACGCCTTCAGGTACGCCACGATCGCGTCCTTCCCCTTCACGTCATCGGGTCCGTTGTCGTTGGTGCCGGGCCCATACGGTGACTTCTCTTCCAGCACGATCGCCGACGTCATGTAGATCATCGTCGCCACGTGCTTCACCTGCTCGCCGAAGGTGCGGACGCCGGCGAACTCGCCCGCCGTCGGCTTGAAGTCGTACTTCTCGGCCGGCATCGCCTCGGCGAGGCTCACGACGTCGCTCTCCACGAGCGTCAATTGATTCTGAAAGATCGAGGCGACCCGGTTGGTGCCGGGCCCCTGCGCGAACACGTTGGTCATCGTGCTTCCGATGAGGATCACCAGCAGGGCGGGCCTTGCCAGGTCCGCCAAACGACCTACCAAAGAGGACACCCCATCATGACGGCAGGACACTTTCCGGCGCCGCCGGGCGGCGGTTGCGCCAATCGGGCCGTGCGCGGGTTGGTACCACAGTTGCCCCGGGACGATCGCCTGCCCTGTGAAGGAACTGATCATGCGTCGCATCCTGGGAATCATCACACTTCTTCTTCTGCTGCCGGGCGTTGCGCTGGCTCAGGGTAACAGCTCTGTCGTCGGGTTCGGCGGCTTCTCGATCAACGGATTCGACTCGAGTTCGACATCACTCGGCGGAGCGGTGAGCGTCACTCTCACACCAGGTATTCAGGCGATCGGCGAATTCGGCCACCTTGGTAATGTGCTTCCGACGACGGCCGGCACGTTGTTCTCGGCGGCGGGCATCGGTGTCTCGGCCTTCTACGGCGAGGGGGGCGTGAGGCTGATGGCCCCGCGGGCCGCCCTGGCACCCTACGCCGAAGCAACCGCCGGCGTTGCCCGTCTCGACTTCGACACCCCGAACTTCGGCGGCTTTGCCGGCATCGCCACCGACCTCGCCCTGAGCTTCGTGGATCACACCACGCCGATTGCCTCGATTGGGGGAGGCCTCATGGCGCGCACCGGACCGGCGGTGTTCGACGTGGGCTATCGCTACAAGAAGCTGTTCGCGGACGACACCCTGCAGGCAGTGCTCGGGCTCGGCGAGCCTCTTCACGCCCATCAACTCCTGTTCGGCGTCGGCGTCCGCTTCTGATCGCTCGTGTCATCCAGTGCGGCGAAATCTGTAATTCGACCTACCGGAATTGCACGTGGATCCCACCCCGGTGAAACCCGGTGCAGATCTACGCCATCGTGCTAAATGCTGAACATCCAACGCGTTAAGCGGAAACGGGCTCACCAATGGCACATGGTGCGCTCTTTTTGCACAGCACGGCTGCATGGATCAACTCATTCCGACGCTGCTGGGGATTGTCGGTGCGCTGGCGCCGGTCGCGTTCGCCTACTGGAAGCAGGAACGCCTGGCGCAACTCCCGCGACAGGAATGCGTGGCGCGACAGCCCGAGGCACGTGCGGGCAGGTTCGTGATGGACGATGCGATCGTCCGGGGCGGGCGCGTGTACCTCTGAAAAAAAGTACGCCCATCACTTTGGGAAGATTACTTTTCCGTCTGCGCTTCGAGTAAGCTCTGCCGGCGTTTGACCCGCGACTACAAGGAGCGGAATGCCCGAACCGCTGGTGAACCCGAATCCTCAGGCCCCTCCTCTGGTCGCGCCGGCCGCCGGCATCTCAGCATTCTGCGAACGTCACTACACGACGCTCGCCATCATCACCCTCGGACTTGCCGCTCTGAATCTGGGGTACCGCCTCGATCGCGAGGTGGTCACCACCTGGGACGAGTCGTTGTACGCCACGAGCGCCGCCGAAATGGTCCGGAGCGGCAACTGGCTGGTCACGACGTTCCAGGGTGACGTCGATTACTACAACACCAAGCCGCCGCTGAACGTCTGGCTGATCGCCTTGTCGTTCAAGCTGTTCGGCATCACGCTGTGGGCGCTGCGGCTCCCGTCGTTCGTCGCGGCCTTCGCCACGATCGCAGTCGTGCAGACCTGGTGTCGTCGTCATCTGAACGCGACGACCGCCCTGCTGGCGACTCTCGTCCTCAGCACGACATTCGGGTTCCTCTACGTTCACTCCGCCCGCAGCGGCAATCCTGATGCGTGGCTTGCGCTCGACATCGTGCTGACCGTGGTCACGCTGTGGAGCGCCAGGACGTCACCGTGGCGCCTGGTGTGGCTCGGACCGCTGGCCGCCGTCGCCTTCCTGCTGAAGGGCATGGCCGTACTCCTGCCGCTGTCGATCGTCGCCGGCGGGCTGGCGCTCTGGCGGATGCCGCTCCGGGCGATCGTTCCACTCGCCGCATCGGTAGCGCTGTTCGCGATTCCGACGGGAGCGTGGGCGATCGCGCGCTGGAGATTCGATCGCTGGCGCTTTTTCGACGGCCTGTTCAACTACGACTTCGTCGCGCTCGTGTCGCGGCCGCTCGAGGGGCACGAGCATGGCTGGCTGTTCTATCTGAACATCCTGCAGAAGGATCACTACGACTGGCTCGTGACCGCCGTGGTGCTGCTGCTCGTCATCGCGCTGGCGCGCCGCGATCAGCATCCGCTCCGGATTCCAGGTACGCGTGATCTGCGGCTCCTGCTGGCGGTCTGGGCCGGCGCCACGCTGCTGATCCCGACGGTCATGGCTACCAAGGTGGCCTGGTATCTCAACCCGTTCTACCCGCTCTTCGCCATTGTCATCGCGGCGATCGTCGCCACCGGCCTGGACGCGTTTTCAGGGCCCGGCCAGCGCCGTGAACGGCTCGTCATCGCGACGATAGTGGTGCTCGCATTCGCGGTGGCCGAGAGCAAGCTGGTGTGGTACTCGTTCCAGCAGCGCGACCTGAACGGCTCGATGCAGGGGTTCTTCCTCGAGTCGCCCGAGATGGTCCAAGGCCGGCGCGTGCTGCTCGAACAGTGGGACCCGGCGGATCGCTTCGTCCTCACGCACCTCGTGCACGGGCAGCCGATCACTGGAAACCCGCAGCAGCTGGACGCTGCCGCCGACGAGCACGATCTGCTGATCCTCATGCCTGCACGCGACGGTGGCTGGGTCCTCACCAGCGCCCGGGAGACGATTCGGTTGCCCGACCCGCCACGATAAGCGGCTTCGGGCTTCGGACTTCAGCCTGTAGCCTGTAGTCTGAAGCCTGATGTATCCCGTCCTGTTCCGCATCGGCACCTTCGACATCACCAGCTTCGGCGTTCTGGTCGCGGTGGCTGCCCTGGTCGGCATCTCGGTGTTCACGCAAGAACTCAGACGAAGCGGATTTCCCGAGGAGGGTGCGAACGCGGCCATTGGCGGGGTGCTTGGCGGCCTCGCCGGGGCGAAGGTGATCTGGAGCCTGGAATTCGCGGGCTCAGAGCCGTTCACCAATTTGCTGTTCAGCCGCGGCGGCCTCAGCTGGTTCGGCGGCTTCGCCGGCGGCATCGCCGTCGGCCTGTGGCTGTTACGGCGCTATCGGATCCCGATCGTGTCAGGGCTCGCCGCGGCCGCACCGGCTCTCGCGTTCGGGCACGCGATCGGCCGCATCGGCTGTTTCCTGGTGGGAGACGACTACGGCAGGCCGAGTTCGTTGCCGTGGGCGATCGCATTTCCCAATGGCCTTCCGCCAACGACCGTCCCGGTTCACCCCACCCAGCTCTACGAAGCCGCGGCACTGGCCATTCTCGGCATCCTTCTGCTCCGCTGGCGGGGCCAGCATCTTGCTGACCGCCTCGTCCTCGCCCGATACCTCGGCTGCGCCGGCGCCATCCGCTTCGCCATCGAGTTCGTCCGCGTGAACGCGCACATCGCGGGACCGTTCACGCTCGCCCAGCTGTGGTCGCTCGGCCTGATGGTGTCCGCTGTACTGCTGATCGTCAATTCGCGGCGAGAGGCCGCCCTGCGACGCATTGCCTGAACGGCCAGCCGGCCAGGCTGCGTTTTGACTTTTGGGCCGCGTCACCGGCAAAGTTGAGAGTTCATCGTGCTGGACGCCCAGTCACTCGCGCTGCTCGGCATCACCCTCGCCGCCGCCATCGTCAATGGCGCGCTCGGCTACGGGTTCTCGTCGATCACCGTCCCGCTTGCGCTGCTGTTCCTGACGAACCGGGTACTGAACCCGGCGCTGGTCCCGATCGAAGTCGCCCTCAATGCCTACGTGCTGTGGGTGAATCGTGAAGGGTTGCCAACCGTCTGGCGCCGGGTGCTGCCGGTCGTCATCGGGCTCGCCCCGGGCGTCCTGCTCGGCACCATGCTCGTCTCGCGCGTGAATCCGAGCTGGCTGAAGTTCGGCACGTTCTGCGCGCTGCTGCCGCTGATCCTCGTGCAGGCCGCCGGCTTCCGGCGCCCGATCCGTTCTGAGCGATCCGCAGGATTCCTCTTCGGCGGCGGCGTCGGCGTGCTGTATTCGGTAACGACGATCTCGGGTCCGCCGCTGGCGGTGGCATTGAGCAATCAAGGGTTGACGAAGCGGGATTTCCGGGCGGCCCTCGGGTTCATCCGCTTCGCCGAATCAAGCCTGACCGCGGTCGCCTACGCGTACACCGGCCTGTTCTCGCGCGAGAGCGCGGCGCTCATCCCGATCATTCTTCCCAGCATCGCCATCGGCGTACCGATCGGCGCGCAGTTGATCCAGCGCATCCGCCCCGAGACGTTCCGCCGGGTGTGTATGAGCTTCGATGCCTGGATCGTCGGCTTCGGCCTGTCGACGCTGTTGAAGGACCTCAGGCTGGTCCAGAGCAACCTCGCGTTCCTGGTGCTCCTGGGCGTCGGGGTCCTCGACACCTGGCTGCTCTACCGCTTCTTCACCGTCCAACTGCCCGCGGCAAAGGCCGCGGATCCGGCGATCAACGCCGCAACCGGTCCGGCGCTTCCCGATACGGCGACAGGATCGAGTTGAGCCTGTTCCGCGGGCCGGTTCACGTCCGTGGCGGCGGCCCCTCGCGCAGCGTGCGTTGAAACCACGCCACGTCGTGCCAGCGTTCGAACTTCCACCCGATCGACCGGAAGACACCGATGGGCGTAAATCCCACTGCCGTGTGCAGGCCGACGCTCGCATCGTTGGGGACCGTAATTCCGGCGAAGGCGGTGCAGAAGCCCTGGTCAGCCAGATCCTTCAGCAACGCATCGTAGAGGGTCCGGCCGACGCCGCGCCGATGATGCCGTCGATCCACGTACGCCGACACTTCGACTGACCAGCGGTACGCCGCCCGCTCCCGGTGGTGGGTGCCGTAGGCATATCCGGCCACGGCGCCATCGACCTCCGCCACCAGCCACTGCCATCGCGACTGCGCGTGCTCGATCCGGCGGAGCATCTCGACCGCGGTCGGCGGCGTCTCCTCGAACGAAATGGCCGTCTCGTCGACGAACGGTGCATAGATTTCTGCGATGGCTGACGCGTCACGCGGGACAGCTGGCCTGACGTTCATGTCAATCAGAGTCTACGCCGCGGAGACAGTGCCTGCGTCCGCCATGCGCTGCACTAGACTGGCAAGCCACACTCGGGATTCGTGAATCCTGATGCCTGATTTGCGGGGAGGGAGCCGGTGCCAAGAGAGTTCGACGTGGTATGTCTTGGCGGAGGCGTCGCCGGGGAAGCGCTCGCGGCGGGGCTGCGGAACAGCGGCCTGACGCTTGCGATCGTGGAACGGGAGCTCGTGGGAGGTGAGTGTCCCTATTGGGGCTGTATGCCGTCCAAGACGCTGCTCCGATCCGGCGAAACGCTGCGCGAGGCCGATCGCGCACGCCGGCTCGCCGCGTCGCGCGTCGACTGGACCGTCGATTTTTCCAAGGTCGCGACGCGCGTGCGGTGGATGGCGCGCGATCTCGACGACAGCCGGCCCGCCGGTGCGCTGGAAGCGACCGGGGCCACGCTCGTTCGCGGCGACGGCATACTGACGGACGCGCGCACGGTCGATGTCGGCGGCGAGTCATTGATGGCGCGCCGTGCGGTGGTGATTGCCAACGGCAGCACGGCATCGATCCCGCCCATTCAGGGCCTGGACGCCGTCGACTTCTGGACCAACCGGCAGGCCACGCTTCCGCCGGAACTCCCGGCGTCGCTCGCGATCCTCGGCGGCGGTGCCATCGGCGTCGAACTCGGGCAGGCGTTCGCGCGACTCGGATCGCGCGTGACACTGATTGAAGCCGGACCCACGTTTCTCGGCCACGAAGAACCTGAGGCCGGCACCGCTCTGCGCCCGCACCTGGAAGCAGACGGGATCACCGTGATGACCGGAGATCCGTGCGTGGCCGTCGAGCGACCGGCGGCGCCGCCCTCGCACGAACGCGCGGCGGTTGTCCTCCACCTGAAGTCTGGAGCCCTGATCACGGCCGATCGCCTGCTGGTCGCCACCGGCCGCCGGCCGAACGCGGACGCATGGCGCACAGCCGGGCTCGGGCAGACGGAGCGTGGCTGGTTGAAGGTGGACCCGGCCACGCTCGAGGCGCAGCCCGGGATCTTCGGCGCCGGTGACGTCACCGGACTCGGCGGGTTCACCCACCTGGCGCACTATCACGGACAGGTCGTCGCGCGCCGAATCCTGGGCGCGGACGCGCGCGCCGATCACACCGCGGTTCCTCGCGTGACGTTCACCGATCCAGAAGTGGCATCGGTCGGGATGTCCGAAGCGTCCGCGCGCGAACGCGGCGTCGACGTCATCGTCGCCAGCACCGAGCCGGGTGCGAGTGCGCGCGGCTACATCCACGACTTCCAGGGCGGCCTGATCAAGCTCGTGGGGGATCGTCAGCGCGGCGTACTGATCGGCGCCACGCTGGTGACGCCACGCGCAGGCGAGATCGTGGGAGAACTCGTGCTGGCCATCAAGCTGGGGACGCCGCTGCAGACGCTTGCGGACGTCATCCACCCGTTTCCTGCCTTCAGCCGCGTGATCGGGAAGAGTCTTGGCGAACTCGCCGCGAAAACGACGACAGGCAGCGTGCCCGGTTAGTGCACGTGCTGCGTGGCGGTGACTGCCGGCCGCCAGCGGATGAAGACGTGGAAGGACGTCGAGCCGCCGTAAATCGGTTCGAGATCCACGGACATGTCGTACACCGTCATGTCGCCGCCGATGCCGAATCGCCCGAGCCGATCCAGGCCCAGCATCCGCAGATCCCTGACCAGTCCAAACGTCAGCGCGCCGACGTCGGACAGGTACGACGGATGCGGCGGCATGTCGGGCGTGTGCACGTGAAGCCCGATGACCTCCTTCTTCACCAGCTCCGCACGGCCGTATGTCGCGAGCTTCGGCGTGACGTTGACATCCCACTCGAACAGCCCGCCACGTGCGAGCGGGCGGAACGCCGAGTACTCCAGCACCTGCCCGTACGCTGCCGTCATCGTGAACGGCCTGGCCCAGATCGTCCCCGCGTACTCGAGCGATCCGGTGAAGCGGGTCTGGTCGTACGGGGCGAACCACTCCGGCTCGTGCAGGTGTCCGCCGGACGCCTGCGCCCGCCATCCTCCCTTGTTCCACCCGATGCGGGCCGCCCACGAGTCGAGGCGCGGCGCGTCGATGTCGTAGCGATCCTCGTCGGGTTCCTCCCCGCGGAAGGCCGACCCCTCGACCGTCCACCCCGAGATCCGGACGCCGCCGCGCACGACACCGGGAGTGC
>Ga0247825_10001089_pt1 | contig 17687 bp, 18 predicted proteins | sample 13C_Vanillin_Day_FD_194413 | JGI IMG/M metagenome (GOLD analysis project Ga0247825, IMG submission 194413) | Soil microbial communities from agricultural site in Penn Yan, New York, United States - 13C_Vanillin_Day48 | ecosystem: Environmental > Terrestrial > Soil > Agricultural land | place... | reverse complement strand
GCGATCAAACTGAATGTCCAAGCAGGGAAGGCCGCCTAAATGGCAAGCAGGAATACCCCGACGCGCCAGGAGCTGCAGCAAACCGCTTCCGCCCGCGCGCGCAAGAAGGTCAAGAAGAACGTGTCCGAAGGCATCGCGCACATCCACGCGTCCTTCAACAACACCATCGTCACGATTACCGACCGCCAGGGCAATACGCTCGCCTGGGCGACCTCGGGCCACGCCGGCTTCAAGGGCTCGCGCAAGTCGACGCCGTTCGCCGCGCAGGTGGCGGCCGAGCGCTGCGGCCGCGCTGCGCAGGAATGCGGCGTAAAGAACATCGAAGTGCGCATCAAGGGCCCCGGCCCGGGCCGCGAGTCCGCGGTGCGCGCGCTGAACGCGATCGGCCTGAAGATCGGCAGCATCGCCGACGTGACCCCCATTCCCCACAACGGTTGCCGGCCGCCCAAGCGGCGGCGGGTGTAAACATGGCCAGAAACCTCGACAAGTGCCGTCATTGCCGCCGGGAAGGCGAGAAGCTCTTCCTCAAGGGCGAAAAGTGCTTTACCGACAAGTGCCCGGTGGAACGCCGCGCCTATGCGCCCGGCCAGCACGGGCAGAAGAGCGGCGCGCGGCTTTCCGACTACGGCAAGCAGCTGCGCGAGAAGCAGAAGGTGCGCCACATCTACGGCCTGCTCGAGCGCCAGTTCCGCGGCACCTACGCCGAGGCGTCGCGCTCGAAAGGCGTGACTGGCGAGCGCCTGCTGCAGCTGCTCGAATCGCGCCTGGACAGCGTGGTCTACCGCATGGGCTTCGGCGCCTCGCGCGCGGAAGCGCGCCAGCTGGTGCGCCACAACGGCATCACCGTGAACGGCAAGCGCGTCAACATCCCCTCCTACGAAGTGCGCCCGGGAGAGGTGATCGAGGTTGCCGGCAAGGTGAAGGAGCAGCTGCGCGTGAAAGCGGCGGCCGAGGCGGCCGCGTCGCGCAACATCCCGGAATGGCTGGAAGTGGACTCGAAGGGGCTGAAGGGCACGTTCAAGGCGCTGCCGGCGCGTGCCGACCTGCCGTCCACGATCAACGAGAGTTTGATCATCGAGTTGTACTCGAAGTAAAAGCGCGAAGTAAACGAAGTCAAGTCATCAGTCTAGGACCGGAGCTATGCCCCAATCGGGATTTCTGAAGCCGCGTATTGTTGACGTTCAAAACCTGTCGCCGAACCACGCTCGGGTGACGATGGAGCCGTTCGAGCGCGGCTATGGTCACACTCTCGGCAACGCGCTGCGTCGCGTGCTGCTGTCCTCGATGCCGGGCTACGCGCCGACCGAGGTGCAGATCGCCGGCGTGGTGCACGAATACTCCACGCTCGACGGCGTGCGCGAGGACGTGGTCGATATCCTGCTCAACCTGAAGGGCGTGGTGTTCCGCCTGCACAACCGCGCGGAAGCCATCCTGTCGCTGAAGAAGAAGGGCGGCGAAGGCAACGGCGCGGTCACCGCGGCGGACATCGAGCCGGCGCACGACGTCGAGATCGTGAATCCCGACCATGTCATCGCCCACCTCGCGGGCGGCGGCAAGCTCGAGATGCAGATCAAGGTCGAATCCGGCCGTGGCTACGTGCCCGGCAACATGCGCTACCTGCCGGAGGAGACCAAGGGCATCGGCCGCATCATCCTCGACGCCTCGTTCAGCCCGGTGCGCCGCGTCTCGTACGCGGTGGAGTCGGCCCGCGTCGAGCAGCGTACCGACCTCGACAAGCTGATCATGGACATCGAGACCAACGGCGCGATCGAGCCCGAGGAAGCCATCCGCTACGCCGCGCGCGTGCTGGTGGACCAGCTCTCCGTGTTCGCGCAGCTCGAGGGCACCGCGCTGCCCGCCGAGCAGCCCAAGTCTCCCGCGGTCGATCCGATCCTGCTGCGCCCGGTCGACGACCTCGAGCTCACCGTGCGCTCGGCCAACTGCCTGAAGGCCGAGAACATCTACTACATCGGCGACCTGATCCAGCGCACCGAGACCGAGCTGCTCAAGACGCCCAATCTCGGCCGCAAGTCGCTCAACGAGATCAAGGAAGTGCTGGCTTCGCGCGGCCTTACGCTGGGCATGAAGCTGGAGAACTGGCCGCCGGCCGGGCTCGAGCACAGGTCATAACCGAACGATTCACGAGAAATTCCCATGCGCCACGGCGACGGACTCAGAAAACTCGGCCGCACCTCGACTCACCGGCTGGCGATGCTGCGCAACATGACGGTGTCGCTGCTGCGGCACGAGGAGATCACCACCACGCTGCCGAAGGCGAAGGAGCTGCGCCGCGTGGTCGAGCCGATGATCACGCTCGGCAAGAAGCCCTCGCTCGCCAACCGCCGCCTGGCATTCGATCGGCTGCGCGACCGCGGCATCGTCGAGAAGCTGTTCGACGACCTCGGGCCGCGCTACGCCAAGCGCAACGGCGGCTATCTGCGCATCCTCAAGACCGGCTTCCGCAAGGGCGACAACGCGCCGCTCGCGCTGGTCACGCTGATGGACCGCGCCGAGCAGGGCGCCGAGCCCAAGGCCGAAGAGCCGAAGAAGAAAAAGGCCGACAAGGCCGAGAAGGCCGAAGACAAGAAGGCCGCGAAGGCCGCCTGATCTTCACCGTCGGCCACGGCGCGCGCAGTGCCGCCGAGCTGGTTTCGATTCTCCGGGAAGCGCACGTCTGCACGCTCGTGGACGTGCGCGCCTTTCCGGTTTCCCGGCGCCATCCGCAGTTCTCGCGCGAGCCCCTGAGCGCCGCCCTCGAGGCCGCCGGCATCCGCTATGAGTGGCAGGGCAAGGCCCTCGGCGGCTACCGCAAGGGCCCCTACCAGGAACACATGAGAACCACGCTATTTCGCGACGCGGCCGCGGCGCTTGCCGATCGCACGGAGCGTGTCTGCCTGATGTGTGCCGAGAGCAATCCGGCCGATTGCCATCGCGCGCACATCGCCGACTGGCTGGTGGCGCACGGCCGGCCGGTGGTGCACCTGCTGGCGCCGGGACGGACGCTCGAGCACGCTGCGCATCCCCAGGAGGAGCTATGGCGGGACGACTGAAGGACAAGGTGGCGATCGTCACCGGCGCCGGCTCGCGTGGCCCGGGCATGGGCAACGGCAAGGCCACCGCGATCCTGTTCGCGCGCGAGGGCGCGAAGGTGCTGTGCGTCGACGCCGAGGTCGCTCGCGCCGAGGAAACGGCGAAGATGATTTCGGGTGAAGGCAACACCGCCATGGCGTTCGCCGCCGACGTCACGCGCGCGGCGGACTGCAAGGCGATGGTGGAGCAGGCCGCGAGCCGCTGGGGCGGCCTCGACATCCTGCATAACAACGTCGGCGTGGAATCACGCCTGGACCTGATGGACACCACCGAGCAGGAATGGGACCGGGTGATGGCGATCGACCTCAAGTCGATGCTGCTTACCACCCAGGCGGCCGTGCCGGCGATGGAGAAGCGCGGCGCGGGCGCGATCACCTGCGTCTCGTCGATCGCCGCGTTCGTCGGCCACGGCCGCACCGCCTACGCCGCGGCCAAGGCGGGCGTGATCGGTTTCGTCACCAGCGTGGCGGTGCAGCTCGGGCCGAAGGGCATCCGCGTCAACGGCATCGCGCCGGGTCAGGTCTGGACGCCGATGGTCGAGAGGCTCGGACCCGCTGCGCGGGAGCGGCGCAAGAATGCCTCGCCGCTCGGCACCGAAGGCTCGGGCTGGGACGTGGGCTGGGGCGCGGTCTATCTGGCGAGCGACGAGGCGCGCTGGGTCACGGGGCACGTCCTGGTGATCGACGCCGGCCTCACCGCCACGACGCGTTGAGGCAACTCGGATTACCATAGGCCGGTGAACGACTCTTCCACTCCCTTGCTCGACCGCGAGCTGATCGACCAGATCCGCAAGATCGAGCAGGCCACCGGACGCAAAGACGTCCTGGCCGGCTTCGTCAGCAAGCTCGAAAACACCATCGGCGGGTTCGGCGCGGCGTTTTCCGACCAGGTGGCGCGCGGCGACAAAGCCGGCGCCGTGCGCGCCGCTCATACGCTGAAGGGAACCTGCCGCCAGCTCGGGGCGCTGCAGCTTGGCGATCTGTTTGCCGAGGTCGAGGCCGCGGCCAAAGCCGGCGACTTCGCCGACGCCAAGCGCAAGTTCGACGCCGGCGCCGCGCTGGTGGCGCAGTCGCTAGAAGCCCTAAAGAAGGCCTAGACGCCGGCCTTAAGGCGAAAAGCCTAGACTCGCGCCGCCCGCTTGGGCGCGGAGGACCCCTTGATCTGCGTGCGGTGCATCACGCGGCGTGCCTTCGGGTCGAAGGCGTCGCGCCGATGCATGGTGGTGCGGTTGTCCCACAGCACCAGGTCGCCGAGCGCCCATTTGTGCCGGTAGACCGCGGTTTCCACGTACGACCAGACCTCGTCAAGCAGCTTCTCCGACTCCTCGAGCTCGAGCCCCATGATGTAGGCATTGCGCCGGCGGCCAAGATAGAGCGCGGCGTCGCCCGACATCGGATGCTGGATGATCACCGGATGCGGCGTGCCCACCGAGGTGCGGGGGTCGTCCGACGCCTGCATGCCCTTGCGCACATAGCCGCCCGAGTCATAGGTGCCGTCGTGCTTGATGTCGAGCGTGCGCAGGCGATCCTTGAGGGCTTTCGGCATCCTGGCGAGCGCCGCCTTCATGCTGGCGAAGGACGTGTCGCCGCCCTGCGCTGGAATCTCCAGCGAGTACAGCATCGATGCATCGGGGGGGTGCGGCGCGTAGCTCATGTCGGTGTGCCACAGCGCTTCGCCGTCGCCAAGCGCGCCGATCGGCTCGCCCTTGTCGTCCCTCACGTTCGAGACCACGTACACGTCGGGATAGCCTGGCGGTGACTTGCGCCCGGCGCCCTGGTTGGGCGGCGGATCGAGGGTGCCGAAATGCCGGGAGAACGACAGCAGGTCGTCGTCGGTCAGCTTCTGGTTGCGGAACACCAGGACGTCGTACTGGTACCAGGCCTTCTTGATGGCCTCGATTTCGCGCGCGCTCACGTGGGCGAGATCGACGCCCTGCACTTCGACGCCGATGACGCCGAGGGGACGGATTTTGAGGTCGAGCACGGCAGCCATTGGTGGCTCTCCTGCAGTCCCGGCGACGAGCCAGGATTTGCGATAATATACAAATACATACCGGGCGTATTTGCAAAACAACGTAAACGACGGCCCAGCGGTCAAGCCCGGAGCAATACTAGCGCGGGGCCGAAAGGGTTCAAGGGAAGAAATCGCACGTGGCAGACATGGTGCTGGTGTTGTGCATCTTGATGAGCGCGTACTTCATTCGCGGGATCACGGGCTTTGGCTCGGCGCTGATCTCCGTGCCGCTGCTCGCGCTCTCCCAGCCCCTCACCTTCGCCGTGCCGCTGGTGCTGGCGCTCGACTTCACCGCGTCGCTCGTGCTCGGCGGCACCAACCGCAAGAAAGCGGTCTGGGGGGAGATCAAGGTGCTCCTGCCCTTCGGCATGGTCGGCGCGTGCATTGGCGCCTATGCCCTGCTCACGCTGCCAACGACCCCGGTTCTGCTCACCCTCGGCGCGTTCACCATGTTCTTCGGCTTCCGCAACATCTTCGGCCTGCAGCCGACCGGGCAGCTGCCGCGCGCCTGGGCGGTGCCGGCCGGCCTCGCGGGGGGCGGCGCGGGCGCGCTCTTCGGCACGGGCGGTCCGCCCTACATCATGTACCTGACGCGGCGCCTGCTGGACAAGGGCGAGGTGCGCGCGACGTTCTCGTGGCTGTTCGCGCTCGAAGGCGGTTTCCGCCTGAGCTTGTTTCTGTTCGCCGGGCTGCTGTTCGATCCGAAGCTGCAGATCGCCTACGGCCTGGGGCTGATTCCGATGGCGGTCGGCCTTTATACCGGCAACAAAGTGCACCTCGACATGACCAGTGAAGGCATGTTGCGGGTGGTGGGGGCGCTGCTCGTGCTGAGCGGCGCCATGCTGTTCCTGAAAGTGGCGGTTTAGACAGGAGATGGTGATGATGCGAAGGACACTCGAGCGCCTCGCGCGCGTACTGGCCGCGGCCGCGGTGTTGCATGCCCCGGGCGCGATTGCGCAACCACAGCAGCAGAAGGCCTACGCCTTCAACGTGCTGAACCAGCGCAGCATCGCGCTTACGGCCCAGTACTGGAATCCGATTCTCACCCACGTGAGCAAGAAGAGCGGCGTGCCGCTCGAGCTCAAGCTGGCGAAGACCGCGCAGGAAGGCAACGCCATCGCGGAGAAGTACGGCTACGATTTCCTCTACACCAACCACTTCTTCACCCCGGACCGCGACCGGCTGGGCTACAAGGTCATCCTGCGCCCGGCCGGCCCGGGAATCCGCTCGCAGATCGTGGTGCCGCAGGACTCGCCGATCCAGACCCTGCAGGACCTGAGCGGCAAGGACGTCGCGTTCGTCTCGCCGGACGCGTTCGCCGGCTACTGGCTGCCGATGGACGCGCTGCTCAAGTCCAAGGTGCGCATCAACGTGGTGTTTACCGGCAACCAGGAAGCGTCGTCGGCCCAGCTGCGCGTGAACAAGGTGTCCGCAGCCGGCGTCAACAGCTCCGTGCTCGCGCGCTATGCGCGCCGAGAATCGTTCCAGTACCGTGCACTTTGGACTTCGGAGATCTACCAGGACCTGTGCATCATGGCGAGTCCGAAGGTGCCGGCGGACAAGGTGGCCGCGGTGCGCGCCGCGTTCATCAACATGCTGAAGGACCCGGAAGGCCGCCAGGTGCTCGAGGCCGGCGCGGATCTGCTGAAAAGCACCGACGATCTCGGGTTCGTGGCGGCGGAGAACAAGGACTACGACAACTACCGCAAGTTCTACCGCACCACGCAGGTCAAGTAGGTCCGCCCACGGGAGGGGCAGGGAGGCGACATGATGAGCACGATGCGCGGGCTTCGATTCTGGAAGAACTGGGGGCTGGTCTCCCGCCTGATGCTGGCGGTGGGCATCGCCATCATCACCGGCGGCGGCGTGCAGACCGCGCTGCTGGTGGCCGAGGGCGCGGCCGAGCACTCGGCGCGCCTCAAGCGCGAGCTGAACGAGACCCTCACCTTCATGGCGCCCCTGATCGCCGACCAGGCGCTGGTCGGCGAATACGCGGTGATCAGCCAGCTGCTGAAGAATCAGGTGCAGAAGGGCGAGGTCGACAGCTTCCAGTGGACCGACAAGGACGGCAAGAAGCTGGTGGCGCAGGACAAGCCCGACACGCTGGTCGCGCCGGCCTGGTTCACCTCGGTGGCGGTGATCGACCGCGCCGAGGAAAGCATCGAGGTGACCGCGGGCGGCGTCGGCTACGGCCGGCTGAACGCGGCGATGGCCACCACCAAGGCCTACAACCGCCTCTGGCAGCAGTTCGTCAAGCAGCTGCAGATCGTCGCGGTGACGCTGTTCCTCATGCTGCAGTTCATCTGGCTGATCTTCCGCGGCAACCTCGGCACCCTGCGCATGCTGGCCGAAGGCGCCAACCGCTTCAGCCAGGGCGACTACGCGGTGCGGATCGAGCCCGAAGGCTCGCCCGAGGTGAGCTCGGCGGCCGAAGCGTTCAACAACATGGCGAACAACATCGAGAGCCTGATCGCCTCTCTCGGCAAGTCCGAATCGAAGAACAAGCTGCTGGCGACGATCGTGGAGCAGTCGAGCGAGGCGATCTGGACCCGCGACCTCGCCGGCACCATCACCAGCTGGAACTCGGGCGCGTCGTCGATGTTTGGCTATCCGCCGGCCGAGGCCATGGGCCACGCCCTCAACCTGGGAGACTCGACGCCGGAGGAGGAAGAGGCGCGCCGCCAGCGCCTGATCGCCGGCGAGAAGTTCTCGTATGACGCCCGCGCGCTGACGCGCTCGCGCACCGCGATCGACATCCAGGTGGCGGTCGCGCCGCTGCTCGACGACACCAACGAATGTATCGGCAGCATCGCGGTGGCGCGCGACGTGACCCAGCACAAGCGCAGTGAGGAAGCCCTGCGCCTGGCGCGCGAAGCGGCGGAAGCCGCCAACCACGCCAAGAGCTCGTTCCTGGCGCGCATGAGCCACGAGATCCGCACGCCGATGAACGGCGTGCTCGGCATGACCGAGCTGCTGCTGGAGACCGGCCTGAGCGCGACCCAGCGCAAGTACGCGGAGACCGTGCAGCGCTCCGGCAAGAACCTGCTCGACATCATCAACGACATTCTCGACTTCTCCAAGATCGAGGCCGGCAAGCTCGAGCTGGAGAACGTCGACATGGACCTGCGCCGCACGGTGGAGGACGTGGTCGACCTGCTGGCCGAGCGCGCGCACAGCAAGGGCCTCGAGCTCGCCTGCAGCATTCCGGCGGACCTGGCCACCCACGTGCGCGGCGACCCGCTGCGTCTGGGCCAGGTGCTGACCAACCTGGTCGGCAACGCGATCAAGTTCACGCGCCAGGGCGCGGTGGTGATCCGCGTCGCGGGCACCGACGAGACCCCGACCAAGGTCACCATGCGTTTCGAGGTGAGCGATACCGGCGCCGGCATCAGCCCGGAGGCGCAGTCGCGCATCTTCGACGAGTTCTCGCAGGCCGACGGCTCGACCACGCGCAAGCATGGCGGCTCCGGCCTCGGCCTCGCCATCAGCAAGCAGCTGGTGGAAATGATGGGCGGCAACATCCACGTCGAATCGGCGCTCGGCGCCGGCTCGACCTTCTGGTTCACCAGCAGCTTCGACAAGCAGGACGCGGCGCCGCACGAGGACGTGCGGTCCTCGCCGATGGGCATGCTGACCGGCGTGCGCGCGCTGATCATCGAGTCGAGCTCGATCAACCGCGGCATCCTGCAGGCGCAGATGAGCAACTGGGGCATGAGCAACCGCATCGCGGCCTCGCCCGAGCAGGCGATCGACCTGCTGGCGCAGGCGGCGGCGCGCGGCGCCCCTTACGACATCGCGATCATCGACCTCGCGCTGCCCGGCATGGACGCGCTCGAGCTCGCGCGCCAGATCCGCACGCGCGCCGACATCGCCAAGGTGCGCCTGGTGGTGCTGACGCGCCGCCAGGCGGACCTGAAGAACGCGCGCGACGTCGGCATCGACGCCTGCCTCGCCAAGCCGGTGCGGCAGACCATGCTCTACGAGTGCCTGGTCAACGTGATGGCGGGACAGCCGCAGGAGGCGGCGGCGGCGCCGGCGGTGAACGAGCCCGTGAACAGCGTGCCGGCCGGCGCGCGCGGCCGCATCCTGCTGGTCGAGGACAACCTCATCAACCAGCAGGTGGCGCTCGGCATCCTGCAGATCCAGGGCTACGCCGTGACCGTGGTGAACAACGGGCGCGAGGCGCTCGACGCGCACGCGCAGGGCACGTTCGATCTGATCCTGATGGACTGCCACATGCCCGAGATGGACGGCTTCGAGGCGACCCGCGAAATCCGCGCGCGCGAGCGCGCGAGCGGACAGCGCATCCCGATCGTCGCGCTCACCGCCAACGCCATGGCGCAGGACCGCGAAGCCTGCCTGAACGCCGGCATGGACGACCACCTGAGCAAGCCCTTCAGCATGCTCACGCTGCAGAACATGCTGGACAAGTGGTCGCCGCAGGCTGCAGCCGGGGCCGCCGAAGCGGCCCCCCCGGCCAGGACCCCGGCCAAGGAGGGCCAGGTTCTCGACCGCCAGGTGCTCGAGCAGCTCGGCAAGGTGCTGACCAACGGCAAACCGGAACTACTCACTCGCGTTATCAATCTCTACCTCGTAGAGTCGCCGAAGCTGGTGCAGAAGCTGAAGCAGGCGGCGGGCGCGAGGAACGCGCCGGAAATCGCCAGCGCCGCGCATTCGCTGAAGTCGAGCAGCGCGAACGTCGGCGCGAAAGCGCTCAGCCGCTACTGCGAGGATCTGGAGACGCTGGCGCGGCGTGCCGACACCGACGAGGCGCGTCGCGTCCTGACCAAGGTGGAGAAGGAACATCGCTCGGTGCAGCGCGCTCTGACCGAGGAGTCCGAGTCGCTCGGCGCCCGGGTTTAGAAAGAAGGAGCTCGCCATGAAGAGGACACTTGTTCTGGTGCTGGGCCTGCTTGCCGCCACGCTGGCGGGCGCGCAGGACTGGCCGTCGAAGCCGATCCGCTTCATCGTGCCGTATCCGCCCGGCGGCGGCACCGACGTCATCGCCCGCATCGTGCAGAACCGCCTGGGGGAGGTCCTCGGCCAGCAGGTGCTGATCGAGAACCGCGGCGGCGCCGGCGGCGCGCTCGGCACCGAGCAGGCGGCGAACGCCGCGGCCGACGGCTACACGTTCCTGTTCACCCTCTCCTCGCACACCATCAACCCGCTGCTCTACAAGCTCAACTTCGACACCGAGCGCGATTTCGCCCCGGTCACGCTCATCGTCAGCGTGCCGCAGCTGATCGCGACCCAGCCCGGCTCGCCGATCCAGAGCATGCAGGACGTGATCAAGATGTCGAAGGCGAAGCCCGGCTCGCTCAATTTCGCCTCGGTCGGCAACGGCACGCCCTCGCACATCGCCGGCGAGCTGATCAAGCAGAAGACCGGCATCGACATGGTCCACATCCCCTACAAGGGCGGCGGACCGGCGGTCGCCGATACGCTCGGCGGTCAGGTCTCGTTCGCCATCGTCACCATGCCGGCGGCCATGTCGCACGTGCGCGCCGGCAAGCTGCGCGCGCTCGCGGTCACCACGCTCAAGCGCAACCCCGGCGCCCCCGATGTTCCGACCGTCGCCGAGGCGCTGAAGATGCCGGACTACGAGGTGGATTCCTGGTACGCGCTGTTCGCGCCGGCCAAGACCTCGCCGGCGATCGTGGCGAAGATGCAGAAGGCGGTGGCGCAGACCATCCAGCTGCCGGACGTGAAGCAGAAGCTGCTCGAGCAGGGCGCAGACACGGTGGGGTCCAGCCCCGACTACCTCGGCCAGGTGGTGAAAAAGGAGCTCGCCAAGTGGCCCGAGGTCATCAAGGCCGCCAAGATCCGGGTGGACTGAAGAAGCCTAGTAGCTGCACTCCGGGCGCACGTAGCACTTGAACTCCACTACGTTGCCGGAGGGGTCCGCCAGCATCATGGTCTGATGCTCGTGAGCGGTGTTCGCGAAGCGCAGCGCCGGGCGCTGCATGAACTTCATGCCCAGCTTCACCAGATGCGCTTTCAGCCGGTCGAAGTCTTCCATGCGCAGGAACGTCAGGCCGTGGTGTCGCGGGTAAGCGCGCGGGTTGTCGACGCCAGTGCGGCGCTCGAGGTGGCAGACCAGCTGCAGCACGCCGCCGAAGCTGAAGGTCACCCGGTCGTTCAGGATGCGCACCGGCTGCGCGCCAAGCACCTCGGCGTACCAGCGCGCGGTCTCCTCGAGATCGCGGCACGGCACGGCCACGTGGGCGATGTAGCCGACCGTGACCTGAGTGTTGTCCAGCAGACCTTCGGCGGGCTTGAAATCGGTGGCGCGGGGCAGGGCTTCGGCTTCCATGGGGGCGATGATGGCGCGGCAGGTTCGCCCTGCCCCGGACCTTCGTCACGTTCTGACCGACTTTGACCTTGACCCTCAGGGAACGAGGATCGCCCGATAGTCATTGATGTTGGTGCGAGTCGGGCCGGTAACCACCAGCCCGCCCACCTCCTTGAAGAAGCCATAGCTGTCGTGCCGGTCCAGCGACTCGCGGGCGCCGGGCTGCTTCGCCAGCGCCGGCGACCAGACGGCCCCGGCGTTGTCCTCGCTGCCGTCGATGCCATCGGTATCCGCGGCGATCGCCCAGAGGTGCGGGGCTTCGATCCCCAGCGCGAGCAGGAACTCCGAGCAGCGCCCGCCGCGCCCGCCTTCGCCCTTGATCGTCACGGTGCATTCCCCGCCCGAGATCAGCGCTGCAGGCCCCTTGCTCCTGAGGGCAAGGCGCGCCATTTCCGCGCCCACCTCGCGCGCTTCGCCGGTGATCGCGTCGCCGAGGATGACCGGCCTGATGCCGTTTTCCTGGAAGACCACCGCGGCCGCTTCCAGCGAGCGCAGGGCAGTGGCGATGACCTTGTTCGTCGCCTTGCTGGTCTTCGGGCTTTCCGAGAACGGGCCGCGGAACTCGATGCCGTACTTCGCCAGCACTGCTTTCGCATCGTCGATGGTGGTCGGGTCGGCCGCGCACGGACCCGAGGCAATGTGCGTGGGATCGTCCCCGACCACATCCGAGATGATCAGCGCCAGCACCGGCGCGCGCGAGGCGGCCGCGAGCCGGCCGCCGGCAATCGCCGACAGATGCTTGCGCACCGTGTTCATCTCGCGGATGTCGGCGCCGCTACGCAGCAGCTGCGTGGTGAGGGCCTTCAATTGCGCCATCGTCACGCCCGGCGCTGGCAGCGACAGCAGGCTCGATCCGCCGCCGGAAATGAGCACCAGCAGCAGATCGTCCGCCCCGAGGCGCTTCGCCTGGTCGAGGATCTCGGCCGCGGCGCGCTCCCCGGCCTCGTCGGGCACCGGGTGGCCCGCTTCCACGACCTTGATGTGCTTCGTCGGAAGGCCATGTCGATAGCGCGTCACGGCAATGCCTTCCAGCTTTCCTGACCAGTTCCGTTCCACGGCCAGGGCCATGGCGGCGGCGGCTTTGCCCGCAGCGGCGACGAAGGTGCGGCCCTTCGGCGGGCGCGGCAGGTGCGCGCCCAGGATTTTCAGCGGATCCGCCGCCGCGACCGCGGCACGGAAGCTTTCTTCGAGCAATTCCCTCAGCCGAAGCTTTCCTTCGCGGCGTCGGCGCCGAGGCTGTAGAACTTGGGATAGGCGGCGCGGAATGCGCTCTGGATTTCGTCCACCGGCACGTCGGCGTAGACGCCGCGGTCGCGCAGATACTCCATGTGGCGGCGCTCGTCCTCGTCGAACGGGTGGAAGATGGAGTCGGCGCGCCCGTCGAACTCGAGCGGCTTCACGCGGAAGCGCGTGCACAGCGCGAGGTTGAAGGCCGGCGTGGCTTTCACCCATTTGCCGTCGATGCGCAGATCGGTATAGCCGTGATAGATGAAGAGATCGCTTCCCATGGTCTCGGCAAGGCGCGGCGTGGTGAGGTGGTTCTTGACGTCGGCGAAGCCGACGCGCGCCTCGATGCCCGCGGCGCGCGCGCACGCGGCAAGCAGCGAAGCCTTGCCGACGCAGAAGCCTTCGCCGGCCTTGAGCACGGCCGAGGCGCGGAACACCTCGGCATCCGCAAAGTCGAGGAACGGGTTGTAGCGGATCTGGTCGCGCACCGCGTAATAGAGCGAAACCGCGCGCTCGCGCTCGTTCGACCCCTTGGCGTTCTTCTCCGCAAAGGCCAGCACCCTGGGGTCGGCGCTGTCGACGTAGCGCGCCGTGGACAGGTACGGGTTCACTGGTCGAGCTTCATCAGCCGGCGCGCGCCGGCGAACAGCGCGCTCTTCGGATCGGCGAGGCCGTCCATCACCGAGAAATGGTTGCGGCCGGGCATCGCGAGGTCGCCGGCGAACGCGGCCCGCCAGCGGCTGCCGAGCAGCGCGTTCTGGCGCTGGAACTCGCTCGATTCGGCGCCGCCCACGCAGCTCATCACCGGCGCGCGCGTCGCCGGCGTCATGAACGCGGGCGAGAGCTTGAGCGCGCTTTGCGCGTCGAGCTTGAGGTCGGCGTTCAGCCACTCGACCTCGAGCAGCGGGCGCAGGTCGTAGAGCCCGCTGATCGCGAGGCCGCCTTTCCACAGGTCCTTGGGCAGCGAGCGGTCGAACACCGGCCACAGCGCGCACATCAGCATCGCGGTGAGGTGGCCGCCGGCGGAATGGCCCGAGACGTAAAGCCGGTCCTGGTCCATGCCGTATTCCTCGGCGTGCTGCCAGAGCCAGCGGCTGGCGCGCAGCATCTGCTGCACGATTTCTTCCATGCCGACGCGGGGGCAGAGGTCGTAGTTGACCACCGCGAGCGACACGCCGGCGTCGACCCAGGCCGGCGCGAGAAACGAGAAGTCCTTCTTGTCGAGCGCGCGCCAGTAGCCGCCGTGGATGAACATCATGCAGCTGCCGTCGCCCTTGCGCGCCGGGAAGATGTCGATGGTCTCGCCCGGCTGCTCGCCGTAGGCGCGGTCGAGGTAGCAGGTCATGGTGCTGCGCGCGCGCACCGACGCTTCCTGCCAGCGCGCGAAGTACTGAGGATGGTCGGGGACGAGATCCCGGTTGTTGTATTCCCGGCTGAGGAAACCCTTGTCCGGCGCGTTCATCCCCGTTTTTCTCTCCACAACCCCATCGCTTCCTGCCCCGGCCGGTCGGAGAACGAGAACAGCACGGTCTCGCTTTTCGTTTCGAGGACCAGGGGATACCAGGACGGCACGACGAAGGTATCGCGCGGCTCGAAGTCGAAGCGCTCCTTGCCGATCAGGGCGCTGCCCGTGCCCTCGACCACCGAGAACACCATGCCGTCGGTGCAGCGGTAGGGCTGCGTCCTGAAGCCTTTCGGCAGCAGCTGGATGAACGCGGCGATGGTGGGAATCGCGTGGCCGCCGGTGAGCGGGTTGATGAACTCCATCTTCCAGCCGTGGCAGGCGTCCGCAGCCTGATCCTTAGCCATCATGGCGAGCGACTCGCGGCTGCGCGCGTAAGGGTAGTTGAAGATCGGAGAGGTCTTGCCGAACGGCGCGCTGGCGCCGAGAGGGGCCAGGCCCTGGCCGAAGCGCGCCACCGAGGCGCCCTCGCTGCGCGACACCGGCTGCACTTCCTCGCTGAACACCTCGTGGAACTGCGCCGCGAAGGTCTGCACGATGCGGATATCGAGGCCGTCCATCCAGACCACCGGCTCGTTGCCCGGGTTGCCGTGGTCGTGCCAGGTCCACGACGGCGTGATGATGAAGTCGCCCGGCTTCATGGTGGTGCGCTCGCCGTCGACCGCGGTATAGGCGCCCGTACCCTCGACGATGAAGCGCAGCGCCGACTGCGAGTGGCGGTGGCTGGGCGCGATTTCGCCCGGCAGGATGAGCTGCAGGCCGGCGTAGAGGCTTTGCGTGATGCACGACTCGCCGCGCATGCCCGGGTTCTCCAGCACCAGCACGCGGCGGATCGCCTCCTTGGCGGTGATCAGCTTGCCGGCCTCCATCAGGTAGGGGCGGGCTTCCTTGTACTTCCAGAGCGCCGGCTGGCACGGCGTCGCCGGCTCGTTCGGGATCAGGTTGTGCAGCACCTCCCACAGCGGCGCCAGGTTGTGCTTGTCCATGCGGCTGTAAAGCACCTGCCGCTCGGCGCTGACATTGGGTTTGGGAACGCTAGCCATGGCTCGTCTTTCCGGAAACGGTGGATTTTACGGGCTTCATCCATACGACGGGTTTGCCCAGTGTCTTGCCGAGCGCCTGGCCCTCGGGATCCGCGAGCGCCGCCTCGCGCGCCTTGCGGATCGCGGCCGCCTGCTCGCGCGCGTCGGCGGTAGCCGGGTTCTCCACCAGGGCGTCGACGATCGCCAGGAAGTTGCCCTTGCCGCGGCGGTGGGTCTCGCCGTAGCCCTTGATCAGGCGCGCGCATTCGGCGACCTCGCGCGCGAGCGCCGCGTCGCGGCGCGCGGCGTCCGCCACCAGCGCGAGCCAGCGCTCGATCAGCGCCTGCTCCTCGCGGTAGCGGTAGCTCATCGGCCGCCACGGCCGCATCCAGGCCAGGCTGCGCACGAGCGCATAGCCGAACAGGCTCGAGGTGCGGATGTGCATGCCGACGTTGTAGGCGTCCAGTTTTCCGCGCCTTTCGGCCCATTGGTGGACGCGCTTGCCGAGTCCGTAGGGCAACACGGAAGCAAACTCCTCGATCCCGGGCTTGAGGAAATCGATCACCACGACCGGCTCGCCTTCCTTCGCGCCCACTTCCATTCGCACGCGCTGGAAGCGCGAGGCGCGCGTTTTCAGGTCGGCGACGCGGATGATGTCCTCGTAGGCCATCCACAGCGCGAGGTGGCGCGCCACTTCGCGCTGTGGATGGCCTACGAGGCCGCGCCCGCCGTGCCGGATCGCGGCCTCGCAGGCCGCGCGCGACAGCGGCAGCACGCCGCTGCCCGCCATCGCGCCGAACAGCACCGCGTTGATCACCGTGCCGCTCTCCTGCGCGAGCTTGCGCATGTCGAACAGCACCGCGTTCTGCGCGAGCTGCTTCGCCGCTTCGTGCACGCGCTCGGAATCGAAGCGCCCGTCGGCCATCTGCATCTTCTCGACCGTGGCGTAGATGCGGTGGGTGGAGGCGATCAGCGTGGTGCGCTCGGGGCTGACGAAGCCGTTGAGCATCGCGCGCCCGGCTTCGATCAGCTCGGAGGCGACCATGACGTCGACGTTGCCCGGGCTCGGGGTCAGCGAGAGCACGGGCTCCTTTCCATTCAATTCCCGGCGCGGGAACGGAAAGATCTCCAGGTAATAGGTCGTGGCGCCGGTGCGCTGCGCGACGCCGGGAATCGAGGTGGCCTGCGCCGGATAGCCGCTCGCGGTCGCGGCTTCCATCAGCCAGTCGGCCATCACGCCGCCGCCTTCGCCGCCGAGGGCGGCAATCAGAATGGTGATCGGTCGCTCGGGAAGATTCATACGATGCGGTGCATCAGCTTGTCCCACAGGCCGGGGTTCTGGATCACTTCGGCGCGGTAGAACGACGGGCACAGCACCGCGGCATGCGCGTTCTCGCCGCACAGTCCGCAGCCGACGCAGCCGTCGATCACCGTCGCCACCGGGTCGCGGCGCAGCGGGTCGGGGTTGTCCTTGATAGTGAGCGTCGGGCAGCCGGAAAGCCGGATGCACGAGTGATCGCCGGTGCAGGTGTCCTCGTCCACGCCATACTTCACCCGCACGGTTCTCTTTCCATCCGCCAGATTCTTCGCCACCTGAGGCTTCAGCCTGCGTTGCCGCTCCAGCTGGCACTCGCCTTCCGCGACGATGACCTTGAGGCCCTTTTCGGGCGTGGTCATCGCTTCGCGGTAAGTCCGCGCCATCGCGCCGACGTCGTAATTGTTGACCGTGCGCAGCCACTTCACGCCCAGGCCGCTCAGCGTGTTCTCGATCGTATGATCCGCGCCGGCGGCGCTCTCGCCGACCGCGACCATGCGCGCGTCCTCGGGCGGGGACGAGAGCAGCTCCTGCGTGCCGGTGGCGGAGGCATAGCCGTTCTTCATGATCACCAGCACGCCGTCGCCCTTGTTCATCAGGTTGGACGCGACCCCGGAAAGCAGGCCGTTGTGCCAGAAGCCGCCGTCACCCATCACCGCCACGGCGCGCTTCGACGACATCGGGTTCACGCCCGCGGCGGCGGCGAGGCTCATGCCATAGCCGAGCAGCGTGTTGCCCTGCGAGAACGGCTCGAAGCTCGCGAAGGCGTGGCAGCCCACGTCCATCGAGACGTGCGGCCGGCCGATGTCGTTGGCCACCAGCTTCATCGCCGAGAACACCGGGCGCTCGGGGCAGCCGACGCAGAACGTCGGCGGGCGCACCGGGAGCGCGCCGAGAAGCGCGGTTGCCTTTTCCTTCGTGTGCTGTACGGAACTGGTCCAGGCAGCGCCCGGCGACGTATCGAGGTGAGGTGCATGCTGGCCGACGAACTTCGCCAGCCCGCGCACCATGGCCTCGAGGCTGTACTCGCCGGCCATGTGCATGAAGTCCTTGCCGTGGAGCTTCGCCGGTTCGTCCGCGCGGCGCAGGAAGGTGGCGATCTCCTGCTCGATGAATTCCGGCTGACCTTCCTCGAGAACCAGCACGGCAGCCTTGTTTCTTGAGAATTCAATGATCTCTTCGGGGACCAGCGGGTAGACCACGTTC
>Ga0247825_10001088_pt1 | contig 17689 bp, 21 predicted proteins | sample 13C_Vanillin_Day_FD_194413 | JGI IMG/M metagenome (GOLD analysis project Ga0247825, IMG submission 194413) | Soil microbial communities from agricultural site in Penn Yan, New York, United States - 13C_Vanillin_Day48 | ecosystem: Environmental > Terrestrial > Soil > Agricultural land | place... | reverse complement strand
GTCTTAATGGTCAGCTGTTAGCCGGCGCCACGGCGTTGAGGGCTCGCAGCCCGTTGAGCGTGCGTGGGTAGCCGATGAAGGGGAGCAGGCAGGTCAATACGCCGAGCATCGTTGCCCTGGTGTTGCCGACCCGGAGGTTGGCGCCCGCGTGGGACTGTGTCTGGGGATCGACACCGCCAAGCGAGACCAAGGCCGCGAAGACGATCAGCTCGCGGGTCGCGATGTCGAGGAGACCGCGGGTGATGAAGTCCCCGAAGCAGTTCGCCGACAGGTAGCGCTGGAAGTGCAGCTCGTCACCTGGGGCGGTGTCGTACAGGCGGTCGATGGTCTCGGCGCCGATGATCTCCTTCTGTGCCACCAGGCCCCTCTCGAAGCGATCTTCGACTGTGGTGGTGCTCTGCGCGGGGAGCGGCAGGCTGATGTCGCGCTGGACGAGTGCGTCGTTGGTGATGGTGAGGAACTTCGACGCGCGGCCCATCCCGACGTAGGGCACCGTCTGGTAGAGGACCTCCTTGACCTCGCCCGGCGTGACGTCCGTGGCCAGCGCAGCCTCGAGCATGGTGCGGTACTGATCCGTGCTGTCTGCGGCGATCAGGGCGGCGAGCTGAACCATCAGGCGCAGGCGGACCGATAGGTCGGTGTCCTCGAGCACCTGGTCGAGGGCGAAGTTGTCGAAGATCTCGCTCAGTTCGGGGTCTGTCTCGGCCAGGGGTGCGTCCGGCGTCGAGAACAGCTCGGTGCGGTTGAGACGGGCTCGTTCGGTCGGCATGGAGGTCGGTCCTTTCACTGTGGGTGACTGGGGCGGCGACGGGGTCCCGGGCGACCCTCAGTCGGGGATGACCCAGCCGTGCTCGGCGAGGTTGAGGCTGTCGGGGTCGGGGCCGCCACGTACGCCGGTGTCGAGGGCGTCGATGGAGGCGATCTCGTCGGCGGTGAGGGTGAAGTCGAAGACGTCGAAGTTCTCCGCGATGCGGTGTGGCTTGACCGACTTGGGGATGGCGGACCAGCCGTGGTCGAGATGCCAGCGCAGCACGACCTGTGCGCCGGTCTTGCCGTACTTCTCCGCGAGAGCGACGACGACGGGATCCTCGAGCGGGTTCTTGTCGGCGTTGCCGTAGTTGTACGAGCCGCCGATGGGTGACCACGACTGGGTGAGGATGCCGTGGCGGTCGTTGCCGGCTCGCCAATCGGGCTGGGTGTAGTAGGGGTGGACCTGGATCTGGTTCACCGCCGGGACGACGGCGGTCTCCGCGATGAGCCTGTCGAGCTCGGCGGGGGTCTGGTTGGAGACGCCGATGGCGCGGACGCGGCCGTCGGCGAGCAGGGTCTCGAGGGCCTGGTAGGCGGCGATCGTCTGCGCAAAGTCCTCGGCGAGCGGCTGGTGGAGCAGGAGCAGGTCGATCTGGTCGACACCGAGCTTGCGGGCGCTCTTGTCGAACCCGCGCAGTGCGGCGTCGTACCCGTAGTCGCTGATCCATAGCTTGGTCTCGACGAAGATCTCGGCACGCTCAAGTCCGGAGCGGGCGATCGCCTGACCGACCTGCTCCTCGTTGAAGTAGGCGGCCGCGGTGTCGATGTGGCGGTAGCCGGTCTTGAGCGCTGCGAGGACGGCGTCGGTGGTCTCTTCGGGGGCGCTCTGATAGACCCCGAGGCCCAAGGCGGGCATCTGGACCCCGTTGTTGAGAGTGACGTGCGGCTGGGCGGGTGTGCCAGTGGTCATGGTGGTGTGCTCCTTGGTCTGGGTGGTCAGGCGTCGTCGTGGGCGAGCGAGCAGGAGAGCTCGCGGTGCGCCTCGATCTGCGAGAGCAGGTCGTGAGCCTTCTGTTCGATCGCTGCGACCGCATCGGCCCCGGCGACCCAACGAAGTGGAGGCTCGTCGGTGTCGGCGATCTGGACGAGTGCGACTCCGAGCTTGGCCGGATCGCCTGCTTGCGTGCCGTTCATCGACCGCCAATTCGGGATGGCGGCGGCGGTGCGCTCTGCGTAGTCGTCGATCGACAGGGCTGGCCAAACGGTCGAGGAGTCCTCGACCAGGAGCTCAGTGCGGAAGAAGCCTGGCTCGACGAGGGTGGTCCGGATGCCGTAGGGCTCGACGTCGAAGTGCAGCGACTCCATCCATCCCTCGATGGCGAACTTGCTCGACGCATAAGCCGCGACGAACTCGAGACCAGTCAATCCGGCAAGTGAGCTGATGGTGATGACATGCCCGGCGCGCTGCTGGCGCATGAGCGGAAGGATCGCGCGGGTGACGTTCATGGGACCAAACACGTTGGTCTCGAACTGGGCACGCACCTGCTCATTGCTGGTCTCCTCGAAGAAGCCGGCATAGAAGTTAGCGGCGTTGTTCACCAGTACGTCGACCCGTCCGAATCGCTCGATCGCAGCCTGGGCGGCTGCCTCGGCCTCGGCGGGCTTGGTGATGTCGAGCTTCACCACGAGCAGCGAGTCGGAGTCGCCCAGCGCGCGTGCCACAGTCTCAGTGTCGCGGCCGGCGGCGACGACGCGGTGGCCCGCAGCAAGCGCTGCTCGCGCGATGTCGACGCCCATGCCGCGGCCTGCGCCGGTGATGAACCAAGTGTTGGTCTCAGTCATGAATTCGTTCCTCTGCATCGTTGGTTTGTCGGTCATTGCGTGCAAGCGAGGCGTGTCTCGACCAGCTGGCGTGTGGCGCTAGGACGTCCTGGGAAGGGCGACTCCGGTGAGGTCACGGCAGTAGGCCAGGAGCGCGTCCTGGGTCTGCGGCTCAGTGGTGGCGGGGTCGGGCCGCTGAAGGCGATGGTGGTGGAAGTAGCCGCCGGTGACGGTGGGGGCCAGGTCGTCGCTGATGGCGAGCCACGCTTGTGTGAGGGAGCCGAGGTCGAGGTCGTCGGAGGCTCCGGGGCCGCCCATCTTCGTGGGCACCCAGCCGGGGTCGACGGCGTTGACCAGGACGTCGGGCCACAGGCGCGCCACGGCGAGGGCAAGGCTTGTCAGGTGGGCCTTGGAGTCGGAGTAGGCCTGCGTGGCCGACCAACGGCGCGACGTCCATTGCGGGTCGTCGAGGGAGGCGTCTGCTCCTCGGTGCATGCCCGAGCTGAGATAGACGAGCCGCGACGGGCGTGTGACCAACGCTGTAAGGAGGTAGGGCGCAACGACATTGACGGCGAACATGGTGGTGATGCCGTCATCGGTCTCGATGCGCCGCGGGTCGTTGTAGGCGATCCCGGCGTTGTGGATGACCGCGTCGAACCGGCCGAGCTCGTTGACCTGTGCAGCCACGTCGGTGGTTGCGGCGAAGGTGGACAGGTCTCCCACCACGATGTCGCTCGCCTGCGGGGCGCGGGCCAGGACGTCGGCGGCGCGCCGCGGTGTACGGGCGTGCAGGACGACGTCGTGTCCTTGGTCGAGGAGTCGGCGAGCGGCGAGCAGGCCGAGCCCGTCGGTGGAGCCGGTGATGAAGATGCGCGACATGCCTCCAGCAAACGCGCATCCTCGTGCGCGCGGGAGGCTCTGCTGTGAGGGGTACCAGCAGGGACCCCCACCTCCCGCGCGCCGCGCCTACGCTCGAGGGCATGGATAATCGAGCCGAGGTGCGCTACTCCCCCATGTCGCGCTCATGTCGCGTCGCGAGAAGGTGACGCCCGAGCAGGCGGGCCTGCCGGTCTACGGCACACGCCGCGTCGCTGGGTTGCACCGCAATGAGGTGGCGACTCTGGCGGGAGTCAGCGTGGAGTACTACACCCGCCTCGAGCGCGGCAACCTCCAGGGTGTCTCCGACAGTGACTGGGAGTCGGTGGCATGAGCTCTGCAGCTTGACCACCTCGAACGTACGCACCTGTTCGACCTGGCGCGCGCCGCGAACTCCTCGCCCGCGCGCCTGGGCCGCGGCGCCAAGCCTGCTCGTCCCGTCGTTCGGTCGAGCGTCGCGCGCATCGTCGAGAAGATGCCCGAGCTGCCCGCCTTCGTGCAGAACGACACCTTCGACATCCTCGTGGCAAACCCGCTCGGCCGGGCCCTGTACGCCGAGCGGTACGACGACCCTGTCGCCCGCGAGAACACCGCGTGCTTCGTGTTCCGCAGCCCCGCGGCACGGCGGTTCTACCTCGACTGGGAGCAGGTCGCCCGTGGCGCCGTCGGGACGTTCAGGGTCCGCGCAGGACGTAACCCCTACGACCGCGAGCTGTCGAACCTGATCGGGGAGCTGTCCACCCGAAGCGACGCCTTCCGGGTCATGTGGGGCGCCAACGACGTCCACCTGTTCCGTGAGGGCACCAAGAGGTTCAACCATCCTGTGGTCGGCGAGCTCGCCCTCGAGCACGAGTCGATGGATGTTCCGGGCGAGGACGGGCTCGCGATCACCGTCTACAGTGCCCCGCCCGGAAGCGCTGCGGAGGAGAAGCTCGGACTCCTCGCCAGCTATGCCGCGACTTCCGCCGAGGAGCGCCACACCTCCACCGAGGCGGCAGCCGCACCGGGCGACGAGACGCAAGCCTAGCGGACCTAGCGGGGGGCTGGGGGTCCCTGCCAGGACCCCTCACGAGCGAGGCTCCTACGTCGACGCGAGGACGGGTTCCATGGTTCTTGCCCGCCTTCGCGGGCCCTCAAACCGCGCGGCACCCGAGCCGCCCAGAGCAAAGGTCCTTCCATGTCCACGCACCCGTCCACGGAGCACGGCGCAGCGGTCACCGCGACAGCCGTCGTCAAACTGCCCTTCGTCGTCATGCTCCTCGCCGTCGGCACGTTCTTGACCGCAACGACCGAGTTCGTCATCGCCGGCCTCCTACCTGAGCTGGCCGCGGACCTCGACGTCAGCGTCGCGCGCGCCGGCCTGCTCATCACCGCTTTTGCGGTCGGCATGATCGTCGGCGCCCCCCTCATCGCGATCGCCACCGCCCGTGTCCCGCAGCGCTCGACTCTGGTCGCCGCACTGTTGGTCTTCTCAGCCGGCCACGTCGTCGCCGCGATCAGCTCGTCCTTCACGGTGGTCCTCATCGCCCGCATCGTCACCGCGCTCGCCACCGGCACCTTCCTCGCCGTGGCCGCCGCCGTGGCGGTCGCCGCCGTCGGTGCCGCCAACGGCGCCCGCGCCATGGGCACCTTGATGAGCGGCGTGGCCCTCGCCACGGTCGTCGGCGTCCCGCTCGGCTCGTTCGTCGGCCAGCTCGTCGGCTGGCGCGGAGTGTTCTGGGGCTTGGCCGTCGTCTCGGCCTTCGCAGCGGCCGGCATCGCCCGCCTCGTCCCGCACAGCGATCGCGAGACGACGTCGTCACTGCGAGAGCAGGCCGGCGTCCTCACCCAGGGGCGGCTGTGGCTCGTCCTGGCCGCGACCGCGCTGGTCACCGGCGGCTTCATGGCCGCGTTCAGCTTCGTCTCGCCGCTGCTCACCGAGCGCACCGGCCTGTCCGGCAACGTTGTGCCGCTCGTCCTGGTCGGCTTCGGCGTCGGCTCGCTCATCGGCACCAACCTGGCTGGCCGCTTCGGAGACCGGGGACCGCTGCGCACCTTCACGGTCATCACCCTCAGCTCCACAGCCGTCCTCCTGCTGCTCATCCCGCTGTCCACCATGACCGTGCCGACCATCGTGCTGGTCGTCCTGCTCGGCGCGTCCGGCATGGCCGTCACCGCCATCGCCACCCCCCTCGCGGTCCGCTTCGGTCACTACTCACCCTCGCTGGCCGCCGCCCTGGCCGTCTCGGCGTTCAACGTCGGCATCGCCGCCGGGTCGGCGGTCGCCGGAGCAGCCCTCGAGTCCTCCCTCGGAACCACCGGACCCCAGGTCGTCGGTGCCGTCATGGTGCTCCTCGGCCTCGTACCGCTCGCCGTCCTCGGCGCCCTGCGCGCGACGGCTTCGACCACCGACCGGGGGCCTACCGAACCTGACCGCGCCGCTGCCCTCGCCGGCGAGCTCGCTGTCTGAACAGGATCACACCACCCGCCACACCACACAGGGAGAACACCATGGAGTACACACGTCTCGGTGACTCTGGTCTCAAGGTCAGCCGCATCGCGCTGGGTTGCATGAGTTCGGTGACACATCACGGGGCTTCAGCAGCTGGGCGCTCGACGACGACGGCGCCGCGCCCATCTTCAGGCAGGCAGTCGAGGCCGGGATCACGTTGTGGGACACGGCCAACGTCTATGGATACGGCACCTCCGAAGAGATCGTCGGGCGTGCCATCGACCGCTACACCCGCCGTGAGGACGTCGTCCTGGCCACGAAGGTGTTCCTCAAGATGCACGACGGTCTCGGCGGCTCCGGTCTGTCCCGCAAGGCCATCATGGAGCAGGTCGACGCCTCCCTCACGCGACTCGGCACGGACTACATCGCCTCTACCAGATCCACCGGTTAGACCCTGAGACGCCGGTCGACGAGACCATGGAGGCCCTCCACGACGTGGTCAAGGCGGGCAAGGTGCGCTACCTCGGTGCCTCCTCGATGTGGGCCTGGCAGTTCGCAAAGATGAAGCACGCCGCCGACCTGCACGGCTGGACCCGGTTCGTCTCCATGACGAACCAGTACAGCCTCATGCAACGCGAGGAGGAGCGCGAGATGCTCCCGCTGCTCGCTGACCAGGGCGTCGGTGCCATCCCGTGGAGCCCACTGGCCAAGGGCCGGGTCGCCCGCCCCTGGGGGTGCAGACCGAGCGGTCGCAGAACGATCCCGTCGGCAAGTCCGCCTTCGACGGCGACGGCAACAAGGACATCGCCGACGCCGTGCAGCAGGTCGCCGAGAACCGTGGCATCTCGATGGCCCAGGTCGGCCTGGCGTGGGTCATGCGCCACCCGGTCGTGTCCGCGCCCATTGTCGGCGCCACCAAGGAGCACCACCTCGCCGACGCCATCGCCGCCGTCGACGTCCGCCTCACCGACGACGAGATCGCCGCCCTCAAGGCGCCGTACACCGTCCGCAAGCCCACCGGCTACTCCTGACCCCCACGAACACCCAAGGAAGTCCCTTCATGTCCACTGTCAACGAGTCCGATCCCGTGATCGTCGTCGGCGCCTCGCTCGCCGGACTCATGACCGGCCTCGCGCTCTCACGTTCGGGCATCGAGGTCACCATGCTCGAGCGCGCCGGCGCCGACCCGCGCACCGGAGCCGCCGTGGGAGTCGACCCTGCCCGACTCGAACGCGTCACCGGTGTACGACTCCCGACCCAGCCGTCCAGCTCGGCGACTTCGGTCACCCCGGGCATCCACTCCTGGACGGCAGTCCACGCCCACCTCACCACCGCCGTCACAGCCGACCCGCGCATCACCCTGCACCACCGCGCCCGAGTCCAGACCGTCGGCCAAGACGACGAGAGAGCGTGGGTGACGACTGACGACGGCCGCACGTTCACCGGCGCGGCGGTCATCGGCGCAGACGGCCACAGCAGCGTCGTACGCGGAGCGGTCGCGCCAACAGCACCCGATGCCGCCTTCGCCGGCTACATCATCTGGCTCGGCGTGAGCGACGAAGCATCCCTGCCGACGTCGTCACGGTGGCCTCGCGACGTGGCGTTCCTCGACAGCCATGACGGGCTCATGCTCGGCTACCCCCTCCCAGGGCCTGACGGCCAGGCCACGCCCGGCCAGCGGCGACTCGGCTGGGCCTGGTACGACGCCACCAGGAACAACCTGTTCAAGGCGATGGGCAGCGTGAAGAACAACGTCGTGCAGCACTCGCTGAGGCCCATCGACATCCCCTCGGAGACCTACACCGAGCTTGCCCGCGAGGCTCAGTACAGCTGGCCCGAGCCCTGGAGCAGCGCGGTTCGCGACGGCGTCGAACGTCGGTCGATCATCGGCATCCCCATCGCGGAGTACGTGCCGAACAAGCTCGCCGCAGGCCGCATCGTCATCATCGGCGACGCCGCCCACGTGCCCAGCCCGATGACAGGCTCCGGCTTCAGCGCCTCCTTGAGTGATGCAGAGGCCGTCGCCAGCGCGCTCACAACCAGCCTCGACCGCAACGCCGTGGCAGAGGCACTGGCCGACTACGAACGGCAGCGGATCGGCAGCGCGCGAAGTCTCGTCCTGGGAGGACAGCGATTCAGCCAGTCCTTCGCACGGTCGGCGTCCTGATGGACGGGCTCGAGATCACCGTCGTCCTCGGAACGGCGGTCCTGGTCGGAAGCGTGCTGGCCCCACGCCTGCAGATGGCGACGCCCCTGTTCCTGCTTGGTGCGGGGATCGTCCTTGGATTCGTCCCGGAGCTGCGCGAAATCGAGCTGCCTCCGGAGTTCGTGCTGTTGCTCTTCCTCCCCGTGATGTTGTTCTGGGAGAGCCTCACCACCTCGCTTCGGGCGATCAGGCGGGACCTTCGTGCCGTCGTCCTCCTGAGCACCCTGCTCGTCGTGGCAACCGCCTTCGGCGTCGCGGGAATCGCCCATGCCTTTGGGATCCCATGGGCGTCTGCGCTGGTCCTGGGCGCGGCCGTGGCGCCGCCCGACGCCACGGCTGTCGGCGCGCTCGGCCGCTCGCTGCCCCATCGCAACTTCATGATCCTCAAGGCAGAGAGTCTCACCAACGACGGAACGGCCTTGGTCGTCTACGGCATCGCGATCGGCATCGCGGCCGGCGACAGCTACTCGTCCCTGGACGTGACGGGTCTCGTCCTTCGGTCCTACGTCGGGGGAGTGTTCGCCGGAGTCGGAGTGGCGTTCGTCTTCTACCTCCTCATGCGCCGGCTGCACGACGCGACGAGCATCAACGTCGCCCTCCTGCTCGTGCCCTTCGTCGCCTACCTGGTGGCAGAGCTCGGCCATGCCTCCGGGGTCCTCGCAGTGGTGACGTCCGGGCTCGTCATGGCCTACGCCTCGGCGCGCATCAGCACGGCGGCCTCCCGGCGCACGACCGAGTCGGTATGGCCACTGGGTTCCTACGTCCTCAACGGCGCGTTGTTCGTGCTGATCGGGCTGGAGGCCCATGCTGTCACGCGCAACATCCCTGTCGGGGACGGTGTCCGCCTGCTCGGTTGCGTCGTTGCGGTCTGGCTCGGCCTCATGATGATCCGGTTCGTGTTCCAGACGCTGAGCGTGCTGATCATCAGGTTGCTCGACCGGCGTCCGTCGCAGCGTGAGCGCCGGATGGACTACCGCGCCCGCGTCGTCAGCGCTGTCGCCGGCTTCCGGGGCGCCATCTCGCTGGCCCTAGCGCTGTCCGTCCCGACCGTCGCCCGTGATGGCAGTCCCTTCCCGGTGAGGGACGAGATCATCATCGTCACGGCCGGCGTCATCGTCCTCACCCTCTTGGTCCAGGGTCCGCTCCTGCCGCGCGTCGCGGCGTGGGCCCGGCTTCCCGAGGACGCGGCGGCCCCCGACGAGCTGCGTACAGCGGAGCGCGCGCTGCTCGATGCGGCCCTGACGGCCGCTCCCGAACTGAGCAGCCGTCTGGGGATTAGCGACGAGGTGCGAGACCGACTGGTCGCGGGCTACCGCAGGCGCCGTGATCAGGTTGACGCGACCACAACGCCGATACCCCTCGTCCAAGACGAGGAGTACTCCCGACTCCTCCTGGCACTGATGACGCCCAAACGGGACGTGCTTCGGTCGATGCGTCAGTCGGGAATGATCGACGACGTCGTCGCCCACCGGATCCAGACGCAGCTCGACGTCGAGGAGTTGCGCCTAAGAGGCGTGGAGCCGCTCGACTGAGCTTCTGGGTCATTGGTAAGTGCTCAGGCGGTTGCCGAACCGGGCCGCCCTGCTCTACCAGCACCGGTCGACCCGACGTCCGATCGAGGACCTTGCCGGCACCGCGGGCGACTCATCGCCGGGGGCAAGCTCCACCACTTCGGCCTGTTCGGGCCGGCTCGACCATAGGTCAGTCGTTGGAAGCTGCCGAGCCGGTGGAGCTCGGTGAACGAGCCCAGCAGGTAGGCGTGCGCAGCGAGGTAGTGGCAGACCTCGTCGCCGACCCAAGCGGGTGCGCGCCGGCGGAACTCGGCCCGATCCCGGCCGAGCAGATCGATCCATTCCTGCGTGCTCCAACCCCAGAAGGTCCGCTCCACCTCGGCGCAACACACCAGCAGCACCGCGACCACGTCGGCCATGGCACGCCGCCGATGCGCAGTGGCAGGCGAATCCAAACCGGCATTGACCGCTTCCAGAGGTTGCAGCAACGTTCGATCCCGCGTCGGCCCGGCGCTGTCCGATCGTGATGTTGCAGCCACCGCAGATTGCGCACACCGAGTTCACCGATCGCCGTGACTTCCTCGACTCGTACCTCAATGGTGGTATCGAAGCGATGCTCGACTAGCGGTGAACGCCAGCGTGATTCGGGTACGTCGTCAGGAATTCCCGACAGTGGCGCGGTCACTGTGGAGCTCCTGCCGCGGTGGCGTTCATGCCGGTGAGCATCGCGATGCGCCGGGCGTGGATGTGGTCCATGCCGCGGCCGAGCTTGTCGGCCAGATCCCGCCGGACGTAGCGCAGCGTCGAGTCCGTGTGGCGATGCCCGGCGAAGGTCGCAATCGTGTGCAGTTCCCATCCCATCCGGGCCAGATCGGTCAGAGACAGGTGCCGGGTGGTGTGGGTGTAGAACCGCGGGCCTTACCCCCGGCTTGTGGACACGGGTGGTGGATTACGCGGCGGATGCCAGCGTAGCGGTGTAGAGACTCTCGTAAGTGTTCGGGGACCGGTGTCCGCACCAGGAATGCCTCCTTCAGGTGTTGTAGCGGGTGACCCAGCGGAACACCTGGCGCCGGCATGTGGCCTCGTCGGGCCAGGTGTTCGCGTTCTGGAGGACTTCTCGTTTGAGGGCGGCGTTGAAAGATTCGGCGAGGCTGTTGTCGGCGCTCGTGCCGACCATGCCCATCGACTGGGTGACGCCGAGACGGTCGCAGAGTGCGGCGAATTCCTTTGACGTGTACTGACTTCCGTGGTCGCTGTGAAATACGGCCCCGGCCAGTCCGTTACGATCCTGGGCGGCGGCACGGAGGGCGTCGGCGACGCGGTCGGTGCGCATATGGTCGGCGATCGCCCAGCCGGCGAGCTTACGGGAGTAGCAGTCGATGACCGTCGCCAGGTACAGGTTGGCCCCGCCCTCGATCGGCAGGTACGTGATGTCGCCGACGTACCTGCGGTTCGGTGCGTCGGCGGTGAAGTCGCGTTTGAGCAGGTCGGGTACCTTGTGGTCGGCCGGTTCGGGAACTGTGGTGGTGACGCGTCGTCGGCGTCGGTAGCCGACGATGTCGTTCTCACGCATCACTCGGGCGACTCGCTTGTGGTTGACTTTTTCGTCCGGGGGGACACCGTCGTTGAGTTCGGCAGTGACCCGCGGTGCTCCGTAGGTGTTGTCCTCGGTGTGGATCACCCGGATTCGGGCGGCGAGCTGCGCGTCGTCCTCGGCGCGAGCGGTCCTCCCCGGCTCGGCGGACTTCCAGGCGTAGTAGGACGAGCGCTTGACCTCGACGAGCTCGCATAACCGCTTCACCTCGTAGGTGTCGGAGTGGTCGGCGACGAAGCGGAAGCGGTTCACCATTTCGTCTCCCCGGCGAAATATTTGGCCGCCTGGCGGAGGATCTCGCGCTCGGTGGTGAGCTTGGTTGTCTCGGCTCGTAGGGCGGCGTTCTCGGCTTCGAGGCGGGCGAGTTTCTGCTCGACGGTCTCCGGTGCGTCACCCGAACCGGGGCGTAGGCCGTGGGGTCGTGCCGGCGTGGGCACCCGGGTGCCGTCGACGTGGGTTTTGGTGCCGGTGCCGTACTGGTCGATCCAGCCCGTCAGGGTGCCGCGCACGATCCCGAGGTCAGCGGCGATACCTCGGATCGTCGCGCCGGGCGTGGACTCGTACAACTCGACCGCCTGGCGCCGAAACTCCTCCGAGTAGTTCTTTCGTGACATGACTGAAGATCATCTCGCTTCCCCAGCGGATGCTGGATTCAGCGTGTCCAGGAACCAGGGTCAAGGCCCCGCGGAGCATCGGCAGCCAACGCGAACCGGCGCACTACCTTCGACCACGTCCACAGGGTCAGCGGCTGGGCGTGATTGCGGCGGGACTCCGACAAGAACAGCGGTCCGCGTGCCCGGCTCAGACTCGCCCGGTGCGCGAGATAGCCCGACAGCAACATCCCGGTTGCAGCCGAATAGGGCACGACTCGCTCGAGCCGATTCTTCGTCGTCTCCGCCCGGATCCGCAAGGTGCGGTGGGCGGGGTCGAGATCGTCGGTGCGCAGCGCGCACAGCTCCTCACGGCGCAACGCGGCATCGTAGGCCAGGGCGAGCATCACCCGGTTGCGGATCGGTTCCGTGGCGGCGACGGTCAAGATGGCCGCCCCCTGCCCCTCGGTGGGAATCCACCGGCAGTTTCGTCAACCGGGGCACCAACCCGCGCTAATGACCGACACCGCGCCGGACGGACGTGAAGTGGCCCCGGCCAACGGGATTGAGCTCGCGCAGCCCTCCCTCGTGAGGTAGTCGTAGAACAGTCGCACCGGCGGCATCAGCCGCTGCTGGATCGTGGCGTTGGCCAGCCCGCAGCCGGAATCGAGGGACACCACGTTCGCCCCTCGATGGCTGGGTCGTTCGGTCAACTCCCGCACATAAATACCGATATGGGCACGGCTGGCGGTGAGCGGGTTGACCGGCAGGTGTATAGACGGGGCGAACCTCGACCTGCTGCGGAAACGTGTCATCCGCCTCGAATGATGCAGCACGGCAGTGGCTTCACGGAAAGTTTGCCAGATCCAGGATCAATGAGCGCCATCACAAGGGTTAACCGACTGCGGGACCGAGGGAATACGTGCTGTCATCGGTGAGATAGCCGGCGGCCACCAGACCCTTCACGATGTAGTGCACGGACGAGCTGGGAGCCTGCTGCTCCGCTTCTCGGGTCGATACAGCGACCATAGTCAAGACCCGATCGGAGACAACAGCCGGAGCCATCTGTTTCCGCTGATCTGCGACCGTCATCGGTTCATATGAGGACGCATCGCGGGCACAGAGACGACCTAGCGGTAGTGCTCGAAGTATGGGTCCGACCCAGGTCGGTAGAGCGTCTCCTGAGCCAGGCTTGCGGCCAGCGTGCCGTCAGCGAGGTACAGCGAGCCCGTGTACCAACCGCGACCCTTTCCCACCCGACGCGGAACCAGGTCGACAAGCATCCACTCGTCGACAGCGACGGGTTGGTGGAACCAGACTGTGTGGTCCAGGCTCGCCCACGACCGGTGGCTGTCCGTATCGAGCGGAGCGACGCCGCTCGAGTCGTCGGACAGGTAGGTCAAAGCGCAGGCGTTGAGCAGTGCGTCCCCGCCCAGGTTCTCGGTGCACCGCGCCCAGAATCTGGTCAGGAGTTCGTCGTGCGGAAAACGCTGGTCGACCCGCCGCCCTTCGAACGAGAACAGTCTGGGGAACCGGTACGGTGCCGAGTCGTCGGGAAGCGGCACCGTAGGCATGGCGAGTACCTGGGCCTGTGGCCCGTCCTCGGCCACGTGGAAGGAGGTCGACATGCTGAAGATTGCCTTATCTCCCTGCAGTGCCAGCACCCGTCGGGCAGAGAAAGAGCGGCCGTCCCTTTCACGGAACACCTGGTAGACGATCGGACGCGATGCGTCACCGGGGCGCAGGAAGTACCCGTGCAACGAGTGCGGCAACCGACCGCCGCAGACAGTCAGTCCCGCCGCACGAAGCGCCTGGGCAGCGACCTGGCCACCGTAAAGCGGATACGGGTCGAAGTACACGGCGCTCGCTCGGAAGACATCTTGCTCGATCTTCTCCAATTCGAGCAGCTCGACGAGCGATCCCGTCGTGTAGATGGGTGTCGGAGTGTTTGTCTGGTGAAGGGTCATTGGGCCTGTGATCGTTCAGTCGGGACGGGATTCGGTGGCGACGAGACCGTCGGCGCGCAAACTCGCTATGGTGCCCTTGGAGTAGCCGCATTCGTTCAGGATCTCCACGGTGTGCTCGCCCAGCATTGGCGCTGCCCGCCGGACCGGTGTCGGGGCACCCCCGATCCAGAGGGGTCCGCGGGCGACCGGGATTGTGCCCAGAACTGAGTGTTTGACCTCCTCGACGACGCCCAATGCCTGCACCTGCGGCTCACTGAAAGTTTGTGCCATGTCGTTGATGGGGCCGCACGGGATACTCGCCGACGTCAACGCCGACAACCACTCCGACGAACTTTTCAGGGAGAGCCGCGCCTCGATCTCACGCAACAGCTCCGCCTTGTTCGCGTAGCGCTTCTTCGGGGTGGCGAACCGCTCGTCGGTGGCCAATTCGGCTGCGCCGAGGACCTTACACAGCCCGACCCACTGGGGATCGGTCCCAGCGACGATATTGATCTGCCCGTCTGCTGTGGGAAACACCCCGCATGGAACGACGACCGGATGGTCGTTACCTACGCGTGGCGGTATTTCTCCGAGGGAGAGGTAGCGCTGTCCGTGAAAGATCAGCACCGCGATCACACTCTCGAGGAGTGAGGTGTGCACCGACTGACCGCGGCGACGCCCTGCGAGCGAGGCACAGACCCCCATTGCCGCGAACATGCCAGTCAGCATGTCCGACAACGGAACCCCCGATCGCATGGGGCCGGACTCGTCGGTGCCGGTGATCGACATGAGACCGCCCATCCCCTGGGCGACCTGATCGAAGCATGCTTCGCCGCTCCGCGGGCCCACGTGCCCGAAGCCGCTGATCGACGCCAGAATCACGTCGGGGTGATGCTCGCTCATCCAGTCGTGTCCGATGCCCAGCGACTCGAGCACCCCGGGGCGGAAGTTCTCCACGACGACGTCGAAGTGGCCGACCAGCGAACGCAGCAGCTCTTGCCCCCTGTCGGACCAGATGTCGATGGCGATCGACCGTTTGTTCCGGTTCGCCGCGATGAAGTAGAGGCTTTCCGAGTCCTGGTAGGGCCCCCACTGGCGTACGACCTCGCCGGCGAGGGTCTCCACCTTGACCACGTCGGCTCCGAGGTCGCCGAGTAGTGCGGTGCAGAAGGGCCCGGCGAGCGCACGGGTCAGATCTAGAATGCGCGTCCCCTGCAAGGGCAACTCGCTCTGCTCGTCAGCGTCGGTGGCCGGTTCCCATTCTGCGTTCGTCACGTATCTGCTCCTCATAGTTGGCTGCTAAATTTCGACGGATCTGCGGTCGGTCAATCTGTTTGGCTGGGATCACTCCCCATCGCATACGGCCAGACCTCACGTGCGGACCGCGCCGACGCACGATCTCATTTCGTCGGGGCCGGCGGAACCGCATCGTCCCTGACGGCTCCGACTAAGTCGAAAACGACGGCCCGGAGGGCAATAGCTTCTTCCAGAAGAGCAGGAGCACCGTGCACACCACACATGAAATGACCGGTATGAGGAGGCCTGACGTGACGGTCGACCCCGAGGTGCCCTTCCCGACGAGGTACGGGCCGATGAAACCGCCGAGGTTAGCCATCGAGTTGATGACGGCGACACCCACGATGGCGTGGGTCTTGGACAGCGTCGTCGTCGTCATGGCCCAGAACAGCGGGAGGAACGCGAAACTGCCGATCGCAGCCAGCGTGAGGGCCACCAACGCCAACCCCGGCTGGTGCCGGAAGGCGATGACACCGGTCAGACCCAGCGCGAGGGCGAAGGAGAGAATCGTGACCGCAATGAGGCTCCGCTTCGGCGAATTCGCCCACTTGGGGAGGAGCAGCGTGGCGACGGCAGCACAGGCATACGGTGCGATCGCCGCCATGCCGATATTGGTGGCACTGAAATCGGGATTGATCTGCTTGAGAATCAGCGGAACGAACAGATTGAAGCCATAGAAGCCAATTCCGAACGTCAACAACGCGATCGACAGGTAAAGCACACGACCGTTCAACAGGGCTGTGAGCTGCGCGCGCAGACCGGGCTCGGCGGACGGACCACCCTCCTCGTCCAGCTCCCGCACCAGCCACCTTCGCTCCCGGTCGCTCAGCCAGCGCGCGGACGCCGGGGACTCGGGGAGTTTCTTCCAGGTCACAAAACCGAACAACACAGAAGGCACACCGGTGAGGATGAAGACCCACTGCCACGGCGAGAGGCCTAGCCAGTGCACGTGGTCGAGGATCAGCCCGCCGATGACACCGCCGAGGAGGAAGGCGATCGGGTGGGCGAGGAACAGCCAGGCCATCGCCTGGGCGCGGTCACGAGCGCGGAACCACTGAGTGAGGTACAGAACCATGGCCGGAAGAAACCCGGCTTCGGCGACGCCCAACAGAAACCGCGCCACGTATAGCATGTGCTCGTTGGTGACGAACCCCGTAAATACGGTAATCACGCCCCAGCTGATCATGATCCGTGTAAGCCATGCTCGGCTGCCGAAGCGCTGTGCCAGCATATTGCTCGGCACCTCGAAGAAGAAGTACGAGATGAAGAAGACAGCTGACGCCAGCCCATACCCCGCTGCCGTGATCCCCAGCTCGGCACCCATGCCCAGCTGGGCATACCCCAGGTTCACCCGGTCCAGGTAGGACAGAATGAAGATCGGAAACACCAGTGGCAGGATCCGCCGGAACACCCGGCCGACTACAGCCCCCTGTTCTTCCCCGCTCAGGTTCGTCGGGACGGCCGTAGAACTCGACATCGTTACATACTCCTCGATCACTTCATGAGGCATGGACGGCCGCGCGAAACCCTCATCCGAGTTCGGCTTCCCCTTCCAGCAATGACTTTCGGGTAGGAGATGATCGGCCGGCCGCTTGAGGTTCTGAACATCCCATTCAGCTTTACGAACGCGGATTCGTATTTGTGTAGCGTATGGGTGAGCTGAGTCTCTGTCAAGGGGATTTCTGTCGAGGTTCTCTCAGATTGACGAAGTCCGTCACCGTACGCGACGCATCACGGAACTGACCTCGGCAGGGACAGAGCAGCAATTGCTTGCCGCCGCGCCGGCGCACACAGCCACTACAGCCACGCCAAACATCAGTCGCAAAGCACAGTCGAGGGTGGATCGATCCGAGCTTTGTGCGGTGTTCTTCGTTGCTCAGAGCGCATTTGGAGAAATCGTCAAATCCTGTGGATCGAGGTGTGTCAGGCGACCTCGGATACCGGCGTGTCCGGTGACGGTTCTGGGGTGATCTCGACGGGGCGTTCGAGGAGCTTGCCCTTGTGGAAGAGCGCACCGGCGCGCACCAACGCCACCAGGTGCGGTGCGTTCACGGCCCGCCACCGGGCTTGGGCGGCCTCGATCAGTTTGTAGGCCATCGCCATCCCGGCCGCCCGTGATCCCGGCCCCTTGGTCACCTTGGTTCTCAAACGCACTGTCGCAAAGGTCGATTCGATGGGGTTGGTGGTGCGAAGGTGTATCCAGTGCTCGGCCGGATACCGGAAGAACTCGAGCAGCACGTCGGCGTCGTCGGTGATCTTCGCGACCGCCTTCGGGTACTTCGCACCGTAATCGATCTCGAAGGCCTTGATCGCCACCTGGGCCTTGTCGATGTCCTCGGCGAGGTAGATCTCCTTCATCGCCGCCAGAGCGCCCGGGTGCGCGGACTTCGGCGGCGCAGCAAGAACATTCGCCTGTTTGTGGAACCAGCACCGCTGTTCCCGGGTTTCGGGGAACACCTCGCGCAGGGCCCGCCAGAACCCCAAGGCACCGTCACCGACCGCCAGCACCGGGGCCCGCATCCCACGCCGCCGGCAATCCCGCAGCAGATCCGCCCACGACTCGGTCGATTCCCGGTACCCGTCGGAGAGGGCGACGAGTTCCTTGCGGCCGTCGGCGCGGACCCCGATCATCACCAGCAAACAGAGCTTCTCCTGCTCGAGCCGCACT
>Ga0247825_10001087_pt1 | contig 17700 bp, 18 predicted proteins | sample 13C_Vanillin_Day_FD_194413 | JGI IMG/M metagenome (GOLD analysis project Ga0247825, IMG submission 194413) | Soil microbial communities from agricultural site in Penn Yan, New York, United States - 13C_Vanillin_Day48 | ecosystem: Environmental > Terrestrial > Soil > Agricultural land | place... | reverse complement strand
TTGCAGTACTCGTTGATGACGCCATCGATGCTCCAGGTGAAGTTGTAGCGCAGGCCGTTGGTCGCGTGGCGCGACAGCGCGCCGACGCGCAGGTGCAGGTCGCAGAGCTCGTCGAAGCGATCCGCCAGATGGCCGCCCAGCATCCCGATCACACCGGGCGCGAGCCCGCTCTGCGGCATGAGCACCGTGCGGGCGCCTTCTGCCATGGCGCGGATGGCAGTGGTGGCGGCGACATCCTCCGTCAGGTCGAAGTAGTGGACGCCGAGGGATCGGGCTGCCGCCGCGACGCCCGATGCGAGATAGAAAGGCAGCGCATTGATGACGACGTCATGGCCGACCAGCGCGGCGGCGAGCGCAGTGTCGTCCTCGACGTTGACGATGTTGCGCTGCACAAGGCGATCGCCGGGCTCGTGCCGGCGGTGCTCGCGGTCAGCGAGAGTGACGGGCAGCCGGTGGTACTCGGCCACCATGTCGGCGACCGTGCTGCCGACCTTGCCTGCGCCCAGAACGAGGACCTTGCGGATGTCGATCGGGTTCATGGGGCACCTCCTTCGTATTCAGCCATCGAGCTGAGGACACTGTAGGAGGGCCTGCTGGCAGGGAGAAGCCGCCATTGCGTCGAAGGCACGGGCCGTTCGGGCGAAACGACGCGACAGACGCTCGAATGGTCAGCGTGCAAGCCGCGAAAAAATCCTCGGCGTTGTAAAGCCGTTGACATACCGTACGTGCAGTCGTTCCTAAACTGGGCCCCAACACACCGCAGCCGCTTCACATCACAACGCCAGTGCACGCCGCCTCAATCCGTCCAGGTCCCGAATCACGCAATGCGACTTGACCATCTCGATCAACCCCCGGTCCTGAAGCTGGGTCAGCACGTTCGAAGTCATGACGCGACTCAGGCCGGCGATGTTGGCCATTTCCTGGTGGGTGAAGGAAATGCGTATCGCGACGCCCGCCGCCTGCGCCTCGCCATAGGTCTCGGCCAGCTGCACCAGATGGTGGATCACCCGCTGCGCGGCCGTGGCCTGGCTCAGGAGCAGGTTCTGGTGGGCCAGCACGCGCAGCTTGACGTTCATCAGCCAGAGCACTTGTCGCAAGCACTCGGGGTCGCGTTCCAGGCAGCGCAGCAATTGCTGCCGCTCGACCTGCCGCGCCACCACGTCCGACGAAGCTACCGCAGTCACGGAGTGCCTGCCATCCAGGAAGGCGCTGCACTCGCCGACCAGTCCATGGGTGCCGACGATGGCCAGGTGTTTCTCGTTGCCGGCCTCCGACAACAGCAACAGGCGCACGCGCCCCTCCTCGACGACGAGCACATGGCTCACCGGGTCGCCCTGCGAAAACAGGGTCTGGCCCTTGGTGAATCGCACCGTCGGTGCGCCCTCGGCCGTCAGTATCTTCCAGTCGAAGTGCGGCACCTCGATCCATGCCGAAGGGGAAATCGCCGTCTCGCCGTTCTTGTTCATCGCCTCGAGGCCTTGTCGTCGAACAAGGCAATTTCATGAATCATCCATTCTCTTCGTACCGCAAGCTCTTCCCCATCCTGGACAACGCGGTCCAGCTCTCCAGTTGCTCGCAAAGCGCGCTCAGCCTGCCGGTGCGGCAGGCCATCGACGACTATCTCGACATCTGGGTGCGGCGCGGCGCCGACTGGGGCTACTGGATGGAGCAGGTCGCCCTGGCGCGAGCGGAGTTCGCCCGCATGATCCATGCCGACGTCGATGACATCGCGGTGCTCGGCAGCGTGTCGGATGCGGCTTCCAGCATTGCTTCGGCGCTCCGATTCGACGCGGATCGCCGTGACGTCGTCACGACCACGCTCGATTTCCCGTCGATCTGCCACGTCTGGCTGGCCCAGCAGCCGCGCGGCGCGCAGGTTCGCTTTGTGCAGGCGGACGCTGGCAACTCGGGCACGACGGACCGCATCATCGAGGCCATCGATCCACGGACGGCGCTGGTGTCGGTGTCGCACGCCTGCTTCTATGACGGCCAGATCGTCGACATCGCCGCCACCGGCCGGGCGGCGCGCGAACGCGGTGCCATCCAGTTCGTCGATGCCTACCAGTCCGCCGGCTCCATCGCGATCGACGTTCGCGAACAGGACATCGACATCCTCGCGAGCGGTGCGCAGAAGTACCTGCTGGGCATTCCGGGCATCGCCTTCCTGTACGTGAGGCCTGAACTCGTGAAGCGGCTCACGCCCACGGTCACAGGCTGGTTCGGCCGCGTGAATCCGTTCGAGTTCAACCCCGCCAACCTGGATTTCGCGGCCGGCGCAACGCGGTTCAATACAGGCACGCCCCCCATGATGTGCGCCAGCGTGGCCCGTGCCAGCATGAGCTTGCTGAACGAGATCGGCATCCCGGCGATCGAGACCTATCTCGCACAGCTCTCGGCGGTCGCCATCGAGGAGGCTGCGCGCCTCGGCCTTTCGGTCGCCAGCCCGAAGACGCCGTCCGCCAAGGGCGCCAATACGGCCATCCGCATTCCCAACGCGGCGCAAGTCGAGGCACAAATGTTGCAGGCCGGCTATGTGGTCTCGGCACGCAATGACGTGATCCGGGTTGCGCCCCACTTCTACAACACCGCCGACGACGTCGTGGGCGCCCTGCGCGAACTTGCGCGCCTGACGCGCTGATGCTCATGTCAACCCCGACCCAGGACGCCTCCAGCTCGCATTGCGCGTCGGTCGAATGCCGGGTGTCTGCACAGCGGGCCCTGGCCTTCCTTGCCGATGGGATCCAACTCGGCCATTGGGCGCTCGGTTGCTGGCAAACGGAGCCGGTCGGCGCCGGCGTCGTGCGCGGCCATTCGCTGTTCGACGATCAACCGGGCTATGTGCGCCCCGTCATGGACGAGGCACGCCTGACGGTGGTCTATCACGTCGGCGGCACGCCCGACGCGTTGAGCCCTCGCATCAGCGCCGTGGTCGAGCCCATTTCCGCAACGGACGGCGCCGGCGCGTCATGCCGAATCAGCCTGCTCGCAACGCGTACGGCCGACATGGACGACGCCCGATGGTTGCGCCTCATGCACTGCCACGAAGTCGAGGTGCTGCTGATCCAGGGGCGCCTCGAGCGCCAGACCCCGAGTTCTTTGAAACCACGATGAGGAAGAGATCATGAATCGACGCCATTTCGGCCATGCATTCACGGCAGCCCTGCTTGCGCCCGCGCTCTCGTCGGCCTGGAGTGCCGGCCCCGCCGGTGCCAAGACTTACACCGGCCCCATTCGAGTGCTGGTGGGGTTCCCGCCGGGCGGAGCGACAGATGTGGTCGCGCGCGCCGTCGTCGACAAGCTCGGCAAAGCCATGAACGGCCAGGTCTTCATCGTGGACAACAAGCCGGGCGCAGGCGGACAGATCGCGGCGCAGTTGCTCAAGGCGGCGCCGGCCGATGGCTCGACCATCATGCTGTCGATCGATCACACGCAGGTGATCATTCCGCTGACCATCGCCGCCGCAGGCTATGACCCCGTCGCTGACTTCACCGCGCTGGCCGGCGTGGCCGGCTACTACAACGTGCTCGCCGTCAGCGCCGCCACCGGCATCAAGTCGATGGCCGAGCTCGGCGCGTGGGTGAAGGCGCATCCGAACGAGGCCAACTACGGCGTTCCCGCCGCGGGCAGCGTGCCGCAGTTCATCGGCCATGTCATCGGCAAGTCCTTCGGGGTGACGATGAATTCGGTGCCCTACAAAGGTGGTGCGCCGATGGTGCAGGACCTGCTCGCGGGCCAGATCCCGATAGGCATCGCCTCGATGACCGAGCTGATCGAATACCACCGCGCCGGCAAGGTCCGCATCCTGGGAAGTTCCGGCCAGGAGCGCAGCAAGACCGCACCGGAGATCCCCACCTTCCAGGAACTGGGCTTCAACAGCATCGACAAGAACCCGTGGCTCGCATTCTTCGGGCCGAAGGGCATGCCCCCGGAGTTCGTCGAACAGTTCGACAGCGCGATGAAGACTGTTCTGGCGCAGCCCGACCTCCAGGATCGCCTGGCGAAGATGGGCAACGAAGTCAATGCGGCCCCCTCTAAAGAGGTCGAGCAGTGGGTCGTCGACGCGACGCGGAGTTGGAGCAAGGTGATCCGCGACTCGGGCTTCAAGGCGCAATGAACACGACAACTCACAGGGGGCGCGAATTCATCCAGAGCGGATCGCGCTGGGAGGAACTGGCCGGCTACTCGCGCGCCGTGGTCGATGGCGAGTGGGTCTTCGTGTCCGGCACGGTGGGACAGGACTTCGCCACCGGGGAGTTTCCGCCCACGGCACAGCAGCAATGCGAACTGGCGCTCGACACGATCGAGACCGCACTCTCGCAAGCACGCTCGAGCCTCGCCGACGTGGTCCGAGTGCATGTCCACGTACCGGACCGCGGCGACGTGATCGCGGTCAGCGAGGTGCTCCGCCGCCGCTTCGGCGCCAATCGCCCGGCCAACACCACGCTGTGCAGCGCGCTGGCCGTGGAAGGCGCCAAGGTCGAACTCGAAGTAACCGCGCGGCGTAGCATCTGAGCCGCTTCGGTCTTTTGACTGGTCTTTTTTCCGATTGGATCTTCCGATGACCCTCCTCACCCAACTCGCCCAGGCCTTGCGCAACCAGTCGGTTCGCACCATCGACCTCACGCACACCTTGAGCGAAGACTTCCCCGCCCTGCAACTGCCGCCGCAGTTCGGCCAGGTCGCCGCATTCAAGAAGGAGCGCATCTCGCACTACGACGAGGCGGGCCCCGGCTGGTACTGGAACAACTTCTCGTGCGGCGAACACACCGGCACGCACTTCGACGCACCGGCGCATTGGGTGACGGGCAAGGACCATCCTGGCAACACGGTCGACACCATTGCGCCCGACAACTTCATTGCGCCGGCGGTGGTCGTCGATGCCAGCGCGGAGGTGGCGCAGAACGCCGACTGGCTGCTCACCGTCGAATTCCTGCAGGCCTGGGAAGGCCAACACGGCCGAATCCCCGAGGGCGCCTGGGTGCTCCTGCGCACCGACTGGTCCAAGCGACTCGGTGACCCGGCCGCCTTCGTGAACATGCGCGAAGACGGCGCCCACACGCCGGGCCCGACGCAGGCGGCGGTGGAGTGGCTCATCCACGAGCGCAAGGTGCATGGCTTCGGCGTCGAGACGATCAACACCGATGCGGGGCAGTCCTACAGCTGGCCGGTGGCCTATCCCTGCCACACGCTCATGCACGGCGCCAACCGGTACGGCCTTCAATGCCTGAAGAACCTCGATCAGCTTCCGCCCACGGGCGCGCTGATCGTGTCGGCGCCGCTGAAGATCCAGGAGGGCTCCGGCAGTCCGCTGCGCGTGCTGGCACTGGTCGAGGGTGGACCGGTGTAGTCGCCTCGCTGCCTGATCAGCCAGCGGCCGACGATCCCCGAACCACCAGTTCGCCCGGCAACAGCAACTGTCGCGCGGGCCCTTCGAGGCCGCGCAGGCGCTCGATCAGGCAGGTGGCCGCGGTGCGTCCGATGGCATCCGTCGGCTGCGCGATTGCACTCAGGCCGGGGCCGATCAGCGGCGCCCACTCGGCATCGTCGAAGCCGATGAAACCGACGTCCGTCCCGAAGCTCAGGCCCAGCCGCGCCATGGCCGCGGCCACGCGCAGCGTAACCACCGCGTTGCCCGCCAGCACGGCCACCCGGCGGCCACGCTTGCCGCGCTTGCGCAAGGTGATCAATGCGGCGTCGAGGGCGTCGCCATCCTCCCCGGTGCATTCGAAGACCTCGCCCGCCACCCGCGGCTCGTGCGCGGCCACGCAGGCGCCGAAAGCGGCCGTACGCTCGCGGCGCGAACTCACGCCCTTCAGCGGCTCGGTGATGTAGAGCAATTCGCGATAACCGCCTTCGACGAGATGCCCGCAAGCCGTCTTCATCGCGGCGGCGTTGTCCAGCGAGACGAAGTCGGTGTGCATGCCGGCATGCCTGCGGTCGACCAGCACGGCCGGCTTGCCGTGCAGGGCATCGGCATCGACAAGTCCCGCGCCGCGACCCAGCGTGTTGAGGATGAAGCCGTCGACCTGGTAGCCGGCGAGCGCGTCGATGGCCTCGCGCTCACGGTCGATGTCATTGCCGAGGTTGAACAGCATGACAAGGTAGCCGGCGTCCTGGCAGGCCTTCTCGGCACCGCGCAGCACGGCAACCGAATAGGGGTTGGTGATGTCAGCCACGATCAGGCCGATCAGGCGCGAGCGGCCGTGGCTCAGTGCCTGCGCCATGGGGCTCGGCGTGTAGGCCAGTTGCGCCACCGCGGCTTCCACGCGCGCAGCGATGTCCGGGCTCAGCAGACGCTCGCGGTGGTTGAGAAATCGCGAGACCGTGGCCTTCGACACGCCTGCCGCCTTGGCCACATCCCCAATGGTTGCGCGACCCGGGCGCTGCATGGGAGCCCTGGCGTTCAGGCGGAAGCCGTGTCGAAGACGGCCAGGGGCTTCTCTCCGGCCAATGCGCGCAGCAGATTGGTGGTCGCCAGCTCGGCCATTGCGTGGCGCGTCTCGTGAGTGGCCGAGCCGATGTGCGGCAGCGGCGTGACACGCGGATGCGTACGCAGGGGCGATGCCATCGGAAGCGGCTCGGTGGCGAAGACGTCCAGGCCTGCGGCGCGCAGCGTGCCATTGTCGAGCGCTGCGAGCAGCGCGTCTTCCTGCACCGTGGCGCCGCGCCCGCCGTTGATGAAGACGGCGCCCGGCTTCATCGCGCCGAACACCTTGGCATCGATCATGTCGCGCGTGTTGTCCGATAGCGGCAGCATTGCAACCACGAAATCGGACTGAGCGAGCATCGCATCGAGCGACGTGTAGGTGGCGCGGCCCTGCAGTTCGGGCGCCTGCGAGGCGAGATCGACCGGACGACGTGTGTGGTAGAGCACCGGCATGCCGAAGCCGAGCGCGGCGCGGCGCGCGATCGCCTGGCCGATACGTCCAAAGCCCAGCAGGCCCACTGTCTTGCCATGGACGTCGAAGCCGAACAGGTCCTCGCCGATGTTCTGGGTCCACTGGCCCTCGCGAACGAGGTTCGATAGTTCGACCACACGGCGGCTGGTCGCCATGAGCAGTGCGAAGACGGTGTCAGCCACTGTCTCGTCGAGCACGCCCGGCGTGTGGCACAGCGTGATGCCGCGTGCATGCAGCGCCGCCAGCGCGTAGTTGTCGACGCCGACCGACACGCTGGAGACCACGTCGAGTTGCGGCGCGCGCGAAATGAGCGCGTCGTCGATGGGATAGCTGGAGCCGATCAGGCCTTGCGCGGTCGGCAACGCCGCCTCGAAGGCTTGCTGCTGCGCCGCGACACGCGGATTGGCGACGACGACTTCATGCGCCGCCTGCAGGCGCGCCAGTTGATCGTCAGGCAGTTCACGGAATACGAGGATGTTCTTGCGCGTCATGGTCGGGCCTCTTCGAGTTGCGCCCGCGTCGGCAGGCCTTCGGTATCGCCAAGCACCTGAACGGCTCGCGCGCCGATCCAGGCGCCGCGGCGCACGGCTTCGGGCACGCTCTTGCCTTCGAGCAATGCGCTCACTACGCCGGCGGCGAAGCCGTCGCCGGCACCCACGGTGTCGACGATTTCCTTGACAGGGAAGCCGTCCACGCGGCCCGTGCCCGCCACATCGCTGTCGTAGTAGGCGCCCTCGGCGCCAAGCTTCACGACCACCAGCTTCGCGCCCCGCTGTCGATAGAAATGCGCGACGCCTTCCGGTGTGCTCTCGCCTGTGAGGAGCAAGCCTTCTTCCATGCCCGGCAGAACCCAGTCCGCGCGGGCCGCGAGGTCGTTGATCGCATTGCGCATGACCTCGGTCGAAGACCACAGCGTCGGCCGCAGGTTGGGGTCGAAGGAGATCGTGCGGCCGGCCTGCCGCATCACGTCCATCGACTTGATCGCGGCTTGCAAGCTGGTGCTGGAGATGGCTGCGAACACGCCGGTCGCGTGCAGGTGCCGAGCGGAGCGTAGCCAGGTTTCGTCCACATCGGCCGGGCCCATCTGGCTCGCCGCCGATCCCTTGCGGTGGTATTCGACCGGCGGATCGCTGCCGTCCGTCACGCGCCCCTTGAACTGGAAGCCCGTACGTTGCGTCGCGTCGGTGATGACATGTGAACAGTCGATGCCCTCGCCCTGCATGGTGGCGAGGAGCGCGCGGCCCATCGAGTCGGTGCCGAGCCGGCTGGCCCAGCCGACCTTCAGGCCCAGGCGCGAAAGGCCGATCGCCACATTCGTCTCCGCGCCGGCAGTGCGCTTGTGGAAAGCCGTGGCGTTCTCGATCGACCCGGGCTGGTCGGCCACCAGCAGCAGCATGGCTTCGCCAAACAGCGCGACATCGAATGAAGGGTTGGTCATGAAGTGCCTCGCAAGGAACGGATGTGCGCGATCTGGTCGCGCGTGACGGCCAGCAGGTCATCTCCGATCAGGGGATATTCAATCGCGTGCGGCACGTCGGCCGGCAGCGCCCGCAACACCGCGCGCCAGGGCGCCACGGAATCCGCGAGCGGTACCGCCACCCACTTGGCTGGCAGCCGCTGCGCGCCCTTGCAATGCACGTAGCGCACGCGGCGGCCCAGCGCCTGAGCGGCCTGCAGCGGGCATTCGCCGACCCAGTGCCAGTTGCCCATGTCGAAGGTCATGCCCAGGTCGAGACCCGCGTGGTCGGCAGCATCGAAGAAGGCCTGCAACGCGGGGAGCGTGCCGGCAGAAACGGTCTGATCGTTCTCGATCACGAGTTCGACGCGGGTTTCGGCGAGTTGCACCTTGAGACCCCACAGCGAGCCATGCGACGACGGACGGAAGTCGCCGATGGACATCTTGAGCCGTTTCGCGCCGAGCGTGGTCGCGGCCGCGATGCCGCGCCCAAGCGCCGCACTGTCGAGCCAGCCACCTTCGGCCCAGAGACCTTCGGGGCTGGAATAGACGGAAGCGAGCCCAGCCAGCGCCTGCAACTCGGTCGCCGGATCGCGCAGCAACTCGCCGCGCACTTCGACGCTGTCGGCGCCGGCAGCCTTGGCAAGCTGCGAACACCACAACTGACCGTGGCGCCCGGTTTCAGCGGCGCCGAACGATGAGAGAGAAATCAATACTGGCGTCACATCGAAAACTCCAAAATCCCATTCCAGAAATACCGCGGCACCGGCTCCGCCGCCGGTATTGCCCCCTGCGAGGGGGTCGGCGAAGCGACACGAAGTGCGCGAAGCCTGGGGGTGTACCATCAGTGCGCTTGGTGCGAGCTCAGGATTTGACCGAGGAATTGGCGCGTCTTCTCGTGCTTCGGATTGCCGAAGAATTCGGCAGGTGGCCCCTGCTCCACGATCTTGCCGTCGGCCATGAAGATCACGCGGTCGGCCACGCTGCGCGCGAAGCCCATCTCGTGCGTCACGCACAGCATCGTCATGCCGTCTTCGGCGAGTCCGATCATGGTGTCGAGCACTTCCTTGACCATTTCGGGATCGAGCGCCGAAGTGGGCTCATCGAACAGCATGATCTTCGGCGCCATGCACAGGGCGCGCGCGATCGCCACGCGCTGCTGCTGGCCACCCGAGAGCTGGCTCGGGTACTTGTGCGCCTGCTCGGGAATACGCACGCGCGTGAGGTACTTCATCGCCACCTCCTCCGCCTGCGCCTTGCTCATGCCGCGAGAGCGCATCGGCGCCAGCGTGCAGTTCTGCAGGATGGTGAGGTGTGGGAACAGGTTGAACTGCTGGAACACCATGCCGACCTCGGCGCGCACGGCATCGACGTTCTTGCCGCCGGCCGTGAGCTCGATGCCGTCGACCACGATGCGGCCCTTCTGCACCGTCTCGAGACGGTTGATGCAGCGGATCAGCGTCGACTTGCCCGAGCCCGACGGCCCGCAGATCACGATGCGCTCGCCCGTGCGCACCGAGAGGTCGATGTCGGTAAGCACCTGGAAGGTGCCGTACCACTTGTTCACTGCCTCCATCTGAATGATGGATTCGGTGCCCGCGTGGGTCGTGACTGCGTCGGTCATGGGTGTTCCCTGAAGGCTTTTGCGCTTACTGCAGCTTCGGCAGGTCCGTCTGGAGCCACTTCTGGTAGAGCTTGTTCAGTTCGCCATTCGCGGTGTTCTTGACGATGAATTCGTTCACGTTCTGGAGCAGGTCGTCCTGGCCCGGACGCATCGCGATGCCCATGTTCTGCTGAACCAGTGTGAACTTGTTCTCGAAGGTGTTGGCCGGCACGCGCTTGGCGATCTGCGCTGCGACGGTGGTGGAAGCGCCGATCGCGTCGACCTGGCCCGACATCAGCGCCTGCATGGCCGATGCGTCGTCGTCGAAGCGGCGGATCTCGGTGCCTTCGGGTGCTGCCTTGGTCACGGCCACGTCCTGCGTGCTGGCGCGGGCGACGCCCACGCGCACGCCCTTCAGGTCGGCAGCGCTCTTGATCGGCGCGCCGGTCTTGCCGTACAGCACGATGGTGGCGGCCGCGTAGGGCTGCGAGAACTGCACCTGCTTCGCGCGCTCCGGCGTCACCGCCAGCGAAGCGACCAGCAGGTCGACCTTGTTGGTCAGCAGGAAGGGAATGCGGTTCGGGCCGGTGACCGGCACGATGTTGGCCTTCACGCCCCAATCCTTGGCCAGCAGCTTGGCAACGTCTGCGTCGTAGCCGTCGGGCTGGTTCTTCGCGTCGGTGGTGCCGTAGGGCGGGAAGTCGACCAGCATGCCGATCGTGATCTCCCCCTTCTTCTTGATGTCGGCCACGCTCTGGGCGGATGCGAAGGGGGCGAACGCCGTCAGCGCGGCGCCCAGGCCCAGGGCTGCGATGGCAGCGCGACGGGTGGTAAAGCGGATCATGTCGAGTCTCCTAGATTAAGAACGGAAAAGCAGAGAGAAGGAATTCGGAGGGGCTCATCTCGCCAGCGCTCTTGCGCGCTTGCGCTCCATGCGCGCCGCCAGCAGCGACAGCGGCCAGCAGATGACGAAATAGAGCGCGGCCACCGTCGTGAAGACGTGCAGCGGCTGGAAGGTCGCGTTGTTGATGATCTGCCCGGCGCGGGTGATCTCGGTGAAGCCGATGATGGCCGCGAGCGAGGTGCCCTTGATGATCTGCACCACGTAGCCGACGGTCGGCGGCAGCGCGATCTTGAAGGCCTGCGGCAGTACCACGTCGCGCATGCGCGAGGCGTAGCTGAGATTGAGCGCCTGCGCAGCTTCCCACTGGCCGCGCGGGATGGCCTCGATGCAGCCGCGCCAGATCTCGCCGAGGAACGCAGCGCTGTTGAGCACCAGCGCCACGCCCGCCGCGATCCACGGATTGATGTCGAGGCCGAACACCGGCGCGCCGAAGAAGATCAGGAACAGCTGCAGCAGCAGCGGCGTGCCCTGGAAGATCTGGATGAAGGCGGTCGACAGCACGCGCGCCGTCTTGCTCTCGGAGGTGCGGGCGAGCGCAATGACCAGCCCCAGGATCGCGCCGCCGACGAAGGCGATGAGCGACAGTGCCAGCGTCCACTGGGCCGCTTCGAGGATGAACAGGAATTCGGGAAAGCCGAAGGTACGCATGGTGTTCAGCGCCGATCCGGATAGTTGAGCGTTCGCTTGTAGATCAGCTTGAACAGCGCCGAGAACGACAGCGCCAGCGCCAGGTAGATGCACGCGACCACGATGTAGATCTCGAAGCTGCGGAAAGTCTGCGACTGCAGGTTGGCAGCGACCGAGGTGAGGTCATCGGCAGAGATCACCGACACCACCGCCGAACTCAGCATCAACAGGATGAACTGGCTCGTCAGCGCCGGGTAGATGGCCTTGAGCGCGGGCTTGATGATCACGAAGCGGAAGATCTCCCACGGCTTAAGGTTGAGCGCCCTGCCCGCTTCGATCTGGCCCTTGGGAATGGACTCGATGCCGGCGCGAACGATCTCGGCCGCGTAGGCGCCGAGGTTCACCACCATCGCCGTGAGCGCCGCCGTGTAGGGCGACCAGCGCAGCCCGATGGCCGGCAGCGCGAAGAAAAAGAAGAACAGCTGCACCAGGAAGGGCGTGTTGCGGATGACCTCGATGTACGCGTTCACGATGAAGCGCAGCCAGGCTGGCCCCGAGGTCTTGCCCCAGGCGCAGAAGATGGCCACCACCAGCCCCAGCAGCGTGGCGACGAGCGAGAGCTGGATCGTGATCCACGTGCCCTTCAGCAGCAGCGGCCATGCGGCGAAGACGGCGTCGAACTGGAATTGGTAATTCACGGGTGACGATGACTCGGAGGGGGATTCGGCTTGGTGCACCGCGCTTCGGAAGCACTTCATTGCGGGGCGATTCAGTATATTTGAAACCGGTTTCAGCACCATCCTAGGGATTCCCCTAATCACTCGGCGTGCCTACACTGAAGCGATGCTGATCACCGACACGTCCGACGCGAAGACACAGCTTGCAGCCACGGCGTCCGCGCCCGCGGTGCATCACTTGCGCCAGACGTTGCTGTGGCCGCTGCGCCTGATGCCGACAGCCCATCCGCGGCATGCGCATCGCGGCCCCTGGCAAGTGTTGCGCGACCTCGGCGATGCATCGCCGTGGCGCGAGGAGGTCGATGAATACACCGGCAGCAACGACCGCTTCCACGAACGCCACTACAACGAGTTCGTGAGCTTCCTGCCCTACGTGCAGCGCTTCCTCTACGGCGATGGCCGCAAGGGACGGCAGGCCGGCACCGATTCCGGCAGCGATTCACCCATGCGCGTGTTCCGGCGCAACGACGTCGCGGCGGTGCGTGTGGTGGCGCGGCCCGGTGATGCACCCATCACGCTGCAGGTGGTGCATGTCGACCTGTACTTCTTCTTCGATGTCGACGTGGTGCTGCTCAACGTCGAAGTCGGCGCCGACGACCTGAGCCTGCCGCAGGCGCAGGAGATCCTCTATCGCTTCGGCCGTGCGTACCCTGGCGGCTGGGACGCGCGGGGCCAGGCGCTGCATTGCATGAGCAGCGTCGAGTGGCTGGCGGCCGATGGCAGCGTGTTGTCGACTTCCGACGCGCAGCAGCGCGAGGCCTTCATGTCGCATGTGGCCGAGCACCGCGCACCGCGCATTGCGGCCCACTGGGCGTGGCTGATGCGCCCGCTCGTGAGCGACCATTCGGACGAACCCGGGGCTCTGCGTTTCCGCCAGATCGAGTACTACCGCATGCCCGTGATGGCCTACCTCGCACTCGACGATCCTCGCGCCCTGTCGCGGGCGGACTTCGTGCGGCTGGCCCTGGTCAGCGGTGCCACGGACCCGGCCGTCTCTGGCGGCGGACCCCTGCCCTTCGCCGAGGACAGCATGGTCGATTTCGAGCAGCGCTACTGCTACGACCGCTTCTGGGTCAATGCGGGTGCGGCGCCCAACACGCGTTATCTCTGCAACGGCCGGGCGCTGATCGTCATCGGCGACGCACACGCCGAGTTCTTCTGCTGCCGCAACCGCGGCGTGCTGGCGCAATTCCGGCACCAGCACTTCCTGCTGTTTCTCATCGCGCACTTCCAGAAGGCGGCGCTGCTGATGTTTTCGGATCGCCTCGTCGAAGCACTGCGCAACCTCGACATTCACGACGTCGCGAGCGTCAAGCGCTTCAAGCGCGCGATCCGGGCCAGCTTCGAAGGCTTCCTGCGCTTCACGCACCGCTACTGGTTCCACGAGATCTCCGAACAGGCGCAGGTGCGCGCGCTGTCGCACCTGTGCACCACGCACCTCGGCCTCGATCCACTCTACGAGGAGGTCAAGGAGCGCATCGCCGACATGCACACCTACCTCGATGCCGACAGCCTCCGCCGGCAGGCCAACACGGTGGTACGTCTGACGGTGGTCACGCTCTTCGGCCTGATCGGCACCATCACGACCGGCTTTCTCGGCATGAACCTGCTCGCCGAAGCCGATTCGCCCCTGTGGAAGAAGCTGCTCTGGTTCGGCGTGATCCTGGCCTTCACGACCTGGCTCACGGTCTACACCATGGTCAAGTCGAAGCGGCTGTCGGACTTCATCGACGCGCTGTCCGATGAGCGCCACACCTTTCGTTCCAGGCTGGGCGTTCTGGCCCGCGTGTGGCGGCCGGGATCGGACTAGGGTCTGGGCAGCCACACCTCGATCGCTCCAGGGTCGGCATTGATCGGACGAGGCAACAGCTTGATGACCCAGGGCTGCCCGGTCGGCGTGGGGGCGGTCTGGACCAGGGCCTGCGCACAGGCCCGGGATGACTCTTCGCGGATGACCACGGTCGGTGCCGGATGGCCCACGGGTGGCGCCCGGCCCTGGCGGCGCGAGGTGCTGAGCACGTCCTCGATCGGCGGCACGGAGGCACCCAGTTCGCGCCACGGCCCGCGCCATGGAGCGCGCCTTGTCGCGGAACGCGGTGCCGTAGGTCTGGACGTAGACGACGGCGCCTTCGCAGACGTCGGGCGGAATCGGCGCAGGAGCCCCGGCCGAGCCGGTCGACGGGGCATAGGGCGGCGGCGAGGCGGCCACCCGCGTCTCGCCGCGCCACCCCGTCACGAAGTCGCGCACGCGCACCGCAATGGCAAAGGGCTCGGGCAGGATGCCGCTGCAGTTCTGCTTCGACCCCGTCTGACCCGTGTAGTCGCGCGCCCAATAACGCGGCGCGCAGGGCTGGGCCGGTGGAGGCTGCAGGCAGTCGATACCGTTGCCTGGATCGAGCAAGCGCGCGCAAGCCGGTGCCCGCTGCTCCGGGGCTTCGTTCGCGCAGGCCTGCTTGGCGTCGTCGACGATGCGCACCGACAGGCGGAAGTTCGCAATGAAGTTGTCGCTGCCCTCGCGGCACAGCAGATCGCCGGTGCGCAGCAATTCGGCGGCCAGCAGGGCCGGCGCATCGCCGCCGCCCGTCCCGCTGCGCAGGTGCGCCCATCGCTCGGTGAGATCCTTGAAGGCGCTGTTCTCCGAACGTTCCGCCTCCGCGCGCTGTGCGCGCCAGCTGTCGATGCCCTGCCAGGCCGCCACGCCGAAAGTCGCCGCGGTGCCGATGCCGATCGACGCAGTGACTGCACCGGCCTTCAGCACCCGCGCCTGGAGGCGGCTCATCGAGCCCACCGCGGCTGCGGCGGCGCTGTCCTTGTCGCCGGGCTTCGCCGCTTGCGCGATCGCGTTCGGTTGGCCGTCGTCGGGCACGAACAGGCCCGGCGCGCCCAACGCGACGTGCTCCAGCATCTCTTCCTCCAGCCGATCGCCGATCTCGGCGCCGAGGCGGAAGTAGCTCTCCCACTGTGCTTCGTCGAAGAACTGGTCGGTGGTCGGTTGCTGCGGAAACAGCGGATTGGCCGCCTTGAAGTTCACGAGATCCACCGGCAGCGCGGCCGAGACGTTCGGCTTGACCAGCACGATCTGGCCCGTGGCGCCGCTCGCGTAGCGCACATGCGCCAGCGCAAGGCACGCCTGGCTGGTCGGCGACGCGAGGTCGTTGAGCGAGCCGAAGGAAGCGAGATGCGTCCAGTCGGCGTCCGCCCGCGGCTTCATGAAAGTGATCTCCGCGTTGAGGTCGATGCGCGCGCGGCGGATGAGGATTTCCAGGTCGCAGAAGCGATAGTCCGGATCGGCGCCGCAGTCGGCAATGACGATCAGCGCCGCCTCCTGCCGCAGCAGTGCGTAGGCACCGGTGTTCTCGAAGTGGCCGCCGTCGCTCAGGTACCAGTTCGCGGAGCTGCTGCCCGGAAACGCACCGAAGCATTCGAGCAGCATGAAGCGCGTCTTCATCAGCAGCGGGCTCGCGTGCACGACGGCGCCGCGCTGAACGATGCCGGCATCGGCACTGTTCCACCAATAGCCGAGCCGCAGGCCGCAAAGACCGACAGCGCCGAGATGCCGCGCTTGGTCAGCCGGCCGAGGCCGGGCGCAAAGGCAGCACCCGAAATCGCTGTCCACGCGCCGAGCGTGAGCGCGCCGTCGCCATGGGCCTGCGTCCATGGCGCGCCGGCCGCCTGCATCCAGCCGCACGGCCCGATCGTGAGTGGCAGGCTCTTGCGATCGCGATTGAACAGCTTGTCCTTGGTGCCGTGCGTCTGATTGATGCAGACGTTCGCAAAGTGGACCAGCCCGCCATGAGACTGCGGCGTGTAGTGAAGCTGCGAGATGTCGTCGTGCGAATCGACCTCGCCGACTGGCACCTGCGGCGGCTCCAGGCCCGAGACCTTGTCCGTCGGGCTCGCGCCCAACCGGCGCGCATTGGCCGCGCCCAGATAGCCCCGCACGATGCGCGCCTTGTAGAACATGTGCAGCGACGAGACGTTGAGGAATGCGAAATTGCGCCCCGTCACCAGTGCATAGACACCGATGATCACGGCGATGGTGCCGAGCCACGCCCAGCCGCGCATGAAGTCCAGCCCCGCGGGCGTGAACACGGGCAGCAGCGCCACCGAATAGACCACGCTCACCCACCATGCCGCGAGACAGAATGCCAACACCAGGCCCAGCAGGCTCGCGAGCGTCATCACCAGGGTCTTGCCGATGCCGGGTATCTCCTGCCTGTGTGCGAGCAGCATCGGCAGCACCCCGCGCAGCGCTGCCGCAACAATCAGCAAGACCGCACCGTAGGAGATGGACTGCCGCGGCGTCTCGACCGCCACCACCATGCGCTGCGATCGAGCAGGCCGAGCATCGCGATCAGCAGCGCCGTGTTCATCACCGACGCCAGCCAATCCGTCAACTCGTTGCGCAGCTCGGCCGCCGATCGCAGCCGGCTGCGGTACAACACCCACAGCAAGGCGATGACCCAGCACAGCGCAAAGACCTCGAAGGCCGGGGCCAGCCAGGGCGGCCCGCTGTAGCGCCGCAGCAGCGGCGGACCGATCCAGCAGGCGCCGAGGCCGAGCGCCACCCACATCGCGACCTGCAGCAGCATCGACGACGTCGATGGCTTGTCGCGCACCGACCAGTACGCGCAAGCCAACACCACCGACGCGATGAAAGGGCCGACAAGCGTGAACCACAAGGTCGGCCACTGCGTCGCCCACTCGACCAGCAGGCGCACGTATTGCACGCTGGTGAGCGCGCTCACGCCGTTCGGGTTGTCGGGCGAGATGCTGTTGAGATCCACCGCCCTGAACACCGCGTCCCACAGCAGCAGGTTGGTCGCCGCGAGCACGATGCCGATCAGGCTGGCAGCGATCGCGAGTTCGATGGGCGTGCCGAGCAGGTTGCGCAGGTAAAGCGCGGCCGCAAAGAGCGTGTCGCGCATCCCGCCCGGAATGAGATAGCGGCCATTGCCGCGCAGCCACCAGCGGAAGCGCGCACGATCGACGTCGCCCAGCGCGCGCTCGATCTCGCGAACCTCATCGGCCGACTTCGCATTGGTGCAGAGCCGACCGAGCGTGGCGCCGATGTAGCCGCCGCCGGAGACCGTCGACATCAGGTCGAACTTGAGCAACTGCCGGTGCGCCGCCAGTGACTTGAGCAGGCCCAGGCAGAAGGTCGCGCTGCGGATGCCGCCGCCCGACAGCGCCAAACCCCAGGGCCGACGGCCGTCATCGGCGCCATGAAGTGCATGGCGACGCTCGGCAACCAGCTTCTGGATGGTTTCTTCCATGCAGGTCCTCGTCGTTCGTCCCCAATATTTCATGCTTGCAGCGACGCATCAATGGAGCGAACGGTCTGTGCCGGACCGCAGTGCTGCATTGGTTAAGCTCGCCCGGCATCGATTCGATGCCGCCTCCGGGAGCCACATCCTCATGACAACCAGCGCCGCGCCCGCAACGCCCGCACCCGCTTTGAGGACTTCACAGCC
>Ga0247825_10001086_pt1 | contig 17716 bp, 20 predicted proteins | sample 13C_Vanillin_Day_FD_194413 | JGI IMG/M metagenome (GOLD analysis project Ga0247825, IMG submission 194413) | Soil microbial communities from agricultural site in Penn Yan, New York, United States - 13C_Vanillin_Day48 | ecosystem: Environmental > Terrestrial > Soil > Agricultural land | place... | reverse complement strand
GAGTCGCAGCAGCGATGGCGTCGATATCCAGGAGCCCGGAAGGCCCCTCGATCTGCGCCTCGATACCGATCCCTCCGACCGGCAGACCCATTTCGCGCTCGACCTGTGTCAGCAGGATGTCGAGCCACTGGATGTGCGCGACCTTCTCGACCTTGGGCAGCATGATGCAGTCGAGGTTGGCGCCGGCGCCACGGACCAAATGAAGGACGTCCTCATGTGCCCATTCGGTGTCAGCGTCGTTCACGCGAACGACCCGGGTCTTGCCGGTCCAGTCGCCATGGTTGAGTGCCTCCACGATGGTGGCCCGCGCGCCCGGCTTCGCCGAAGGAGCGACGGCGTCCTCGAGGTCCAGGAAGACTTGGTCGGCCGGGAGGGTCTGCGCCTTCTTGAGCATCTTCTCGCTGCTACCGGGCACAGCCATGCAGGAGCGCCGCGGGCGGAGGGGACGGTTCGTGGTCATGTAGTTCTCTCTTCTCATCGATGAAGCTGGATGGACTGAAGCGGAGCGGTGCCGCGCTTGGTCAGCTCTGGGGACGGACGTGGACCTGAATCTTGCGAGTGGCTTCACAGACCACTTCACCGTGCTGGTTGATCCCGTAGTGACGCAGCGAGACCACCGCTTGGGGACCGTCCGTCTCGACCGCGAGGACCTCCGTCGCCGCGCCGATCGAGTCGCCGCGCTTGACGGGAGCAGGGAAGCGGATGTCATCCATGCCGACCTCGCGGATCGCTTGGCCGCTGATGTCTTGCGTTGCCAGGCCGACGGTGAGCGACAGGGTCAGTCCGCCGAAGTTGATGCGCTCCCCGAACGGTGAGTCGGCCATCTCCTGCTCACTGAAGTGCCCCACGGCTGTGTTCATCACCAGCAGCGTCAGGCCGTTGAGATCGAGATCGGTGATGGTGCGGGTACGCGCGTGGCGGAATCGCGCTCCGACCTTGAAGTCCTCGGCGTAACCGTCGAGCTGACTGGCGAGCTCTTGCCCCTCTGTGCGGCGACGCACCAGGTTCGTGCGACGGAACGAGATGACCGGGTCACCTACAGAGTCGCGGCCAACGGTGTCCCACGTGACGATTCCGACGTCGGGTCGCGACCCTGAGGCGCGGGCCTCGATGACGGTGCTGGACGCCGTTAGAGTCTCGCCGGGGTACACGTCACGCAGGTACTCGAGCGACGTCCCTCCGAGGAATGGACCGCCCGCCTCGCTGAGATCCTCCACGCTCAGACCGAACACCACCGAGAAGACCAGCATCGGGTTGATGACTTCGTCCCGGTGCCCAGTTGCCAGGGCGACATTTCGGTTGAAGTAGATCGGGTTGAACGCCAGCATCTGGGTCGTGAAGTTGAGGTTGTCGCTCGCGTGGATCGTGCGCCCCCAGTGGTGCTCGAACACCCGACCGACGGTGTGCTCCTCGAACGGAGTTCCGCGGGGGATGAGGGGCCAGGAGGCGACATCAGGAGAAGACACGGGATTCTCTCGTTTCATTGAGGGGCACAGTCATGCTGTTCTTCGGCACAGACGAGTGTTGCCCATCACATTCCCGGAAGTCAAGCGGCCACCTTTCGGCGGCTATCGCCCGAAACGGTGACCAAGAGCGAGTTCCGTGCCGCATAGTGGGCGTTCTGCGTCGCACGTCGGTACAGTGCGGTACATCACACCGGGATCGGAGAATCCATGGCCAGCGAGATCGACCCGGTTTCCGACGCGCGCAAAGCTGCACCGACGACGCCCACCGCGACGCCCGGAACCCAGACACTCATCCGCGGGCTGCGGCTACTGGAGGCGATGACGGAGCAGTCACGACCGACCGGCGTGGCTGAGCTGTCGCGGCGTCTCGAGCTTCCGAAATCCACGGTTCAGCGGCTCCTGCGCACCCTTGATCAAGTGGGATGGGCTCAGACCACGCAGGAACCGACGACCCGCTGGCAGCTCAGCCCCCGCCTCGGCATCCTGTGCAACAGCGCCGACTCAGCTCTCGGCCTACGCGAAGCCGCACTCCCCCACCTGGCCGCACTCGGCGCTCGCTCGGGCGAGACAATCCACTTTGTCGTTCCGGACAGAGACGTTCGGCTCGTGTTGATCGAGCGAGTTGACTCGATCCATCCCATTCGCTCGTTCAACGACCTGGGCGCCAGAACCAAGTTCCACTCGAGCGCTGCAGGCAAGGCGTTCTTGGCGGCCCTCCCCGATGCGGAGTTGACCCGTCACCTGGATTGTCCGCTCGAAAAGCTCATGCCGAGCACCGTCACCGACCCTCAGCAGTTGATGTGCCAGATCCTCGAGACTCGGCGAAATGGTTACGCCGTCAACATCTCCGAGAACCGCGACCACGTGTGCGCCATCGGAGCTGCCGTGGTTGACCGGAGCGGGCGCCCCGTCGCGTCGACGGTCATCTCGATGCCGGACATCCGGTTCGACGCAGGGCGGGTCGACGAGTGGGGCACATGGGTGCGGGAGACCGCCAGCGCGATCGGTCGAGATCTTCCCAGGTGACGTGGGTTACGAGCGCCCGTGGCGATCACGAACGCGATCCCCCGGTTCCCGATGCTCCAACAACGCAGTCAGCACGAATGACGTTTGTTGTGGGCTACAACTACGCCGGCGACAGGCCCGACTTGCTCGTCGCCGCGCAGATACCTTCAGGGCGGTCGGCGCCGCGAGCGCCTTTCGTGGCCCTGGCTCGTGTTGCCGCGGACCTGTCGGCCCGGGCCGTCCATACTCGCCCGACGCGACCCGCGACTTCGAGTACGGAGCAGGTAACCCCATGACTGAGGCACGGTGCACTGAGGCCCCAGATCGCTTCAAGCCCTCCGTGGCGAATCCGGACCCGCCCGCCGAAGATCGACGCTCGTATCGCCGCGAGCTCCTGGTGCTCGCCGCAGCGGTCTGCTCGTACGGGCTGATGCAGTCCGTCACTGTCCCGACGCTCCCGGCCATCCAGATCGAGTTCCAGACCGACCAGGCGACAGCCGCATGGGTCCTGACGGCATTCCTGGTGGCGGCCTCCGTCGCGACACCCTTCGGCGGCCGCATCGGCGACTCCTTCGGAAAGCGCCGGGTCCTCCTGCTATCACTCGGTGCCCTGACTCTGGGATCGCTGATCGCCGTTATAGCCCCCTCCATCGAAATGCTCATCGCGGCCCGGGTTGTCCAAGGGCTCGGCGGCGGCATCCTCCCCCTGTCGTTCGGCATCATCCGTGACGCCCTGCCCGAGAAGCGGGTCGCCGGAGGAATTGCTGTCACCTCGTCCATGCTGGCGGTCGGTTTCGGCATGGGCATTGTCGTGGCCGGTCCGATCTCAGAAGTCGTGGGCTACCACCTGCTGTTCCTACTTCCAGCGGTCGTGGCGGCCTCGGTGGCGGTCGCCGCCCGCCTGATACTTCCCGAGACCCGCGTCGTCTCCGGCGTTCGAGTGCCGCTGGTCTCCGCCCTACTCCTCGGCGGTTGGCTGGTCGCCCTCTCGCTCGGCGTGAGCAAGGCGCCGACCTGGGGGTGGACGTCCACAGCGGTCGGCTGCCTGCTGTCGTCTGCACTGATTCTGTTCACTTGCTGGGTCTACGCCGAGCTCACGTCCAGCGTTCACTTGATCGATCTGCGGATGATGGCGCGGCGCGGCGTGTGGACCGTCAACCTCGCCGCGCTGTTCAGTGGCATGGCCATGTACGGGTCCTTCGGGTTCTTTCCCCAGTTCAACCAGACGCCTTCTGAGAGCGGCTACGGCTTCGGTGCGTCGGTCACCGAAGCCGGCCACATGATGATCCCGGCGGCCCTCGCCTCGTTCCTCGCCGGGGTCCTCGCGGCACGCGTCGCCGCCGTCGTCGGTCTCCGGGCCGCTCTGGTCATCGGAAGCGTGGTGGTGTCGTCCGCTCTCTACTTCACGGCCTTCTCGCATGACAATCGATGGGAGCTCTACGCTTCGGCGGGTCTGACCGGGTTGGGCGCCGGGTTGTCCTTTGCGTGTCTCGCGAACGCGGCAGTTGCAGCTGCGCCCAGGAGCCAGACGGGGGTGGCCGCTGGGGTCAACGCCAATCTCAGAACGGTGGGAGGGACAATCGGCGCCGCCATCATGACGACATTCGTCACCTCGCACACCCTTGCCTCCGGCTATCCGGCAGAGCCGGGATACACCCACGGTTTTGCGTTCCTCGCGACCGCCGCCCTGTTCGCCGCCCTGTTCGGCCTGCTGATCCCGCGCGGAATCAAGCAGCCCACGTGAGTAGCCTGAATTCCGAGGACCTGTTGCGGCAGGTCAGTTTCAGCGCGGAGGTCACGCTAGTGCCGATTGCACGCCTTCAGAGCAGCTCGTGCTCGGTGGCACGAAGTCTCTCCCTTCTCGGGGAACGTTGGACGCTTCTCGTCATCCGGGAAGCTCTGACCGGCACGACGAAGTTCGAGACGTTCCGGGAGCACCTCGGCCTCACGCCCGACGTTCTCAGTGACCGACTCGGGACGCTCGTCGAGAACGGCGTCATGCGCCGATCGGAGTACCGCGAGCCAGGCAGTCGCGCCAGGTACGAGTATTTCTTGACGCAAGCCGGCCAAGACCTCCATGTCGTGATCGGTGCGCTGCAGCAGTGGGGCGATAACAACCTTCCTCACCCGTCTGCGCCAACCGTCGTCAGGAGGTCCGCCTCGAGCGGCTCTCCGACCCACGTCGCTTTCGTCGACGTTGAGGGCAAGGAGGTCCCCCTGGACGACGTCGCGATTGTCGATCTCGAGCCATCGATGCGAGAGTCCTAACCCTCCGACACTGCATAGGTTTTTCCAACTTAGCCTGTTACGGTCAAGTCATGACGTTCATCGAACAGTTCCGCCCGCAGCACCTCACGCTGACCGTTGAGTCGCCGACCTTCTGGCGGGTCACGTTCAACAACCCTCCGATCAACGTGATCGGTCTCGAGATGATGCGAGAACTCAAGGAGCTGCTCACAGAGCTCGAGTCCAACGACAGTGTGAACGTGGTGGTCTTCGACAGCGCAGACCCCGACTTCTACATCGCCCACTACGACGTGACCGTCGACAACGATCTCGCCGAGGCTCTGCCGAAGCGTTCGGACTATACGGCCTGGGTCGACATCACCGTGCGACTGAGCAAGCTGGATGCCGTGACAATCGCCTCTATCGATGGCATCACTCGCGGCGCGGGAAGCGAGCTGGTCCTGGCCATGGACATGCGCTTCGCCAGCCTGGAGAAGGCCCGGCTCGCCCAGGTCGAGATCGCCTTGAACGCCGTCACAGGCGGAGGCGCCAGCGGGCGCCTGCCCTCACTGGTCGGCCGGGGCCGCACCATGGAGATCCTCCTTGGCGCAGAGGACTTCGACGGCGCACTCGCGGAGCGGTACGGATACGTCAACCGCGCACTTCCCACTGCCGAGCTTGACGGTTTCGTGACTCGCCTCGCGCGCCGGATTGCCGGATGGGATCACCAAGCCATCACAGAGGTCAAGGCGTTCATCAACAAGTACACCCAATTGCCCGACGAAGAGTTTCCGCTGCACTCGGACGCTTACTGGGCGGCCGTGTCCAACCCGCAGGTCGGCGCGACCGTCGGTCGCCTCCTCGAGCAGGGCATGCAGGAGCGCGGGCCGCTCGAGTATGAACTTGCGGAGCAGATTGCGACCATCGCTCAGCAGCGCTGACACGAGCCGCGGCCCCGGGCGTTCGCCATGCTGTTGGCGAACGCCCGGGACCGCGTTCAGAGGTCAACTGAGCTTCATGACCACGGACTTCGTCTGGGTGTAGTGGTGGAGAGCCTCCAGGCCCTTCTCGCGACCGTAACCACTGTTCTTGCGGCCACCGAAGGGTGACTCCACTCCGCCCGCGAACCAGTCATTGACCCAGACCTGTCCGACCTCGAGCCGGCGAGCGACGCGGTGCGCGCGGGAGACGTCCCTGGTCCAGACCCCCGACGCCAGTCCGTAGTCGGTGTCATTGGCGATCGAGACGGCCTCCTCCTCGGTGTCGAACCTGATGACGCTCAGGACCGGGCCAAAGATCTCTTCGCGAGCGATCCGCATGGTGTTGTCCACCTCGGTGAAGATTGTCGGCTGCACGAACCACCCGTCGCTCAGCGCTCCTGCTGTCGCCGCACTGCCCCCGATGGCGACGTTCGCGCCCTCCTCCGCACCGAGCGCGAGGTAACGCTTGACCTGCTCGTACTGAGCAGCCGTCGTCAGCGCCCCGAGCGATTCGTCGTCGCGACCCGGGCCGATGGTCAGGCCGGAGAACAGCTCGACGAGCCTCTCGATGAGCGCGTCGGCGATGCCGTTCTGGACCAGCAGACGGCTTCCTGCGGTGCAGACCTGGCCGGTGTTGAGGGTAATGGCCTTCAGAGATCCTTGCGCGGCAGCTTCCAGGTCAGCATCGTCGAAGACGACGTTGGCGCCCTTGCCTCCGAGCTCGAGCGTTACGGGAACCAGCCTGGCGGCGGCCGCCTGGGCGACGATCTTCCCGGTGAATACCGACCCCGTGAACACCAGCTTCGCCACCTTCGGATCGCCGGCCACAGCCGACCCCGCTTCGGACCCGTGACCGGTGACCACGTTGAGGACTCCCGGCGGAAGACCGGTCTCCGTGGCAAGTCGGGCCAGGCGGAGCGCTGAGAGTGATGTGTCCTCAGCCGGCTTCACCACCGCGGTGTTTCCTGCGGCAAGCGCCGGCGCGACTCCGCGGGCCGCCTGCATGAGCGGCGCGTTCCAGGGGACGATGTGCCCGGTCACCCCGAACGGCTCGTGCTCGGTGTAGCTGTGCCATCCGTCGCCAAGGGGCACCACCGAGCCTTCGAGCTTATCGGCTGCCCCTGCGTAGTACTCGAAATATCGCGCCGAGAGCATCACGTCCATGCGGCTCTGGACCAGCGGCTTCCCATTGTCCATCGTCTCGATGAGCGCGAACTCCTCGACGTTCGCCCGCAGCGCCGCCGCGATCGCCATCAAGTGACGTCCCCGCTCGGGAGGCAGCAACGCGCGCCACTCGGCGAAGGCCTTCACCCCGCTTGCGGTGGCTTCAGCCACGTCCCGGGCACTGCCACGGGCGACTCTGGCCAGGACCTCTCCATCGGCCGGACTCGTGGAGTCAAAGTACTCGCCTCCGACGGGGTGAAATTCACAGCCGTGGATCCAGTGCCCGAACGCGTCAACCATCGAAACATGTCCTTTCGTCTCGTCCGACTCCGGATCGAAACACTCCGGTACCGCTGTGCCGTTGGACAGCACAGTGGTGGCTCCAAATTCCTGCTTTGGTCTGCCGATGTCAATCGTTGGCGGATGCACATTTGTGCGGTGGTCCAACGCCCGTGAGATCAGGAGCTGAAGGAGTGCCGTGCCGCTGCGAACTCGAAGACCAGTCGGTCGCAAAGTTCAGCAACAGTGGGAATGTCGGAGATGTTCCCCGCCCCGTGACCTGCAGACCACAGGTCCTTCCATCGCCGCACGTCCGCGCTCGAGTCTGTGATGTCGCCGGGGCGACGAGTGCGGAGGTCGTCGACGTCGATGCCCGCGGCCTCGAGGCTCCTGATGAGCCATGTGGCCGGAGCGCCATCGACAGCAGCCGAGGTCAGAATGTCCGAAGACTGAGAGTTCACGATCATCTGCTTGTGCGCATCAGACGCGGACGACTCCCGCGTCGCGAGGAACCGAGTTCCTACATAGGCGAAGTCAGCGCCCATAACCGTCGCGGCGAAGACATCCCGCCCGGTGGTCATGCCTCCCGACAGCGCCAGGGGCCCGTCGAACATCTGACGCAGCTCGTTGACGAAGGCGAAGGGGTTGGCCGTGCCCGTGTGTCCGCCCGCCCCGCCACACACGGCGATCAAGCCGTCGACTCCCGCGTCCAAGGCCTTCTCGGCGTGCCGTGAGGACGCGACGTCGTGAAGCACGACACCGCCGTACTCATGAATCTGCGACGCGACATCGCGGGGGGCACTCTTCGAGGTCAGGACGACCGGAACCCTGTGGGCCACGCAGACCTGCAAATCTTCATCCCGACGCGTGTTGGAGTCGTGGACCACGAGGTTGACGGCGAATGGCGCCGCCACGCGACCCAAGTCCGCGAGGACCTGCTGTTCGCGCTCGATGGTCGTCAACCATCTGTGGAGCATGTCTGGCGTCCGAGTCGTGTGAGCCGGGAAGCTTCCCAGGAGACCCTTCGCGCACGCGGCGATGACGAATCTGGGATTGGCCACGAGGAACATCGGCGCCACGATCACCGGGAGGGACAGTCTGTCGCCCAGGACGCTCATCGTTCGGCGACGCGCCACGGGCGACGGCGCCGACGTTCGCGCGGCTTCCGTCGGCGGTGGAAGCATGTGCAGACCTCCGCGGCACTCGTCGAGAGAGCCGTCGGCGGACGGCTACAGCGATGCACGTTAGGCCTAGAGGTCGTCGACTGACAACCAGCTCGGCGAAATGATCCTGACCACTTTGGAGCTCAGCCCAAAGCCCCGGTATCACGGCAAGCTGGGTGCGCCACACCTAGGTATCGGCGGCCTCGGACCTCGGGCCCGAACGCGCGAACCTTGAGGCATGACAACCCCCGCAGCGAGGACCACAACCATGACCAACGCCGATCACAAGCCCGCCATCGCGAACTGGATCGCTGCTGCCAACTCTCACGACCCCCGAGCTTTCCTAGCCTACTTCGACGAGGACGCTGTCCTCGATGATCCCTCGGTCGGTGAGCAGTTCGACGGCCATGACGGCATCGCCGAGTACTTCACCCGCTACTTCATCGGCTACAACACCACGACCGAACTCGTCAGTGTCACGCCGCAGGGCGGTTCTCTGCACGTGGTCGTCGTCTTCAGCGGCGACTTCCCTGGCGGTCGCACCGGCGGCATCTTCAACCTGACTTTCCACGGCGAGAAGATCTCATTCGCCCACGCCGACCTTACGTAGCCTCGGAAGGACCGGGCGTGACCAGGTGGCGACCGCGGATCCACGGCGATCAGGCACTGTAGCCGCCGTCGATGTCGAGCGAGGCACCATTGATATAGGCGTCGTCGTCACCCGCGACGTGGGAGACGAACGACGCCACCTCGTCGACCGTACCGAAGGGCCCGACAGAGATGCTCGCTCGCAACGTATTTGCGGCCGGTCCGTCGGCGGGGTTGGCGGGCGTATCCATCAGATCTGGCTGGACGTTGTTGACCGTGCTGCCGCGCGGACCGAGTCTCTCGGGACATGCCGCGCACGAGGCTCGCCACTGCGGCCTTGGTCATGGCGTACAGCGATGAGATGACATTCGGAAAGTGCTGGGCAGTAACGCTGCCAATCGTGATGATGCGTTCACCGTAACCCCTTCCGGTAGTCGCTGGTTCGGGCCGGCGCACTAGGACGAGACGGACGGCATAACTCAATGTGCGGACTCCACGGATGCCATCAAACCGGACAACACAACCTCCAGCATGTCGCGAACTTGACTTCGTGGCAGCTCCGCCTGCTCGGCCACCATGGCCACACCCGTCACCAGACGCCCGACCGTGCCTGCGTCGACGCGTCCGTTGATCAATCCAATCGCGCGAGCCCGCTCGAATACCTCATCATTGGCTTCGAGCGAAGCGCTGTGTGCATCACGCAGCGGTGAGCTGTCGTCGGCCATCGTCGCCGCCATGCTTGCAGACAAGCCGCGGTAGGCACGGGATATCTCGGAAAGACATTCGAGCCAGTCGACGAGGTCGTCGCGGGAGGTGATCTGGGAGGCATGCGCGGTGTCCCGTACACGGCCCACCCAGGTTTCGAGGACTTCTCCGAGCAGGTCTTCACGGGTGGGAAAGTGCCGGTACAGCGTGCCGGGGCCGACGCCGGCGCGTTTGGCAATCTCGTTGAGAGAAGCCATTGTTCCCTGCTGCTCGATGACATCGGTAGCAACCGCGAGGATGCGAGCGCGGTTATCGCGCGCATCCGCCCGCATCTCCCGATTGTGCTCAGCCATCTCCACCCACCTGTGCCATCGATCCAGCGGGGACAACACTACTGACTCATCGCGGAGTTCGGTGACGGACCCTGATCGTGGCGGCCGCTACAACGGTCGCCACCGCGGCGGGGACGGTCCTGCGAGGAAAGCCGCGCTCAGTCCTGGAACGAATTGATCGTCGACTGCCCCCGTCGCATAGACGGAAACCACCACGGCGAGGCCCAGCGAACCGCCGATTTGTTGGACCATTCGCAGCATTCCGGACGCCGAGCCGGCATCCTCGTCGGGGACGCGGTCCATTGCGACCAAGGCACCAGACGTGAAGATCAACGCTGCGCCACAGGCGTGGACCAGCAGCGGAAGCAGTACCGCGAGGTAGCTGCGGATACTCGGCAGCGCGACTGTCATAACCTGCGCATCGAGGGTGAGCATGAGCTACAGGGTCAGGATTGCGGCCATCGCCAGCGTATGGGCACGAGTTGAGGGCACGAGAGAACCTTTCGGAAGCTTCGACTGGATCGGAGACCCACTCCGATAACTTACACGGAGAGGGTCTCCGATTCAATTGCGGGCGTCGGGAATAGCCGTTCGCCTCAATCGGTTACCTGCATTCGGAGAAGTTCTCCACATACCGAGAGGGGTCTAGAAATGGTTCAACTGTCAGGTCGGGTTGCGCTCGTAACCGGTGGCGCTCGGGGAATCGGAGCCGGTGTCGTCGAAAAGTTGGTGAGCGAAGGCGCGAGCGTCGTCTTCACTTATGTGGGCGCTCACGCTGCAGCCACCGCGCTGACCGAACGCCTGAGCCGGCCGGGAGGAGAAGTCGCTGCCGTACAGGCAGATAGCGCCAACGAAGAAGCGATTGTTCGCGCCATCGACGAAACAGTGCAGCGTTTTGGCCGCCTCGACATTCTGGTGAATAACGCCGGCGGCGGAACGTTCGGCAACTTGGACGAGATGGCATTGAGCGAGATAGACACGATGATCGATGTGAACATCCGTGGATTGGTCCTTGCCACACGCCATTGCATTCCGCACCTTGATGCTGGTGGTCGCATCGTGAACATCGGCAGCATCAGTGCCGAGCGCGCACCGTTCCCGGGTGCGTCGATTTACGGCATGACCAAGGGCGCCGTGGCGAGTTTTACACGCGGTTTGTCCCGGGAACTCGGTCCACGCGGAATCACGGTCAACAATGTCCAGCCGGGCCCTATTGCGACCGAGGCGAATCCAGCCGATGGACCCGACGCAGACTATCTCCGGAGCCTCATTTCGGTCGGACGTTTCGGCAGGGTCGAAGATGTCGCGAGCCTCGTCGCCTTTCTCGCAGGTAGCGGTGGTGAACACATCACCGGGGCCTCGATCACGATCGATGGTGGATTCGCGGCGTGACGTTTCACTCAGGCATCACGACACAACTGGAGACTCCGTGAAGTTTGGTCTGTTTGCAGTCAATGTCGGCCCCGGGTCGACGTCGGCTGGCGCACGCTCTCGCGCCCTGCTGGCGGAGGCTCTGGCCTTCGAGTCGCTGTGGACCGTCGAGCACGTCGTCGTCCCCTCGGCCTATACGACGGTCTACCCCTACGACGAGTCCGGCAAAATGATGGGCGGTGAAGAAGAGGTCGAGCTTCCCGATCCGCTGATCTGGTTGTCGTATGTCGCAGCAGTTACCGAGCGGATCAAACTGGCAACCGGAATTGTTGTAATGCCCCAACGTAATCCGGTAGTGACGGCGAAAGAGGTGGCTACGCTCGATCACCTCAGTGGCGGTCGTGTCATCCTCGGCGTGGGTGCGGGCTGGTTACGCGAAGAGTTCGAAACGATCGGCGTTCCCTTCCACGACCGCGGCACACGTCTCGACGACTACATCGAGGCGATGCGGTCACTGTGGAAGGACACTCGCGCCTCCACACACAACGCATACGTCGACTTCGACAACGCCATCAGTTTGCCGCACCCGCCCAGTGGCGCGGTACCCATCGTGATCGGCGGGCACAGTGCACGGGCCGCGCGCCGCGCGGATTGGCGACGGGTTCTTTCCCACAGTGGGCAGCGCCGAAGAGCTGACGCATTTACTTGGCCTTGTCGAAAAGGAATGCCGAGAGGTGGACCGTGAACCCGATGAGATCGAGGTGACGGTTCCGCTTCTCGCCGATCTCAATGGCTTAGAGGGGGCATCGGTCGCTTCACGCACCAGGCTCGACTCCTTGAGTACTGCGATCGAGGCCATGACTCGAGCTGGGGCCGGGCGAATACTGCTCGGCACTCCCGCGGACGATTCCCTGCCCGTGGTGGCCGAGACGTTAGCTAGAAGATTCGGCATGTACGCGGGTTAAAGCGCCGCCCTGGGCCGCTGCTGCCAAGCGTCCCAGGGCGATCCAGCCGCCGGATCCAGTGACTTGGTTGCACGCACCACCATCACGAATTCGGACCGGCTGGAGCACACCCGGGACATCCCCAGGCTGGACGGCATGCCCCACCGAGGTGCCTCTGTAGATCTGCATGCACGACCTCGACCATTGATCAACTTGAGGCCATATTGAGGCACTCAAATCCCAAAAGATCATCCTCGTGCCATTCATCGGCACGCTTCCTGTTTTGGCAACAAGCCACCTTGCTCGAGCATCGGACGTCCAAGGAGTCGACGTCGATCCCCATGAACTACTGTTTTAGAACCTCTATCCGCTTCAATCGGCACTGAAGATCGTCTCGACTGTTGACATCGGCTGCGCGAGTCCCACAGACTAATAGCAGAGCGGAGAAATTCGTGCCATCAGACGGCACGTTGGCTACGCAGTTCTCTGTAGCGGTCCTCAGCAGCGCATGGCTGGCCGGTTCCTCCGTGCGCGTCGGCTGGTGAAGACGGCTCCTGGCACCCGCCTTGTCGATCAACGGGTTCGGCCGGGTCCAGGTCCGATACCCCCGTTCGTTTCAGGAAGTTGGTACCGATTTTGAACGAGACGTTCAAGGCGCAGCCGAGAGGAGTAACGCATGACCACCACGATTGAAGCACCGATTCCACAGGGCTACTTGACAAAGGAGCATCGCGAATTACAGTCCCTTGCCGAGGATTTCGCGATGAAGGAAGTGCTGACCATCGCACATGAACTCGACCCGGACAGTGCTCCTATTCCGGACGAGTTACGACAGAAGGTGGCTGACGTCGGATCTTTTGGGATTCCCACCCCGGAAGAGTGCGGAGGCTTAGGTTTGGGGGCCTTCGAATACTGCATGATTGCCGAAGAACTATTGCGAGCGTGGATGAGCGTGGCGAGTCTGATGGCTCGCGGCAATGGACTGGTCGGTGGTTTCACCGGAGTTCAAATGAAGCAGCTACTACCGAAGGGGGCGAGCGGGGAGTATCTCGGTGCGTTTGCTCTATCGGAGATACGGCCGGCTCCGACGTCGCCGATATCAGCGGCCGGGCTGCCCGTGACGGGGACGACTGGGTCATCAACGGCAGCAAAATGTGGTGCACCTTTGCCGACCAGGCGGACTACCTGATTCTATCGCGCGCACCTCGCCGCCGCCGGATCCGGAACACCGACACCTCGGTCGGCCGGCCGGCCTATCGAGCCTCATGATCGAGCTGACGTCTCGTCGCCTCCAGCAGCGACGAATCGAGCGGATTCGCTGGGTTACTCCTTCCGCCAATACGCAGAGATGAAACCATGACAGACAACCGAACCCCCACGTCCGAGTCCCGCTCCCCCATTGCTGAGCAACCACGGACGTACCGGCACGATCGCAGGCGACGTCACCGTGTCCAGACAGCCCATTCGAAGTACGAACGTCGCAACAGTGAGAGCGATCTCCTCATCGACCTGGCACGTCGTTGGCTTCCCTACGGCGGCCCCCCGCAGGAAGAGATTTTCCATACCTTCGGTATCAACCGCCTTCAGTACATCGCACAGCTGTGGACCGCCGTCCGCATGGTCGACCAAACCGGCGGACTCACAGCCGAACTCTCCGCCACGTACCCACCCCCTCGCCCCCGCGGCATTACTGGCCGGAATGCGCCAAGGTGAACGGCGAGTCACTCGCCGAATCCACCATCGACCGTCTCACAAGGAGACGTTTCGATTCGCAAGATCTGCGCGAGTCCGCGCGCCAGTCCACCCAAGACCTGTCGTGCGGGTCCTGGCCGTGCCTTTCTGGCGTGCCGTGGGTCGCTGAAACCGACTTGCGAGGGGCTGAACCCCAGCTCCCCCAAGCCTGCGCGGCTGATCAGGCGGGGTCCGCGAACGTTGGCACTCGCTTGACGAGACCTGCGCTCACTGCCTCAACTTGGTTGGGTTTACCAAGCAGATCACTTTGCAGTGCGGATTCCAAGACCAGTGCCGCGGCACTATCATTGCCGGTCCAAGTTTCGTCGTAGAGCCGCTTGGCTGCCCGAACTGCGTCGGGGGATCGCTGAGCGATCTCATGCGCTAGCGCTAGCGCTGCGGCGAGAGCGTCCTCCGCAGTCCGAGTAACCAGCCCCAGGGCGTGGGCCTCACTGCCGGACACGATCCGGCCGGTGAAGGTGAGTTCCTTGGCAGTATCGATGCCGATCAGGGGTGGGAGGGTCTGCGTGATGGCCATGTCCGGCACAAGACCCCACTTGACCTCCATAATCGATAGCCTTGCGTCGGGGGCAGCGATACGGATGTCGGCGCCGAGCGCGATCTGGAGCCCACCCCCGAAGCAGTTGCCAGATATCGCGGCGATCACCGGCACAGGAACGTTCGACCAGTCGTAGGCGGCACGCTGAGCGTTGTTGGCCAGCTCGCCGCGTTCGCGGATCAGTAGCGCGCCGATACCGTCACTCGGATCGTCGAGGAAGCTTGCGATGTCCAGGCCAGCACAGAAGCTCTTTCCTTCGCCGTAGAGAACGACTGCTCGGACCTGACGGTCGTCCCTGAGCTGTCGTGCGCTGCTGAGCAATGCATCGAACATTGCACGGTCCAACGCGTTGTGCTTATCACTGCGAATCATCGCGACGGTTGCCACACCGTGATCGTCGACGTCGATACGAACTCTGTTCTCGGCCATCCGAGCGCATCTCCTTCGGAACTGGTGTTTATCGAGCCGCCGCGGATCAGCTCGCCGATCATCACACTTACTGTACTTCAACCATATTCGTTGATCGGGCTCGCTCCCATTGTGCAATCATTGGGCGCACCAGGACGCCTCGCGTTCTCAGCACATTCGTATTCCGGTCCGCCCGGACACAACAACGGGGTCGCGGCGCGATGGCGAACAGCGCTGCCGATCGCAATCGTTTCGGTAAACGACAACATCTTTCGACGGACTGTCTCACGTCTGAACACTACTGAGCGACCTCGGCACTAATCGCCTCGGCGGTCTCGCGCACCCATCCACCCCACTCAGGCAGCCGCGCGGGTTCGAAACGAATATCGGGCATCGAAATCACGACCGCAGCGATTGGGCGCCCAACCTTGTTCACGACAGCGGCGCCCACCGCACAGACATGCTCGCGATTTTCCGAGATGTTGACCGCATACCCGCGTTCGCGGGCCTCGAGAACTTGATGCAGAAGGTGCTGCGGATCAATGCTCGTATTCGGCATCACCTTCTGCAGCGGACGGGCCAGCATTGCTCTCACCTCAGCGTCGGGAAGCATCGACATGACAGCCTTCCCACCCGCGCTGGTATGAAACAGCGTGCTGGCGCCGATGGCATTGAAGGAGCGGATCGGATGTATGGAATCGACGCGTTCGATCAGCACGAGCTGTACGTCCCTGTCCGGGACAACGAGATGGATCGTCTCTCCACTACGGGCACCGAGCGCGTTCAGGTGCGGCAGTGCAACTTCCCGCAGATCGGTCGGACCGCTGCGAGCGATGGCGAGCAGTCTAGGGCTGAGCTCCCAACGCGTGATCGGAGCACTCGATGTCTGCGCCCACCCCTCCTGAGCGAGCGTGCGGAGCAGGCGCTGGACGGTCGACTTGGGTAAGTCGAGCTGGCGGGAAAGTTCCCCGACGCCGATCGGCCGTTCCACGTCCGCCATCGCCTCGAGAATACGAAGTCCTCGGATAAGCGTCTGGGTACCCGACTGCCCCCTCGAGGACTGAAGGGTTCCGTCAGTGGCGTCCACATCGTCGGGCCGCTCCGCAAGGGTCATCATCATCCTGTTCACACAAGGTCGGCAAGAAGGCGTGCGCGGTAGCCAATCGCTCAGCACATCACCACGATCGTACCACTCTATGGCACGGATCTTGATTTTTTTCTCGAAGTCGTGATTGATGCTGAGACTTGGCCATTGACAGCACACTAGGGGACGCGTAACACTGATTTGTGCCAGTATTTATGGCTTTCATGCCGATCAATGGAACGGGTTTTGAAACGTGGAGACCGTGAACCCGTCGGATTGGCACCTGATCCCGCATGGCACCGCTTTCGAGGATTACGTCGTCGGCCGCGTCTGTGATCATCTTTGGGGCAGGACGGTGCATGGAAGCGACAACATTTCGTTCACCACCCAGACACTCGCATTCAACCCGGATTACTTCAACCGGGTCACCGCGGAAGCCGCCGGGCACCCCTCCGAGGTGGTCAACCCGATGCCGGTGTTCGGGCTGAGTGTCGAAGATCTCAGCGAGGCCGATGGACCGTTCCTGGGCGCCAGTGCGATCGAGTACTTGCGCGACGTCTATCCGGGACAATCCCTCTCCGCCGCGAGCACCGTGATCGATGCCCGGTTGTCGGCATCGCGAGCCGATGTCGGGATCGTTACCTGGCAGACGATCGGTCGTGTGTCCTCGGGCGAGCCGGTGATCAGTTTCCGTCGCACGAATCAGGTCGGCTGGAGGATCGAACAGCCCAAGCTTGCGCGGTTCCCAAGGGTTTCGCGGAGGACTTCGTCGGCGCCTGCTTCCGGCATGCACGTACCCGCACGGTCACTGATCTCGACCTCAACGGGCTGGCCCCTCGTAATGAATACTGCGTCCGGTCACTTCGGCGAGCGGGGAGTTGGTGGGGTCCCTTTCGGCGAGCGCATCAACTTCGCCGGCCTGACGTTGGCTCTCACCATCGGGCTCGCGACCCAAACCACCAGCGGGCAGGCGATTTGCGAGGTCGGACTCGATGACTTCCGTTTCGCGGGTTCCGGTCCGGCACAGCGACTCGATCGGAGCAGCCACGGAGGTCCTGGCTGTCGAACCGATCGATGGCGACTGCGCGATCGTGACCTTCCGCCACGTTGTGTCAGTCAGCTCGGCGATGTCGTCTGCGAAGCGACTAGCAAAGTACAGCTCCGCAGCCGCGCTGCACCGTATTCCGCGACTGTCGGCATCGGAGATAACACATCTTCCTCGAATATCTCACACTGAAAGGTGAACTCACAGTGATCACTACCCGCCCTCTCCGTCCTCGCCGGTCCTGCATGGCTGTGCCCGGTAGCAGCGAGAAGATGCTCAAGAAGGCGCAGACCCTTCCGGCCGACCAAGTCTTCCTGGACCTCGAGGACGCCGTGGCGCCTATGGCGAAATTTGCCGCCCGTAGGACTGTCGTGGAGGCGCTGAATCACGGCGACTGGTCAGGGAAAACCCGCGTGGTCCGCATCAATGATGCAGATACAGAGTGGGCGCACGACGACGTTCTCCAGGTGGTTCGCGGCGCGAGTGCAAACCTCGACTGCATCATGCTGCCCAAGGTCGAGAAGGTCGCGCACATCCATTGGCTCGACATCCTGCTGACACAGGTCGAGCGCGAAATGGGTCTGCCGGTCGGAGGGATCGGTATCGAGGCGCAGATCGAGGGGCCTTCCGGGCTCCTGGATATCGACGCCATCGCTGCTGCGACTC
>Ga0247825_10001085_pt1 | contig 17723 bp, 12 predicted proteins | sample 13C_Vanillin_Day_FD_194413 | JGI IMG/M metagenome (GOLD analysis project Ga0247825, IMG submission 194413) | Soil microbial communities from agricultural site in Penn Yan, New York, United States - 13C_Vanillin_Day48 | ecosystem: Environmental > Terrestrial > Soil > Agricultural land | place... | reverse complement strand
CTTACCACCTGCAGGTCACGCTCCAGCGCGAGATGCAGGACCAGCTGATGCGGAGCGGCGACAAGGGCAAAATGCCCATCCTCTACGTGTGTCTCTTCGACAAGGAGAACGTCTTCGGCGCAGGTGCTCCGGGCGCGATCCCCGTCCCGGAGGTCAACGAGAAGGAGCTCGCCAAGGTCGGGCTGCACGCCAAGACCGAAGGGGGTCCGGCTTCGAGTCCGATGAACATCACAGGGCGTGAGTTCGGCTGGGCCGCGGCTCGACTGCCGAAGCTGGGCCCGGACGTCGGCGTCGTCGTGCTTCGAAGCGAAATCTGAAGCTCGGCTACGGCCGCTCGCGAGTGGTCGGGGCTTCGCCGCGATCGGAGCCGGTCCGCCCGAGACGGTGAAGCGCGAAGACGGCTCCTGCCCAGCCGGCGAGCAGGAGCACTCCACCCGTCGAGGAGTCGATCGTCCCGGCGACCGCAAGGCCACCTCCGATCGCGCCGCACGCGAGCAGAAGACTCCGCTTCGCACGCTCGAAGCCGTCAAGGCGGGGGCGCGCCGCCTCCGGGGGAGTCGCTGCCGAGGATCCGACCGATCCGCTCGTGAGACCGGCAGGCTCGGGCTCTCCCATGCAGTTGTTTTACCAGACATCGTGATAGAAGTTGGGCATGCCGCGCTTCGCCGCGCTCGACCTCGGCTCGAACGCCCTGCGTCTGCGTATCGTCGAGGCGCACGCCTCCACCCTGGGCCGCGAACAGCTCTCGCTTCTTCCCGCCGACGCGGGCTCGGCGTGGCGCGACGTCGTCAGCTTGCGCGCTCCCGTGCGGCTCGGGAGCGAGGTCTTCGTCACGGGCAGGCTTGCATCGACGTCGATCGGGCAGGCCTGCGCGGCGCTGCGTGAGTTCCGACAGTCGATGGACGACGCCAAGGTCGACGTCTACCGCGCCACGGCCACGAGCGCCGTACGCGAGGCGACCAACGGCGCGACGCTGGTCGAACGCGCGAGGCGCGAGGCGGGGATCGAGCTCGAGGTGATCGAAGGGATCGAAGAAGCGCGGCTCATTCAGCTAGCGGTCGCGCGACGGCTCGCGCTCACAGACAGGCGGGCTCTGCTCGTCGACGTCGGCGGAGGCTCGACGGAGCTGACGTACCTCGACAAGGGCGCCACCGTCTGGGCGACATCGCTGCCCATCGGCACCGTGCGCCTGCTCGAGATGTATTTGCGCGGCGCGAAGACGGTCGACCGCGCACGGCAGAAGTTGCTCTTCGAAGGCGTCGATCGCGCGCTCGCGGAGGCGGCGCCGACCTTGAAGAAGATGCCCTTCGAGATCGTCGTCGGAACGGGAGGCAGCGTCGACACGCTCGGCGAGCTCTGCGGCATCCCGGGCGGGCACGCGGGCTACCCGCGAGCGGTCGACGTCGGACTGATGAAGATCCTGCTCGGAAAGCTGTTCGGGCTCACGGCCGATCAACGCCGAGAGACCTTCAGCCTCCGTCCTGATCGCGCCGACACGATCGTGACCGCCTCGTCGATCTTCCTGCGCGTCGCCGAGCTCTTCAAGGCAACGGCGATCGTCGCTCCGGGCGTCGGTCTCAAAGAAGGCATCCTCGAGGAGCTGGTCGACAAGTATTTCGACCGATGGGACAAGGAGTCGGAGGCACGCAGCGTCGTCGACGGCTGCATTCGCCTCGGCAAGCGATTCGGCTTCGACCAACCGCACGGTGAGCTCGTCGCGTCACTCGCGATGTCGCTCTTCGACGACATGGCGATGGTCCACGGCTTCGGCGAACGCGAGCGGCTCCTCCTACGCTCGGCGGCGCTCCTCCACGACGTCGGCGACTACGTGAGCTATGGCGGGCATCACAAGCACAGCTACTACCTGATCCAGCACTCGGACATCATGGGGCTCACTCCAGGGGAGCGCGCCATCGTCGCCAACGTCGCGCGCTATCACCGCAAGAGCCCGCCGGACCCCTCCCATCCCAACTTTCGCGACCTCGACAAGGACGGGCGCACGAAGGTGCGCGGCCTCGCGGCCATCCTGCGCATCGCCGACGCGCTCGATCGCGAGCACCTCGGGAAGGTGAAGAGCGTACGCGCCGAGATCGACGTCAAAGGGCGAAAGATGGTCCTCCTCGTGCAGGGCGGCGAGGACGACCGCGAGCTCGAGGAGTGGACCGTACGCGCCAAATCGGATCTGCTTCGCGACGTGTTCGACCTCGACGTCGCGATCGCAGGCGCGGCGGCATCGGGCCGACCGTCGGCGAAGATGCCTGCGGCGCCCGAAGCATCTGGCTCCAATCGACCAAACGGTCGCTGACGAGCAGACTCGCTGCCGCGACCTCGCTGCGATCACGGAGGATGCGCGAATCACGGCGCAGGACCATCGTTCGGACACCGTGTCCGTTGATGAAGACGGCGGGCTTTCGTACTAACCTCGGCATCTCCGATGCGCTCGCTCCCTCTCCTCGTCATCGTGCTCGTCGGATGTTCGGGTCGAGCCGTGCCGGATCCTCGGAGCGCCGCCGAGGAATATGCGCAGGCTGCGTCGCGCGGCGACGGCGATTCCATCTACGAGATGATGACGACGTCGGCGCAGAAGTCTCGCTCGCGCGAGGACGTGAAGCGCCTCGTCGCCGAGCAACGGGGCGAGCTCGCGGAACAGGCGAAGAGCCTGACGGCGAAGGATGCTCGCGTCGAGGCCTTCGCTCGCCTTCGCTATGACGACGGCGAAGAGGCACAGCTCGAGCTCCGCGAAGGTCGTTTCTGGATCACGTCGTCCGGAGCTCTTCCCGGCGGCTCACGCACGCCAGAGCAGGCGCTCGATCAGCTCCGTCGCGTCCTCGCGCGCCGAAGCTACGCGGGCCTCATGCGCGTGCTCACTCCTTCAACCCGCGCGGCGATCGAACAGGATCTCCGCTCCATGGTCTCCGGCCTCGAACGGCCGGAGACACTGCATGTCGAGGTCACGGGCGACGGTGCCGTCGTGACAATCCCCGGCGGACACAGCGTAAAGCTGAAACGCGAGGGCGGCGTGTGGCGAGTCGACGACTTCGACTGACCGCGCAGCGAGCGGCGATCCTCGGGATCGCTCTCGTCGGCGCACGCGCGTCCGCGCAGGGGCCCGAGCCGGCTCCATCGCAGACGCTCGCCCCGGCGGCGCCACCTTCGACTTCGAAGCCAGCAGAGGAAGCCGCGCCACCGGCGTCAGCCGAGGCCGCAAGCCCAACGCCACCGGCGGACACGGGACCGGACGAGGTGCGTGTTCGCGGAGTGAAGAAGGGCGAACCGACCGCACCGAAGGAGTCGCTCGGAGGCCGTGAGATTCGCCAGGTGCCGGGCGCGTTCGGAGATGCGTTCCGTGCGCTCGAGGCGCTTCCAGGCGTGACGCCGATCGTCAGTGGCATCCCCTACTTCTTCGTCCGCGGCGCACCGCCGGGCAATACGGGCTTCTTCATCGACGAGGTGCGCGTGCCTGGCCTCTTCCATCTCGGGATTGGCCCCGCCGTCATGTATCCGGCGATCATCGACCACGTCGACCTGTACAAGGGCGCGTATCCGGTGTCGTTCGGTCGCTTCGCCGGCGGCATTCTTTCGGCGGAGACGGTCCGCCCCTCGGACCGGGCCCGCGCCGATTGGACGGTCCGCCTCTTCGATGCAGGGGCGCTCGTCGAGGCGCCGTTCGGCAAGTCGAGCGAGGGCTCCTCCCCGAAGGGCAGCGCGCTCGTCTCCGGTCGTTATGGCTACCCTGGCCTGCTCCTCTCTCTCTTCGCACCGGATGCCGGGCTCGCCTACTGGGATTACCAGACGCGTGCAACCTACAAGCTGTCGGACCGCGATACGGTCTCCGTCTTCGCATTCGGCAGCTACGACTCGGTCAGCCAGCGCGAGGAGACCGACGGGATCCCCGACGACGAGCTCACCGAAGTCCTCAACATCCAGTTCCACCGCGTCGACCTCCGATGGGACAGGCGCACCAGCGCGACGGGCTCGCTTCGCACGGCGGTGACCTTCGGCTACGACCGAACGGGGAGCCAAGGGTTCGCCGCGAGCTCGTACATCTTCGGAACTCGAGCGCTCGCCCAGGAGCGCCTGAGCCCCGTCGTCCTGCTCCGAGGAGGCGCGGATCTCGTGATGCAGACCTACGACTTCCGCCTCGGCTCCTCCGACGAAGGCGCGCCGCGGCCGGACGAGAGCACGCGCAGCAGCGTGGGCGGCCTGCAGAAGGACGTCAACATGGCCACCTGGATGGACGCTCCGCTCAAGGTCAGCTCTCGCGTCGAGATCACGCCGGGCCTGCGCGCCGACGTCTTCACGTCACGCGGCATCGGCAGAGCGCGCGCGATTCCCGCCCTCGATCCACGGGTGACGACACGCATCGGCATCGGGCCAATCCATCATCTGGCCGCTGTCGGCATCGCCCATCAGCCGGCCGCGTTTCCGGTGCCGATTCCGGCTCTGACGTTCGCGCAGCTACGGCGCGGGCTCCAGGGCGGCTACCACCTGAGTCAGGGCCTCGAGATACCGCTCCCCGCGGAGCTCACCGCGACGGTCACCGGTTACCTCCACACGTACACGGGCCTCGTCGATCTCGCTCAGCAATGCGACGTCGACGACCCCGGCTGCAATCCATCCGGCGCGAACGGGCGCTCGATCGGCCTCGAGGCGATGGTGAAGCGAAATCTCGGCAAGCGTGTCGGCGGATGGATCGGCTACACGCTCTCCCGCTCCACCCGCGACGCGTACGACCTGACGGTCCGCCGGTACCGATCGCGCCTCAGCGAGTTCGACCGCACGCACGTGTTCAACCTCGTCGTCTCGGTGGACCTCGGGAAAGGTTGGCGCACGGGCGGTCGCTACACCGGCTACTCCGGCATTCCATATTCGACGATCAGCGAGGTGCTCCTGCCGAACGCCCGCACACCGACCTTTCATCGCATCGATCTGCGGATCGAGAAGCGCTGGATCCAAAAGGAAGGACGCTACTTCGCGTTCACGGCGGAGATGTTCAACGCACTGCTGATGAAGGAGGCGATCGGTGTCGCTTGCAGCGGCTCGCCCCCGAGCTGCAAGCCGGAAGAGATCGGTCCAATCGCCATCCCGAGCCTCGGCTTCGAAGGAACGCTGTAGTTGCTGGAGTTACTCGACGCCGCTCGTCGGCTTCGATTCAGTTCGACGGAGCTGCCTGCTAACGTGGCCGAAATGCGCCGGACCATCTTGCGCCTGTTCCCGTTCGCATTCGCGCTCGGGCTTCTCCTGTTTCTCCTCCCGCGTCCGGCTCGGGCTTTCGGAGACATCGGCGCGTTCGACCCGCGCGCGCTCCTCGCAGGCGGGACCACCGGCCCCGCTCGAGGAAGCGCCGCTGGTCGCTGGTCATGGGAGCTCGTCCAGCGCACCAGCGCGCCGGCTCGGCTGAAGCCGACTCAGGTGCGCGCGGACGATTCCGGTGTCGTCGACGGCCCGTTCCTCTGGTGGAGCGGCGACGCGGCGCTGACGCCGCTTTCGCCACAAGAGATCTCCGGGCTCCGTCGCTTCCTCTCGCTCGGCGGCGTCCTCCTCGTCGACGACGCGGGCGTGTCCGACGACGGAACGCCTAGCGCCTTCGGCCGAACGGCACGCGCGCAGATCGCACGTATCCTTCCCGATACGAGCCCGATCGCCCTCGGCTCCGACCACGTGCTCTTCAAGTCCTTCTACCTTCTCAAGCGTGCAGAGGGGCGTGTCGCCGGCTCACGCACGCTCGACGCGATCGTCCGCGGAGGCCAGACGCAGGTCGTCTTCTCCTCGCACGACCTCGGCGGCGCGCTTGCGCGCGGCGCGACGGGCGCCTGGGAAAATCCGGTAACTCCCGGTGGAGATCATCAGCGCGAGCGCGCGATTCGACTGGCCGTGAACATCGCGATGTACGTCCTTTGCTCGAACTACAAAGACGATCAGGTCCACGCTCCGTTCCTCATGCGTCGGCGCGCAGGCGCCCTGGTGCCCTGACCTCGTGGACGCGACCTCCGCCCAACAGACGATGACGACGCGACTCGCCGTGAACGGCGACCTCCCGACATGGGCCGCCGTCCTTGCGTGTCTGCTCGTCCTGTCGAGCCTGACCGTCCTCGTCGTCCACGAGCTCCGTCGGAGGGAGCGCGGAGGCGTGGCGATCGTCGTGAGCGGAGTGCTCGCGCTCGTCGCTCTCCTCCTCGCGGTCGTGCGGCCCGTGCGGATCGCCGCGAGGGAGAGCGTGATCGGGGCGAAGGTCATCGTCCTCGCCGACAACTCCCGCTCGATGGCGCTGCCGCAAGACGGAAAGGCGCCGCGCTCCGAGACGCAAGCGCGAGCACTCGCGGAGCTCGCGAGGAAGGCGAAGGACTCACGCCTCCTCGTGTTCGGGTTCGGAGAGGGAGCGCCGGCTCCCCTCGCCGCCAAGGAGGGTGGTGGAACCGGCGCGCCGATCGCGCCGCGCAGCGACCTCGGTACGGCGCTTCGCGCGCTTGCGACATCGGCGGAGGAGCGTCCCCAAGCGGTCGTGGTCGTCTCCGACGGCCGGCTGGACGACCCGATGGAGGACGCGCCTTCGGAGAACCTCCGCGCGCTCGCGGGTGAGCTCAAGGTCCCGATCCACACCATCGCGACGACGCGCGAAGGCCCCCCCGATGCGAGCGTGCGTCGTGTCTCGGCGGCGGGCGCCGCGGTTGCCCACGTGCCGCTGCCGCTGCGCGTCGAGGTCGGTTGCAGCGGAGGCCTCTCTTGCGACGAGCTCACCGTCACCGCACGCGAGCTTCGAGAAGACGGGCCCCCCGCCCTGCTGGCCAGCGGCCTGTCTCATCTCAAGGACGGCAAGGGAACGGTCGATCTCTCCGTCACGCTCGAGCGGGCCGGCACCCGCATCATCGAGATCGCGATCACCCCACCGTCGGGCGACACGATCCCGGAGAACGATCACCGGATCCTCACCTTCGTCGTCGCCCGTGAGCGCGTCCGCGTCCTCCACGTCGCCGGGCGCCCGACGAACGACGTACGCGCGCTCCGGCAGTGGCTGAAGAGCGATGCATCCGTCGACGTCGTCGCGTTCTTCATCCTCCGGACACAATCGGACAACCCGAATGCGCCGCAGGAGGACCTCTCGCTCATCCCCTTCCCGGTCGACGAGCTCTTCACCGAGCACCTCCCCTCGTTCGACGCGGTCGTCCTGCAAGACTTCGACGCTCAGCCCTACGGGCTCGAGAAACACCTCCCGCAGCTCGCGCGATACGTACGCTCGGGCGGCGGCCTCATCATGGTCGGCGGGCAGAACTCCTTCATCGCCGGCGGCTACGCGGGGACGCCTCTCGCCGACGTACTCCCCGTCGCACTCGACAACGCGGCCGGCGCGACCGCGTCGGACGTCGCCTCCGTCACACCGGCCTGGACCGAAGACGGACGCACCGCACCTCTGCTCGCACCACTGCGGGTCGTCGCGTCCGAGGAGCTCCCCGAGATGCCGTGCGCACGTCACCGAGGACGTTCGCGCGGGAGGCCTCGTGCTCTGGTCGCATCCGACGCGCACGACGAAGAGCGGCGCGCCGATGCCCATCCTCGCCATCGGCGATCAGGGCGACGGTCGTTCGATCGCGCTCGGCATCGACGGCGCGTGGCAGCTCGAGTTCTCGCAGCTCGGCGCACGCACGTCGGGACGCGGCTACGGCGCGATGTGGGACGGCCTGCTCGGATGGCTCATGCGCGATCCGCGCTTCGAGCCTGGTCAGCTCGATCTCGCGTCCCCGTGCGTCGCGAACGAGCCCGCGCGAATTCGGGTGCGCGCGCCCGACGGCGCCAAGGACAAGCCGATGGTCCTCGAGGTCCGCCGGCTCGATCGCCAGGACGTCGCGCCGCTCAAGATCGACGTTCCGAGGCGCGCGGCCGGCGGCACCGGCGTGGTCGAGGTCACGCTTCCTCCGCTCGCCGCGGGCGGCTACACAGCGCGGCTGAAGCTCGGGCCTGGACCGACGACGCGCCGCGAGTTTGCGTGCGAGGCCGGCGGCGACGAATGGGCCGACACGCGCCCCGACGCCGATCGTCTCCGTGCTCTCGCCTCTGCCGCGGGTGGAAGTTTTCGCTGGGCGACCGACGATCTCACTCTTCCGTTGCCTCCGCCGGCGGTGATCAGCGCCGAACGTCACGTCGTCCCGCTGGCACCACCCTGGTCGTGGACACTCCTCGCCGCCGTGCTCCTCGGCGTTCACTGGTTCACGCGCCGGCGAAGCGGCTTGTCCTAAAAAGCCACAGCTGTGCTCGTCGTTTGCTCCTAGCGCGCGAACACATGGGTCCACTAGCTTCTCGTGGCCTTTGGACGTCGACAGCAAAGAGCTTTCACGGCGCCTCCTGCTCGCGATCATCACGCCGGCACTGTTGCTCGTCGCGCTCGGGGGCGTGCTCGGCGCGCAGCTCGTGCGCATGTCCGAGGACGCGCAATGGGTCGACCACACCGACCAGGTCCTCGCGAAGCTCTACCTGTTCCAGAAGGACGTGGTCGATCAGGAGACGGCGATCCGCGGCTACCTTCTGACGGAAGACCGGCTCTTCCTCGAGCTCTACCACAAGGCCCGACCGCTCGAGCTCACGAGTCAGCTCACCACGCTCACGGCAGACAATCCCGAGCAGAGCCAGCGGATCAGCGAGCTCGAGGGGCGTTATCGGTCCTGGCTGTCCGAGGCGACGACGGTCGTGAGCGGGAGCCAGCTGGACGAAGCGCGCGCGATGCCGGCGATGCTCCGCCGGCGCGCGAAAATGAACGCGCTCCGCGAGAGCGTCACCGCGTTGGTCGAGACCGAACAGTCGCTCCGTAGTCGGCGTGCTGCCGCGAGCGGAGCGTCCAACTCCACGACCCGCACCCTCTTCGTCGTCCTCTTCACCGGGTCCGCGGGCTTCCTCGCATTCTTCTCCCGGCGACAGCTCAAGGCGATCACCGGGACCTACACGAGAGCTCTCCATGGCGAGCGCACGGTCCGCTCGAAGCTCGAAGACGAGGCCTGGACGCGAACGGGCCAGGCGAAGGTGTCCGATGCCGTGCAGGGTGAGCTGTCGGTCGAGGAGGTCGGCGCCCGCGCCCTCGCCACGCTCGCGACTCACAGCGCCGCGGAGGTCGGCGCCTTCTTCAGCGCCGACGGCCTGACCCTGCGGAGGCGAGCGGGCTTCGCGCTCGATCCGCGCGCCGGCGGCGCCGAGACCTTCGCCCGAGGCGAGGGCCTCGTCGGCCGCGCCGCCGAGAGCGACGAGCTCGTGCTCGTCCACACCGTCACCGAGGAGGACGATGCACCGAAGCTACGCTCGGGCACGCACGAGCGTCTGCCGGCGGAGCTCGCGCTCGTTCCCTTCCGCGTCGGTGGCCGGTCCCTCGGCGTCGTCGAGCTCGGGTTCGGGAAGGCTCCGCCGCCGCGCGTGCTCGACCTCCTCGGCCGCATCGGCGAAACGCTCGCGATTGCCGTACGCTCCGCCGAGTACCGTACGCGCCTGCGCGAGCTCCTGGAGGAGTCGCAGAGGCAGACCGAAGAGCTCCAGACCCAGCAAGAGGAGCTCCGCGTCGCGAACGAGCAGCTCGAGGAGCAAGGCGCGGCGGTGCGCGAGGCGCAGGCCCGCCTCGAGGAGCGTCAAGAAGAGCTCACGACGGCGAACACCAGGCTCGAGGAGCAAGCGCACGACCTCGAGCTCGCGCGCGAGACCGCGCTCGAGAAGGCGGAGTCCCTCGAACGTGCCAGCCGGTACAAGTCCGAGTTCCTCGCGAACATGTCCCACGAGCTGCGGACTCCGCTCAACAGCTCGCTCATCCTCGCCAAGCTCCTCGCGGACAACAAGGACGGCAACCTCTCCGCGGAGCAGGTCAAATTCGCGCAGACGATTTACGCCGCCGGCAACGACCTTCTCACGTTGATCAACGACATCCTCGATCTCAGCAAGATCGAGGCAGGCAAGATCGACATCCACGCCGCCGAGGTGCCGATCGCGCGGATCACGAGCGGCCTCGCGCGCATGTTCGAGCCGCTCGCCGCGGAGAAGAGGATCGGATTTTCGGTCGTCATCGAGCCCGGCACGCCCGAAGTCATCGTCGGCGACCAACAGCGCGTCGAGCAGATCCTGAAGAACCTCTGCGCGAACGCCGTGAAGTTCACCGAGGCGGGAGAGGTGGCGATCACCGTGTCCGCGACCGCACGAAACGTGCGATTCGCCGTACGCGATACCGGCATCGGCATCGCTCCCCATCAGCACGAGCTCATCTTCGAGGCCTTCCACCAGGCGGACGGCGCCAGCAACCGCAAGTACGGTGGCACGGGTCTCGGACTGTCCATCTCGCGTGACCTCGCTCGATTGCTCGGGGGCGACATTCTCGTCACGAGCGAAGTCGGCAAGGGCAGCACGTTCGTGCTGACGATCCCGCGAACGATCGAGAGCGCCCCGCCCGCCCGCGAAGAGCCAGTCCGTTCGCCACCGTCGAAGCGACCGGCGCCAGCGGCTACCCCACGACAGCCACGCGCCACCACCGATGCCCGGCCGCCCGCGCCACGCCTGGTCGAGGACGATCGCGACGCGCTCGATTCTCGACGGCGGGTCGTGCTCGTCATCGAGGACGACCCGCGGTTCGCGCAGATCCTGGTCGACCTGGCACACGAGCGTGACTTCCAGTGTGTCGTCGCCGGCGAGGCGGACGACGGATTCGCCCTTGCGAGGGAGCTCGTTCCGAGCGCAATCGTGCTCGACGTCAATCTGCCCGATCACTCGGGGCTCTCGGTCCTCGATCGACTCAAGCGCACGCCGTCCACACGGCACATCCCGGTTCACGTCGTGACCGTGACGGATCACTCGCAGACCGCGCTCTCGATGGGCGCCGCCGCCTACCTGCAGAAGCCGGTCAAGCGCGAGCAGCTCCTCGAGGCCTTCAACCGGCTGGAGCAAAAACTGGAGCACGAGCTGAGGCGCGTCCTCGTCGTGGAGGACGATCCCGTCCAGCGCGAAAGCCTGGCGAAGCTCCTCTCCGGTGAGAACGTCGAGATCGTCGCCGTGGGAACGGCGAAAGAGGCGCTCGCGAAACAGCTCGAGACCACGTTCGACTGCATCGTCACCGACCTGACGTTGCCCGACGACTCGGGATTCCGGCTTCTCGAGCAGATGTCCCTCGCGGACGGACCTCACCCACCGGTGATCGTCTACACGGGACGTTCGCTGTCGCCCGACGAAGAGCAGCTCCTCCGCAAGTACTCGAGCTCGATCATCGTGAAAGGCGCGCGCTCACCCGAACGCCTCCTCGACGAGGTCACGTTGTTCCTCCACCAGGTGGAATCGAAGCTCCCGCTCGATCGCCAGAAGATGCTCAAGCAGGCGCGTGATCGGGAAGCCGTGCTCGACGGACGGACGATCATGGTCGTCGAGGACGACGTACGAAACATCTTCGCGCTCAGCAGCGTGCTCGAGCCGCGCGGCGCGAAGGTCGTCGTCGCACGCAACGGCCGCGAGGCCATTGCGATGCTGGAGAAGACGCCGTCGATCGAGCTCGTCCTCATGGACATCATGATGCCCGAGATGGACGGCCTCACGGCGATGCGCGAAATCCGAAAGCGGCCCGAGCACGCAAAGCTGCCGATCATCGCGCTCACCGCCAAGGCGATGAAGGACGACCAAGATCGGTGCCTCAAGGCCGGAGCGAACGACTACATCTCCAAGCCCCTCGACGTCGAGATGTTGCTCTCGCTCCTCCGCGTGTGGATGCCGCGATGAGCGCCGCATCGCCGTTCGAGATCGAGCTGCGGCTCTTGCTCGAGGCAATCTTCCTCCGCTTCCACTACGACTTTCGCAGCTACTCGATGGCGTCGCTTCGCAGGCGCGTCAACGCGGCGATTTCGGCGCTCGGCTGCGAGACGGTGTCTGCGCTGCAGGAAAAGATCCTGCATCAGCCAGAGACCTTCGCCGTCCTGCTGCAATACCTCACCGTGCAAGTGAGCGACATGTTCCGCGACCCGCAGTTTTTCCGGGTCTTCCGCGAGCGCATCGTCCCTGAGCTCGCGACGTATCCGTCGCCACGCATCTGGATCGCCGGCGCGAGCGCGGGCGAGGAGGTCTACACGCTCGCCATCGTCCTCGCGGAGGAGGGGCTTCTCGACCGTGCGATGCTCTACGCGACGGACATCAACCCGGAGGCGCTGAACAAGGCGCGGAGCGGGGTCTACGCGCTCGATCGGCTCGCGACGTTCGAAGCGAACCACCGGATGGCGGGCGGCAAGGAGCCGTTCGACCGCTACTACACGGCCGCGTACGGTCGTGCAGCCTTCGACCGCCGCCTCCGCGAGCGCGTCGTCTTCTCCGATCACAGCCTCGCGACCGACACCGTGTTCGCCGAGGTGCAAGTCGTCACCTGTCGGAACGTCCTCATCTACTTCGACCGGCCGTTGCAAGACCGCGCAATCTCGCTCTTCCGGGACGCGCTGTGCCGCCGCGGTTTCCTCGGACTCGGGTCGATGGAATCGCTGCAGCTCTCGAGCCAAGCCAGCGCCTTCGAACCCTTCGTTCAGGAGCAGAGATGGTACCGGCGGATATGAACGCGGACCGAACGCGCGGGACGGAGGCGGTGGTGATCGGCGCATCGGCGGGCGCGGTCGATGCGCTCGGCGTCCTTCTCCCTGCCCTTCCGGCGAGCGCGCGGATCCCGTTCGTCGTCGTGGTCCACGTTCCGGCCGACACGCCGTCGCTCCTCGTCGAGATCTTCGCGCGAAGGTGCCCGCTGAAGGTCCGGCAGCCGTTCGACAAGCAGCCCATCGAGCCGGGGATCTGGATCGCGGGACCCGACTATCACCTCCTCGTCGAGTCGGACCGATCGCTCTCTGTCTCGCTCGACGAGCCGGTCAACTTCTCCCGGCCGTCGATCGACGTCCTCTTCGAATCAGCGGCCGATGTCTACGGGCCTTCGCTCGCCGCGGTCGTTCTCACGGGAGCAAGTCGCGACGGCGCGCGTGGGGCAAGGAAGGTCCGCGACGCAGGTGGCCTCGTCCTCGTCCAGGATCCTGCCGACGCGGAGATCGACATCATGCCGCGAGCGGCGATCGAGGAGGCTTCGCCGCAAGTCGTCGCGCCGCTCTCCGAGCTCGCAAAGGCCCTCATCGACATTTCTCGAGGCCGGTCATGAAGTTGAAGAACGATTCAGTGAAGTTCCTCCTCGTCGACGACAAGGAGGAGAACCTCGTCGCTCTCGAGGCGCTCCTTCGTCGCGACGGACTGGAGCTCCTCAAAGCGCGTTCGGGCGACGAAGCGCTCGAGCTGCTGCTCGTCCACGATGTTGCGCTCGCTTTGCTCGACGTGCACATGCCCGACATGGACGGCTTCGCATTGGCAGAGCTGATGCGCGGCGCACAGCGATCGCGTCACGTGCCGATCATCTTCGTGACCGCAGCGCCGCAAGAGCAACATCGCGAGTTCCGCGGTTACGACGCAGGCGCCGTCGACTTCCTCTTCAAACCGCTCGACCCTCGGATTCTCCGTCACAAGACCGAGACGTTCTATCAACTTCATCGCCAGAAGCAGCAGCTCGAAGAGACCTTGCACCTGGCGGAGACCTTCATGGCAGCCGTGGGACATGATCTGAAGACGCCGCTGAATGCGGTCGTCCTCGGCGCCGAGCTCATCCTCATGAACCCGACGAGCGAGTCCAATCGCAAGACCGCCGAGCGCCTCAAGGCCAGCAGCCGTCACATGCAGCGCATGATCGACGACCTGTTCGATCTCGCACGAGCACGCCTCGCTGGCGGGATCCCGGTGTCGTTCCGCCCGACGGACTTCCTGCACGTCGTTCGGCGATCGCTCACGGATCTCGAAGCGACGCATTCGGACGTGAAGATTACCCTGTCCGAACGCGGCGGGGCGACCGGCGAATGGGACAGCGACCGCCTGTATCAGGTCGTGTCGAACCTCCTCACGAATGCCGTTCGCCACGGGACGAAGGGACGTCCGATCACGGTCCGCCTCGAAGGCAGCGAGGACGACGTCACACTGGCCGTCCACAACGAAGGAGCGATCGCGGAAGACGTTCGTGAGCACCTCTTCGATCCGTTCCGCTCGAGCTCACAGCGGCGCGGGCGGGAAGAAGGGCTGGGGCTCGGACTCTACATCGCCCAGCAGATCGTCCTCGTCCACGGGGGCACGCTCGACGTCGAGACGAGCCCGGTGACCGGAACGACGTTCCGGGTGACGCTCCCGCGTAGGCCGCCGGCGCCACCTTCCTAGTACAAGGACATACTCAGCTCCGCGATTCGCGACGCAGTGCGCCGCGCGCGCGCGCACGCGCAAGCGGGAACAGCCGAACAGCCGAACAGCCGAACAGCTGCCAGCCGGATCCGCCGGAAGGCTTTCGGCACGCACGACGACCTGATAGGAAGGTCACTCCGGAAACGTCGCTGAAACCGAAAGCGCCCTAACCTCATTTAGATCCCGTGCACTTCGACTCGTACGACACCGCCGGTTTCTTCGACGAGATGTTCGACGCGCAGGCCCGCCCCCGGCCGGAGACCGCGCTACTCGCCGGTAAGCTCGATGCTCTCTCGCCGACCGAGCTGCGCGCCCGCCAGATCGCTGCCGAGCGCGCGCTCCTGACGCGAGGAATTACCTTCAGCGTCTACGGAGATGCCGCGGGGACCGAGAAGATTTTCCCGTTCGACATCATTCCGCGAGTCATCCCGGGATCCGACTGGCAGCATATCGAGCGCGGCCTCAAACAGCGCGTCCACGCGCTGAATCTGTTCATCGCGGACATCTACGGCGAGCGCCGGATCGTGCGCGCCGGAATCGTGCCGGAGTCGCTCGTCGCGTCAGCGGCAAGCTACTTGCCGGCCTGCACGGGAATGAAGCCGCCGAAGGGCATCTTCTGCCACGTCGTCGGCACCGATCTCGTGCGCGATCGCGACGGGCAGTTCTACGTGCTCGAAGACAACCTGCGCTGTCCGTCGGGAGTCTCGTACGTCCTCGAAAACCGGCAGGTGATGAAGCGGACGTTCCCGCAGGTCTTCGAGAGGCTGCGTGTACGCCCGGTCGATATCTATCCGAGCAAGCTGCTCGAGACGCTGCAGAACGTCAGCCCCACCGCGTCGCCGACGGTCGTCGTACTCACTCCTGGCGTCCACAACTCGGCGTACTTCGAGCACTCGTTCCTCGCACAACAGATGGGCGTGGAGCTCGTCGAAGGCCGCGACCTCGTCGTGCGAGATGGCCGCGTTCACATGCGTACGACCCGCGGGTTCCAGCGCGTCGACGTCATCTATCGGCGGATCGACGACAGCTTCCTGGATCCGAAGGTCTTCCGTCCGGATTCGATGCTGGGCGTGCCCGGCCTCATGGACGTCTATCGAGCCGGTCGGGTGGCCCTCGCGAACGCTCCCGGAACGGGCATCGCCGACGACAAGGTCGTCTACTGTTACGTGCCCAAGATGATCGAATACTACCTCGGCGAAAAGGCCATCTTGCCGAACGTGCCGACCTACCGGTGTGAAGACCCGAAGGAACGCGCTTACGTTCTCGAGAACATCGCCGATCTCGTCGTGAAGGCCGCGAACGAGTCGGGTGGGTACGGCATGCTGGTAGGTCCCCAGGCCTCGGCGGATGCGCGCGAAGATTTCAAGAAGCGCATCGAGGCGCGTCCGCGCGAGTACATCGCGCAACCGATGCTCGGGCTGTCGCGCGTGCCGACGATCGTGGACGACGCCGTCGAGGGCCGCCATGTCGACCTTCGCCCCTACGTTCTCTACGGAGACGACATCTTCGTCTTGCCCGGCGGGCTCACGCGCGTAGCGCTCCGACGCGGCTCCTGTGTCGTGAACTCCTCGCAGGGAGGAGGCAGCAAGGACACCTGGGTCCTCGCCGACACGGAGACCCCACCAAATCCGAGCGGGGGACAGTCGCAATCGCAATCCCACATCAAGATCAACGGGAGCGGTGCCTGAATGCTGAGCCGCGTCGCTGATGCGATCTACTGGATGAGTCGATACGTCGAGCGCGCCGAGAACGTCGCCCGATTCGTCGACGTGAATCTCCATCTCGCGCTCGATTTTCCGGAGGGCGGCGCGCAGTGGGAGCCGCTCGTCGCGACCACCGGCGATTCGGAGATGTTCGCGAAGCGTTACGGCGAGGCGTCGCGGGACAACGTCCTCCAGTTCTTGACGTTCGATCGCGAGAGCCCGAACTCCATCATCTCGTGTCTCGCGCTCGCTCGCGAGAACGCGCGTTCGGTGCGCGAGATCATCTCTTCGGAGATGTGGGAGCAGGTCAATTACGCCTATCTCATGGTGATGGACGCTGCGAAGTCACGAATGGCGCTCGAGAGCTCGCACGACTTCTTCACGCAGGTGAAGCAGGCGTCGCACCTCTTCGTCGGTACGACGTACCTGACGATGAGCCATACGGAATCCTGGCATTTTGCGCGGATGGGGCGCCTGCTCGAACGGGCCGACAAGACGTCGCGAATTCTCGACGTAAAGTACTTCCTCCTTTTGCCGCAGCCGACGGACGTCGGCACGACCCTCGACGCGCTTCACTGGGGCGCGCTCCTCCGTTCGGCCAGCGCTTTCGAGATGTACCGGAAGCGGCACGGCGGCATCACGCCCTCGAAGGTGGTCGAGTTCATCATGCTCGATCGCAAGTTCCCCCGTTCGGTGCGCTATTGCCTCAACAAGGCCGAGCGATCGCTCCATGCCATCACGGGCGCGTCGCTCGGCACCTGGACCAACGGCGCCGAGCGCGAGCTGGGCCGGCTGAACGCAGAGCTCTCTTACGCCGAGACGAAAGAAATCCTCGCGCGTGGGCTCCACGAGTACATCGACGATCTGCAGCAGCGTCTCAACTTCGTGAGCCAGTCCGTGTTCGATGTCTTCTTCGCGATGAAGCCGGTCGAACCAGAAGAGCCGCAGCAAGAGCGTCGTTCGCTCCCTCCGCTCGCGACGTCGCGTTCCTGAACGGCCGCGGCGGCTCATCGAGGGCCGAGCGAGAAGCCAAATGAGCGAGCGCGATGCTCGGTCAGGAACGACACCGGGTTGACGCCGACCTGAGAGGAGCGAACCGCCACGACGCCAAGGCCCGCCACGGCGCCAAGGCCGCCACGTTAGGTAGTGAGCTACGTCGCGGCATTCGACGCGCGCGTTTCGCTCTTCCCTCGCGTTCTTGACGGCGCGACGGTTCGCGCTCCTGGATGTTCGAAGGTCGCGCTCACGGATGTTAGTGATCGGCCTCGTAGTCGAGCGGGTAGATCAGCTCGGAGGTATTGCCGAGCGCCTCGGCGATCTCGAGCCCGTCTTGGATCATGCGGTCGAGGAGCTCGAGGTGCCGGCAGCGCCTGCCGCGCCGTCCACGGGCCGTCCGCGCCCATGCGAAGGCAGTGAAGACCTTGGCGACCTCCCGTCCGACCTTCTTGGGGACCGTGGACTCCGCTAGATCGTCGGCGAGGGCCCCGTACGGCTTCCAGAGTGCCGCGAGCGCGTCCTTCGCCTTCGCCTTCGCGGCCTCGCGTGCGAGCCGCTGGACGTATCGAGGAACGTCACCATCGGCAGGCGCTTCGGGCGGGAGCGGATAGGTCTCGGTGAAGGCTGCGCCGAAGGCCTTCCGTATCCGCTTGATGCCCTCCTCCGTCAGCTTGAGCAGGATCCTTCGCTCGTCGGCGCCGTGGTTGTCCTGCATCTTCTTGAGGAGCCCGAGCTCCACGAGTCGCTGCACCATCTTCCATACCGTCTGTCGAGCGAGACCGAGCT
>Ga0247825_10001084_pt1 | contig 17725 bp, 22 predicted proteins | sample 13C_Vanillin_Day_FD_194413 | JGI IMG/M metagenome (GOLD analysis project Ga0247825, IMG submission 194413) | Soil microbial communities from agricultural site in Penn Yan, New York, United States - 13C_Vanillin_Day48 | ecosystem: Environmental > Terrestrial > Soil > Agricultural land | place... | reverse complement strand
CGCGCGCTGTTCGAGCGCCTGGTCGGCCTGACCAACGACGTCGGCCTGCTCGCCGAGGAGTACGACCCGGTCGCGAAGCGCTTCCTCGGCAACTTCCCGCAGGCGTTCTCGCACGTGGCGCTGGTCAACACGGCGATGAACCTCGGCAGCCACGAGAAGCCCGCCGAGCAGCGCGCGGAGAAGAAAGCCGCCTAGAATTCGGGGTCAGAGCCCGAATTGAGGAGGAGGTCCCGATGAAAGCTCTTCTGGCAGCGCTGATCGCGCTCCTGTCGCTTCCCGCTGCTGCGCAATACCCCGATCGCCCGGTCACCATGCTTGCCGGCTATCCGCCAGGCGGCCTGGTGGACGTGGTGTCGCGCCTCGTGGCCGAAGGCATGAAGGGGAAATATCCGGCCGGCCTGAACGTGGTGAATCGTCCCGGCGCCGCCGGGTCGCTGGCGGTCGCCGAGGTGACGCGCGCCAGGCCTGACGGCTACACCATCGTGCTAACGCCGCAGTCGGCGCTGGTGATCGCGGCGCAGATGCAGGAGCTCGCCTACAAGACGCCCGACGACTACGACCCGGTGATCAACCTGGTGGCGTACTACCCCATGATCGCGGTCCGGTCTGAATCTCCTTATCAAAACATGAATCAGCTGGTCGCCGACGCCAAGGCCAAGCCGGGGGCGATCCGCGTCGGCTCGCCTGGCGAAGGCACCTCCAGCCACCTCAACCTCGAGGAGTTCATGCGCCTCGCGGGCGCGAAGATGACGCACGTGCCGTTCCAGGGCTGGGGACAGTCGAGTCCCGCGCTGCTCGGCGGCCATATTGAAGCGCTGGTGGCGCAGCCCGGGGAGCTCAAGGGCCAGGTCGACGGCAAGCGCATGCGGGTGCTGGTCAACTTCACGCCCAAGCGCCATCCGGTATTCCCGGATGTGCCCACCGCGCGCGAGCTCGGCTGGGACGTGTCCAACGGCGTGTGGTACATGCTGCTCGCGCCGAAGGGCACGCCGGCCGCGGTGGTGCGCCACATCCACGATGCCGCCAGGGCGGCGATCGAGGATCCGAAATTCACCGCCGACATGACCGGCCGCGGCATCGACGTCGATTACCGCCCGGGGGAGGCGCTGCGCGCCGACTTGTGGCGCGAGTACAAGCTGCACACCGACATCCTGCGCCGCGTCGGCATGCTCAAGAAGTAGAGGCGGCGGCCTTCGCGCTGATCGGCGCTTTCGGCAGGCGCGCTTCGCCGGGCTCGATCACGAAGCCGAACTCCAGCCGGTAGCTCTGGTCCGGCTGCTCCTCGTAGTTGCCGATCAGCGCTTGCGTCACGCCGAACTGGCTGTCGGTCTCGAGGTGCGGGTCGCGCGGGTCGTAGACCTGCGACGCCACGGTCTTGAAGCCGGGCTTGTAGATGAGGAAGTGCAGGTGCGCCGGGCGCATGTTGTGCCGCTTCTGCGCCGCGAGCAGCGCGCCCGCGGGGCCGTCGGTCGGCACCGGGTAGCCGGCCGGCTTGACGGTGGTGAAGCTGAACGAGCCGTCGGCGAGCGTGGTGAACTTTCCACGCAGGTTCATCTCGGCCTGCGTCGGGTCCTGGTTCTCGTAAAGGCCGACGGTGGAGGAGTGCCACACATCGACCTCCGCGCCGGCGACCGGCTTGCCTTGCGGGTCTCTCACCCAGCCCTTGAAGCTAAGCTTCGGACCCGGCGTCGGCGAGCGCAGCAGCGAGGCGCCATCCGCGCAGTGCGGCGCGCCCGCCCTGAAGAACGGCCCGAGGTTGTTGGCCTGCGTCGGATGCCGGTTGTTCAGCAGGCAGATCAGGTTGGAGACGCCCAGCGCGCCGGCGAGCAGCATCGCCTCGTTATGGCTGGGCGTGGTTTTCTGGCCGATGGCGTTGACGTAGCCGATGGCGTCCTGGAATTCGCGCTCGGTCATGCGCGTTTCCCGGATGAACGCGTGCAGATGCGTCACCAACGAGGAAAGCAGCTCCCTGGTACGCGAACTCGGCGTTCGATGCATCTCGCCGAGCACCGCTTCGGTGACGTCCTTCTCGCTGCGGATGATCATGGGCCGGCTCCTCCGGACGGAGGATAGCTCAGCCGCGATGCCCGCGTTGCTCACCTCGGCCGCGCTGCTCGCTGCGCCCGCGGTGCTCGTTGCTTCCGCGCTGCTCGCGGCTGCGCGCGCCGTGGCTATCCGCCTGGCGGCGCGGCTCGACCGCGCGCTGCTCGCGCCGCGGCGTGTCCGCGGACCGGTGCTGGCGCTGCGGCTGGCTGCGTTGCGGCTCCTGCGGCGCGTGCGTGCGCGGCGCCGCGCGCACCGGGTCGCGGTGTGAAAAGCCGTTCGCCGCCGGCATCGGCTGCCTCTGCTGCACGATCGGCTTGCGCTGCGACTCGGGTACGCGTACGTACGGCCGGTGCTGCCATTTGCCCGGAACGACGTGCGCGTGATGATGGTGCGCATGGACCGGGCGGTGGACCACCCGCACATGGCGGTGATGCCAGTCCGGCTGGCTGTAGAAGAAGCCGCGCACCACGACCACCGGATAGGGGCGCCATGGACGCCACACCATCGGGCTGTAATAGGGCCCCCACCACCAGGGTCCATACACCACGTAAGGATCGTAGTAGCGCACGTACACGATCTCCGTCCGGGGTTGAACCACGATCGCTTCGCCCTGCTGGTAGACCGCGGTGTCGTTGGTCGTGACGAGCTGCCCGTTGGCCTGCGCGCGCTGGCGCAGGCCCTGGATCGTGTCCATCACCTGGGCCTGCTGGCCGAGGAACGCTTCACCGAGGTCGTGCAGCCATTGCGGACTCTCGTCCATGCGCGCCAGTAGCTCGGGGAACGCGAGCAGCGACTTGACCGCGGGATCCCATGGCTCCTGTTCCACCGCGCGCACCGCGGCATCGCCGCGCTGATACGGGTTGGCGCGCGACCAGGCCGCGGCCGCGGCCACGTCTTCGGGGTAGGTGGCGGCGATCAGCACCTGCGACACCACGCCGTCGGGCTGCAGGGCGATCGGCGCGAGCAGGCCGTCGAGCTCCTGCTGCGAGTAGACCTTCTGCGCCTGCGCCGGGGCGCAGAACGCGAGGGCAGCGAGGAGGGCAAGGACGAGCCGCATGCGGCGAATCTAGCCCTCTGCAGCGGCCGCAGCTGTCGGATTGTGTAACGAGATGTACCGACACGGGCACGCATCCTGCGGGCAGCCCGGCCATGGCACCGCCTGTCAGCACTACCCTGGGAGTCGTCGCCGGCCTCGTGCTGTCGCTGTCGGTCGCCCTGGTCGTCGTGATCGCGGGCAACGGCGCCAACAATCCGGGCATGGGCACGGCGCAGGCGCTCGGCGATTCGGCCGCCGGCGGCGCCAGCGCGCCTTTGCCGCAGAACTCGGGAAACAGCTCGTTCGACGGCCTGGACGTGAACGGCGACGGCAAGCTCTCGCTTGCCGAGGCGGCGGGCTACGGCGACATCGTCACGCGCTTCCACCGCGTCGACCGCAACAAGGACGGCAAGCTCACCAAGGTGGAGTTCGACCGGATGGCGAAGCTGCCGCCGCCGAAAGCCCGGCCGAAGGCTAAGCCGCGGCTTCGCGAAGACGCTGCGGCAGCTCTTGCCGCTTCGCGTGAAGGGCGATGATCGCCTTCACCGGCAGGTGATCGGAAGCGAGCTCGGCCAGCGGCGAGCGGTGCGCCTTGAGCGCGAGCAGCGCGTGGCGCGGGCGCACCCAGACGCGGTCGAGCGCGACCAGCGGCCAGCGTGACGGGAACGAGCGCTCCGCGGGGCAGCGGCCGAAAAGCGCGTTCATCCAGCGCAGCGGGCGGCCGAGCGGCAGCCATTCGTTGATGTCGCCGAGAACCACCACGCGTTCGCGGATCGGCGTTTCCTTAAGCATTTTCAAGATCTGCTGCACCTGGTAGCGCCGCTCGGCCGGCCACAGGCCGAGATGGGTGACGATGACGCGCACCGTCTCGCCGTTTACTTCCAGGTCCACGTCGAGCGCGTTGCGCGGCTCGCGCCGCGAGTAGGTGAAGCCCAGGCGCCGCACGTCGAGCACCTTGCGGCGCGTGAGCAGCGCGTTGCCGAACGGGCCGTCGTGGCGCGCGAGCGTCAGGCCCGGAATGGCCTGCATGCCGAGCTTTTGCGCGATGTAGTCGAGGCGATAGTCGACCTCCTGCAGGCCGACGGTGTCGCAGCCCAGCTCCTCGATCACGCGGACGATGCGCTGCGCGTCCTTCTTGCCGTCGGTGCCGCGGCAGCTATGGACGTTGTATGACGCGATCCGGAGGCACTCCGGACCGAGCTGCGCATCGAGCGCGCGCCAGTTAGCGAGGCTGGTGCCCGGCCTCGCCATGCTCGGCTATCCGCCGCCCCATGCGCGTGAACCAGCGCTTCACTCCCCAGGCGCCGCCCGCCAGCAGGGCGAGCGCGCCGCCGACCAGCCACCAGTTGACCCGGCCGCTGCCGGTGATCGCGGTCTCGATCGCGTCGCCGAATACCGTGGTGGTGAGGGTGCCGGGCAGCAGGCCGATCGCGGTACCGACCACCACGTGCCAGAGCTTCATGCGGATCGCGCCCGCCACGATGCTCTCCACCGCGAACGGCGCGAGCGGCACCAGGCGCAGCAGCGTCATCGCGATCAGGCCGTGCTTCTTCAGCACCTCGATCATGCGGTCGAGCTTCGCGCCCGCCAGGCGCCGCACGGTATCGCGGCGCATGTGGCGCCCCATCTTCCAGGTCACGGCGGCGGAGAAGCAGATGCCGGCCAGGCTGTAGAAGAAGCCCCATGCCGGACCGAAGGCGATCACCGCGGCGAGCGTGATCAGCGGGCGCGGAAACATCACCAGGCAGGCGGGCGTGTAGGACGCCATCAGCAGCCAGGGCGCCCACCACTGCTCGCCGAAGGCCTTGGCCCAGGCGATGGCGGCTTCCGCCGTGGCGACTTCGCGCAATGGCGTCAGGCGCCAGATGGCCATCAGAGCGACGACCGACCCGACCACCGCGGCGAGACTTCTCCACGAGGGGCGCTCCGCCACCTGCTTCTCCTCTACGTGACGCTCGGAGAGCAGGGTCTCGAGCGCCACCGGCTCTTCGGGATCGGCGACCGAAGCCATGCTGAGCACCGTGTCCGAGTACTCCGGGACATCCTCCAGTTGCCGCAGCGTGCGCGGCTGGGCGCTGAAGGCCGCGATCGCGCCGTGCAGGCTGCCGGCACGCTCGATCTCCTCGCGCACGCGCGCGGGCTCGATGCCGAGGTGCTCGGCGAGCAGGCGCTCGCGGAAGGCGCGGATCGTGTCCTCGACCTCGCCGTCGCCGCGCGCCTCGATCGCGAGGTCGCACTCGCTGTCGAACGCCATCGAGCGGCTGGCCAGGTTGGACGAGCCGATGCGCACGATCGCGTCGTCCACGATCATCAGCTTGGAATGGATGTCGAGGCAGCAGCCTTCCGCCAGGTTCGGAATGTGCGGGTAATAGACGCGGAAGTGCCCGTGGCGATCGGCCGCACGCAGGCGCTGGATCAGCTTGGTGCGCAGCACGTGCATGGTGGCTTCCTCGAGCCAGCCGTGGCTGAGGAGGCGCAGCACCAGCACGATCTCGGGACCGTCGGGCTCCGCCAGGCGCTTCTCGAGCGCGGCGGCGATGCGCGGCGCGGTGAAGTACTGGTTCTCGATGTAGATCGAGTGCTGCGCCGCGGCGATCATGTCGAGGTAGAGCTTCTCCACCTCGCGCACCGCGGGCAGCTCGCCGCGCGGCGGCAGGGTGCGCGCGATGCCGACATCGACGTGGGCGAGCTGCGGCTCGAGCTGCTCCGGCCACGGATCGGAGTCGGCCTGCACCGGCTTCAGGCGGTGCCCGGTGGCGAGGCGCCAGCGCTCGCGCGCGAGCTCGCCGAGCTGGCGCGCGGCCTCGCCGTCGACCGCCATCATGGTGTCGTGGAACGGCGGATAGGGCTTTTCGCCCGCGGTGCGGCGCGTATCTTCGGGCGCGTGGTCGCAGCAGTCCCAGCGCCGCAAGGTCAGGTCGATGCCGCCGCAGAACGCAATGGCGTCGTCGATCACCACGATCTTCTGGTGCTGGCTGGCGCCGACCGGGTGCGCGTCGTCGTAGCGGAAATGCACGCGGCGCGCGGGCGACCAGTTGCCCAGCCCGTAGCTCGGCGGAAACTCGCGGTCGGCGCCGAACACCATCGGGTAGTCCCAGTTCAGCACGTGCACGTGCAGCCCGCGGCGCCGCCGCACCAGGTAATTCAGGAATTCGCCGAGCAATACCGGCGGACCATCCTTCGGAGTTGGCTCGAAATGCAGCCGCGTCTGGCTGTTGAAGTCCCAGCCGAGGACCACGATCGAGCGCTGCGCGCGCATCGCGGCGTAATAGAACGCCTCGAAGTAGTCCTTTGCGTCGACGATCAGCGCGGCGCGCTCCGCGCGCGCGATCGCCCAGCAGTTGTAGCCGAGCCGGAACAGGCTGCGCTCCGCGCTGCGCGGCGGGGCCTTCTCGGCGTTTCTCTCCTTGGTTACCAGCTCCACGCGCGCGTGACGACGCAACCGTCCATCCAGGTAGAGCACGCTTCCCATCGCGTCGCGGGGATCAGTTGCGCGCGGGGCGTGCGTTGGCCGGCACGCGTTCGGTGCCGGAAGGGATGGCGGAGCCGGCGCCCGGCGCCAGGTTGGGCGTGGTCGCGATCGGGCTGGTGCTGGTGTTCACCGCGGGGCTCGCGCTGGTGTTGAATACCGGGCTCGCGCCGACCACGGGCGCGGTGCTGCGGCTGGTCGCGCCGGGGGCGATCAGGCTGTCGCTGGTCTGGCGCGGCACGGTCACCGTGCTCGTGGTGGTGGCGGCGGTGGGCGTGGTCTGCACATTCACCGCGCTGGTGACCGCGGGCGTCGCCGCGCTCGCGCCGGCGCCGGCCTGCTGCTGAATCTGCGCCGCGCGGCTGGGCGCGGTCGTGGTCGCCTGCGCGTTGGCGAGGCCGCCAACCTGGGTGCCGCCGAGCGGCGTCGGCACCACGCCGCCCATCAGGGTGAAGCCGATCTGCTCGGCGGTGGGCGCGCCGATGCCCAGGCCGATGAGCTGCTGGCGCGCGGCTTCCAGGATCTGCGCAATCTGCGCCGGCGAGCCGACCGAGCTGGGCGTGAACGTCACCGTCTGCGAGAAGCCGTTCGACAGCGTGGTCGTGAGCTGCACCGGCGTGCCGTTCGCGAGCCCGTTGACCAGGTTCTGGAAATTCGCCTCCGAGCCGGCGAACGCGACGAGTTGCGGCGCGAGGCGCACTACGGAAAGCGGGGCGGGCACGGTGGAAACCGTTTCGGTTTGTGCCATTGCCCCATGACAGGCTATGGCGAGCGTGGCTACAAGAATGAAGCGGGCGGGCATTGGAACGACTCCTTTCGAAGTGCTCCATGCAGTTTCCGTGCCGGATTTACAGGCGTGCGCGAACCCGGGCCAGCACCCGCTCCGCGGTCCGCGGCATGTGCTGGCGCAGCCAGAACATCACAGCCTGGCCCTGCGGCATCTGCGTGGCGGGGCGATCCTGCGTCGACAGCGCGTGCAGCATGCCGACCAGTTGCGGCTCGAGCACCTCGCGGATCGCGTCGCTCACCGCCTCATTGAACACCTTGGCGTCGCCGGCTGGAAGAAGCTGCGTGTGCTGGCTGCACACGGCTTGCAATGCACCCTGGTAGGCGCGGCCGTCGAGGCTGTCCAGCGGGCACGCGCACAGCAGCGAAACCGACTGCGTGTCGTCGAGCGCGTTCCAGAAACGCTCGATCGAGCCGGCGGCGTCGCGCCGGCCGCTCGCCCAGAGCTCATCGGTCAGCCCGCCGAACACGCGCAACACCGCGTAGCGCTGGCGCATCAGCCTGAGTACGCCGCCGATCGTCTCGTTGAAAGCCGACCGGTCGGGCGCGCCGTGGCTCATGCAGCTCGAGAGCATGACCTTGGCGCCGAACAGCCGGAGCTGCCCCCGCAAGACGGTGGCGTGCGTGTCGACCCCGGCGCCGCGCAGCCGCTCGGTGAGGGCCTGCCAGCGCGCGGTGCTGCCCATGAACACGACGCCCTGGCCGAGGGCGATCCCGGCGCCGGCGAAATGGGCGAGCGCCGCGGCCAATTCTTCCTCTTCCTGGTAAAGCTGTACCGCGTGCTCCCGCATGCGCCACGATAGGCGGGTGTCGGGTCAGGCGATGTCGCGCGCTCCGCAACTCGCTGTCACCGGGAATCGACAGCGCCTAGACGCGGCGGCGGTACAGGATCATCAGCCAGCCGCCGAGCATGCCGCCCAGGTGGGCGAAATGCGCCACGCCCGCGGCGGTGCCGGTCACGCCGAAGAACAGCTCGAGCACCGCGAACGCCGCGACGAACACGCGCGCCGGCAGCGGGATCGGCGGGAACAGGAGAAGCACGCGCCGATGCGGGAAGTAGACACCGAAGGCGAGCAGCAGGCCGTAGACGCCGCCCGAGGCGCCGACCATCGGCACCGCCGGCCCACCCATGAACGAGGTCACCACGAGATGGCTGATCGCGGCGCTGACCACGCAGCCGAAGTAGTAGGCGGCGTAGAAGCGCGAGCCGAACAGCCGCTCGATCTCCGAGCCGAACATGTAGAGGCCGAGCATGTTGAACAGGATGTGCGTCAGGCCGCCGTGCAGGAAGGCATAGGTGACGAGCTGCCAGGGCTCGAAATTCGAGCCGAAGCCGCCCGGCGGCCAGAGCGCGAAGGCATCGAGGCGCACCATGCCGGCCGCCTCGAGCAGGAACACCGCGATGTTCGCGATCAGCAACCCCTGCGTCACCGGCATCATTTCAAGAGCGCGCGCACGCGATCCGGATAGTCACTGATGATGCCGTCCAGCTTCAACCCGAGCACCCGCCGGATCTCGTCCGGCTCGTTCACGGTCCACGCCACGATGCGCAGGCCGAGCGCGCGCGCCTGGGCGACCTTGGCGGCGTCGAGGTCGCGGAAGTCGGGCGACCACACGCGCCCGCCGGCCTCGCGCACCTTCGCGGGATCGGAATCCTTGCCCGACGTCAGGTAGGCGGTGGCGATTTCCGGCGCCTCCTTCTCCACCACCTTGAGCGTGCGGAAATCGAACGACTGGATGGTGGTGCGCTTCTCCATGCCGGCCTTGCGCACTTCCGCGATCACGGCGCGGGCGAACGGCTCGGGCGCCAGGGTCTCGCCCGGGGCCTCGGGCACCAGCTTGGTTTCGATGTTGAAGCGCACCTTTCCGTCCTTCATTGTTTCGAACAGGTCCGCCAGCCTCGGGATGCGCATTCCGTCGCTCGGCTTCTGGTGCGGAAAGCGCGCGGCATACTCCGAGCCGGGGCGGATGCGCCCTACGTCGTAGCTTTTCAATTCATCGTAACTCAGGGAATGGATGGTGGGCGCCGGCGCCGCCACCCATCGGCCGTTCTTGCGCGCCACGTCGGGATTCAGCCGCCGGTCGTGGTGGATCACCACCACGCCGTCGCGCGTCACGCCCACGTCCATCTCGAGCGTGTCCGCGCCCATCTGCAGCGCGAGCGCGAAGCCCGGCAGCGTGTTCTCCGGCGCGTGGCCGCGCGCGCCCCGGTGTCCCTGCAGGTCGATCGCCATGGCGGTCTGGGAAGCTAGCGCGAACAGCAGAAAAAGCCTACTCAACTTTCGCACCGGACTCGCGCACGATGCGCTCGAGGATCGGCGCCTCGGCCTTGATCTCGGCGTCGAATGCCTCGGGCGAGGCCGAAGGCGTCGCGTCCATCCCCTGCAGCGCGATCTTGTCTTTCACTTCCTGCCTGCCGAGGCCCACGACCGCGGCTTGGTGCAGCCGGCGCACCACCGGCGCGGGCGTGCCGGCGGGCACGTAGAGGCCGAACCAGAAAGTCGATTCGTAGCCCGGCAGGCCGGCCGCCTCGGCGCCCGGAATTCCCGGAATCGCGGGCGACGCCTCGCGCTTGGACACGGCGAGCGCGCGCACGCGGCCCGCGCGCACGAAGCCCATCACCGTGGGCGCGGTGGCGAACATCACATTGGTGTCGCCCGCGATCAGGGATTGGGCCGCGGGCCCGCCGCCCTTGTACTGCACGGCAGTGAACTTGACGCCCGCCACCGATTCGAAGATCGCGTACGCGAGGTGCGGCGCCGAGCCGTAGCCGGCGGAGGCGACGAACAGCTTGCCGGGATTCGCCTTCGCGTAGTCGATCAGCTCCTTCAGGTTGTTCGCCGGCACGCTGCTGCTGACGCAGACCACCGTCGGGCCGGTGGCGATCTTCGTGACCGGGATGAAATCCTTGTGCTCGTAGGTCGTGCTCTTGTAGAGCGTGAGGTTGATCGTGTGATGCCACGCGTTCAGCACCGTGTAGCCGTCGGCAGGCGCGCGCGCCACCGCGTCGGCCGCGACGTTGCCGCCGGCGCCGGGGCGGTTCTCGGCCACCACGCCGACCCCGAGCGCCTTCTGCATCTCGTCGGCGATCAGGCGCGTAAGGAAGTCGCCCGAGCCGCCCGGCGGGTAGCCCACGATGATCTTGACCGGCTTGCTGGGAAAGTTTTGCGCCAGCGCGTCGAGCGCGAAGGCAAGGCTGCAGAGGAAGAACGCGAGCTTCACAGGATCACCTGGGTCTGGATGGTGAGCGATAGCAGCTTGCCGCCGGCGTCGGTGACGCGCGTCTGCCAGACGTGCGTGCGCTTGCCCTTGTGCAGCGGCGTCGCCTCGGCGCGCACCGTGCCCGAGCGCGCGGCGGCGAAGAAGTTGGTCTTGGACTCGAGCGTGGCGGTGTTCTGCCCGGGCGCGAGGTTGACCACCGTGCCGGCGGCGCCGATGGTGTCGGCGAACGCCATCAGCGTGCCGCCGTGCAGCGCGCCGTTGGTGGTGAGCAGCTCCGGCCGGATCTCGAGCTCGGCCACCACGCGGTCCTTCTCGGTCTCGACGAAGCGGATGCCGAGGTGCCTGACCAGGCCCTCGTTCCAGTCAAGCAGCGGCATAGCTCGCCTCCAGCTCGCCGGTGAAGCGCTCGATGCGCATATGCTTCTCGAACGGCGCGCGTTCGCGCGCGAACTTTTCCTTCAGCGCCTTGTTGCCCTCGTAGGCGTCGAAAGCCGCTTTCGACTCGATGCCGTAGAGCATGGCGAACTCATGCGCCCCCAGGCGCAGGCGCTTGCACCAGAGAAAACCCTTCTGGCTGACGACCTCCTTGACATGGCCGCCGTCGAGCCAGCGCATGAGCTGCGCTTCGGCCTGCGGTTCGACCGAGAAGCGCACTACGAGAAAGTATTTGGCGTCCTTCATCGGCGGTCGAGCTCCGGATAGTGGCGGAAGATGCCTTGCTGGTTGAAGGGGATGCGGCGATCGGAGGCGAGATACTTCGCCAGTCGGGGGCGTGCGGCGACCTGGTCGTGCAGCCGCAGCAGCCGCGGAAATTTCCTTTCGGTCCGCCGCATCGCGCGCGGGAACGCGTAGCGCAGGCCCTCGATCATCTGGAACAGGGAAAGGTGCAGGTAGGAGAACCGGGTGTCGGCCTCGCGCTCGAAATAGCGCATGAACTGGGGCAGGCGCTCGGCGAGGAAAATGCGCGCGCGCCGCCGGGCCTCGCGCTTCTGGTCCTCGTAGTACAGGCTGGAAGCGATCGGATGGTGCGTGTCGTGCACCTCGGCCAGCCAGTCGGCGATGGTCAGCTGCTGGCCGTGCAGGCGCAGGCGCGAGGCCTCGCCCCCGTAAGCGAGGCCCAGCCGCGGGCCGAGGTAGAGCAGGATGTTGGCGGTCTGCGGGATGATCAGCCGGCCGGCCTTGAGATAGGGCGGGGCGAAGGCCTGGCGGTGCGGCGACATGCGGTCGGAGTCGCGCCACACGTCGCGGTACTTCGCGCCCGCGTCCTCGAGCGCCAGCCGCACGAATTCCCCGCGGCCCTGGATGCCGGGCCAGTAGTGGAGCTCATAGCGCATGGTCCGAAAGGTACATGAGGCTTCGGACGAAGTGGGCACGGTGTTTGCACGACGCGTCGGGATGGCGAGCGAATCCATGGTGTCGTGCGATACCTGCGGCCTTATGCAGCAGGTCGAGCCGCTCGCCCCCGGCATGGCCGCGGAATGCGCCCGCTGCGGATCGTTCGTCGCCGCGCGGCGCTCGGCGCAAAGCCTGCACGTGACCGCGGCGCTGTCGCTCGCGGCGCTGATCCTTTATGTGCCCGCGAACATCTACCCGATGCTGAAGATGTACATGTACGGCGCCTATTCCGAGAACACGGTGTGGGAAGGCATCGTGGTGCTGGCGCAGAACGACGAGTGGCTGGTGGCGATCGTGGTGTTCATGGCGAGCATGGTGATCCCGCTGGTCAAGCTCGCCGGCCTGTTCTCGCTGGTGGTCACGGCGCAGATGGGCTGGGCCCGGCGCCTGCGCGAGCGCACCAAGCTCTACAAGCTGATCGACGCCGTCGGGCCGTGGGCGATGCTCGACGTGTTCCTGCTCGCGGTGCTGGTCGCGCTGGTCAAGCTCAACACCCTCGCGAAAGTCATTCCCGGCCCGGGCCTGGTCGCCTTTACCCTGGTCGTGGTGCTGACGATGTTCGCCTCCGCGGCGTTCGATCCGAAACTGATCTGGGAACGCGAACGCCGATGACCGCCGAGCAGATTCCCAGGGCACGCATTCGCAAACGGCGTCTGTTCCGCTTCGTCTGGGTGGTGCCGGCGCTCGCGCTCGTCGTCGCGGCCTGGCTGGTCTGGCAGCACATGCGCGCGATCGGTCCCGAGATCGCGATCCGCTTCCCGGACGCGAGCGGCCTGCGCGTCGGCCAGACGCCGGTCAACTATCGCGGCGTGCAGGTCGGCGAGGTCATCGGCATCGACCTCACCGACGACCGCCGCCAGGCGGTGGTCAAGGTCCGGCTGCGAAAGTCGGCCGCGCCGCTCGCCACCGAGGGAACGCAGTTCTGGATCGTGCGGCCGCAGATCGGCCTGAACCAGGTGACCGGACTGTCGACCGTGCTGAGCGGCCCGGAAATCAACCTGCTGCCCGGCAAGGGCGAGACGCTGCAGAAAGAGTTCGCCGGCCTGGACGGCGCGCCGACGGCGATCGGGGTGCCCGGGCTGCGCCTGGTCCTGCGCGCCGAGCGCCCGAAGGGCGTGCGCGTCAACACGCCGGTGAACTATCGCGGCGTCGAGGTCGGCATGGTGCACAAGATCGAGCTCGCGCCGAACTCGGCGTCGGCCGACATCCACATCCTGATCCACAACCGCTACGCCAGCCTGGTGCGCGCCGGCTCGGCGTTCTGGAACACCAGCGGCATCCAGGCCACGGGTGGAATCCTCAAGGGCATCGAGGTCGAGCTCGAGTCGCTGCGCACGCTCTACACCGGCGCCATCGAGTTCGCCACGCCGAGCGAAAGCGCGCCGCGCGTCAAGTCCGGTACCGTCTTCTTCCTGCACGACAAGCCGAAGGACGAATGGCTCGCCTGGTCGGCGAAGATTCCTCTGGGCGGCGCGCAGGAGCGGGCGAAAGCGCCATCGGACGCCGCTGCCGGGGGGACGAAGGCCCCCGCCAAGGACAAGGACAAGGACAAGGAAACGAAGGCCGCGGGCCCGGCGAACTAGAATTCGCCGTGGCCAATTTCGTGCTCGTGCACGGCGCCTGGCACGGCGGCTGGTGCTGGCGGTTCGTGCGTCCGCTGCTGAAGGGACACGAGGTGTTCACGCCGACGCTGACCGGCCTCGGCGACCGCAAGCACCTCGCCCGGCCGGAGATCGATCTCGAGACCCACATCGCCGACGTCGTCTCGCTCCTCGAGATGGAGGATCTGCGCGACGTCACCCTCGTCGGGCACAGCTACGGCGGCATGGTAGTGACCGGCGCCGCCGATCGCGTCCACGAACGCATCAGGCGCCTGGTCTATCTGGACGCGTTCGTTCCCGAAAACGGCAAATGCCTGCTGGATTACGTCGTGCCGGAGCGCGCTGCGCGCATGCGGGAGGAGGGCGAGCAAGTCGGCAGCGTCACGCCGCCGCCGCTCGCCTTATGGGGAGTGACCAAGCCGGAGCACATCGACTTCATCAAGCCGCGCGAGGCGCGGCATCCCTTCGGCACTATGGTCCAGAAGATCACCCTGGCCGGAAATACCGCCCGGCTGCCGAAGACCTTCATCTATTGCTCGTCGCCCGCGACAGGCTCGTTCGACCAGTTCGCGGCCAAGTACCGCGATGCGCCGGGATGGAGCTTCCACCAGCTCGCCACCGGGCACGACGCGATGATCCTGATGCCCGAGCGCGTGGCTGACCTGCTGCAAAGCTAGGCTACTTCGGGTTGTTGCGTTTCCATTCCTGCCAGGCGCGCCAGTCTTCGAACTCGCGCTCCTCTGGGGTCAGCGCGCTTCTGGCACCCGAGGCGGGTGGTGGCGTGGACGTTTGAGGTCCGCCCCGCGCGCGCCATTGCGGGCCGAATTCGCTGCCGAATGCGGCGTCCCCGGCAGCGCGCGGCTGGCTTGCCTCAGTGCGATAGAGCGGCCGGTCTTTTTCGGGGCGGGTATCCGAAGGAGTCGGAGTACTGCCGGCGCAGCCGGTCAGCGCGGCAGCCAGCAGCGCGGATATGCAGGCTCCTCTTGTCACCTGAGCGCTACTTGGCGTTCTTTCGCTTGAATTCTTGCCAGGCACGCCATTCTTCGAACTCCTGCCGCTCCGCGCTCGAGCCCGGGGACGTGGCCGCGCCGGCCTGTGCTGCCGGCGCGGCTGCTGGCGCGGGCGCAGGCGTGGAGGAGGCCGGCGGCGGCTCGTCTTTCTTGCGCCATTCCCAGGTGAGCGCGCTGCCGAACGCGCCTTCTCCCGGCGGTAGCGTCCGGTCGGTCTGGTTGCGCACGTCGGTAGGAGAAGGGACACCCCCCGCACAGCCGGCGAGGCTGACGAGGATCAATACGTTGAATGCTTTGGTCATGCCTGTAACCCTACGCGGTTCCGAAGAAATAAAAAGGGGTCAGAGCATTCTAACTCTGACCCCTTGGATTACTGATCCCTGAGCGTTACTTCGGGTTCCTGCGCTTCCACTCCTGCCAGGCGCGCCATTCTTCGAACTCCTGGCGCTCCGGGCTGCTGGCTGTTTCCCGCCACTTCTTGAACTCGTCCTGCTCGACGACGCTCGCCGGTTGAGCGGCCGCAGGCGCAATCGTGTCCTTCCTGCGGAACTCGTGCGTGGCCGTTGCGCCGAACATGCCTTGTCCAGGGGGTAGCGGCAGCTCTTTTTCGTTGCGGTACTCGTGCGGAGTGGCCCCGCAGCCGGCGAGGCCGGCTGCGAGGAACACCGCGTTGAACCCTTTTCTCATCGCCCTTTAGAAGCGGACGCGAGTACCGAGCGTGCCGATCTTGATGTCTTCCAGGCTGCCGGCAGCGACGTCGAGCTGATGGATCTTGTACGCGGCATACAGCTCGAGCCAGCGAACCGGGCTCCACACGTAGCCGATGCCGTACATCTTGGCCTCGTCGCCCACGGCGGAGAAATCATCGCCGGTGGCGTAATCGACGCCCACGGCGTGCGCGCCGCGCTTGAAGCCCACCTTGAAGTACATGAACTGCGAATCGCGCACCGTGGCGCCGGCGGCTGCCGGGTTGTCGCGGGTCGTGTAGGACGCCGTCAGGTTGATGCCCGAGCCATGCAGCCAGGAGATCGAGCCGCCGAACGTCTCATCGCGAGTGCCGCCGGGAGTGGTCGCACCCTGCTCCGACCAGCCGAGGGCTGCCGCGAGTTCGCCGAAACCGCCGAGCTTGGCGCCGTAGAACGCCGCGAGTTCCTTGATGTCCGTGTTCGCGTTCTGACCCCAGCTCGCCTGCGCGCGGAAGCCGCCGAAGGTCGGCGTCACGTACATCAGCCGGTCATAACGGCTCTCGAAGTCCTGCTGGTTGATCGTGCCGCCGATCGTCGACGTGGTGAGCGCGCCGGCCGCGTTGCGGTGAGCGAAACCGCCGCCGATATCCGCTACGCCGATGCCGTTCGCCATGCCCGTGCCGGACAGGTCGCTTTCGGACGCGCCGTTGGCGGCGCCGTCACCCTGGCCGATGTTCATGCGGCCCCAAGCGCCTTCCACCCAGGCGTCCATGTGACGCTCGGCGAAGCCGCCGACGTCTTCATCGTGCCCCGGGAAGTTCGAAACCGGGCCGGCAGCGCCGAAGTTCACGCGCTGCGACTCGTTCGACTGCAGGTCGACTTCGATACGGAAGCCGAAGCGCAGCGCGGGCATCGCCTGGCCGGTACCCGTGATGCCGAAGCGGGTGCCGCTCGCCTCGTTGTCCACATGGAACCACTTGCTCTGCGTGCCGTCGTCGGCAAACATGAGCGCGCGGCTGACTTGGCCGTACACCTGAACGGTCGGCGCCGTCTGGGCGTAGACCGCGGTGCCGGCGACAAACAACGCCGCGCCAACGGCAGCGGCGACCTGCGTTTTACGAAGCTTCATTGAACCCCCAATTATTCGTTTGATTCGTTAGTTAAAACCCGGTGCTGGGAACCTCCCGGGGCGCGACGAGTATACGGAAAAGCGGGAAGAACGCCCCACAAGCTGCGGTTTCTGTTGTTTTTCTGCATCAACGGCGCCGGCTTTTGTGCGCTGCAAAATGACCGGGGATCCTAAAACTTCAGTGCACGCTGGACCGCCGGCCGCGCGCCCATTTCCTTGGCCCAGCGCTCGACGTTCGGGCAGCCTTCCACCAGCTCGGGCAGCGCGCCTTTGCAGCGCACGTAACCCGCATACAGCGAGAAATCGGCGAGCGTGACTTCGTTGCCGGCCGCGTACTTCTGCCGGCCGAGCGTCGCGTCCCACACTTTCAGGTACTGCTTCCAGCGGCCCTTGAAGAGGTCCGCGCTCGGGCCGTGCGGGTCCTTGCCGCGCACGATCTGGAAGATCGAGCCGAGCGTCGGGGTCATGTCGGTCGATGCGCTCATCAGCGCCTGCCAGAACGCCGGGCGCGCCGCCGCGTCCTTCGGCATGAACTTGCCGGATTTTTCGCCCGCGTAGATCAGGATCGCGGACGACTGCGACACCGTCACCGGCTTGCCGCCCGGGCCTTCGTGGTCGACGATGACCGGAATCTGCGCGTTCGGATTGAGCGCGGTGAACTGCGGCGTCTTGTTCTCGCCCTTCTCGAGCGCGACCGGATGCAGCTTGTAAGCGAGCCCGCATTCCTCGAGCGCGATGCGTGCGCGCATTCCGTTCGACGTGCCTGCCGCGTAGAGATCGATCATGGAGTCCTCCTCGGTGGGTGAGGGAATTGTAGCCTCGCTGGCATGAAACCTGCGGCGCTCCTGGGTGACGTTCCGACAGGAGAAATCCATGAAAGCAGTGCTCATTTCCATTGGTGCAGCAGCGCTGGTGATCGCAACGTCCGCGGCGTTCGCGTCCTCCTCGTATGAAGTGGACGAGGACCATGATGGCCGCGTGGATCGGACGCTCATGCTCGAGCAATCCGACGCTCTCGCCTAACGGCGTATCTCGTCCACTGTGGGGATTTCCCTCACGCCGCGCGGGCACGCAACCTGCGGCGCAAAGATCGTCACAACCGAAAGGAGACATTGCATGAAACGCAAGAACCTGTTGCTCACCGCCGCTTCCGCGGCTGTGTTCGCTGCGTTCAATCCAGCGTTCGCGCAGAGCACCTCCCCGAACGTGAACGTGAACCCGAACGTGGGCGTTGACGCCAACGTGGGCATCAGCAATACCGACATCAACGCGGGTGCGAACATCAGCCCGGGCGTGAACGTCGGCAGCGGCGATCAGAACGTGTGGAGCGGCGTAGCCGCGAACC
>Ga0247825_10001083_pt1 | contig 17728 bp, 21 predicted proteins | sample 13C_Vanillin_Day_FD_194413 | JGI IMG/M metagenome (GOLD analysis project Ga0247825, IMG submission 194413) | Soil microbial communities from agricultural site in Penn Yan, New York, United States - 13C_Vanillin_Day48 | ecosystem: Environmental > Terrestrial > Soil > Agricultural land | place... | reverse complement strand
GAACAGGATGAAGGTAACGGGAACCAGCGTCAGCGCGAGCAGGCTCGGCCCCCCTTCGCTCGTCCAGTAATAAACGAAGAGGTAGATGAGAAAGAAGATGGCCGTCGCGTAATACAGCGCGTTAGCCGCGGCGCGCGCGTGCGCGGCGAAACCGGAAGGGGTGGCGGTGGCGTCCATGTGACGGCGGGGGCGGGCGTCGCCCGCTCGCCCCCGGCTCAACTCACCAGTCGTTTCCTACTTCTTTGCGATCCGGCCATCCCATTTCGCGTCCCACACGCCCTTTTCGCGCATGTACTTTGCGAGTCCCGGGTGCACCGGCACGAGGTCCACCGACGACATGACGCCGCGGCGCTGAAAGCCCGGCATGTCCTTGGCGATCTGGGCGTAGGAGGAATCGGCCTTGGCCAGATCGGAAACGTTCTTCTCGACCACCTTGAGTATCTGGTAGGCGTCGTCCTCCGGGACCTCGAGTCCGACGTGGAAGCCGTAGTAGAAGGGAAGCAGGACCACCTTGTCGGTGTGCACGTCGCGCCTGAACACCTCGGGCTTGACCTCGATAACGGCGAATCCCGCCTTCTTGAGCGCGGCCAGTTCCTCGGCGCTCGGGTTGACCGCCGCCCAGTCCGTGGCGAGCGAAGCCTCGGCGATCCAGGGCGGTACCGCGGCCTCGCCGGTGGTGTACAGGCCGAAGCCGTCGATGCTGGCGCTCTGCAAGAGCGACCCCGCGGTCGACAGGTCGACCTGCCGGTACTGATACTTCAGGCCGATCGTCTCGAATGCGCGCTCGAGCTGTGCGCGCGTGTCCCAGGGCGGCATCCCGGTGAAGAGGGCCTTGCCGACGAGGTCCTTCCAGCTCTTGTACTTGCCCTTGTCGCGCGCGTGCACCGCCAGCCCCATGTCGGTGGTGTAGACCCAGAAAGACTGCAAGGGCTGCCGCTTCATGCTCGCCTTGAATCCCTTGAAGCGCTTGATGTCGTTCGCCATCTCGTAGAAGGCGATGTCGGCGCCGTAGTAGCCTTCGAACTGACCGGTGGCGTAGCCCTTGACGCTCACGATCGCGCCCGGCGTCGGCTGAACGGTGACCCGGTACTTCGGCATTTCCCGGTTCAGCACGTCGGCGAGTATGACGAGCGCCTTATGGCCGGCCGACCCGACCGCGGAAGTACCCCATGGAATTTCCTTGACCTGCGACCATGCCGGCGCGGCCAGCACGCCAGCGAGCAGCACACCCAGCGCGAATCTCAACATGACACACCTCCTCCTCGTGGTTGGAGAGGATTCTGCGATCCCCTTTTGGGCCCATTGTAGGCACAACTCGCAAAAATGCTCAAAACGCAGAGGAAACGCAGGGCACAGCCGCCAGTTGGCGGGCTTTAGCGAGTGAGGGCGGGCCGGATAGTCAATTATTCAGGCTGGATGCTTCGACTTTTAATGCGTTGGTCGGCGGTTCGAATCCGCCACGGCCTACCAAACCTTCAGCGCTGCGGCATGCGGGACATCATGGCGGTCCTCATTGGTCTGAGTGACGGTCGCGCCTTTCTCGGTGGTCTCGACGACGGTCTTGATCTTGTCCTTGTTTTCGAAGAGAGCCGGAAGTGTGGGGCTGAAGAGATTGAAGATGCGGCCCTCCTCACTGGCTTTCGCAGTGCATGCCAAACCAGTACTGCTGCATGAACTCCACGTCTTGGCAATCCAGCGGTCGTAGATTTCCTGCAGCGGCACCGGATTGAGGAAGTGCAGCTTCTCGCGGCCGGCCGCACGGTCGCGACCAGGTTCGCCGCCTTTCACCCGGGTTGACCGGCGCGGTGCCGTACGGGCAACATCCGCGTTCCACTTAGAGGAGACGGACGCATGCTCAAGAAATTATGCCTGCTCGGCGCGGCGCTCGGCGCGCTGTCGAGCACCGCCGCATTCGCTCAGGCGCCCGAAGTCACGCTGACGCGCCTCGACTGCGGCAACGGCTTCAATGACTCCCGGCGCTTCAGCGACACGTTCGCCTACACCGATCCGAAAGTGCCGTTCACGTTCAGCTGCTATGTGGTGAAGCACGGCGAAGACTACATGGTGTGGGACACGGGTTTCGTGCCCGGCTCCAACCCGAATGCGCCGAAGGTGAGCCTGACCGACCAGCTCGCGCAGCTCAAGATCAAGCCGGAGCAGGTGAAGTACGTCGGCATCAGCCATTTCCACGCCGACCACACCAGCCAGCTGCCCTCGCTGCCGGGCGCGACGCTGCTGATCGGCCAGCGCGAATGGCAGGCCCTCACCGCGCCGGAGCCGATGCCTGGCGCCAATGTCGCGGCGTTCAAGCATTGGATCAGCGGCGGCGGCAAGGTCGAGCCGCAGGCCGCGGACAAGGACGTGTTCGGCGACGGCACGGTGACGATCCTGCGCACGCCGGGCCACACCCCGGGTCACCAGTCGCTGCTCGTGAGGTTGAAGGAAAAGGGCCCCGTCATCCTGGTCGGCGATGCCGCCCACTTCCACGAGAACTACGAGAGCAACGGCGTGCCGGGCTTCAATTTCGACCGCGCGCAGACGATCGCCTCGCTCGAGCGCATCAAGGCCATCGCCAAGAACCTGAAAGCGACGGTCATCATCCAGCACGACCCGCGCGACGTCGGCAAGCTGCCCGCCTTCCCGGCCGCGGCCAAGTAGTCGTATAGATCCGGGGCTCCGGCATTCGCCGGAGCCCTTCTTCCTGCGATGAAGCGCCTGTTGCCCTTCGTCCTCGTCGTCACGGGACTGCTCGGCACGGCGTATGCGTACATCGCGGGGCGCCTCGCGTCGGCGCCGTGGGGCTGGGCCGCGCTGGCGATCCCGTTCGTGCTCATCTGGGTCGTGCCGGTGTTCTACTGGACGCGCGATCGCGACGGCGAGGAGTCGTGGCTCGACAGCGCGGCGCACCAGGCGAGCTACCTGTCGATGGCCTGGGTGAGCTTCATTCTCGTCCTGACGCTGGTGCGCGACCTCGCGCTGCTTGCCACGGCGGTGCTGCCGCTCGAGCGAGCGCACGCGGTGCTCACCCAGGCGGGGGTCCCGGCGGTGCTGGTCGCCTCGCTCCTCGCCATGGTGCTTGGCGCGCTGAACGCGCTGCGGGGGCCCCGCGTCGAGAAGGTCATGGTGCGCGTGCCGGGCCTGCACTCCGGCCTCGACGGCTTTCGCATCGTGCAGATTTCCGACCTGCACGTCGGGCGCAGCATTCGGCGCGCCTACGTCGAGCGCACCGTCGAGCGCGCGCGGAGCCTCGCGCCGGACCTCGTCGCCCTTACCGGCGACATGGTCGATGGGCCGGTCGAGCGCCTCGCGCCGCACGTCGCGCCGCTCGCCGCGCTCGCAGAAGAAGGTCGCGCCTTCTTCGTGCTTGGCAACCATGACTGCTATTCCGGCGCGGCCGCATGGATCGCGCACTGGCGAGAAATGGGCATGCGCGTGCTGCTGAACGAGCATGCAGTGCTTGGTAAAGGAGCCGCGATGCTTCTCGTCGGCGGTGTCGTGGACCCGGCCTACCGCGCCCGGCGCCCCGAGATCTCGCTCGGGGATGCGCCGAGCGCCGACTTTCGCCTGCTTCTCGCGCACAACCCGAAGCTCGCACCGCTCGGGGCGCGCGCCGGGTTCGACCTGCAGCTCTCAGGCCACACGCACGCGGGGCAGTTCTTCCCCTGGACGCTCGCCGTGCGCCTCGTTCACGCGCCCCATGTCGCGGGGCTCTCGCGCGAGGGGCGCATGTGGGTTTACGTGAGCGCCGGCACGGGGACCTGGGGACCCCCCGTGCGCTTGGGTACCAGTCCCGAGATCACGCTCGTCACGCTCGTTTCTGCCTGAAGCGCATGGTTGGACAGGATGACTGTATGGATGTACAGTACAGGCCTTCCCATGCTGTTACAACCCGCGAACGAGGACGATGGCGAGGTGGAGCTGGCGGGCGGCGAGTGCGCAAGCCTTTCGGTCCTGCTGCTCGCCGGCTTCGGGCTCCTGTGGTTCTTCGGCTGGCTTCTCACGTTGTAAAGCGGGCAAGTTCCGGCCTTGGCCTTTTCTTGCAAGGGCACTTGCGATAACGATTCCTTACGCTGCTCGCTCCCGCAAGCATCCTAAGATCAAACCGCGGGACCGCCAGGATGACAACAGGAGGCAACATGGATCTTGTGCCGAGCGAGCGCGCAGTCCTCACGATCATCCGTACGCTTTTTCTTGAATCTTCCTGCCGTACCCACACGGTCGGCGTGCTCAGATCGCGCTGGCCCGCGCTGCACGCCGAGGCCTACAGCGGCGGATATGCCGGCCTGTTGAAGAAGGGGCTCGTCGCGCTGTCCGCGGATGGGTCGGTGTTCAGCGTGACGACCGCCGGTCTGCGGGCCATGGCGAGCCGGTAGGCCCAATAAACAACGGTTTAGCTGTTCCTTTCGGAAGAGGCACGCGCCTGTCGATTCGGCGAGCCGCCGTTCGACTATAGGCTGATACCCTCGAACGAAAGGAGAAGGACCATGGCAGGCAATACCATCCGGCTGCACCGCGTGCTGCGCGCTTCACCCGAGCGGGTCTATCGGGCATTCCTCGATGCCGACGCACTGGCGAAATGGCTGCCCCCGAACGGCTTCACCTGCAAGGTGCATCAGTCCGACCCCAGGGTCGGCGGAAGCTATCGCATGTCGTTCACGAATTTCACCACCGGCAAGAGCCATTCGTTCGGCGGGCGATATCTCGAGCTCGAGCCGCACGAGCGCATTCGCTATACGGACAAGTTCGAAGATCCGAATCTGCCGGGCGAAATGCTGACCACGGTCACGTTGAAGAAAGTCTCGGTCGGGACGGAATTGAACGTCGTGCAGGAAGGCGTGCCGGAGGTCATTCCGGCGGAAGCCTGCTATCTCGGATGGCAGGAGTCCCTGGTCCTTCTGGCGAAGCTCGTCGAGGCCGAGATTCCGGACTAGCCTCTGAAACAGCTCGCGAGGGTTGTTGCTTGCGCGTTCGGCTCGGCAAGCGCTTGCGCGGCCGCCGCCCCGAACGAGATCAAGGTCTTCACCGACGAGCTGGCGAACTATCGCGAGCACACGCTCGAAGTGCACGTCAACAAGAGTCGCGCCGGGGCGAAAGCCGAGGATCAGGATACGCCGCTGCAGATCATGCCGGAGTACTCGTACGGCATGCTGCGAAACTGGGAGCTCAGCTTTCAGCTCCCGGTTTCCATCGGCCAGGACGCGACCGGCCTGGATGGATATCGGGCCGAGCTTCAGTACGTGGCGCCGCACGACGAGGACGAGGGATTCTATTGGGGCTTCAACGTGGAGCTCGCGCGCAACGCGCGATCCGGGGAAGAAGCCTTCTGGAGCGTCGAGCTCATGCCGATCCTGGGTTATCGCGTGCGCCGCTGGCACTTCGTCGCCAACCCCGGCGTGGACAAGGCGATCTCGGGAAGCTCTCGTGCAGCGAATTTTCAGCCCGCTGTCAAAGTGGCTTATCAGGCGTTCGGCTGGAACGCCTTTGGCGTGGAGTACTACGTCGAGGCGGGGCCGTTGAGCAACCTGTCCTCGCGCGACGATCAAAGCCGCGTTCTTTACCTCGTGTGGGACGGGAAGATCGGAAAGTCCGAGATCAACGTGGGCCTCGGGCGCGGATTCACGGATGCGTCGGATCGCTGGGTCTTTAAAATGTTGTGGGAGGTGGCCTTCAAATGAACTGCACTCACCTGGAGTGGATCAAGACCGACCGTCCGCGCGCGAAGGGCTGCGAGGAGTGCCTGAAGATCGGCGATGTCTGGGTGCAGCTGCGCCTGTGCCGCACCTGCGGCCACGTCGGCTGCTGCGACAGCTCGAAGAACAAGCACGCGACCAAGCACTACCACGCGACCCGGCATCCGATCATCACCACCCTCGAGCCGGGCGAGCGCTGGAGCTGGTGCTACGTCGACGAGGTCACGATGGAGCTGAACTAAGGCGAGCCGAGGTTCTCGCCGAGCCACTTCAGCAGCACGTCGGCGACCTGCAGGTTGTTCTTGTCCATCATCATCATGTGGCTGTTGCCCTTGATGCCCTGGTCCGGCAGCAGGGCCAGCGCAGCGCGCCCGCCCGCTGCCTTGATGGCGTTCACGGCCCCGAGGCAGGTGTCGCGCCTCTTGTCGCCGTTCACCGATTCTTTTGCGCCGACGCTGTTGTCGCCCCAGAGCGAGAGCGTGGGCACGGGCTTGAACGCCGCGGCATCGGCGGCCTTGAAGGTATCGCAGCCGCCTTCGACGCTGATCAGCGCCCGGACCAGGCTGGTGCGCTTGCGCACTACGTCGAGGCCGTAGACGCCGGATTGCGAGTGCACCACCACTACCGCCGGGCCGATCTTGTCCAGCAGCGCCACGAGCGCATCGATCGTATTGGCGCCGACGCCCGCGAGCGTGGTCTCGGCGTTCGGCACCAGCTGCGCGGTGTACTGCTCCATGGCTTCGGTCGGGAACTGCAATCCGGGGAACGCAACGCCGGCCGAGGGTCCGAGCCGGAAGTTGAGCCAGGCCCGCTCGTGCGTGGCGAGGAAGAGGCTCGGCAGCGACGACGGATTGGCGCCCGGCTGTTCGCGCACCAGGTTGACCGGCGTGGGATCGAAGCCGGAGCGCCCGCGGCCGGAATGATCGACGACGTAGACGGGATGACCTTTGCGCAGAAAGTACGTCGCCCAGCCCTCGCGCCCGTCCGGCGTGGTCTCGTAGGTCACTCCGGAATGATTCGAGCCGTGCACCAGCACCAGCGCCGGCCCCTTCTTCGCTGCGGGGATGCGGTAGTGCACGTACATCTGATTCACGGTGATGCGACCCGGCGCGGCCGGACCGGTGACGAGCGATGCCCCTGGATGCTGCGACGTCACGATCTTGCCGTTGACGAAGAAGCTGCCTTCGTCTTCGAGGGTCAGAGGACCGCCGAGCGTGCCGGCCAAAGCGCTGCAGGAAAGCCAAGCGAGCAGGAAGGCGCAGCTAGCTTTCATGGCGAAGGTCTCCCGTCCACGTGCTCATGAAGAGCGGACTGCCCAATTCTTTCCGCGTGGGGCAAACCACCATAGTGGTACGGAACCAGAACCCGGACAAGGCCTCGGGGCGCTCGCCAAAGCCTTTTTTTTTGGAGTAACCTCCAGCCTGAGGGCGGGGCGCAGGAGGATGCAGGTGTCCTATAGATTGACCGTCGAAGAGCGGCCAGCCTATTTGCACGCGAAGGTCGTCGGGGAGCGCACGGCCGCGAATGTGCTCAGGTTCCTCGAGGAGTCCTATGCGGCCTGCGTGAAGAGCGGCCGCTCGGCGCTGCTGCTCGAAATCGGGCTCTCCGGCCCGAGCCTGAATACCATTAGCATCTACAACGTCATCTCGCAAAGGCTCATGGACGCCAGGAAGCTGCATAAGATCGCCTATGTGCCAACCGGTATCGCCGATCCGGCCATCCCTTATTTCGCCGAAACCGTTGCGCTCAACCGCGGCGTGAACGTGCGCCTGTTCCAAAGCGTGGCCGCGGCCGAAGAATGGCTGTCCGAGGAGCCCTGATGCCGTACCAATTGACCATCGAAGAGCGGCCCACCTACGTTTACGCCAAGGCCACGGGCGAGCGCACGCCGGCGAATGCCCTCAGGTTCCTCGAGGAAGCCTATGGCGCCTGCGTGAAGAGCGGCCGTCAGGCGCTGCTGCTCGACATGCAGCTCGCGGGCCCGACCCTGAACACGACCAGCGTCTACCAGGTGATCTCGCAAAGAGTTCCCGACGGCCGCAACCTGCGCAAGATCGCGTACGTGGACAGCTCCACCGGTGATTCGGACATGCCGCATTTCGCCGAGACTGTCGCCGTCAACCGCGGCGTGAACGTGCGGCTTTTTCCGAGCCTCGCCGCAGCTGAAAAGTGGCTTTTGAGCGGGAACGGCTAGGGAGCGCGCTCCGTCATTCGGACTGCAGGCCGAATTCGCGCGCGATGGCGGCGGTCTGCTCGTAGGTTTCGGCGAGGATCCTCGCGAGCTCCTCGGGCGTGGAGGAAAGCGCGACCGAGCCTGCCTTCTCGATGAGATCGCGGTACTCGGCCGATTTCACGATCGCACCGACCTGCCGGTTGAGAAGCGTGATGATCGCCTGCGGCGTGCCGGCGCCGCCGCAGATGCCGAGCCAGCCGAAGCGGAGGAACGAAAGCCCCTTTTCGCCGAGCGTCGGAACTTCCGGGGCCGCGGCGAGGCGCTCGGCGCTGGTAACGGCGAGGATTCGCAGCCGACCGGCCCTGTACTGCGGCAGGACGTTGAGGGTCGGCGAAACATAGAGGTGAACCCGGCCCGCGATCAGATCGTGCAACGCGTCGGCGCCGCCTTTGTAGGGAATGCCGGTCAGGCGGATGCCTGTGGCCTTGGCGAGCTCCAGCGCGAGCACTTCCTGCGCCGAGCCGCGTCCGATCGTTCCGTAGTTCAGCCTGCCGGCGTTGGCGCGGGCATAGGCGATGAACCCTTCGAGGTCCTGCGCGGGAATCTCGTTCGTCAGCGCGACGGCGTAGTAGTAGCGCGAGATCTGGGTGATGGGCGCGAGGTCGGCGAGCTTGTAGGCGACGCTCTTGTAAACCGCCGCGTTGATCGCCTCGAAATGCGTGCAAAGGAGGAGGTTGTAGCCGTCCCTCGGTTTGGAGAGCACGTCCTGGGTCGCGATCTGTCCGCCCGCGCCGGCGCGGTTCTCGACGAAGACGCGCTGCCCGAGGGCGCTCCCCAGCCGCTCGGCGATGAAGCGCGCCGGCAGGTCGGTCGGGCCGCCGGCGCTGAATCCGACCACCAGCCGAACCGGCTTCTCCGGATAGCTCGCCTGCGCGCACACCATGCCGCTCGCGAAGCCAAGGAGCGCGAAGGCTAGAATAAACCTCACCCATGAAGCCTAACACCGAACGAATTCGCACCACCCATACGGGCAGCCTGCCAAGACCGGCGGAGATGCTGGAGGCGCTGCGCGAGCGCTTCGAGCGCGGCGGGCAGGCCGACGAGGTGGCGTACGAGCAGGCGCTCGCGGCGAACGTGCGCGCCATCGTGCGCAAGCAGGCCGAGGCGGGGATCGACGTCGTGAGCGACGGCGAGTGCAGCAAGCCGAGCTTCATGGCCTACCGCGCCGAGCGCGTCGGCGGCTTCGAGCCGCGCATCCCGAAAGGCGGCATGCCGGCGCCGGGGCCGCTTGATCCGAACGGCCGCGACGCAACGATGTTTCCGGACTACTACCGCGGCGTGCAGGAGCACAATCCTTTCGCTCGTACCGTGCGTGTTGCGCCGCGGGTCTGCGTCGCTCCGGTGCAATACACCGGGCAGAAGTTCCTGCAACGGGACATCGCGAACCTGAAGCAGGCGATGGCCGGGGCGGGCGCCGCAGAGGGCTTCATGCCCTCGTCGAGCCCCATTCCGAACGAGGCGAACGAGCACTACAAGTCGGAAGAGGCGTACTTCGAGGCGCACGGCGAAGCGATGCGCGAGGAATACAAGGCGATCCTCGAGGCGGGCTTGTTCCTGCAGATCGACGATCCGCGGATGGTGAGCTCGTGGGACTCGCGCAAGGACATGGACCTCGCGCGCTACCGCGCCTGGATGCAGAGGCGCATCGAATTCCTGAACCACGCGCTGCGCGGCCTGCCCGAGGAGCGCATCCGCTACCACACCTGCTACGGCGTCAACTTCGGCCCGCGCCTCTCGGATCTGCAGCTCGACCAGGTGCTCGACCTCATTTACACCATCCGCGCCGGCGCCTATTCCTTCGAAGCCGCCAATCCGCGCCACGACCACGAGTGGCGCGTCGCGCAGAAGCTGAAGCTGCCCGAAGGCAAGACGCTGATTCCGGGCGCGATCACCCACTCGAACGTGACCATCGAGCATCCGGAAGTCGTCGCCGACCGCATCGAGCGCTGGGCCCGGGCCGCCGGGCGCGAGAACGTCATGTTCGGCAACGACTGCGGCTTCGCCTCGAGCGCCGGCAACACCGAGATTCCCGAATCGGTCGCCTGGGCGAAGCTCGCGGCGCTCGGCGAGGGCGCACGGATAGCGTCCGGCCGCTTGTGGGCGAGCTCGCCTAGAGCTCGGCAAGACTCGCGTTTGCCAGATCGGTGACGAGCATGTGACCCGGCGCGTGGGTGATGCACAGCGACGGCCGGGCATCGAGCACCACCGACTGCGGCGTGATGCCGCAGGCCCAGAAGAGCGGGATCTCGCCGGCGCGCACCTCGGTGGGATCGCCGGCCCAGGGCTCGCCCAGGTTCTCGATGCCGATCGCCTCCGGAAAACCGATGTGCACCGGCGCGCCGTGCACCCGCGGATAGCGCGAGGTGATCTCGATCGCCCGGATCGCATCGGCCGGCTTGAACGGCCGCATCGAAACCACCAGCTTGCCGCGAAAGCGGCCCGCCGGCACGGTATCGACGTTGGTGCGGTACATCGGCACGTTGCGCCCCTGCTCGACATAGCGCAGCGGCAGCCCCGCCGCCATCAGCGCCTCCTCGAAGGAGAACGAGCAGCCCAGCACGAAGGTGACGAGGTCCTGGCGCCATAGATCGCGCAGGTCCGACATCTCTTCGGTCAAAGTGCCGTCTCGAAAAACCCGGTAGCGCGGCACGTCGGTGCGGATGTCGAGATCCTCGCCGAGCGAGGGCAGGCGCGGGTCGCCCGGCTCCGAAACGGCGAGCAGCGGGCAGGGCTTCGGGTTTCGCTCGCAGAAAGCGCGGAACTCGTCGGCATACTCCTGCGGCAGGATGCAGACGTTTCCCTGCACATAGCCAGGAGCAAGTCCGGCGGTGTGTTTACGGTATTTGCCCGCACGGATCGCGCGCCGTATTTCTGAAGGACGCTTCATCTACGATTCCGTGAGCGCGAGCCCCTGCTCCTGCGGCGCCGCGGTGCGCACGTGAGGCGCCCGCTTGTGGAACTTGCCGTCTTTCATGATCACCGACAGCTTGTCATGGTCCTGCATCACGCGAATGTCGCGGGTGGGATCCCCGTCCACGAGGAGCAGGTCGGCGAGGTAGCCCGTCTTCACCTGCCCGAGCAGCTCGCCGCGCCCCATCAGCTCGCCCCCGAGCCGGGTGGCGGCGACGAGCGCTTCGACGGGCGTGTAGCCGAGCAGCTCGACGAACCACTGCAGGTCGCGCGCGTTTCGCCCGATCGGGTTGTAGGGGAAGCCGTAGTCGCCGCCCGGCAGCACGCGGATGCCACGCTTGCGCATCTGCGGGTAGAGCTTCTGCATCCGCTCGAGGGTGAAAGGGGCGCCCAGCTTCTCGGCGACCTGCCGGGTAATGCCGAATGCCTCCGCCTCGTAGGTCCGCGCGTACATCAGCCCGATCGCCGGGGCGACGAACAGCGCCTCTTTCTTCGACTCGAGGAGGTCGAGCGCCTCTTCATCGGCGTGGCTGCAGTGGTAAAGGATGCGAAAGCCGTGCTTTGCCCCGAGCTTCACCGCCTGCGCTGCCTGCGCGTGGCACGCGAGCCAGACGCCCGATTCGCGGGCCTGATCGCCGATCGCGGCGACCTCGTCCTCGGTATAGGTGAGCTGCTGCGAGCCGCCGGGCGAGAAAGCCTCGTCGCTCGAAAGCAGGAACTTGATCGAATCGACGCCGGCCCTCGCCATCTCGCGCACGTAGGCGCGCATCGCCGCCGGGCCGCGCGGATGCTGCGCGCCTTCGTCGGCTTTCACGCCGAGCGCGCCGTCGGGCAGCCGCTCGAGCGATGACGCGCGCAGCCTCGGGCCGGGAATCCAGCCGCCGTTGATCTCTTCGCGCAATGCAATCTCGAAACGCGGCCCGAGCGACCCGGCCGAGTAGGCGCTCGTGAACCCGGCATCGAGCGTCACCCGGGCATTGCGCGCGGTGACCAGAAGGTGCTCTTCCGGCGGCAGGATCATGGCGTCGATGATGCGGCCGACCGACGAGGGCCACGAGAGGTGGGCGTGCGCTTCGACGAGCCCGGGCATCAGCGTTGCGCCGCTGCAATCGACCACCTCGGCGCGCTGCCGGTCGAGGCGCGCGCCGGGCTCGCCGACCGCGTCTATGCGGTTGCCTCTCACGAGGACCTCGCCGGCAAACGGCGCGCGGCCGGTACCATCGAAGACCTGCGCGTTGGTGAAGAGTATCGCTCGCGAATCGGCCGGGCTCATGGCGTCTCTCCGGAAAAGGCTTCGGTTAATATATATCGATCTCTAGGAGGAGATCGACATCATGAGCTTCATGAACCGGCTGGCCGTTGCAATCGCCGCGGCCACGGCGGCGGTGCTCGCCCCGGCCGCGGTTGCGCAGAACGTCAAGATCGGCATCGTCGCGTTCATCTCGGGCCCCGCCGCGGCGCCCTTCGGCGTGCCGGCGAAGAACGCGGCCGATTTCGTCATCGACGAGCTGAACGCGGGCAAGGGCCCTGGGCCGTACAACAAGAAAGGCTTCGGCGGCGCCACCATCGAGACGGTCATCGTCGACGAGGCGGGCAGCACCACCACGCAGGTCACCGAGTTCAGGAACCTGGTGCAGCGGCACAACGTGGACCTCGTGATCGGCTACATCTCGAGCGGCAACTGCCTCGCCATCGCGCCGGTGGCCGAGGAGCTGAAGAAGTTCACCAACTTCTTCGACTGCGGCACGCCGCGCATCTTCGAGGACGCGTCCTACAAGTACGTGTTCCGCACCTCTTCCACGGCGACGAAGGACAGCGTCGGCGCGGCGCTTTATGTCAGGGATACGAAGCCGAACGTCAAGTCGATCGCCGGCCTCAACCAGAACTACGCCTGGGGCCAGGACTCGTGGAGCGACTTCGAGCTGGCGATGAAGGTGCTGGTGCCCAACATCGAGGTGAAGACCTCGCAGATGCCCAAGCTCTTCGCCGGCCAGTACAACGCCGAGATCTCCGCGCTGCTCGGCGCGAAGCCCGACGTCATCCATTCGAGCTTCTGGGACGGCGACCTGGAGGCGCTCATCCTGCAGGGCGGTCCGCGCGGTCTCATGAAGGGCAGCATGACCATCCTCACCACGGGCGAGACCGCGATGCACAAGCTGGGCAGCCAGATTCCCGACGGCACGGTGCTCGGCGCGCGCGGCCCCTTCGGTCCCTACGCGCCCAACAACGCCTACAACCAGTGGTTCTCGAAGGGCTTCGAGGCGCGCTTCAAGGCGCCGGCCAACTACGCCTCCTACCAGATGGCGCAGGCGATCCTCGGCGTGAAGCTGGCGTGGGAAAAGGCGCAGGACGCGGCCGGCGGCAAGCGCCCGACCAACGAGCAGGTCGGTGCGGCGCTCGAGAACATGACCTTCGAGGGACCCGGCGGCACGGTGCGCATGGCGATCGGCAAGGGGCACCAGGCGATCATGGAGACGGCGTACGGCACGACGAAGCTCGTGAACGGCAAGCTCACGCTCGTCGACGTGAAGCGCTACCCCGCGGAGAAGGTGAACCCGCCCGAGGGCGTCAAGTCGGCCGACTGGATCAAGAGCGGCTTCAAGCAGAACTGAGCCAGCTCCTTCCCGTCGCGGTAGACAGCGTCATCTACTCGGCGTGGCTGTTCATCGCCGCGCTGGGCCTCACGCTGATCTACGGGGTGATGAAGATCGTCAACGTCACCCACGGCAGCTTCTACGCGCTCGGCGCCTACGCCGCGGCCTCGATGACCGCCGTCTGGCTCGCGCGCGGCTATCCGCCGATGCTGTCCTACGCGGTGCTGGTGATCGCCGCGATCCTCGTGGCGGCGCCCTTCGCGATCCTCATCGAGCGCGCGATCCTGCGGCCGCTCTACGCGCGCGACGAGGTGGTGATCCTGCTCGTCACGTACGCGCTCTTCCTCATCCTGGAAGACGTGGTGAAGCTGATCTGGGGCGTGAATCCGTATTTCATCGCCGAGCCGTACGCGCTCCTCGGCAGCTTCCAGGTGGCGGGCATGGCGTATCCCACCTACAACCTCATCCTGGTCGCGGCGGCGCTCTTCTTCGGCCTGGGACTGGCGTGGCTGCTGCATAGCACGCGCGCGGGGAAGCTCCTCCTCGCGGTGATCCACGATCCGGAAGTGAGCCGCGCAATGGGTATCAATGTGGGACGCTACTACCTCGCCACGTTCGCGCTCGGATCGCTGCTCGCCGCGCTCGCCGGGGCCTTCACCGCCCCCACTGTGTCGGTCGTGCCCGGCCTCGGCGTCGAGGTGATCGTGCTTTCGTTCGCGGTGGTGGTGATCGGCGGCCTCGGCAGCCTCCCGGGAGCCGCGGTGGGCGCGGTGATGGTCGGCCTGGTGCGCTCGCTCTCGGTCCACTACATGCCGCAGGTCGAGCTCTTCGTCATCTACTTCGTCATGGCGGCAGTGCTTGCGGTGCGCCCGCGCGGGCTCTTCAGCCTGGCCGAGCCGAGAAAGATATGAATCACGCGGGGAAGAGACGCGACCGCACCGTCGCTGTGCTTCTGACCTCATTTTCGATTTTGGTAGTGACAGGCCCGTGGCTCCCGCAGTGGGCCATGTTCATCATGACCGTCGCCGTAGCTCGCGGGCTCGTGGTGCTGGGCCTGCTGCTCCTGCTGCGCGCGGGGCTCGTCTCCTTCGGCCAGGCGCTCTTCTACTGCCTCGGCGCCTACTCCGCCGGCGCGCTCGGCCGCTTCTTCGGCATCTCCGACATCTTCGTCGAGATGCTGGTCGGCGGCGCGGTGGCCGCGGCCACGGCGTTCGTGCTCGGTTTCCTGCTCGCGCGCTATCGCGGCATCTTTTTCGGGCTGCTCAGCCTCGCGCTCTCCATGATCCTCTACGGGCTGCTCGTGAAGAGCGAGGCGCTCGGCTCCACCGACGGCTTCAACATCCTGCCCTCGACGCTCTTCGGCATCCGGCCGGGCGCCGAGTGGGTGCGCTACGCGGTGCTCGTGTCCGCCGCGGCGGTGGCGCTCGTCGCCGCGCTCCTCGTGCACCGCTATCTAGACACGCCGCTCGGCCGGCTCGCGCCGGCGATCAAGGACAACGAGATCCGCGTCGAGTACATGGGCGCCTCGGCGCGCCGGGCGGTGCACGTGAAATACGTGATCGCCGGCGGGCTCGCCGGCGTCGGCGGCGCGCTCGCCGCAACCGCGGTCGGGCACATCGATCCCGAAATGGCCTACTGGACCACCTCGGGAGAATTCATCTTCATCGCGATCCTCGCCGGCACGGGCAACGTGGTCGCGCCCTTCGTCGGGGCTCTGATCTACGGCGCGATCCATACCCTGGCCTACGACCTTTCGCCCAACACTTGGCAGATGACGCTCGGCGTAGCGCTTCTTCTCTTGATCGTGTTTCTTCCCAACGGACTTTGGTCGGCCTTTTCGCGTTTCAGATGGCGATAATTCTCGACGCGCGCAGTCTGTGCAAGGCGTTTGGCGCGGTCGTCGCGGCGAGCGAGGTGAGCGCGGCGATCGAGAAGGATTCGATCGTCGGCCTGATCGGCACCAACGGCGCGGGCAAGACCACCTTCATCAACATCGTCACCGGCTACCTCAAGCCCGACCGCGGCAGCATCGCCTACGAGGGCCGCGACATCACGCGCCTGCCGCCGCGCGACATCACGCGCCTGGGCATCTGCCGCTCGTTCCAGATCCCGCAGCTTTACGGCTCGCTCTCGGTGTTCGAGAACATGATGATCGGCATCGGCATCGTGCTGCGCAACGCCGGCCTCGCCGGCTACTTCTCGCGCGGCGCGGCGCTGGTGCCGGGCTACGGCGAGCCCGCCGATGCGGTTGCCGAGCGCATCCTCGGGCGCTTCGGCCTGCTCGAGTACCGCGACCGCAATGCGCAGGTCCTGCCCGGCGGCGCGCGTAAGCTCCTCGATATCGCGCTAGCGATGGTGGCGCGGCCGCGCATCCTGCTGCTCGACGAGCCCACGAGCGGCGTCTCCGCGCAGGAGAAGTTCGGCATCATGCAGATGGTTCTCGAGGCGGTGCGCGCCGAAGGCGCGACGGTGCTCTTCGTCGAGCACGACATGGAGGTGGTGAGCCGCTTCGCGCAGCGCGTGCTCGCGTTCTACGACGGGCGCATCATCGCCGATGCGCCGCCGCACGCGGCGCTCGCGCATCCCGAGGTCAAGCGCTACGTGGTCGGCACCCGTGCTTGAGATCGACCGGCTCAGCGTCTCGATCGCGTCGATGCAGATCCTGCGCGACGTCTCGCTGCAGGTGCCGACGGGCTCGATGACCGGCCTCATCGGCCGTAACGGCGCCGGCAAGACCACCGTGATGAAGACGGTCATGGGCCTCCTCAAGGCGGGCCGCGGTTCGGTGCGCTTCCAGAGCCGCGACCTTCTCGCTATCCCGACGCACCAGCGCGCGCGCCTGGGAATCGGTTACATGCCGGAGGACCGGCGCCTCATCCCCGAGCTCACGGTGGAGGAGAACGTGCTCGTTCCCGCCTGGGCCGCCGGGCTGCCGGACGCCCGCTCCCGATTGAAAAAGATCTACGAACTTGTTCCAGAGGTGAAGGAGTTCGCGCCGCGCAAGGGCTTGCAGCTCTCGGGCGGCCAGCAGAAGCTCGCGGCGCTCGCACGCGCGCTGATGTGCGGCACGCGCCTGCTTCTCCTCGACGAGCCCTTCGAGGGGGTCGCGCCCGCGCTGGCGCAGCGGCTCGCCGAAGTCGTCGCCGGGCTCAAGCGCGAAGGCCTGTCGGTCCTGCTCTCGGAATCGGACCTGCAGCATTCGGAGCGCCTGGTCGACCGCGTGATCGCCATCGATCGCGGCTCCATCGCCGCGGGGCAGTAATGCAGGCCGACGTGCTCGTAATCGGCGCGGGCGGGGCCGGCATGTACGCGGCCATCAGCGCGGCGCGTGCCGGCGCGCAGGTCGTGCTGGTCGAGCGCAGCCTGATCGGGCGCGGCGGAGCCACCGTCATGGCGCAGATGACCGTCGCGGCGTCGCTCGCCGAGGAAGCGCCCGACCATTGGAGCCACCACCTGGCCGACACGCTCAAGGCCGGACGCGGGCTGTGCGACGCGCCGCTTTCGCAGCTCCTCTGCGAGGAGGCGCCCGAATGCATCCGTGAGCTGGACGAATGGGGCGTCGGCTGGGCGCGCGCCGACAACCACATCAAGCAGGTTCAGGCGCCGGGCCACGATCGGCCTCGCTGTGTGTACGTCGATTTCGTCAATACCGGCCCCGCGGTGTCCAAAACGCTGCGCGCGCAGCTCAATCGGATGCCCGACGTACGCCGCATCGGCGACGTGCTGGTAACCGACCTCGCCGTGGACGACGGGATCTGCATCGGCGCGCACGCTGTCCACGTTACTTCCGGAGAACGTCTGAGCTTGAACGCGAAGGCGACCATCGTCGCCACTGGCGGCCTGACGCGGCTCTACCAGCGCAACAGCGCTTCGATCAACATGGGCGGCGACGGCTATGCGCTGGCATTGCGTGCAGGCGCCCAGCTCCTCGACATGGAGTTCGTGCAATTCTTCCCCATCGGCCATCTCGCGCCGCGGCTCGTCGGCATGGATCCCATCATGTGGGACCCTTTCCGCTACAAGCTGGGCGGCAAGCTCCTCAACGCCGACATGCAGGAATTCCTGAAGGAAGAAGGCCGCTACGTGTCGGCGCGCGACCACGCTACCTACGCCATCCTCAAGGAAGTCGCGGCCGGCCGGGGGTCGCCGCACGGCGGCGCGTGGCTCTCGTTCCAGCATTGCACCGAGAACGAGCTGCGCACGGCCTTCGGCCCGATCATCGACCGGCTTCGCGCGAACGGCATCGACCTCACGCGCTCGCCGATCGAGGTGTCGCCGATCGCGCACTACCACATGGGCGG
>Ga0247825_10001082_pt1 | contig 17736 bp, 16 predicted proteins | sample 13C_Vanillin_Day_FD_194413 | JGI IMG/M metagenome (GOLD analysis project Ga0247825, IMG submission 194413) | Soil microbial communities from agricultural site in Penn Yan, New York, United States - 13C_Vanillin_Day48 | ecosystem: Environmental > Terrestrial > Soil > Agricultural land | place... | reverse complement strand
GCTGGTCACCGGCCCACAGCCGCGACTGATCCTGCGGGCGCATGACGCAAGCAGCCTTCTGGCGTCGTGGCAGTCGAGACGCCAGCACGTCTGGGCGAACGGCGATGAGACCGTGGTGCAGCTGATCTGGCGCCTGATGCGTCGCGCCGGTCTGTCGATCGACATCGGCGGCGCGTCGGGCCTGACCGCCACGCTGGAGCCCGCCTTCACGATTCATCCCGGCGAGTCGGGCGGCTCGGCGTTGCGGCGCCTGCTCGCGATGACCTCGGACCTCGGCCGCTGGCGCACGGGCGGCTTCGAGGTGATCACGCCCGACGCTGTCGAGACGGCTTCGTATGCCTTCGGGCCGGAGCATCGCATCGTCAGCGCGCGCTACGTCGACCGCGGGTTGGCGGCGAACCGCGTGCGCGTCCTCGGTCTCGACAAGTACAACGAAGCGTTCGCCTTCGACGATCTCGCGGCCACCGGCGAACGAGTGGCGCTGCTGACAGACGCCGACCTCATAACGGCCGCGATGGCGGAAGACCGGGCAGAAGCCGCACTGCGCCTGGCGGAGGTGGAATCGCGCGCGGACGTTGTGCAGGTGTTCGGCATCCACTGCGGCGTCGAGATGTACGACGTGGTGGAAGTGACGGACGCGCAGGCCGGGCTGATGGATGCCCGGCGGCGCGTGCTCGGCCTCCGCTGGCGCTATTCCACCGGCGCTAAGCCCCGCTACGACATGATCCTCACGCTCGGGCTGCCCTAGGAGGACACAAGGATGGAACTTGCCACACCAACCATCAAGCACGGCATCCTGCGCGCGTTCAATGCCGGCACCTACCGCGTGCCGAGGTGTCGATAGCGGGCAGCCTCAGCACCACGCTTACCAACGTACCGGTAGCACGCAACATCGCGACGACGGCGATGGTGGCCGGCCGTCGCGCAGCGATCATCTTCTTCGACGTGACGGATCCGACGGACGCGGTGCTGTGCGCGGTGTGGGAGTAGGGTCAAGGATGGACTACCCACGAATTGCCCTTGACCCTTGACCCTGAGGGGCAGGGCGGGGCGGGGCGGGGCTTATAATGAACCCGCTATGACAGATGAGCGAATCCTGTCCGGCCGGCCCGAGAACGAAGAGGTCACCATCGAGGCCTCGCTGCGGCCCCGGTTTTTGGATGAATATATCGGCCAGCCCCGGATCAAGGACAACCTGCGCATCGCCATCGCCGCAGCCCAGAAGCGCGGCGAGCCCCTCGACCACGTGCTGCTGTACGGTCCGCCCGGCCTCGGCAAGACGACGATGGCGACTGTGCTGGCGAACGAGATGCGCGTCCAGGCCCGTATCACGTCTGGCCCGGCTATCGAGCGCGCGGGCGACCTCGCCGCACTGCTGACCAACCTCGAAGCCGGCGACGTCCTGTTTATCGACGAGATCCACCGCCTCTCGCGCAACGTCGAGGAGATCCTCTACCCGGCGATGGAGGATTATGCCATCGACCTCATGCTCGGCAAGGGCGCCGGTGCTCGCAGCGTGCGCCTGAACCTGCCGCGCTTCACCCTTGTCGGCGCCACCACGCGCTACGCCATGATCAGCCCGCCCCTGCGCGACCGCTTCGGCGCCGTCTATCGCCTCGACTACTACGACCGCGACGCCCTCGCCGACATCGTGCGCCGGTCCGCGAAGGTCCTCAACGTGCGCATCGAGGAGGAGGGGGTCAGCGAGATTGCATCGCGGGCCCGCGGCACGCCTCGCGTCGCAAACCGCCTCCTGCGCCGCTGCCGTGACTACGCCGAGGTGATGACGGGCGGCACGATCACCGGCGAGGCGGCGCGCGAGGCCCTCGGCCGCCTCGAGATCGACTCCCTGGGTCTGGACGACGTCGATCACAAAGTGCTGCGCGCTATCATCGAGAAGTTCCGCGGCGGGCCCGTCGGCATCGCTACTATCGCCGCGTCGATCTCCGAAGAAGCAGACACCGTCGAAGACGTCTACGAGCCCTACCTGCTGCAGCTCGGCTTCCTCGAGCGCACGCCCCAGGGCCGCAAAGCCACCCGAGCCGCCTACGAACACCTCGGCATCACCCCACCCTCAGGCAGCCCCCCAGGAGGTCCGCGCCCCCAACGCAGTCTGTTCGATCCGTAGGATGGAAGACAAAGACAATCACACCGACTAACGGGATTCGACTACACGTCCGCCGGCGCCTACTTTGTCACGGTTTGCTCGTATCGGCGAGATCTTCTCTTCGAGGGTCCGGTTGTTACGGTCAGCCGGCATCAGCCATTGACAACTCCCCCCCACCCATCCATGCTAAACACGGTTTATCCATGCTCAACGAGGCTCATATGGGTGAAAATGAGACCAGGCTGGACTACCGGGACCCGGAGTGGGTCGCCGAGCAACTGGGTATCGACAAGAACACCGTCTACAAATACCTGCAGGAGGGCAGCCTGCCCGGCCTGCAGCTTGGGCGGAAGTGGCTCGTGTCGGAGCGGCGGCTTGCCCTCTTCCTCGAACGGGTCGAACGGGAGCAGACTGAAACACGCCGTGAGTCCAGCGGCGCGCGTCCCAGCCCCTTCGCCTTGCCTCCGCGAGCCCGTCTCACCAGCAGCGACAACGGCCATTCGTAGCGATGAGGAACACGCCATGACCACGCCTTACAACATCATCCCGACCGTTATCGAGACGACGCCGCGCGGCGAGCGCGCCTACGACATCTACTCGATGCTCCTCAAGGAGCGCATCATCTACCTCGGCACCCCTATCAACGATCAGGTAGCGAATGCGATCATCGCCCAGCTCCTGCACCTGGAGCGCGAAGACCCCGACCGCGACATCTCGATCTACATCAACTCGCCCGGCGGCGAGGTCTATGCTGGGCTCGCGATCTACGACGCGATGAACCTCAACCGCTGCGACATCGCCACGTTCGCCGTCGGGGTGTGCGCGAGCATGGGCGGCATCCTCCTCAGCTCAGGCACGCCGGGCAAGCGTTTCGCCATGCCCAGCGCGACCATCCACATGCACCAGGGCCAGGTGGGTGGCATCCAGGGTCAGGCGAGCGACATCGACATCGAGGCGCGCGAGGTGCTTCGCGTCAACGACCTCATCCGCCACATCCTCGCCAGGAACACCGGGCAGGACCCCGAGCGCATCCGGGTGGACTTCGACCGCAACTACTGGATGGACGCGCAGTCCGCCCGAGAGTACGGCTTCGTCGACGAGATCCTGACGCGGGAAGTCGCGGCAACCGTTTGATGCGCGAGAACTTCTCCGGCAACTCGCCGTACGAGCCGGTGGTCGGCTTCAGCCGCGCAGTGAAGGTGGGCAACTGCGTTTATGTCTCGGGGACGGTGGGCCGAGGACCCGACGGCAAGGTCGTATTCGGCGGCGTCTACGACCAGGCAAAGCAGGCGATCGCGAACATCGCCGCGGCGCTCGAGCAGGCCGGCGCCTCCCTGAGTGACGTCGTCCGCACGCGCATCTACCTGGTCGACATCGACGAGCAGGACGAGCTGGCCCGCGCGCACCGCGAAGCCTTCGGCGACATCCGCCCTGCGTCCACGATGGTGGAGGTGGCGGCGCTGGCGACGCCGGAGATGCTGGTAGAGATAGAGGCCGATGCCGTGATCAGCTAGAGAGAGCGGACCGGCTCTGGAGCGCCCGCTCTTACGGCCCCGAGCGGCCGAACAAACGCCAGGCCGATCCTGTCATTCCGAGCGCTAGCGAGGAATCTAGCCGTGGGCACAGGTGCTCGTTGCCGCCTTTGAATCCGACCGGAGAACGCCTGGAACTGCGGACCGCATAGAAGCACTGTAGGGGTCCAGCATGCTGGACCCCTACAGGCGTTCGTCAGTTGACGTACAGGCCCTGCTTACTCCGCTACCTTCGCCTCGGCGCCCTCTTCGAGGTTCTCGTAGGTCATGCGGTAGAGGTTGGCGTAGATGCCGCCCTTGGCCAGCAGCTCGTCGTGGGAGCCCATCTCGGCAATGCGGCCCTGGTCCATGACGAGGATGCGCGTGGCCTCGCGGATCGTCGAGAGACGGTGGGCGATAACGAAGGACGTGCGGTCCTTCAGCAGCTCACGCAGCGCCGCCTGGATCACGACCTCTGTGCGCGAGTCCACGTTCGCCGTCGCCTCATCCAGGATGAGAATGCGCGGACGGGCGAGGACGGCACGGGCGAAGCTGAGCAGCTGTCGCTGCCCAACGGATAGGTTCTGGCCGCGCTCGTGCAGCTCGGTGTCGTAGCCGTGGTCGAGCTTCATGATGAAGTCGTGGGCGCCGACGGCCTTCGCGGCCTCAATCACCTCGTCGTCCGACGCATCGAGGCGCCCGTAGAGAATGTTGTCCTTGACGGTTCCGGAGAACAGGAAGGGGTCCTGGAGCACGACGCCCGTGCGCCGCGTGAGTGAGGCGCGGTTGATCTGCTTGAGGTCGATGCCGTCGATGAGGATGCGGCCGCGAGTGATCTCGTAGAAGCGCAGGATCAACGCCGTCAGCGTCGTCTTGCCGGCGCCCGTCGAGCCCACGAGCGCGATGGTCTCGCCGGGCTGGACATCGAGGTTGATGTCGCGCAGCACGGACACGCCCTCGACGTAGTCGAAGTCGACGTGGTCGAAGGTCACGGCACCCTGGATGTCGTCCAGCTCGACAGCGTCGGGGGCATCGACGATCTCCGGCTCCGTGTCGAGCACCTCGAAGGCGCGGACACCACCGGCCATCGCGCGCTGGAGTTGCGTGTACTGCATCACCAGCTCGCGTATGGGCTGGAAGAACCGCTCGATGGAGAAGATGAACAACACCAGCACCCCGAGGCTTATCTCGCCGTTCAGCACCTGGCGGCCACCGTAGAACACGACCAGCGCGGTCGCCGCGGACGAGACCATCTCGACCATCGGCATAACTGCAGCCTGGAGGCGGCCGGCCTGGATGTTCGCGCGCATGTTGTCTTCGTTGAGAGCAGAGAAGCGCTGGGCGTTCACGTCCTCACGCGAGAGGCTCTGGATCACGCGCACGCCGGAGACGTTCTCCTGCAGGTTCGAGTTGACGATGGCGATCGCCTGCCTGACGCGCATGAACGCCTTGCGGGCGTATATCTGCCAGACGGCTGTGACGGCGATCAGAATCGGCACCACGCTGAAGGTGACAACCGCCAGCTCGAGGTCGCGGCTGGAGACGAGGTACACGACGACTGCGATGCCGATGATGTCGCCGAAGATGGTCAAGAAGCCGTTCGATAGCAGCTCCTGCATCGACGTGACGTCGTTCTGAACGCGCGACATGACGCGCCCGACCTCGTTGTTGTCGTGGAAGCGCAGCGAGAGCTTCTGCAGGTGAGCGAACATCTCCACGCGCAGCTGGCGCAGGACTTTGTGCCCGATGTAGCCGGCGTTGATCATCTGGATATAGACGAAGACCCAACCGAAGACTACGAAGCCCAGGAAAATGGCGCTGGACTTCATGATTTCGTCGGTGTCGCCGCGCACGGCCGCATCGACGGCGCGCTGGATCAGCGCGGGCTGATAGTTGAGCAGAATGGCAGCGCCCACGACGCCAACGGTCGATAGGAGCGCGCGCTTCCAGTACGGCTTGACGTACGCCAGGAGGCGCATAACGACTTCGTGGTTGTAGGCGGCGCCGAGCTCTTCGTCGTCCCATGCGTCGACGCTGCGTCGCAGGCCGCCGCCGCCCCGGGCGCCGCCGGCACCGTGCATCATGCCGCCGCCCATGCCGCCCCAGCCACCACCGCCGCCTCCGGGACCACCTCCCCAGAAACCCATTACGTTATGTCTCCTACGCTAGTGCCGCCCAGGTTGCTGATGCCTGGCGGTGGCTCCGGGACGCGCTTCAGTGCTTCCTCCTGGTCGCGAAGCTCCAGGTCGTAGATCTCGCGGTAGAGGCCATCGAGCGCTATCAGGGCTTCGTGAGTGCCCCGCTCGGCGATCGTCCCATCCTTCATGACCAGAATCTCGTCGGCGTTCTTTACCGTGCGCAGGCGCTGGGCGATGACGAGCGTCGTGCGCCCCTTCATCACTGCGGACAGGGCCTGCTGGATCAGGTATTCGGTCTGCGTGTCCACGCTCGAGGTGGAGTCGTCCAGGATGAGGATGCGAGGGTCGAGCAGCAGGGTGCGCGCTATCGAGAGGCGCTGCTTCTGACCGCCCGACAACGTGACGCCGCGCTCGCCGACCCAGGTGTCGTAGCCATCCGGCAGCGACATGATGAAGTCGTGGATGCGGGCGATCTTCGCCGCTTCGATGATCTGCTCGTAGGTCGCGTTGACGGCGCCGTAGGAGATGTTGTCCCGGATCGTCGCCGAGAACATGAACACGTCCTGCTGGATGATGCCGATGTTCGCCCGCAGTGACACCAGGGTCGTGTCGCGGATGTCGATGCCGTCCACCTTGATGGCGCCGGCGGTCACGTCGTAGAAGCGCGGCAGCAGGTTGACGATCGTCGTCTTGCCGGAGCCCGTCGGTCCCAGCAGCGCGATCACCTTGCCGGACGGCGCTTCGAAGGTCACCTCGCGCAGCACGGGGCTGACAGCGTCGTAGGCGAAGGCGACGCCCTCGAAGGTAACGTCGCCGTGGACGTTCTCGAGCGGTTTCGCGTCCGGCTTCTCCGTCACGGCCGATTCGGCGTCCAGGATTTCGAAGATGCGCTCACCGGACGCGCCGGCACGAGCGAACATCTGGACGATGAAGCCCAACATGCGCATGGGCATGATCATGAGCGTGAGGTAGGCGAGGAAGGCAATCAGCTCGCCCGCGCTGAGGTTGCCCTCGGTAATCATCCAGGCGCCGATGCCCAGGACGAAGACCTGCGAGAGCATGGACATCGCCTGGTAGAAGGGGTTGTTCTGGGCCTGAATCCTGTTCTGCTTGATGTTCCACTCGAAGAGGGAGTCGGCCTCCTTCTCGAACTTCGTGTTTTCGTAGGGCTCGCGCGAGAACGCCTTCACGACGCGGACGCCGGTGAGGTTCTCCTGCAGCACGGACGTCAGCCGCCCGAGCTGCTCCTGCACGCCCACCCACATCTTGCGGCTCAGCAACTGCACGCGAATCGACTGCCAGGCAACGATGGGCATCAGCGACCATGCGACCAGCGTCAGGAGGACGTTCGAAGTAAGCATGAGGGCCGCCGCGACCGTGATGCGCAACACGATGTCCAGCAGACGCAGGGCGCCGAGCTGGATGAACATACGCGTTGCTTCCACGTCCTGCGTGGCGCGCGACATCAGCTGTCCCGTCTGCTGCTTGTCGTGGTAGGCGTAGCTCTGGCGCTGCAGCTTCTCGTAGATGCGGTTGCGCAGGTCGAAGGCGACGTGCTGGCTCAGCCACTCACCGGTGAATTGCATCCAGTAGGTGAAGAACCCGCGCAGTACGGCGATGCCGAGGATGGCAAGCGCCGCCGTCATAAGGGTGTCGGTCTCACCGAGGAAGTTCGCCTTGGCACGGAAGACCTCGTCGCCGGCGTCGTGGACGGCGGCGCGTGTGCCCTCAGCGCCGCGCTCAACGACGACCGACTGCCCGTTGATCTGGAGGACCTCCATCGCCTCTTCGTCGATGCGAATGTTCTCGCCGACCACCAGGCTATCGGGCTTGTCGACGACGATCTGAGTCTCGGAAAGGCCGATGGTGTCGGTGATCGTGGTATCAAGGCTGGCGTAGGAAGGCTCAAGTCCAGAGTCGATTGCCCAGCGCAGCAGCTGCGGCATGATCATGGTCGTCACAGCCGTCATGGCGACGACAAACCACGCGAAAAAAACCTGCTTCTTGTACGGACCCAAGAAGGAGAGCAATCGGAGATGAGTGGACATACGGGAGAACCTTCCTCTAGTAAGGCCGATTCTATCTGACACTAACGCTAACGTAAAGTATTAATGTGCCGGTTCCAGTCATCGAATCAGACACAGCAGATTCAATCGCCGGTCGCCCAGCTTGCCAGAAACCGGAAGTTAACGAAGGCCGGTAGGGGCAGGCCCTTGCGGCTGCCCGGCCCGATAGTTGGATGCCGCGACAGGTGTGGTTGTCACCCTGAGCCCCGCGAAGGGTCTCGCCGTTCATCGAAGCGCCTGGGGGCACGCGAGCACTTGTGCCCGAAAGCGAGATTCTTCGCATCCGCTTAGAATGACAAATGGACCGTAGACTTTCGGGCTTACTGAATCTCCGCCAGCTTCACATCCGGGTTCTGGCCCTGGAAGTAGTCCACCTCCCACTTCGACGAGAACAGGTACACGGGCTTCTGGTTGCGGTCGACGCATGCCAGCATGCCTCGCAGTACCGGGATGCGGGCCTTGCCTTCGTCCGACTCGACCCAGCGCGCGCACTCGTAGGGCTGGCGCTCGATGCGCACATCGACGCCGTACTCATCGCGCAGGCGGGAGATGACGACGTCGAACTGCAGCTCGCCGACGACTCCGAGGATGGGCTCGCGGCGCAGGCCGGAGGGGTCGTTGAAGATCTGCACGGCGCCCTCCTCTTCGAGTTGGTTGAGGCCTCGCTGGAACTGCTTATAGCGCGCGATGTCCGTGTTCACCAGCGCCGCGAAATGCTCCGACGGGAAGCGTGGTATCTCGACCGAGGGCAGGTTCCCGCCCGTCGTCAGCATGTCGCCCAGGGCGAAGGTACCGGGATTGACGACGCCGATGACGTCGCCCGGGAAGGCTTCGTCGATGGGCTGGCGCTCGCGGGCGAACAGCTTGTAAGCGCGACCGAGGCGCACCTTCTTGCCGAGGCGGGCGTGGTTAACGACCATGTCGCGCTCGAAACGGCCGGAGCAGACGCGCACAAAGGCGATGCGGTCGCGGTGCTTCATGTCCATGTTTGCCTGAATCTTGAACACGAAGCCTGAGAACACGTCGCTCAGCGGGTCGACGCCGTCCGCGCGCGCGTCCGGCGGCGGCGCCAGCTTCAGCAGCGACTCCAGGAACGGCTCGACACCGAAGTTATTCAGTGCACTACCGAAGAACACCGGCGTCACCTCGCCACGCGCAAAGCGCTCGGGGTCAAATTCATTGCCGGCGCCGTCTAGAAGTTCGGCCTGGTCTCGCAGCTCCTGCCACGCCGCGTCGCCGATGACAGCGGCGAGACCGGGGTCTTCGAGGCCGGTGACGCTGATGGGCGCGCGGGTTTCGTTGTGGTCCGTGCGCTCGAAGCGCAGGACCTCGTTGCGTTCGAAGTCGTAGACGCCCTGGAACCACGGTCCTGAGCCCACAGGCCAGTTCATCGGCACCGGCGCGATCTGCAGCACCGACTCGATCTCGTCCAGGAGCTCCAGCGGCTCCTTGCCGTCGCGGTCCATCTTGTTGATGAACGTCAGGATGGGGATGTGGCGCATCTTGCACACCTGAAACAGCTTCAGGGTCTGCGGCTCGATGCCGTTCGCGGCGTCGAGGACCATGACGGCGCTATCGACCGCCATGAGCGTGCGGTAGGTGTCTTCGGAGAAGTCCTGGTGGCCGGGCGTGTCCAGGAGGTTGATGCGGTAGCCGGCGTACTCCATCTCCAGCGCGCTCGCCGTGATAGAGATGCCGCGGTCCTGCTCCATCGCCATCCAGTCGGACGCCGCGTGGCGCTGGTTCGCGCGGCTACGGACGGCGCCGGCGAGGTCGATGGCCCCGGCGTAGAGCAGCAGCTTCTCCGTCAGCGTCGTCTTGCCGGCGTCTGGGTGGGAGATGATGGCGAAGGTGCGGCGACGGGCGATCTCGTGGGCAAGACCGCCTGACGCGGCGGTCACAGGGCTCGGGGACAGGGTCATGGATACCTCAGGTACACGAGGCAAGGTGCAAACAGGCCACTCCCTTGCCTCTGATTCGGTTCAGCATTCTGATGGGGTTACATCTAAGTATACATTCGGCCCAAGAGCGGCGATGCGGAAGCCTGAGACTACTGCAGCGGCGACCTGAAGGTCGCCATCGGACGCCGTCGAACCTCGCCCGGAATCGAGCTTTCCATCCGCTCGTGGCGACCTGAAGGTCGTCCCCACAGTGTGGGTTTCTCGGCGCCACGAGGCCGGGGCTCGCCGTCGCCTTTCTAGGCTTACTCTCGAACGCTAAACTAACGCTCGTGGCTGTAACTACGCGGTTCGTTGTCCGGCGCATGGTCGAGGGAGACATCCCCCAGGTCGTCGCTATCGAGCACGAATCGTTCCCCACCTCCTGGCCCCAGACCGCCTACCGCCGGGAGCTATCGAACAACATCGCCCGTTACCTCGTTGTGATCGATGAGGCGCATCCAGCTCTTTCTCCCGAAGAGATGCCGGCCCGCAGATCGTTCTTCGACCTCTTTCGGCGCAACAGCAACCCGCCGGCACCGACGACGGAATACCTGGTGGGCTACATCGGCGTGTGGCTGATGGTGGATGACGCGCACGTCGTCGCCGTCGCCGTGCGCGAGGCGTACCGCGGCCGGGGCATCGGCGAACTCCTGCTCGCGGAGGCGATCGAACTCGCCATCCACGAGCGCATGGAGTCCGTGACGCTGGAGGTGCGCAAGAGCAACCTGCTGGCGCAGGCCTTGTACGAGAAGTACCGGTTCCTCAAGGTCGGCGTGCGCAAGCGTTACTACTCGGACGACCACGAGGACGCAATCATCATGACCACGCCGCCGATCCAACACGAAAGCTACAGAGAGCATATGCGCTATCTGCGCAGCCTGCGGGAAGCGCGCAACTACGTCGAGCGCCCCCAGAGCGACAGGCCGTTGGGCTCAGCCGAAGAACCAGAGTAATCACCGTCCAGCGTTCGTATCGGCGACCAGAAGCTTGCGCGATGGGTCATCTGGCCTCAACGGGAGAGGCCGCCACCGATATGTGTGGACGGGCGAGTCATCGCGCAAGCCTTCAACCCCTTCGGCGACCGCCACCCCCCGACCGTCATTGCGAGCCGCGCGAGGAATCTCGCATTGGCCACAGGTGCTTGTACGGCTTGTGTCTCTCGGCAGAAGGCAAGATTCCTCGCGCGGCTCGCAATGACGAGGATCAGGTGGTGCCTGAGCGAAGAACTATTCGCATACCGTGCGCGAATGAATGGCGGAGCCACACACATCGAGAGCGGCCTTAGCGACAGGGCATCTCAGTCACGTTATGTCGAGGTAAACGAGGAAGCGGGTCGGGCGCTCGATGATCAGGGGTTTGCGGCCGGCCGCCATCGCCTCGCGCGCGAACTTCGGCAGCGTCGCGGAGTGGCCTTTGATCGGATAGCTCTTCTCGTACTGGTAGGCCTGGTCACCGACTTTCACCTGGAAGAACGGTACGTCCTCGCCGAGGGTGAGACGGATACGCGGCAGGTACATGCCATCAAGGGGGAGCGGTTCGAGCTGGTCCTCTTCGAACTCGACCACGGAGACTATCGCGCCGTCTCCAGGCGCTCCTTGAGGTTGGTCAGGGAGTCCTTCATAAGCTGGTCGAACAGGCGCTCCATGAACAGCATGTCCATAAGCTTGCCCATACCGCCCATCGGCGGCACGTAGTCGACGCTCCAGGCGACCTTGGTGCCGTCGCCGAACGGCAGGACGGAGAGCCGGCTGGTCATCTCCATGCCGCGCGTGTTGCGGCGAGTGAAGAACTGACCATCCTTGAACTCGGTCGTCAGGGTCTCGATGTTTTCCTTCTTGGGACCGACCTGCATGACCTCGGCAGTGGTGGCGCCGACGCCTTTGTGCTCGAGCGACGTGATGTCGGCGCGCTTCGTCCACTTCACCCACTCCGGGTGCGCGGCCGCGTCGGCGATGTAACCGAATACCCTGTCGACGGGAGCCTTGATATCGATCGAGTTGTCGAGCCTTGGCATGCTGCCTCCGTTCCTCTCGATGTTCATCATATGAATGGGGGGTCAAGGGTCAAGGGGCAAAGGGACCGAAGGGACAAGGGTCAAGAGGCGAGCGCAGGGGGCGCCAAGAAGCAAGGGGCACACGTCAGGACTCGAAGTCACTTGCCCTTGCCCTTGCCCCTTGTCCCTTGCCCCTCGCATCCCCCTTGACCCGTGCCCCTCACGAATCTACTCTTAAGTAAAGCTGCGCTGGGCGAGGATCCCTAGAGAGAGCCTCATTGCTACCCGATTTCCAAAGGACGCGCGAATGACCGCTCGAGCCGCCGGTTCCCAGACCGCGCGGCGCGTGTCCGTGCGACGCAGCGCCGTCATCCACCAGCTGCGGGACATCGAAGCCGTGCGCGCCGTGCTCGAACGCGCCCGGCCATACGCCGCCTACCCGCTGGCCTACCTGGACAAGCGCATGTTCGGTCTGGCCGAGTTCTACGAGGCGACGGCCGGCGATCGCCGCGCCCTCGTCATGCACGCGCGTGGCGGCCTTGGCCCGTCGACGTTCTCGATGGGCGATGTGTCGCTGGTGGGCACTTTGCTCAGCCTTCACCCCGGACCGCGACAGGCCTTCTTCACCTGCGAGGCCGAACACGTGGAGCGCATTCTCACGACCCACAACGTCTGGCGCCCGCAGACGATGCTGCGCATGCAGCTCACCCGCGAGGACTTCCGACCACCGGCAGACCTTTCCGGCGTCCGTCGCCTGATCGCTGCCGACGCCGTCGACCTCAATCGGCTGTACAACGAAGAGAGCACGCGCTACACCGGTCGCCAGATCATCGAAGGTGTCTACTTCGGCGCTCACCATCGTGGCTGGCTCGTCGCAGCCGCGGGTACGCACATCTACTCCCGCCGCGAAGGCGTCGCCGTCATCGGCAACGTGTTCACCCATCCGGACTTCCGCGGCCACGGTCTCGGCTCGGCCACGACGGCTGCAGTAGCGTCACACCTCCTCGAGGACTGCGACCTCGTCGTCCTCAACGTCGACCCCGCGAATCGCACAGCCCGCCACATCTACGAGCAGATGGGGTTCAAGGAGACCGGCCGCCTCATCGAAGCCATGGCAACGCGGCGCCAGGCCTACTCCCCACTGCCCCTCATCCGCCGTACCCTCGCCCGCCACCGCGCGACACAGCCCGAAACCGAGCTCGTCGAGCTCTAACCACCAAAGCTGCCCAACTGTAGCGGCGATTTCAGGTAGCCACGAGCGGCCCGTGGCCTATACATGCGCTCCTCCTCCGCTCCGCAGCCCTTAAGACCCTCGCGGTGTACCGATTACAGCACGGAATGGTAGGCTGGCCTAAAGAGCAGGCCTTCAAGGCGCGGTACCGCCCGGCCTGGACGCGCGACCGCCTGTCCCGGAGTGTCGATGGACGCAGTCATCCTCGTTGGCGGTGGTGGGACCCGGCTTCGACCCCTTACCTACGCCGTGCCCAAGCCGCTCATCCCCGTCATGAACAGACCCCTTGTCGCCCACCTCATCGCCAACCTGGCCCGCCATGGCGTCGAGAACGTCGTCCTGGCGGCCTCGGCAACTGAGAAGCGCATCGAAGCGGCGCTGGGCGAGGGTTACGGCCTCGGTGTTCACATCGCCTATGCCTACGAGGAGGAACCACTCGGCTCCGGTCTGGCGGTGAAGGCGGCCGCGAAGGACTTCCAGGGGTCGTTCTTCGTCTGCAACGGCGACGTGATCACGGACCTCGATCTGTCGAGCATGGCACAGCGCCATCGCAATCGCGGCGCCACTCTAAGCATCTCGCTCTCGTCCGTCGAAGACCCCAGTGGCTTCGGGGTGGTCGAGCTGACGGACTCCGACCGGATCACGCGTTTCGTCGAGAAGCCGGCGCGTGGCGAAGCCCCCAGCTCCTGGGCGAACGCCGGCACCTGGATCTTCGAGCCCGAAGTACTGGACCACATCCCGGACGAGCGCATGGACGGCTCCCTGGAACGCCTCGTCTTCCCGTCGCTGATCGCCGACGGCTTCATCGTCCAGGGCTTCCCTTCGGACGCATACTGGATGGACGTCGGCACGTCCGAGCGCTACATGCAGCTGCACCGCGACATCCTCGCCGACCGGCTGAACGGCTGGTTGCCGGAAGGCGCCGGCAACGCGCCGGTCCTCGGTCAGAACTGCGAAGTCTGGCCGGACGCCCGCATCGGCGCCCGTGTGATCATGGGCATCGGCTGCCGCGTCGGCGGCCAGGCCCTCATTCAGGGTCCCACCGTGATGGGCGACGGCTGCGATGTGCGCGAACGCGGGCGGGTCGAGCACTCCGTGGTCTGGAGCAACGCCAAGATCGGCGCTGGCGCCGTGGTGCGCGACAGCATCATCGGCTCAGACGTCTGGATCGGCGACGAAGCCGTCGTCGAAGGCGCCGTCCTGGCGAACGGCGCCCGGGTCAAACGAGGCGTCCGCCTCGGCCCCGGCGCTAGATTGGAACCCGACGAAGTGGCAGGCTAAGGCCTCGCCCGATACTCTGTAGGTGGTCGCCTGCTACGTGATCCTCTAGCTGCGGTTTAACCCGCAGACGGTTCAACTCCCGGCCTCGACCGCCAGCACCACGGAGAAAACAATGACCCCCACCCCCATCAAGTTCGGTACCGACGGCTGGCGAGCGATCATCGCCGAGGACTACACCTTCGAGAACGTGCGTGATTGCGCAGAAGGTGTCGCCCGCTACCTCAAAGACACCGGTCTGGCATCGCGCGGTCTGGTCATCGGCTTCGACACGCGCTTCGGCTCGGAGCACTTCGCCGCCGCCAGCGCCGAGGTCCTCGCCGGACACGGCATCAAGACATTCATCTTCGACTCCGCGGCCGCAACACCGATTGCCTGCCATGCCATCCTCGATAAGCAGGCCGGCGGCGCCATCGTCATCACGGCCTCCCACAACCCGGGCACTTACAACGGTTTCAAGTACAAGCCGGAGTACGCCGGCAGCGCCCCGCCTGAGGTCGTCGAGCAGCTCGAGGCGGCGATCGACGCGGGGCGAGCGGCCGGCGGGCCCAAACGCGTGGCCTTCGACGAGGGCGTCGCCAGCGGCCTCATCAACAAGTTCGACCCGCGTCCGGCCTACGACGCCCACATCGCCACCACCGTAGATCTCGACCGCCTGCGCTCATCTGGCGTCAACGTTGTCTTCGACGCCATGCACGCGACCGGCGCCGGCGTACTCTCGCGCCTGCTGGCGGGCGGCACGACGCGCGTCAACGAGTTGCGCGGCGAGCGCAACCCGAGCTTCCCGGGCATGGTCGCGCCGGAGCCCATCGGCCGTAACCTGACCCAGCTGATGGAGGCTGTCGTGAACACGGGCGCCGACGTCGGCCTCGCGACTGATGGCGACGCCGACCGCCTCGGCATGGTGGATGAGAAGGGTCACTTCGTCGACCAGCACCAGACCTACGCCCTGCTTTGCTACTACCTGCTGGAGTACCGCGGCATGCGGGGCCCGATCGTTCGTTCGCTCACCAGCACGCGCATGATCGACAAGCTCGGGGAGGCGTACGGCGTGCCTGTCCTCGAGACGCCCGTGGGGTTCAAGTACCTCGGCCCGAAGATGATGGAAGCCGGGGCGATGACGGCCGGCGAGGAGAGCGGCGGCTACGCCTTTGCCGCGCACCTGCCCGAACGCGACGGCGCCTACGCCGGGCTGCTGATCCTCGACCTGCTAGCTCGCTCCGGCAAGACGCCGTCACAGCTCATCGCCGAGCTCTACGCGAAGGTCGGCGAGCACTTCTACGACCGCATCGACGCCCACCTGGAGGACGGCGGCCGGGAGGCCGCGATCGCGAAGGTCGCGTCGGCCACGCCGGACTCACTGGCAGGCCGCAAAGTGCTGAAGCGCGACAACCTGGACGGTTACCGCTTCGAGTTCGAGGGCGGCTGGATGGTCATCCGCCCCTCAGGCACAGAGCCCCTCCTGCGCATCTACACAGAGGTCACGGACAAGACCCTCGTGCGCCCCGTCCTCGAAGCCGGCCGCGCCCTAGCGGGCGTCTAGACGATGTTCCTTGTAGCTGCAGACCTTCAGGTCTGCCCTTAGCCTGCGCAAGCAGGCTAGGCACATGGACGACGAAGCAGTGAATCACCCATTGTGGGCGGCGCGATTAGTCGCGCACGGGTGCCCGTTCCCCGACACGAGCCGTCGTTTGCCTCCGCGCGTCCTTGGGCCGATGGAATCAGCCGGCTACAACGTTTGCGATGAATCGGCCCGGCACAAGATCCGCTGCGAAGAGGCAGACCTGAAGGTCTGCAGCTACGTTCTTAACGTTAAGACGCGGCGCGTTCTGGGTTCGGCGCGGGCGTTTCGCCTCGCTCGATCGCGCGCTGCTCCGGGGTTTCGTGGGGGCGGTCGAAGTCGTCCTGCAGGCGCCAGGTGGTGCCGTCTTCGGGCGTTGACACCTCGATGATGTCGCAGTCGGTGATGCCCTCGAGGCGGTGCTTCTGACCGAGGGCGCAGGTGTAGCCGTGGCCCTGCGCCAGCTCCGTCTCCGAGAGCTCGCCGTTGTTGCCCTCCCAGACGACTTTGCAGCGGCCGCTGACCAGCAGCCAGCTTTCAGACTTGGCATCGTGGATCTGGAGCGAGAGGCGGGCGCCTGCGTTGATGTGGAGGACCTTGCCCATGTAGGGAAGGTCGGCTGGAGTCCAGTGCAACTCCCAGCCCCACGGCTTTTCGATCCGCTTGACGTACGGCGAGAGTGAGAACTCAGAGCGGTCGAACCACGGCAAAGGCTTGTTCACTCCTGAGTTTCCGGCCATCTGGCGGTGGCGCGTCAGTAACGCCCTAAAAGAATAACGCTCGGCGAGGGCCAAGCGTTATTGCGGGTTCGATTGCCTAAAACTAGCGCTTCGTGTACTGAGCGGCCTTGCGGGCGCGCTTGAGACCGTACTTCTTGCGCTCTTTCATGCGAGAGTCGCGCGTCAGCAGGCCGTGGCGGCGCAGCTGAGGCTTGAGGTTCTCATCGAACTGGACGAGGGCACGGGCGATGCCGTGCGAGATGGCGCCGGCCCAGCCCGAGACGCCGCCGCCTTCGACCTTCGCCTGGACGCCAAACTTGCCGAACTGGCCGAGGACGTTGAGGGGGCGCAGGGCCATCTCCTGGAGGAGGATGCGCGGGAGGGCGTCTTCCAGCGTGCGGCCGTTAACAACGACCTCTTGGGCGCCGGGGTAGATGCGGACGCGCGCTACGGACGTCTTCCGACGGCCTGTGCCCGCGAAGTATTGCTGAGTGGTCAACTACTTGGCCTCCTGAGAGCGCTTGCCCTGGCCTGCGCGCACCTGGGCCTCGTGCGGGTGGTCTTCGCCACCGTAGACCTTGAGGTGCTTGATCTGGACGCGACCAAGACGGCCCTTCGGCATCATGCCCCAGACGGCGGCACGAATGACGCGCTCCGGGTGCTTGTCCAGCTGCTCGTCCAGGCGCACCTCCTTGAGGCCACCGAGATAGCCGGTGTGGCGGCGGTAGAGCTTCTGGGTCAGCTTCTGGCCGGTGAGCTTCACCTTGGAGGCGTTCGTCACGATGACGAAGTCACCCATGTCCAGGTGCGGCGTAAAGGTTGGCTTGTCCTTACCACGAAGCGCATCGGCGATTTCGGTGGCGACGCGGCCCAACGGACGGTCCGCAGCGTCGACGACCCGCCAGCGCTTTTCGATGTCTTTAGCCTTGAGGGTGTAGGTTTTCACGAAATTTGACGATAGCAGAGACAGCGCTCTGAATCTAGTCCTCCTGCCTTACCAGAGTGGTCGCGTCGTCCAAAGCATCGAACGGGTCGACCGGATAGATGACGCTCAGAAGGCTCAAGCCCTGCGGTGGCGCGACGGGACCAGCGCTCGCCGGCTCGCCCGTCAGGAAGGCTGTATACGCCTCCACGCCCAGCTTGCCTCGCCCAACCTCCACCAGCGCGCCCGTCATCCGGCGCACCTGGTGCT